>Ga0116178_10000176_pt1 | contig 55638 bp, 46 predicted proteins | sample AD_STIC12_MetaG_FD_89880 | JGI IMG/M metagenome (GOLD analysis project Ga0116178, IMG submission 89880) | Active sludge microbial communities of municipal wastewater-treating anaerobic digesters from USA - AD_STIC12_MetaG | ecosystem: Engineered > Bioreactor > Anaerobic > Digestate | place: USA...
GGCAATATGATTAAAGAAAACAGGGACCGTGCCGTTAACCATAGATGCCGCTGCCCCATTTGGGGGCGAGCGCAAGATGATGGAGCCAAGATATGCTAGAAGCCGCAGCAGCCGAACCCGACATTCAGGTCGTGGAACGCCGTGCCAGCGCGCGGCATATCGCCGTCATGCTGATTGCCAAATTATCGTGCGCCGACACCCAGACCATCTGCCGCATCCGCAACATCTCGTCGATGGGCGCCCGAATTGAGACGAACATGGCGCTCAAACAGGGGGCGCTGTTGGCGCTGGAACTGCGGTCCGACCTGAAGGTGACCGGTCGGGTCATGTGGGCCAAGGATGGCAATGCAGGCATACAGTTCGATGCGGCAATCGACGTATCGCGCTTTCTGATGCGTTCGGAGAGCCGGATTGATCGCCGTAAGCCAAGACCGCCACGCTACCAATGCGCGGCCAATGTGGTCCTTGTGACCGATGGCGGCTGCTTTTCCTGCTCGATGTTCGATATCGGCTTGTCCGGCGCGGGCCTGTGCGACCTGCCACCCCGGACCAAGTTGCGCGCAGGCCATGTCGTCAAGCTGATCGCCGACGGTATATCTTCGCACCACGCGACCGTCGCCTGGACCGACGGCGACCGCGCAGGCATTAAATTCCGCCACCCGCTGAAATATACCGAATTACAGGAATGGTTGCTGGATTACGCCAGCCCGCACGCACCGCTTGGCGCAGTGCAGCCGGACATCGCTGACCCTATCCGCAGAGCGCACTAAGCTCTATCGGTTCTCGGGCGCTTCGGCCGGTTCGTTGCCGGGCACCGGCAGTCCCATCACCCGTCCATAGGCCCAGCCGATCCCGATCAGGGCTATTCCAAGGCCGAGGAACGACAGGATCCGCAATACGCCCGTCAACGCCGCCGCATCGACCAGAAATACCTTCAGGGTCACCACGGTCAGCAGAACCAGACCGGCGATCCGCAGCAATTTGGACGCTCGGGAAATGCCAAGGAAGAGCCAGACGATAGACAGCGCCAGCAGGCCTGCGGAATAGAGATAATTCTCCCCGGTTTCGATGCCGGCCCTGGACACCAAGCTACCCTGCACGGCTTGCCGGATGGACCCCAAGGTCGTGATCACCATCATGGCAAGGCTTGAGCATTGCACCGGCACGCGCAAATGTTCCGAACCCTCGCGGGCGATCAGCCAGAGCCACATGGCGACGAGCGCGAAATGGCCGGTCAGCAAATTCGCTACCGGTACAGGGCCTACGGCTTGCGGATCCAGCACAGGATTGTGCAGGGCAAGGTCGAACCAGATCACCCGGAACAGGCCGAGACCGGCCAGAAACAATCCGGCCATGCGCACATAGGGCCAGTCGGGCTGCCGATCATGCTGGCGCAGCGACAGCCAGCCTAGCGCGAATATCATTTGCGTGAACACCGCCCGCTCTGCAAAACCAAGGCGGATGAAATCGGACGGCGAAACAATAGCCGCGACCTGCTTGGCCAACAACCAGATGACGGCCGCCACCCCGGCTCCACCCAAGGCGAGCGCGAGAGCCCGTGTCCTGCGGCCTGCCGCAAAGACCGGCGTCCACGCCACAGCAGCGATCAGCAAGCTGGGCAACAATGTCTCGCGCAAGCCCGCGCCGACAGCAGGCAGATATTTCAGCACCGCCCCCTCACCCGAAAGCGATGCGCCGATGGCGCCGATAAAGTCGGCGGAATAGCCGCATGCCAAAAGCATCGCCATGCCGAGCGGAATCCAGAGCAGCCGTTCTTCCCATTTGCCGCCCGTGATGCGCGCCCATGCAGCGACCCCAAGGGCGACGACCGCGCTGTAACTGGCCGCCCATGCACTATCGATCGACAATATAGCTGCCACCCAAAGCATCAGCGCAGCCGCGCCTGTGGCCCAGGGCTGCACAACAGAATTGCGCGGCTTCGCATGCCATTCCCACGCAGTCCAAACCGCAGGCGCCGCACACAGCAACGCGAGCCCCGCCCAGACATAATCCGAATCGCTGCTGTGCGAGAGAAAGGCTGTGAACCAGCACAATAGTGGCGCAAACAGGCCGGCGATAATCCATCCGAGCGCCATCTCGTCCGACAATCGGCCACGCACATGGCCGGCAATGCCGAACAGCGCGGCAACAGCAAGGGCCATGGCGATATTGGCACTGGACGCGCCAGCTTCGTCCCATGCGAGGCTGAGCGGGCCGATGGCCAGCACCAGCGCCAAGGCCACCAACGGGAACAGCAGCTTGTCACGCCAGGCAAGCGCAATGGCGAGCGCCGACACCGCGAAATAGAATATCCAGCTCAAGACCGAAAAATCCATTTTGGGCATGAGCATGACGAGCTGCACCAGCGCGAGCGCCATTGGTGCATAGCGGGCAAGATAGGCCCATGGACCGGTTCCATTGTCAAAGCGTTTGGCCGCCAAGATCGCTCCACCACCGGTCACGGCAATGAACCCGCCCAGCAGGCCAAGGTCGCCATTGGCGGTGGCCAGCATCGCAAAGCTCCACGCGAGACCGCCCCCCGACGCCAGCACCAAAAGCCACAACCAGCGCCGCCAAACCGCAAGTCCGAAAAGCGCGGCCATGAACACCGCGAGATAAAGCAGCAATGTGGGGAGATTGCTGGCCCCCAGACCTGCCACCCAGGGCGCGGCAAAACCTCCAACCAGACCCATCAGCGCGGTCGGTGGTCCGTGCCGCATTGAAAGAGTGAAGGCGATGATCGTGGTAACCACAACAAGGGCGAAGGCGGTGCCGACTCCCAATAGCCCATAGATTTCGGCCGCCATATATAAGGTGCCATAGAGTGTCGCGACCGCCGCCCCGGCGAGGCTCTGGGCTATCCGGGGATCGGCCGTGAACGACGCACCGACCTTCGGCAACCGTCCGCCCAATTCGCTCATCGCTATCATTGCCAGCGCGAAAATTGTTGCGGTTATCGAACGCGCGCCGGGACCGAATAGCCCGGCCTCTATGGTGTAACGAACGAGGAAAAATCCGGCGAAGACCAGCGAAATACCGCCAACCCAGATAGGCAGCTTGCCGCCAATCAGCGATTCAAAGCTGAGATCGGCAAACCGGGAAGGCTGCGGCTCGTCTTCCTCCGGATCTGAAGGAACCGGTGGGGATGACGGCGGAGGCGGAGATACTGAAGCCGCGGGCTTTGGGGTCACCGGCACACTCGTCACGACCGCCGTCCGTCGCGCCTTGGCTGCCAAGCGGGTCGGGGCAGCAACCAGATCGGAACCCTGATCCGGCGAAGGTGCCACGGAAAGCAGTGCAATCCGCTCTTCCAATTCGGTAATGCGCCGGTGCAGAAATCCCATATCTGCCCGGGTCAGATGCAATATGAACCCGAGACCGAATAGACCCAAAAATAGAAGTGCGATCGTCAAGCTGCCCTCGCCAGTTGCCCTGCCGTCTGTATGGCGTGCTTTGCAGCATGCGCAAACAGCAAAAGGAACGTTATCCGGTCACACCCACCACATTATCGTCCGAATTTTTGTCGATGTAGAAGTTGTAAGGATCGACCCCGGCAAATTTAGGTTTGGTTTTCGACGTGACGATAATTGTCTGCACGCCATTTTTGACCGGCTTGCGCTCAATCATCACCACGTCCTTTTTACCGAACGCACCTATGCCCGGGCGGCCCCCGAACAGACCGACTTCGATGGATTCCCCCAGCGGCGCGGCCTTTTCGTTCCCCTTGGCATCGGCATAATATTTGGCTGCTTCGACGCGGATCGAGGTCTGCCAAAGACCGTTCGCAGCCTTTACCGTCTTGGCCTCTTTCGCTTTTAAATCATAAATTGTGATCTTCTCGAACAGGTCGGTAATAAGCGCCTGTTGTTCGGGCGTGGTCGCTTCCTTGCGCAATTCGGCGATGAGATCGACCGAACGGTGGAATGGCGCACCCTTGAATTTCCAGGTCTGGATGAAACGTGCCAACGCGCGATTCACCGCCGCCTCGCCCAGCCGCTCTTGCAGCAAGTACATTACCAGCGACCCTTTGCGATAATGGACATAGCCCTGATTTTCTACACGATAGAGCGGCTGTTCGCCAACCGCATCGCCCTTTCGTCCGCCCAGATAATTGTCGAGCTCATATTTCAGGAAACGGCGAATCTTGTCCTCGCCATATAGTTTTTTCATCACCATCAGCGCCGAATATTGCGCCAATGTTTCTGACGTGACCGTCTGCCCCTGCATGTCTGCGCCGACCACCTGATGCGCCCAATATTGGTGCGCGAGCTCATGGGCGGTGATATAAGTGACATAGTCGATTGAATCCTTGTCGGTGACATCAGCGGCAAAGCCAATGCTTTCCGAATAAGGCATGGTCCCTGCAAAGGCTTGCGCAAAGCTTTGGTAACCCGGAAATTCGATGATGCGCGCATGGTCGAATTGATGGGGGCCAAAGTTGCTCTGGAAATAATCGAGGCCAGCCTCCAGCGCATTCAGCATTGCCGGCACATTCCATTCGTGTCGCGGGTCGTGATAGATGGACAGCTTTACGCCGTCATGCGTGCGTTCGGTGAGCTTGTAGCGCGCCGATTGAATCGAGAGAAAATTGTGGATCGGCGCGCTGGTGACGAAGTGCGCAGTGCGCCGCCCGTTTTTCGTCTCGTCGGAGAGCTGGCGGCCGGGCGCAATAGGCGTCTGGTCGGCATCGGTGGTGACAGTGATATCCGACATCACCCAATCGGTACGCACATAATTCTCGCGGGTCGCACTGAGGTCTTCGAGCTTCGCCGTACGAAGTTCGGCTGGCAACCCCTGACGACGCCGGACTGTCCGGTCCTGCAGCGTGCCGTTGCGGTTCATGCCGATGATGGGCGCGAATGCGAAATTGTTGACGAAGGTTCCATTCAAATTGACCTGCGTTTCGGGCTGGCCGTTGCGGAAGCCCTTGTGGTGGATACGCGAATTGAAATCGAGCTTTGCCTCGCCGCCCGGTTGCAAAGGGGCGTCGAAGCGGAAAATCCGATAGCCAAATGTCTTGTCGTCCTTCACCAGCTTCGCGCCCGATAAAGCGAGTTTGCGATATTCGACATCGCGCCCGCCCTGACGGACATGAACTTCGGAAATCGGCGCCGCAGTTTCGTTGCGCAGGACATAATTGCCGGTGACATCCATCCGGCGTTCTTTAGGAAAAATCTGCGCATCGAGCTTGACCGACTTGACGACGGGGCGTGGCAGATTTTCATATTTCAGATAGGTCCGCTCATAATCGGCTTGAAATTTTTCTGCCTCATCGCTGGTTTCATAGCGGTTGAGAATTTTGAAGTTGTAATAGGCATATCCGCCAGTTCCGATCATCGCGACCACCGCTGCTCCGATCAACGCGAGGGGCGCGCCGCGCAACCCCGGGCGAACGCGCTTCAGCCGCGAACGCCACCGTGTATCGGTTCCGCGCGGCCAGACGAGATGGGCAATGACCAACAGGATAACGCCAAAAGCGAGCCAATAGCTGCGTAGCACCCAAGCGCCATAGCTGAAACCGCCCGCGCCGTTCATGTCGCTCAGCGGCTCGGCCGGGTTCACACTATAACGGTATAGTGCGTTGGAATAGCCCATGTTGTTGAGGAAAATCCCGGCGATGAAATAGGCAAAGAACAAGCCCCATCCGACATATTTATTAGGGCTGAGCGCCTGAAAGAACACGGCGAGGACCGCAATCATGAGCATTTCGACCGTAACAGGCAGGATGAACCAGCCGACATAGCTTGTTATGCCATATTCGGATGCGCCCTTGATCGTTTGGAATATCAGGCCGGTTGCCATCGCGGCCATATTCAGCAGCAGCAATATACAAAAGATCGCAAGCACCTTTGGGATGGTAATTGCCCAATTGGCAGTTGGAGTTGAGTCGATTATCTCGCTGATCTTTACGTCACGCTCCCGCCAGACCAGCTCGCCGCCATAGAAGACGGCGATGATCAGCAGGAAAATCGCAAATCCATCAATGATATTACTGATGATCTGGGCGGTCAGCGGATGTGAGGGTGTGCCATAGGTCGTCTGCGTCAGCCAAAGCCCTGCCGCTGTGTTGATGACGGCGAGCAGTAAAAGAACGATCAGGCCAGGGCTACGCAGCACCTGCATGATCTCTGTTTTCAAGCGGACCATAAACTGCGCGCGCGTGGTAGCGCCGTCGAAACGCTGCGTTGCGTGCATCCCGGCGAGCTGGCTCGGGGGCGCTTCGGTTTCCGATGCCTGTTGCCGCGCCAACTTCTTCAGCCGTCTTTTGGAAGGCGCGCGTTCCTCCATCGAGAAACGCCAATATGTCAGCGCCAGCAACACAGCGGCAATCGCAATGATCAGCCCGCGATTGAAAAGGACATTATCGTCGAGCGGCAGCAACCGCGAATTCATATCGGCCGCGGTCCAGTAGCGCGTCGCTTCCGCCAGAGCGCCAAAACCGAGCGGTTCATACTGCGCCATCAACTGCTGATATTCGACCTTCGATCCCAGAATCGTTGTGGCAACCAGATAGCCCATCACGAAAATGACTACGCCGATATAGCTCCACAACATCGAACGGGTTATCGTCGCCATGCCGAACAGCAGACTGCTTGCAAGGATGATATTGGGCACGGCAAGGATGAGATAGGGCCACATGTAGAAGGCTGGATTTTGCGGCCCTACAGTTTCGGGGTCCACCCACGGCATGCTCGATCCTATGAACATTCCAAGCGGAATGGCGAGGTAGCCGAGAATGGCAATGCCCAGGCCGCCTAGAAACCGGCCCATCACATAGTTACGCTTGCCCACCGCAGTCGCCTTGACGATCGGCCCGAAACCACTGCTGTCGTCGCGCACGATTGCATTGGCGACAAAGGACGTAATGACAAACAGGTAAAATAGCGAGGCAAGCGCTATCATCGAAGCAATGGCAAAAGGCGCATTTTCATGCACTGTGCCTGGCGTACCGATGCTGACATTTTCGCTCGCCGTCACGCCAAAGCCCAGCAGGAAAAACATGATCATCGAAACCCAGAAAACCGGGTTGCGGAGCTGGTAGCGCAGTTCGAAACGCGCGACGCCAAATAGCATGTCTATTCCCCCTTAAGCCGCGCGGCGCAGGTCAGCGAGCGTGGTGAAGTACACATCTTCAAGTCCGGCCTCGACATCGTCGAAACCCGAGGGCTTATTGTCGGCAAGGATGTGGATTATCGTACGTCCGGCGAAGAGCCGGGTCGAAATCACCTGATATTGTTGCTGATGAGCCTCAAGCTCGTCTCGGGCGATCGTCTTTTTCCAGATGCGCCCCTTGGTGTCGGCAATGAGATCGAGCGGCGCGCCTTCAAGTTGCACTTTGCCGCCCGCCAGCACCGCCATGCGCGGGCAAAGGTCGGCGACATCGTCAACGATATGGGTCGACAATATAATCACGACATTGTCGCTAATGCCCGCCAGCAAGTTCAGGAACCGGTTGCGCTCTTCGGGGTCGAGGCCCGCAGTCGGTTCATCGACGATAATCAGTTCCGGGTTACCGATCAGCGCCTGTGCAATGCCGAACCGTTGCCGCATACCGCCCGAAAAACCCGCGATGAAATTGCTACGGTGGTTCCACAAATTTGTCTGGTTCAGCAGCGTTTCAACGACGGCCTTGCGCTCGCCCTTGTTCGCGATGCCCTTGAGCACAGCCATATGATCGAGCATGTCGAACGCACTTACACGTGGATACACCCCGAAATCCTGTGGCAGGTAACCCAGCTTTTTGCGAAGCTCCTCAGGGGTTGCCAATATATCAAGATCGCCGAACCGGATTGTGCCCTCGGTCGGCGTCTGCAACGTCGCGATTGTTCGCATCAGCGTCGATTTACCCGCGCCATTGGGACCGAGCAGGCCATACATGCCACGCGGTATCGACAGGCTTACATTATCGAGCGCCCGTGTTCCGTTCGCATAGACATGGCTTATACCGCTGATTTCGAGCATCAATTCCTCCTGTATTGCGCGACTATGACAGTAGACTCGCCACCCGCAAAATAAATTCGGCTTCGACAAGGGGCAATTGGTGCTCGACGGGCAACATTTTCCGTGCCGAGCGTTGCAGGGCCACATGCCGCTGTTGTGAATTTAAGGAAATGTGATTCCGGCTAGAATGTAAATTCGCTGATTTCCAAGCATTCGCTGGGTTGGGCTGTCTTGCCAATGTCACCAATTAGGCGCACTCTTTTCCAAATCTTGCGGAGGACGTCGACATGGATATTGCCAGCATCTTGAAACAGACCGGTGCTATCGGCCAAGTTGCTCAGCAGCTTGGCGTTAACGAGCAAGTTGCTGAAACGGGTGCGGCAGCATTGCTGCCCGCAATATTGGGTGGCTTCAAGAAAACGACACAGACACAGCCTGGCGGGCTTGAAGGGTTGGGCGGTTTGCTGGGCCAGTTGGGTGGTGGCGGACTGTTCGACTCGGTCATATCACCAGAGCCGACGCCGGTGGAGAAAGGCAACGACGTGCTCGGCCAGATATTCGGGTCTAAAGATGTCAGCCGCAGCGTCGCCTCCCATGCTTCTGACCAGACCGGCATCGACCCATCGCTTCTGAAAAAGATGTTGCCGATACTTGCGATGCTGGTCGCCGGTTACATGGCCAAGCAAAGCGGTGGCGTTGCGGGCGGTGACCAGGACGCAGGTGGACTTGGCGGCCTCATCGGCGGCATGCTCGGCGGCGGTAGTCCGGCATCTGGTGGCGGCGGTTTGGGCGGCATGCTTGGCGATGTTTTGGGTGGCGCTCTGGGCGGAGGTCAAAAAGCACAACCTGCCGCCAGCGGCTTGGGTGGACTGGCGTCGATGCTCGACATGGACGGTGACGGTAATCCACTCGATGATATCGTCGCTATGGCTGGAAAGTTTGCGAAGTAAACCTTGCCGGGTCGCTTTAAAGATGTGACGCAGCAAACACCTTCGGCACTTTGGTCGACAACAAATCCGCGATCTGCGTCGGTCCAGACACCAAAGATGGGCACTCAAATTATTGGGAAATTTTGGTGGCTCTGCCGATCTAGGCTAGCGTCAGCTTCGTTGGACGATGCAGACATTTGTTCAGGATAAATGCTCTGCGAAGCAATTCGTCGATTGTCGATGCTTCAATTATCGTAACATCATTAAGTCTAAGATATTCATATGTTACGAAATATACCCCAGGCCATAGATTTCATCCTTACCGGGTGCGCCAAGATCCTTGGCACTTTTGGCAAGGGCGGAAATGCATTTTGCACGGGTCGTGCTGTTGATTGATTTAGCACAGCGCGCAAGCCAGGCGGCGATATGCGGGGTTGCGAAAGAGGTGCCGCTATAGCTTCCGATGCCGCCTCCCGGGGCCGCTGCGGCAACATCCACGCCATATGCGGAAACAGTAATATAGCCCCCCTGATTGGCATAGCGGTAGACCTGCAGTTTACGGTCGACCGCCGTGACGGCAACAACATTAGGCAGCGCGGCAGGATAGGCCGGAGGTGCCGTCGGACCGCCATTGCCGGCAGCGGCAACGATCACATGGCCTTTGCTGACGGCGCGTGAGATGAGTTTATCCAAAATCTTATTGCGCGGTCCGGCCAGACTGATGTTGATGACGGGCACATCCTGTCCGACCATCCAGTCAAGTGCACGCACGATGGCGTCGGCGGAGGTAAAGGGCCGGGTCGAACTGCCGCGAAAGATATTCGCAGCGTAGATCTGGCTTGCCCCATCGCGAGCAAGCAAAGATGCGATCGCCGTGCCATGTTCGGTCGGGCCGGCAGCTTTGCCATCACCAAAATCGCGCTGTTGCAGGCTGGTGTCGCTCAACACCCGATGCGTCGTCACGCCCGTGTCGATCATTCCGATTTTCAAATTGCCCTTGCGGCTGGCAATCTTGCCTGGCTTCGCGCCCGTCCCGACGCCTTGGGTGGCAAATTGCATCGCGTAATAATGGGTAAGGTCAAACGCGCCGTCAGCATCGATTGCCCGCATGGTTGCCAAGGCGGTTTGCGCATCCATATCCTTGGGAATGGATAGCCGTGTGACCGTGCTGTCCAGCGCCGCAAGTGGCGTGCGTTCAATGACGGCGAAACCTTTCGCTTGTGCGCTTGCGAGGGTGGCATCGCGCAAGTCGAGCGCCACAATTTCACCCCGGCGAACCGGAAAGCCATGCCTGTCCTGATCCGGGCTCTCCGAACTTGCAAGATCGCGCATGGATTCGGACGAGCCACGATGTTCTTCGGCCGCTTCCGCCGCCTCTTCAGCAGCTTCGGCCGCCTCTTCAGCAGCTTCCTCGGCGGCTTCCGCTGCTTCTTCAGCAGCCTCTTCAGCTTCCTTTGCGGCTTCCTCCGCTGCGTCTTCTGCATCCTTCGCGGCGTCTTCGGCCTCTTTTGTCGCCCGCTTTTCAGCGTCGGTCACGTCTTTGGTACGGTTCTGATCTTCTTTGGTTTCGCGGCTCTGTTTGCCGGAGAATTCTTTCACCTTCTCCTCCGCCGCGCGTTGTTGCGCCCGGTCGAAGTCCCGCTGTTCGTTTGGATCCACACGGTCCATGCGATCTTCCCGCGAACCGCCGCGCGCATATAAAGTCGAGCAAGCCAAAGCACAGAGCAATGTCATGGTAATCAGGCGACGTGGTGTGGCTTGGGGATATGTCATTATTGCAGTCCGTAAACGGGTGAATGTCTAGCCCAACAACGCTTTATCATAGCAATTATTCCACTGGCCAATGAATAAATAAAAGTCTTATTATCCATGCGCCTAGTAACATTTAGTGCCTAACAAGGAATAAACTGTGCAAGGCGTCGTTTTTGGGAGTGAACGTTAGAGTGCAAAGCCGCAACGGAATCGATGTGGACGTCAAGCCGCGCATAATAGCGTTCCTGCCGCGCTTGCGCCGTTTTTGCATGGCGCTCACCGGCAGCAATGACAGCTGTGACGATTTGTTGCAGGAAACAGTAGAAAGGGCTTTGACACGGATAGAGCAATGGCAGGAAGGGACCAGTCTCGAAAGCTGGATGTTCCGCATCGCGCAAAATCTCCACATTGATGCCGTCCGAAAAGGAGCACGGAGGGGTCAAAAGGTAGATGTCGACGAATTGGCGGACCTTTCAGGTGAAGACGGGCGGACAATCGTCGAAACGCGTTCCGAACTTGCACATGCACAAAAAGCGATGGCGGCATTACCCGATGAACAGCGCATTGTGCTGGCTCTCGTGGTGATTGACGGACGATCCTACCGGGAAGTTGCGGATATCCTCGATCTTCCCATGGGGACCGTCATGAGCCGGGTTTCAAGGGCACGCCAGGCAATTGACCTCTATCTGAATGGCAAAGCGGAATGAGCGGGGCAAAAGACATGGACAGCGAACAGGACCGGGTGAGCGCCTATCTGGGTGGGGCGATGACGCCCACCGAGGCAGCGGCGTTTGAACGGGAGATGGAGGGAGACGCACAATTGGCAGCGATCGTCGAAAGATGGCAGCGCAATGACGCACTGCTGAAGAAAGCTTTCACAACGCCTGAAGTGGATCACGTGTCGGGCGCACTGCTGGATCGTCTCGGCCTTGCCGACATTCCGGCCGATAGTGCCGACAGCAATGTGATCGCGATAGGCGCGGCAAAGCGGTCGCCGGTAACGGCGCAAAACGACAATGTAGCCTCACCGCAAAGGCGCTGGGCCATTGCAGGTTCAATCGCCGCAAGCGTTGCCGTGGCGATTGCGGTCGGCAGTTTCTGGACATCAAAACCGGAAGGCATCGGGAGCGAACCCTTGTTCCAATCCGCGCTTGACGGCTCGGCTTCCGGGACATCGGTGGCGCTTAACGATCAACAGAAACTGACCCCTATCCTGTCTTTCAAGGCGGGCGATGGCCGTTTTTGCCGCGAATTCGCGCTGGAAGGTCAAGGGAGCGGCGAGCAGGGCGTGGCGTGCAAGTCCGGCAAAATATGGGTGATCGAAGCGCTGGTCAAAGGTGGCGGAGCGCTGCCTTCAAATAGCGAAATTCGGACAGCCGCTGGTCAGGATGCCGCATCGCTGGATGCGACCTACGGCCGCTTGGTCGCTGGAGATCCGCTGAGCCGCGAAAATGAAATGGATGCAATTTCAGATGGTTGGGTAAAAAACTGACGTTCCTGCACGGCGCCGGGAATAATGCCTGATCTCTCCCGTTGTTGATCCGTCGGCACTTTGGTCGACGCTATCAAGCGGGAGACGAAAATTGAAAACACTTTGGAAAATGAGTGTTTGCACGGCGGTCGTTTGCGCCACCGTGTTCACAGCCAGCAGCCTTTCCGCACGACGGGGCGCTGACGATCCGGCAGGCCATGTGCGGCAATGCCGCGGGTGCGATGATGAACCTGGCGATGATCGCCGCAGTCGCGATGCCGATGACAAATCGGTCAAGGACCGCGGCGACAAGCTGGAGCGGACGCAAGATGACAGCAGTGCGCGTCGGTCACGTCGCTCAGATGATGCAGCTGCAGATGATAGACAAGGACGAGGTCGAGAACGTGGACGTGGTCGCGGTCGCGGTGGTGATGACGCCCCCGGCGATGACCGTCGCGGACGAGGTCGCGGCAGCGACGATCCGAGCTGAGTTTCGGGTCGCCGGGCGGCCCTGGAAGGATAGCTACTTTCCAGGGCCGTTTGACAAAAGGGATAACCCTTTTTTACTTTTTTCTAATTCTTCGACATGACATGAAGCAACAAAATTTCAGGTTATGTCGTCCGGGGGAATTTATATGATTAAGAATCTTTTCAAGCCAGCCATGGTGGCTGCGACAACATTGGCCATGTCCGCTGCCTTTTCAGCGCCAGCCTTTGCCAATGAACAACAAAAGGCAGATGAGGACTCCTCACCTGAAAGCTGGCGGTTATCGACCGGCCTGAACTATTCAAAGGGAAGCTATGGCGAGATCGACGACACCAAGGTCGTCTCCGCGCCTATCGGATTGAAATATACCAAAGGAAATTTCAGCATCCGGGTTTCGGTTCCCTATGTCCGCGTGGATGGTCCGGGTTCGCTTATCCAGACACCCGAAGGGTCCGGCAGTGGTTCGAACAGCGGCTCGGGGCGATCCGGTAATAGCGGACATGGAAGCTCCAATTCAGGCTCCGGAAACTCCGGATCTGGCGGTGTGGAAATCGACGATAGCACTGGCGTTCCTGTCAGTTCCAAACGAAGCGGTTTTGGCGACGTTGTTATTTCCGCTACTTATTCTTTCGATCTCGGATCCGACTTTTACATTGATGCAACCGGCAAGGTCAAAGTGCCGACGGCATCCACCGCAAAGCGGTTGGGCACGGGCGAAGTCGACGTCACGACCGGCCTGGATTTTGTGAAGGCGATCGGTCCGGCGACATTCTACATCCACGGCCGTCGTAAATTTGCAGGCAAACCGACAGGTTCCCTGATCCGCAGCACATGGGGTGCAGGTGGCGGTGCGAGCATCAAAGCTGGAAAAGCCATCACCCTGGGTGCGGACTATGACTGGCAGGAATCGGCCTTTGCAGGCAACCCAGCCAATAGCGACGTGACAGCCTGGGCCAGTGCGCGCCTCAACAGCAAAATGAACCTATCCATATTCGGCTCCACCGGGCTGAACAACAACAGCGCGGATTTTGCCGGTGGCATTGGATTGAGCATCAAGCTCAACTGAGCCCCCTATTCAAGCAAAGTATAAGGCAGCTAGCGACCTCAAGTTGCTAGCTGCTTTTTTATGCGCTGCCCAAAAGGCGAAATCAGAACCGGAATACCAGCCGGACCTTGGCGAGGATGGCGTCTTTCCTGAAGGTATCAAATCCCTTACCGGGCATGAACCACCCAACCTTAGCCTCCAGCGCGACGGGTTTTGCAAGGCGGGTCGAAAAGGCAACGTCAATTTCGGTGCCGATGTCGCGGTCATCTCCGCTGAGTTCGGCCGAGATTGGGGAGCCGCGGATATCGTCATCGTCCCGCACTGCCTGCCGGTAGCGGTGGGCGATCAGTTCCAGCGAGCTGGACGCGGTGGGACGGATGCCCATTCCGAGCGTGAATATTTCGATATTGGACAAGTCGGGATCAAGCGCTTCACCATAATAGCGCACATTGCCGAGGCCGGTGATGCGGTCTTCGTTATCCTGCAGCCCCGTTTGCCGGAAGCCCTTGTCCTTGGTGGCGTCACCGCCGCCGGTGGCATGGGCGTAGCCTGCGAACAATGCCGGCTTTGCAGGTAGGGGAAGATGCCAGATGACACCCGCATCCACTGCTCTTGCACGCAGCTTGCGCGTGCCCGACGTGCCGCTTTGCTGGGCAAGTTCAAGCCAGTGTCCGATCTGTCCCATCCGGCCTTCGGACTGGATGCCGATGGTCAGGGGGCTGATGTTGCTGGCGCGCAGATCCTTCTGCTTGATGGCATAGGCCGAGATATCCCAGTCGGGGGTGGCTTCATATTCCGCGTGGAACAACCAGTTGTCGACCTTGCGGCGCACCGGCTGGTTCTTCAGGAGATTGGCACGCACCAACTCCTCGCGGCCCCACATGGCTTCGATACGCCATTGGCGGTGGTCATAGGCGACGCGGATGCCGTCGAGGCGGCTGTCGTATAGCCATTCGCGGCCATCCTCCACGTCCTGCCGCCCGACCTGAAGCTGGAAGTCCTTGGCAAGAAAATCGTCAAACAAAATGTTCAGCTCGCGGATTTCCAACCGCTCGATCGAATCCCACTGACCGGTACGCCGATCAAGGTCAAAGCCTGCCTCGACCGAAGCGAGTATCTCGATATCGTCGTCGGGGGTATAGAGCACGTCGACCCGCGCCTCGGGCTGGATGCGGGCCTGGGAATCGTCGGTCAGACTGTCGAGATCGATGTCCTCCAACAGGCTGCCTTCGATCGTCAGGCGGGCGCTGATCTGAAGATCATCCTCTTCATCCAGTCTGACGGTATTATCGCCGAACAGACTTTCGTCAGGCACAGACGCCTTCGTCTGGGCCTGCGCCTGGGAAACGGGAAGTAAGGCAGTGTTGGCAATGCAAAAGGCAAAGCCCATGCCAAAGCTTTTGCGGATCATTTGGGACTCCTGCGGTAAAGGGGTAGTGTCTGGACATGCGCAAGGCACAGCTCCAGCAAGGCGGGGGCACTCGCGCGGCGTTCGGGCATGCGATCGCTGATTTCGAGCAAGCGGACGAGCGAGAGAAATTCGTAGACGGCGATGTTTTCGGGTCGGGTCACCGGATTTTCCCGGCACGCATTGCGGGTAAACTGCCGTTGCCAGTCCGCGAATTTTTCGGGATCATTCCACTCGCGCAACGCCCATTCTGTGAGATGTGCATTGAAATTCCCGATATCGAGCGCGGGATCGCCAAGGCAGAGCAAGTCCAGATCAATGAGATAGTGGTCCGCCCCATTGCTGAGCAAATGGTCGTGGTAGAAGTCACGATGGATGGGCCCCGGTGCAATTGGCAGAAGGTGCGCAGCCCGCGCGTTCGCGGCGTGCCGGATGTCGGCAATCTGCGACGCCCATTCGGGACGCCGGTCGACAAGCATGGTCAAGCGTTCGTCCAATATGGCCAGTTCATCGGCGACCAGATGACGCCGCAACGGTCGCACCCCGGACTTGTGCAGCGCCGAGATAGCGCGCGCTGCCTGGCCCGCATCGCATGTCAGGGTCGAGAAAGCCTTACCGGGGACTTTCGCCTGAACCCACATGCCCAGATGCGGAAGCAGTGCGAGTGGCTCGGCAACATATGCGCCCGACTGCCCATCGGGTCCGAAGCCGCTGTTCCAAAGCTCCTGCTGCACGGCAAAGCTGCGGCTATCGGCACCCTTCGCGCGGATTTTTCCATAAGCTGCAAACGACCTGCCGTCTTGGTCACGCAAGACATAGGAGATCAGGCAGCGGCGGCCGGGCTTGTGCCGGACAAGCTGCGCCGCTTCGACGCGGGCGCTACATCCCGCCTCGACAAGCGCCCGATTCACCTCCTCCGGTTCCAGGGCTGCGGCAATATGCGGGATAGCGGGGTCTTCGGGGCAACCTTGAAGAATAGCTGCGCCCGTCAAATTGTTTGAAGGTACGGGGCACAGATTTTCCGCCAAGGTCAGGATGGAAGCGATTGCAGCGGGCCAATCTGCACATCGTTCCCGAAAGGGACGGGTTGCAAGGCGAAGCAAGCCCAAGGCCATCTGGGCATCCAGATCATGGGGGGTGATTGAGCCACCCTGCGCGCGATAGCCATCGACCAACGCATCGCGAAAGGCGATGGACTCAACCTGCGACAGGCCATCCGCCACAAGATGCGCAAGCAAGTTGCCAAGATCCCAGGCAGCGGGACCGCTCGCGGCTTCGTCAAAGTCGACACAGATCGTGTCGGTCCCGCGCAGCAGAAATTGTTCCAGATGGCAGTCCCCATGCAACGCCACCGGAGCAGCGTCGCTGTCCAATGCTGTGGCGATGGCCTCGGCCAACAGGACAGCCCGTTTTCCCAAGCAGGGACGAAGCGCGGCAATATCTGCGGCCAGAAAGCGCGCACTGGCCTGTTGCTCTGCAAGGCTGAGACGGCGCAGGCCTGTTGCCCGCTGGCGGTGCAACGACGCCAACGCCCAGCCTATCTGATGCGCGGTTTCCGGTGTTGCGCGCGCAGGAACGCCGGACACCCAGCTGCTGACAACGGCACCATAGCGATCCGAGCAGGACAGAAAGTCGGGAACCTTGAGCGCACCGGACGAGGCAAAAATCTGGGCTGCACCCAGCGCGCGGGTATAGCTTTCGGCGCTATGCAGTTTCAGAACTGCAATGGGCCGGTCCTGTTGCCGGACTTGCGCCACAAACCGGCGTCCTGGCCGATAACGCAGCGGAACGATCGTGGCATCGCGCGGCAACCCCAGCCTTGCCAATAGTGGAGCTTGCGCCTCTGCACTGGTGATGCGCCACAGACGTTTCAACTGCGGGTCGTTGGGGAAGCACGCCATGCTGATCGCGATTTCGGGGAAAACAACGCGCCCCGGACCAAAGGGCCCGTCTATGCCCTGCTTATTCGTCACCTTCGCCAGCTTGTCGGCGGCATCCTTGGGCCGCGCGGTGAAGGTCAGCCATGTCGGCACGCCATTTACCGACAGGCTGAAACCTGCAACACAACTGGTTCCGGGCTTGTAACGCAAATAGGTGGACGACAAAGTGTCGAGGACCAGATGCGGGTAGCGATGGCGCAGGAAGTCGAGCAGCGCGGAACTGTCCAGCAGCAAAGCCAGACCCGGCAATGCGGGGTCGCGGGCCACCAGTTCGCGATCAGCCGAAGTGAGCATGGACGCCTCCCCTCTGGGAAGGGCTACGCTCGGCCTGCATGGCGGAAAACACGCCGCCTTTCGCCAGCAACTCCTGCGGCGTGCCATGCTCGGCAATGCGCCCGTCGCTGAGAACCAGGATACGGTCGGCACTTGCCGCAACGGCCATGTCATGGGTGATCAGGATAACCGTTGCCCGCTTGGAAAGCCGGTGAATTGCTTCGTTGATCAGCGCTTCATTGTCCGGATCAAGGCCATTGGTCGGTTCGTCAAAGACGAGGATCGGGCACCCGCGCAAGGCGGCGCGGGCAATGGCAATCCGTTGCCGCTGCCCCATCGACAAAGATGCGCCGCGCTCGGCCAGAACCGTGTCATAGCCGTCGGGCATCATGGAAATAAAGTCATGGGCGCCCGCCAATATCGCCGCCGCCGTGATATCCGCGCTGCTCGCGTTCGGCCGGGCCAGCGCGATATTCTCGCGCACGGTATCGGCCAGAAAGAAATTGTCCTGCTGGACCACCGCAATCTGTCCCCGCAGCGAGGCAAGTGTCAGGTCCGAGACATCATGCCCGTCAATCTGGATGGTGCCACCCGACGGCTGATACAGGCGCAGCAACAGGCTCGCGATGGTGCTCTTGCCCGTCCCCGAAGGCCCAACCAGCGCAACCAGTTCGCGCGGCGCAATATCGCAGGTAAAGCCATTGAGCACCTTGCGCCCATTGGGGTAGGCGAAGGAGATATGGTTGAAGCTTATGTGACCTGAAAAGTGCGGAGCCTTGTAGGCGTGCGCGGCTTCACGAATCTGGGGTTCTTCTTCGAGCAGGTCGGCAATACGTTCACCGGCAGCCGTCGCCTTGGCTATGCGGCTGGAATTTTTGGCGAAGTCCCGGACGGGACGGAAGGTGTTTTTCAAATAGGTCAGGAAAACGACCAGATCGCCGGCGGTCAATTCCCCGCGCAGCACGAGCACAGCGCCATACCAGAGCGTCAACGCCGTCGAGAGCCCGGCGATCAAATCGGTTGCACGTTCCAGACTGGCCGACAGCCGCTTGGCCTTGACGCCATCGGTAAGGGCGCCATCATTCTTCGCGGCAAAGGCACCGGCCATGCGGCTTTCGAGCGATAGGGCCTGCACTACGCGAATACCGCCCAGCGCCTCGGCAGTCGTTGCCGCGATGCTGCCTTCGCGCTTGCGCTGGTCGCGGCTGACCTGCTGGATCCGCCCGCCCAGCCGGACGGTCGCTAATGCAAGCAGCGGCAGCGGGGCCAGCGCCACCAACGCCAGCCGCCAGTCCAGGACCAGCATGACCGCGGCCATGCTGACAAGGATCAGCACATTGGTTGCAAAGGGCAACATGGCCGTCACCATCGCCTCACGCATGGAGGACACATCGTTCACCACACGCATTGTCAGATCGCCAGTCCGTGTGGTCTCGTGAAAAGCAAGCGATAGACGCTGCAAATGGCAGTAAAGATCATGGCGCAACTGGCCAAGAACGCGCGACCCGGTCAGCGCAAAGCCGACCGTCGCCAGATATTCGCACAACGCGCGAAGGCCGACGCTGAGCAGAACAAGTCCGGCGCACAGAAACAAAAGGGTCATGGACGGCAGTGCATCCAGCGCGGCAATACCGCTGCTGGCCGCAGGGGTGCTGGCGACCACGCGGTCGATGACGAGCTTCAGAGGCCAAGGCTCAATAAGGCGCAGAGCCGTTGCGCCGATCAGCGCCATTCCTGCACCAAAAGCGAGCCGACGTTGGGCGCGCAGATAGGGCGCGACATGGCGGTACACGCGCGACAGTCCGGTGCGCAGCTCGCCAAAACGTGCCGGGGGGTGCCTTCGCTTCAGCACGCTACCGATTCCCCGGATCGTTCCAATATCCGCCGCGCAACACTGTCCCAGCCGAGTTCGTTCAGGGCATGGTGCCGCGCCGCCCACCCCAGCCGCGACCGGCTGTGGGGGGACCGGATGAGTTCGCCCAAGGCCTGGGCCAGTGCGTCCCGGTCACCTGCCGCGCACAGCAGACCTGTTTCGCCGTGCCGTATCAGCCCGTCTATATCGCCAATCCGGCTGGCAACGACTGCCCGGCCAGCCGCCATATATTCCATGACCTTGAGCGGGGAGAAATAGAAGTCGGCGAGATCGGGATAAGGGGCAACTGCAACATCCATCCGGGCAATCAATGCGGGTATCTCGGCAGGAGCTACCGCCCCCGTCAATTCGGTGCGGTCCGTCAATCCGCGGTCGGCCAAAGCGTGTTCGACAGCAGCGCGTTCGGGGCCGTCACCGACCAGCAACAGCCGGAATGGCAGGTCTTGCGCTTTCAACTGTGCGGCGGCGTCGACGAGGATGTCCAGCCCGTGCCAAGGCTTGAGGGTACCGACAAAGCCGATGACCGGCGCACCATTTTGGGGATGATATTCCGGTGCAAAGCGCGCGGCATCCACACCGTTGGCGAGGACGTCGATCTTTGCGCTCTCCACAGCTTCGCGGATGAGCCATCGGGCAACGCCCGTCGACACGGCGACAATCCGGTTTGCAGCATGAAAGGTTTCGCTTGAAAGCATATCGGCAAGTTCACGGTGGACCAGTTCCCGATGCGTCGCCTGCTCCTCCACCAAGGGAGCGTTGACCTCCAGAACCGAAGGCACGCCGTTGCGCTGCGCCCATTTTACCGCCGCGCTGCTCCACAGGGCATAGCGTTCATACAGCATGTCGAAGGGGCCATGGGTTTCCAGAAGCGGCACGATATCGGCGTCCAATTGGACCAATTGCAGCTCACGTGCGGAACCGGCGGCCGCATCCGGCTTGGCCAGATCGACGCAATGGATATCCGCAAGATCAGCGGGCGCTTCCCCACCCCGCCGGCGGGCAAACAGCGTTACCTCATGACCAAGACGGCTCAGGGCCCGGACGATTTCCTGGACGTGGATCGAACATCCTTTCGTCCCGAATACCGGCACACCGGGGTCGGCGCAGATATAGGCAATCCGCATCGCCGTCATCCCGCCGCGCGCCGCAATGCGACCGTTGCGGCGCGGGCGGAAAAGAAAGTACGCAGATAGGCGGCATTTTGATCAACGTCGAAATCACGTTCGATCATCGCCCGCGCTTCGGACGCCAGCCGCTCGCGCATTGCCGGATTTTCGAGGATAGCCCCAAGCGCTTCGGCCAGCGCCTTCGGGTTACGCTGTTCTATACAAAGACCCGTCATGCCATGTTTCACGACTTCAGGAACGCCGGTGACATCGGTGGACACGCAGGGTGTGCCGAGAGCCATTGCTTCGACAAGAACGGTCGGCAGACCATCGCGGTCACCATCATCGGCAACGATGCAGGGTAGCGCGCTGACCGCTGCGGACTGAAGCGCGGTTATGACGTTCGGGCGGGGTAGCGCGCCTGCGAGACGGACTTTGCCCGACAGGCCGCTTTCTTCGATGCGTTGTGCCAGGTCAGCGCGTTGTGGGCCGTCGCCGATAATCTCGCAGGTGAATTCCTGCCCGGCAGCATCAAGGAGGGCACAGGCCTCGACCAGAGTCGAAAAGCCCTTCTTTTCGACAAGACGACCGACGGCGACAATATGCTTGGGCCGGGTTGCCGGTGATGAATAGGGGAATTCATCCAGCCACAGTCCGTTGTAGATGCGCTGCACATGCGGGGGACGAAAGCCGTGGGTGGTCGCCAGAAAATCGACATTGAAATCCGAAACCGTAACCACCGCTTCCGCATCCGCGAGCTTGGGTCGCAGTTTGAGAGGGTCGATATCGGCGTGAAAAATATCCTTTGCGTGCGCCGTGACACTATAGCCAATGCCAGCAAAGCATGCGGCGATGCGGGCGACCGTGGTGGCGACCGTAGCGAAATGGGCATGCAAATGGGTGACGCCTGCCTTGCGTGCGGCAATTGCCAGGTGAATCCCCTGAAGCACGTCGGGCAATTCCTCGTTGCGAAACCGTTCCAGATTGTCCCAGAAGCCGGGCAGCGACTTCGCGCCATCCTTCAGGGCGGTCCACAGACCTTCCGCCTTGGGCGTGCTGTCCGAAATATAGTGCACGGGCGAGCGCACCTGACCAAGGATCGATTGGAAATAAGGCTCATTAACCCGGCGCACGGCAAAGATCTCGACCGGAACCCCTGCCCGTTCATGGGCGAGTATCTCGTTGACGATGAATGTTTCCGAAAAGCGGGGATAGCGCTTGACGACATAGCCGATATGCATCGGGGGAATTCCTTTCCGGTTTAGGCAAGCCCGACTGACGCGAGCTGAAGGGGTGGCAGCGCGGTATGTTCGCACGCATGGCTGCTGGTGATTTCGCCCGCCCATGTGACAATGGCGTCCAGCCCGCCAAAATCGATGCTGGCGCGCGCGTTCGGCTGACCGGTGGGCAAAGCGAGCCACCGGCCGATGGCATCGGACGAAGCCTGCGCATCGGGCAGGCAGGAGGCAAGCGCCAATTCTTCCAGACGGCGCGCGCGGATCAGTTGTTCTGTGCGGGGCGTCGACCGGGGGACGAACAGGGCGGGTCGGCCCGACGCGAGAATTTCATTGGCGGTATTATAGCCCGCCATAGCCACGACCCGATCGGCACGCACAAGAAGCGGCACAAGATCGCACACCCCTTCGACAAGCTCCATATCCTCGCGGTGCGCAATCATGCGGAGCAAAGCTTCGCGCTTCTCGTTCGGCATCAAGGGGCCCGTCACGATCAGGCCCCGCATGTGTGCGGGCATAGGTGCGGCGGCGAAATGGCAGGCGAGCGCAAAGCCGTCCTGTCCGCCACCCACCGAACACAGGACAGTCTTGCGCACATCCGCATCGACACCCTGCGCCGACATGCGGCTGGCCGACGACCGGAAGGGGTCGAGATAGCCGGTGTAGCTGGTGATGGCTTTCAACTCGGCGGGGAAATCATAGATGTCCGCCGTGGGGTATACGGCCGGATCGCCATAGACCCAGATCGCATCATAAAGCCGGGCGATCGTGCTGAAGTTCCGGCGGCGCTCCCATTCGCGGCGGATCGTTTCGGGATCGTCCAATATGTCGCGCAAACCGAGCACACAATGCGTGTTCCCATCGCGCCGCATCCGTTCAAGCGCTGGCAATAACTCATCGAGAGCGCCGCCCGGGACATTATCGGCGATGAACAGATCAGGCTGGAACCGTTTGAGCGCGAGGTCAATGAGGTCCGCCCGAAAGCGCGTCAGTTGATCGATACCGATGTTGAGCGAACGCGATGAATAGCCGCCATCGGCATCCTTGCGATAGGCGGGCAGAACGACCGAATCGATCCCCTGCGGCATAGGAAAGGCACCGCCCTCGCGCACGCCGGTGATCAACAGCACCGTGGCATTCAACGGCGGCGCGGCAAGCGCCATGGCAATCAACTGGTTGCGGCGGATGTGGCCCAGGCCCATGGTGTCATGCGAGTAGAGCGCAATGCGGGGACTCGGCAGGCGAATGGGGCTGACGATCATGATCCGCAGCCTGCATCATTCGAATTCCAACGCGCCTGGCAGCGATACGGGTTCGAGCGTGAAATTGGTCCAAACAGCTTGCCAGCCGTGGCGTTCGCTAAGTCCAGAAGCAAAGGTCGCCCTCCCGCGTTGAAGATTGAAATCGTAAGAATTACAATGCGACAACGACTGCTCGGATGGATTATTCCCCTAATATCAAATGGATCGGGAAATAACTGTCATCAATCTGAAATATTTGGATAGTTTTTACGGATTAGGCAGGAATGTCGATCGGCAGTCCGCACGGAAATGCCCAGAAAAGAGCATGCGAATATTCGGCGCGGCTCGAATTTTCTAAGGAACGCAACAGTTGGTAAGTCTAACCAAGGGCGCAAAAGCCCGCATGGTTCGCGGCCGTTGCGAAAAACGCTCAATTTACCAATGCTGGGTAGACGAATGATGCGATTCATAAATATCAAATATTTATGAAAATGGTGCCAGAAGAGGAATCAATAATACAAAGTAACAATTTGAAATTGTTTTTTAATGATAATTTGATTTTCATTCATGGCACAAATGATGGCACAGAATTATTTTTGTTGAGCGGTTCGATTTCCGAATCGTTCTTTATTTCATACTGTCTCAATACATTTATTTGCGTCTCACGACAACCCAATTGATGAATTTAGACTAAAACCAAGCTCATCTGGCGGGCTGATTGATTGTCTAATCCGGCGTCGGTGAGACGCGCACGCTGCACCGCACGATCTGTCCGGTCCTGTTCGCGCTCTTGACGCACCCGGAAATCACCTGACGATTCTCTTGTTCGATCTTCGATGCCTGCACAATCGCATCCCACGCGACAGGGTTGCCCGCTTGCATCATCTGGATGCCTGCATTCCAAGGCGTGGGCTGACCGACCATCCTCGCCGCCATTCGCTCCGGCCAGTGCCAGTCTTCAGGAACGGCGCGGGCGATGGTTCCGGGCAGGAACGACCAGAGCAATATACCCGCCAGCGCGCCGCCTCCAATGCCTTGCCACATGCGACGCCGTTGCTCGTCGGCTGTATGCACCTGTACAAGGGTTGCTCTTAATTCCTGCGTTGCTTGTCGCGAGTCCTTGTGGGCCTGCTCGATGCGTTCCTGGTCGACGCGTCGCGCTGCTAGGGCAGCGACCTCGATCCGTTCCCCGACGCCCTCTGGCGTCATCTGCAAAGCAGGATGATCTACGATATCGCCAAGGCTGCCCGATATCGCGTCGATCTGCTTCGCTATCCCGCCTAATGTCTTGCCATAGTCTGGAATGACGATATCGGCCCGCTCGGCGGCAAGGTGCTGGACAGCGCGGCGGACCAGCGCCATCTCACCTTCGAGCCGTGCGAACGCTTCAGCGGCAGGATCGACCTCTGGCTCGGTCTCAGCGGCCTGCTCGACCTTGGCTGGTTCAGGCTCGGCTTGAGCTTCAGGCTCTGCCTCTTCCTTCAAGTCCAACGTCACTTCTTCGGTATCGTTATCGGTATTGTCCATTTCATTTCTCCTTAGAGGCTCATTCCAATCGAGCGGGTCCGCTCGAACGACAGGGAGGCGGTAAGGTCGCGTGACAGTTCGCGGGTGATTTTCTTGTCGAGACCAAGTTCACGTGTCCGGTTGCGCAGCAGCGATTCCACTTGTGCATCGCGCTCCAACCCCTTGGCCATCCCGGCCATATGGTTTGTGATCCTTTGCGCGCCCTTGGTGTCGCCCTCGCGCTGCATGGTAAGGCGCGCCTGCCCCAGCCGCTGCCAGTCACTGACAAAGCGGTCTGCGCGCTGCACCGGATCGGCGCGGATTTCTGCTTCAAGCTGCATCGCGCGTATCGCGCCTTGGATGCGCCCCGCAGCAACCTCGCTCGCCAGCCGCGGCTGGCGCTGCAAGGCGCTGGCAAGATCGACTGAGGCATTGGGCCGGAGGGTATCAAGCGCCTTCCCTGCCCTTTCGAGCGCGTCGCGCTGGTGCGGCAGGACGGGCAAGCCTTGCTCGCGCATCTGGCCGATGTCAGCGGCTGCGCGCGCATAGCGCTCGACCGCACGGCGCTGATCGGACTGTCCGCCTTGGTCGGCTGGCAGTGCTTCGAGCCTGTTTGCCTGCGGGCGGAAATTGGCAAAGATTGACTTTGCGCGCTCCGGCAAGTGCCGCGCAATCTCGACGATGCGCTCGCGGAACGTGATCCCGCGCCGTTCGGCAAATGCCTGTTCGGGTGCGTAATCGCTGGCCATATCTTTGCCGCGCTCGCGGCTCAGCGTGCGGACGAGTTTCGGCTGGTCTGCAAAGTCATCAAGGCCATAATGCAGGGCCACGCTATCGCGGTGACGGGACAGCGCGACATAAGCCCCGTGGCTGTCCATTCCCGGTGTCGCCAACACATGCGCCCGGTCAACAGTCATTCCCTGCGCTTTGTGGATCGTCGCGGCATAGCCATGATCGACATGCGCATAGTCCTTGGTGTCGAAGGCGACGCTGCGGCCATCGTCGGTGCGCACCGCCATGCGCTGCTGCGTTACCTGTTCGACGATACCCAGCGTACCATTCTTCACGCCAAGTCCGCGCTCATTGCGCAAAAACATGATACGGTCGCCGCTGGCAAATTGTCGCTCGCCGCGCTCGGCCTTGATCGACACATCGTCACCCAAGCCGCCTGCGACACGCATTCGCCCGCGAGCGGCTTCATTGAGTTCGCGCACCTCGTCATTGGTGTGGGTGAGAATGATGCGCGCATCGCCGGGGCTGGCCTGACGGTCACGATCCCAGCGGTCGATTAAGTCGCCGCGCGCTGCCTCCCGCGTCTCGGCAACATGCACCATGCCCCGTTCGTCATAGGCTTGAATGGCAAGGCCGGTGCGCCCGGTGGCGAGATGCCGGGTTGCCTCCTGTTGCCAGCCTTCATGCTGGCGGCGCACCTCGCTGATCTCGACGCCGCCATGGCGTTCGTGGATCGCACGGAACGCCGCTCCGGCTTCGATGGCCTGGAGCTGCTGCGGATCTCCAACCAAGACAACTTTTGCGCCGGCATCGGCAGCATGGGACAGCACGCGCTCCATCTGGCGCGTGCCGACCATGCCAGCCTCGTCGATCACCAACACGTCGCGCGAAGTAAGTTGCTCGCGGCCTTGTCCCCATTGATGTTCAAGGCTCGCGATGGTGCGCGAGGCGATGCCAGACCCATGCTCCAGACCTTCGGCAGCGATGCCCGACAGTGCCGCCCCACGAACATTGTAACCAGCACCTTCCCACGCCTCGCGCGCAACCCCCAGCATCGCGCTCTTGCCGGTCCCGGCATAGCCGACGACGATGTTCAACCCGCGCCCATCGGTCACATGCTCGAACGCTGCGCGCTGCTCGCCGGACAATACCAGCCCGCGCTGTTCGGCGCGTGCCAATGCGCCTTCGCGGTCCTGCTGACCAACGCCATGCCGTTCCCGCTCCGCCATCAACTGCGACGCCTATTGAAGCCGCTGTTCGGTCTCGATCATTTGGCGCGATGTGAAGCGGTCGTCGCCGCGCCCGTCCTTGCCCAATGCAATAAAATCGGATGATCCGCGCACTGCGCTCATCGCCAAATCAAACTGCTCCTTTCCGTCGCTGTGCCGATGCACGAACATCGAAAGATCGCGGTTGGTGAAGGTCGCCTGCTGGTGGGTGATCGCGTCAAGCGCGACGGCGGGATTGGCGATGATCCGCTCGCCATTGCGCTGTGCGATAGCGCGATGTACTTCGATCCGCTCGGCCTCAAGTCCGCGTCCGCCTATGCGCGAGGCGGCGGGACCGATCTTGTCTTGCGGCTCCAGCTTAATACCCTGCGCTTCCAGGCTGCGGTGATCGATCCGCGCGTCGATATCGAGTTCGGCCAAGCGCTGGTTGACGTGCTCGGCCCAGCGTTCTCGCCATTGCTCGACTTGGCTTGCCTTGTTCCACTCGCGCACCTTCGCGCCGAAGCCGTCGGTCTTCACCTCGCGCATGGTGAGCATGACATGGGCGTGGGGTTTTGCTTCACCATCCGGACCGATATCCCAATGGACATTGAGGTCGGCGACCATTCCCTTGTCGACAAATTCGGCTTCGACAAACTCTCGCGCCGATTGAATGCCCTGCGGCTTGTTCAGCTCTCTTGGAATTGCAAACTCGACTTCGCGGGCAAGCTGCGCGTCTTTCCGCTTCTCAGCAGCCTCGACCGCGTTCCAGAGTTTCTCCCGGTCAGCCAACTCCGGCGGCGCGCCTTCCGGTAGCAGCACTTCGGAATGAACAACGCCATCCTTGTTGGTGAAATCATGATCTCGGTCGAGCCGCTCGTCATGCAACCGCTCGGCTCCGCGATAGGCGGCTGCGGCGACAGCGCTGCGCCCACTGGCGCGGCTGATGACTTTTACCGAAAGATGGAAGATCGCCATGATGGCAATCCATCTACGCCATCAAAGCCACGTCGGCACGACGTATAAGCGCGCCCTCCCATGATAAAATCCTGATCGGGACTAGGTGGTGTCAGACTGTCCCGACGACCCTACAGCATAAAGCACAGCGCGAGATTATGATGGCTGCATCACCTCGAACAGGAGACAGAAGATGCGCAAACCAAGGGATATTGATTCGGAACTGAAGGCACTGGCCGAAAGAGCAAAGCAACTCAAGGAACGCCGCGTTCTGCAACTTGGCGAACTGGTCATTGCCACCGGAGCCGATGCCACCGATGCAGAAACGCTTGCGGGCGCGTTGCTCGATATTGCCGGAAACAGTGACGCCGCGCGAAAGGAGAGCTGGCGGAAGCGCGGCGCGGCATTCTTTCAAGGCACAGAACGCAAACGCGGCGAAGCAGCTCAACACCAATCGGACAGCGCTCGCGCGCCTGACGGCGGCGCGGCATCGGCTTGAAGCAGCAAAGGCGCGGACCGATATGCGCGAATGGCAGGTCAAACGACGCGAACGCACGCGACAACTGATTGAGCTGGGAGGCTTGGTCGCAAAGGCCGGGCTGGTAGAACTGACCGACGATGACCGCGCCACGCTTTACGGAGCGTTTCTCACGGTCGCGGCCAAGCTGCGCGGCGAAGATCGCGAACAGGCGCTCACACTTTGGAAGCGCAAAGGCAAACGGGCGTTTGAGACCGAAGCGGTAACCCAAGAGGATTGAGACTCAGAAAAAGGCCCCGGCGATTTCTCGCCGAGGCCTCGGCCGGTGATCTCTGAAAGTGGTTGCGGCGCTACTTGGAGCGCCGCTTCTTGGGTTCGTCTTTGGTCGCTTCCTTCGCCTTGGCGAGGAAGTCGACCTGCTCGGCGATGATCTCGCAGCCATAGCGGTCGGTGCCACTCTGGTCAGTCCATTTGGTATAGTGGATGCGTCCCGTGACCATGATCATTGCACCCTTGGCGACATGCTCTGCAACGCATTTTCCAACGCCGTTGAAACAGGTGATGCGGTGCCATTCAGTCTCGCTCTGACGATTGCCTTCGCTGTCCTTGAAGCTGCGCGTTGTAGCAAGGGAAACTGTTGTGATCGAGGCCCCTGACTGGGTGGTGCGGACTTCAGGCGTGTTGCCAACGAAGCCGACGAGGGTGACTGTGTTCTTCATGAGATTGACCTTTCGAAGCTGTTTCAAGCCGTCCAAGGGACCATCCCTTTGACGTAAGCCCCGATGAAACCGGGCACGGTCAGGTCTGCACCGAATGCAATGAGGGAAACCCCGCTCAAAGGAGTGGTGCGGGCAGCGGAGCAAAGCGCAGCAACACGGTCCGCATGAGCGCGGGTTGCAGCGCCTGTCCGGGTTCGGTCAGGGGCGTGGATTAGTCATGAATGGGGATGGTCCATTTGGAAGAGGATGAGCTTCACAGGGCTACGAGAGCAAACAACCAGAGTTCGGTTTACGCTGACAACCCAGACGTCCGACCTGCAATTTCCGGCTCTCGAACCACCCCTTCGTTCGGCCTTAAGCGAATGCATTAAGGGCCGGAATTTGACATCTAACGATTTGAGAATGAGGTGAGAATGTCTGAGAATAACGACATTCGTTTCGGCAGCTAGCGCTAAATTCCCACTTTACCGTGAGCCGTACACCTTGGTCAAAAAGCTGCGTTCGCTCCGTTCAATTGGAAAGAACGCACAGTTCTTCGAAAATCGAAGTCCCGGTTCTTGCGGTCAAAGCCCGGCGGCAGGATGGTTAATCTAGAGCAGTTTGCCCTGCACATTATCGTCGGGCTTCCTGCACCGCTGGCGCCGTTTGAAATCCCATGGTGGCTCGGGGTTATCCATCGCCCAAAGGCCGCGGCGGTTGCGTTGGGCGTCTTCTTGCGCTGCGAAATATTCATCTTCCCGCTCGAACGTCCAACGCTCGACCACCCAAGCCCAACCATTCACTATCATCTCGAGTTCGATATTGCGTGTAGCAGGGCGGGCGGTTGTAACCGTGCCGGTGTTGCACGCCCCATTCAGATAATAGTTGATTGTACCGACCCCCATTTGCTCGGTCAGGAAGCCCATACACAACAACCGCTTGTAAGGATCGATAGGGAGGCCTCCGGTTGACTCTTTACCTATAGGATCAAGACGTAGCGTTTTGCTGCCAATCAAGCTTTGCAGAAATGCTTGCGATTCACGTCCAAACGGCTGCTCTATCTCAGGTGCATCAATGAAAGCGAAGCGGAACGGGACGCGCGGAACCCATGCTTCGCGCAAAGGATGCCAGACGTTCGCCAGAAAACCGTCCCCATCAAATACTTTGACGACATTGGCCTTCAAAAACTCGTCAGGCAATGCTGGGCCTGGATCGTCGGGGACTATGATCATGACTCGCAGCCCAATTTGTTCGTCATTTTTTACGCAGCCACGCAAAGCGTTGAGGATCTTGCTGAAGCAAAAACTCGCTTATGCGCTGCTGCTCTGATTGTGAGGCCCGGGCGAGCAATGTCCGCAAGTCGTTATCGACAGAGCGTTTGTCCGCGCCAAGCTTTTCAGCTTTCATATACCATGCATGCCCGGCCATCAGGTCGCCGAGCTCGATATGCACTGCGCCGAGCAAAGTGCATGGCCGGAAGTCTTTTGGCGTCAATTCATGTGCTTCCAGTCCCATTGATTTTGCTTCGTTGAGTTTACTCAAGTCGCGTAACGCCCCGCCTCGCGTGGTCAGAAGGGCAGAACGTATTTTGGCGTCAGGTGTAGCTTTTGCGAGCACCGCTTGCGTCAGTGCTAGAGCCGAGTTCGGTTCTGCTGCCTTTCGCCAGTTACTGCTTGCATTGATTGCATCCCATGGGTTTCCCGATCTTTCCCATTCGCGCTTTAGCGCTTCCGCCTCGATTGCATTCCATGCTTTTTGCAATTTGTCAGTCCAGCATTCCTCAGCCTCGGTCTGAATCCAGACGACGTCCTCGGAATTCAGGCGATCGCCTTTCGATACGCGCCGAAGTATCGACATGACACGGGGGTAATATTCGGAATCCACATATCCGATCCCAAAGCGATTCCTTAGCTCTTTGGCTTCACGCTGCCTTATGAGTTTGGGATCGCGCTCCTGGGCTGCAAAAAACTCCTTAAGTTCGACAGCACGCTGGGTCGCTTGCGCAGCGAGAGCCTCAGCCTTTTCTGCAGCGCGCTTTCCCGCAAGCTCTATTCGATGCGCGCGCTCTTGTTCTGCCTTCTGATGAAAGGTCTCCCAACCAATCTCTCCGGCAACCAAAAGGAAGAGGGCTTCCAGTTTGCTTGTCTCCAAATACAATAACGACAAGCGGCTGAGCGGCACACCTTCGTCAATCTTTTTCAAGATGTCATAGAGCCGAGCTCCCGGCTGCAACGCGCCCGGAAGGTCGTCGAGAAAATATCGTCCAGCTAAACTGGCGGTGATTTGCCGATTCATGCGTACTCTTTCTTACATCACATCAGTAAAGATATCGTATGTGACGCTAAACAGTTTCCGTATCGGGTCCTAGAAGCTGATTTCTGTCTGCTTCTCTGCGCGGGCTCGACTGCATCGTTAGGCCAGCGCGAAGCGCTCGCCACTCGGGGACGGCGAGTCTGCTTTGGGTAACGAGAGGTTAAAGTCCTCGGCATTCCCGCCAATCAGGAAGAGGAGGCGATCAGCCTCCCCCAACCGCCGCGCGGCACAGCAACGGCACCCTTGCAGGGCGCGACGCAGCCGGATGGTGTGCGCGCGCAACTGTGCGCCAGCGCCCATCCGGCAAGGAGAGAGGCAAGAGTGCCAGCGGGTCAGTCAGAAAACGTCGCGCACTCAGGAGCGCGAAGCGCGGGAAAGAGCGCGACCTTTACCCTTCCCGCTCAATCCGAACTGCTCCTGATCGTCACCCGAATGGGCCGGGACTACAGGCCCGGTTCGCGAAGCGGATAGAGCAGGTCGCCCGGAGGGTAGCGATGACTAACAGCCTATGGTACTTCTTGCGAACAAAGTTGACGTTATCAGTCCCGACGATGCACATCGAAACTTGCCGCTAGTTTGTGCAAGCGGAAAGAAGGTCCCGCTGCGACGAAGAAGCGCACCCGTCGAACATCCATGATATGCACATGGCATCATCGCGCGGCCAATGTCGACGACGAAACATAGCACGGCGTTTTCAGTACTTTTATAGCCGAGAAAGTACTGCAAGGTTCCGAGCTTAAACGCATCGTTGTAAATCATCGATGTCTGGTCTGTTGTATCAAGAGCGTGCCGTAATCGGTCGCAATAAATCTAATTGCCTCAACCCATTCTTCGACTAGCCTAGTTTAGACAAGCGCAGCGCATTCATCGCCATCGCGTGGACTTCGCATCCGACGCTACTCAGAACGCCACGCAACTCGTCATGATCAACAGCATCGAATTCCTCGCCAATTTCAACAATTCGACGGCGAGCATGTGCTGCCTGCGGCGCGTCTAGTGCGCCAAGGTCGATTAGCTGTCGCAATGCGTAAGCAATGCATCCAAACACATACAAGCCATGGAGAACGCCACTCGCTGGACGATCACATTCTTTCCATGGCGAGTAGGATCGGGCCTCGGTTGCTACTAAACAAACAGTCTCTTCGAGCGCCGAAAGATTGTGGTGCATCGCTTCGTGAATGATTCCTTCGGCAAGACGCAGATCGCCGACAGGCGAAGCAGGAGGCATCGAAACCAATATCAAACCAGACCAAGCGGGGTCAGAATGACTTACGTCAAAGCAGTCATCTGCACTGTGTAGCATTGCTACACGATCGACGCGACACGCCAAGATTTCCCAAAGATCCGGAAGCATTGATATAAGGACACCAGCACGGGCAAGTGCGGCACTGTGCTTTCCGGTACGGCGCGTAGGATTAAGGCCAGCCTTGATCAAACCTTCGCGCATCTCAGCTGGAATGTGGGACGACGCCTGTTCGATCCGGTTGAGACGCGGAATATCTCGGATATCATCACTTGACACCAGAACCCAAGGCGCAGCGATATCAACAGTTTCAGCCATCAGCCTTAAACGTATAGACCAGCGTGTATCGTTCTCCCGACCTAATCGTCGAGACCGCGTGAAAGGATTGTGGCGAGATGCCGAAGGCGAAGCCGCTACCGTGAACAGGAAGCAAGACGCTGTGAACGTCCTCGGCATTTTCGCTGCAAAACAACATCAAGAGACCGCCATTATCCAAAGTCCAGCCGCGATTGAATTGGAGGATAAGGCGATGGGTTTCTTCCGAGCCGAGATAGTCATTGTGGACACGAATGGTTTGGCCAGCACTCAAACGATGCGCAGAGACGTCGACGAGGGTCAAGTGTCGATCCAGCTCAAACAATCGTTCCAGTTCGATCGCAACAGAAGCTATGGTTTCTGCCGATACAAACTGAAAAAGATCAGCAGGTGGCGGCGTGTCGAGCAAACTAAACTCATGCTGTTCATAAAAGCTCTCGACGCGAAGGTGCCAAGGTGCATCGCGTTCTAGCCAGTCCAAAACAGCGTCGGCATCACCGGGACTAATGAGCGCATCCCAACCGCAATGGGGAAAGGGATTATTATCTGAGTAATCAGGGTCAAACAAACTGATCACGCGGCCTCATCCTCGCGCGCCTTCAGCCATTCGCGAAGTCTGGCAGCAACCAGTTTCTGATCTGCGCAAAAAACAGTCGGATTATCGAGACCACGCTCGGTACTAAAGCGATGAGTGGGCATGCCACCGCCGCAAACAGTGAGGTCGGCACAAGTACGACAGACTGCAGCCGTTGGTCGCTGGCTCGCATGATAGTCGCGAAAGGCTGCCGTCTGAACTACGTCGCTCAATTGATCACATACGATAGACCAGCTTTCCGCAAATGCGTCACCGGCGTCGGTAGTGCTCTTGAGTGTGTCGTTCTTCGATATCGTCCCGTCGGTGTCGATCACAACAATCCCATAATCCGAAATCCCAACGCCTTCCTTCTGTGCGGCACCGCCGAGAATCAGCTTGATCATATCGTCGATGACGCGGATGCGCGGCGGCGCTGGATCCGCAAGATAGGCGTCGACTAGATCGCACATCCACTCGCCGTATTCGGTCGACTGGAACGAAGCCTTGCCAAACGGCAGCTCGTCGTGATTGCCGTCGCGATACAGGAAATCGACACTTGGAGTGCCAATCGACTTGAAGAATATATAGATTTCGCGCGCGTCGGTCTCCGGATCCACCACAGCAAGAAGGCCCGAAAATATCTGCGCGTTCGACGGATGCTGCCTAATGCGCTCGACTGCCCTAAGTACCCGTTGGAAGGAACCCCCTCCCTTATGATCGACCCGGAAGCGATCGGTGATGGCTTCTGGCCCGTCCAAGCTGATTGAAATACCGACGCCGAAACGCGCGCAAAGATCAAGTGTCGGCCCATCAAGCAGCGTTCCGTTTGTCTGCAAATGAATTCTGCAAGTGGGTATTTCGGAATGCAAGGCTGCAAAGAGCGCCTCAAGGCGGTTCCGACCGAGCATTAGAGGCTCGCCGCCATGTAATACAACGCTGAATGGGCGCATCTGCGTGCGGTAAAGAGCGCCGAGTTGTTGGACAACCCTTGCTATGGTGGCCTCGCCCATACGCTTAGGTTGACGCTCCCAGCCTGTGTCGCCCATATTGAACACATAGCAGTAAGTACAATTTAGATTACACCTGCTAGCCACCTTCAGCAGGACGGTATCGATTACCGTCATCTGAATGTCACTACTAACGATTGTGTCGATTGTGGGTTCGATCGTAGCTTCGCGCGACGTTCTTGTCCTCGTTGCGTACTTCTTCGATCAGGCGCGCCAGAACAGCGCTTCCCATTGCTTCGCCCCGCCCCAATGAACGAACGGATTTTACGCGGACATGCATAACGAATCTCCTTAGGTGAGGTGGACCATAACATGGAATTTAGGAAAAGCGCAAAGTTTCTTCGATTTCCTAAAAACTTCACTCTTTAAAAAAATAAAATTCTCCTATTTAACAAATTACAATAAAGATATAATATAAAATCGCCACATCTATGTATCTAATATCTAAAATAGGAATTATTCTTGAACATTTTGCAGTTTCCAAAGAGCAGTCCTAGATTGACTTAATGGAAGAAATTGCCAAAAATGTGGAGCAAATTAGCCAGCACATCACGAATTCGAGCATTAGGGAGCGATAGATCCGCATGGACGTTGTAAACGACGAGAATCGACCGGGCCTTAAGGCCCGGACCGTCAAGCAGCTAGCCCGCGATCTTCGCCTTGCCCGTGACGGCGCACCGCCTAAGGCGGCCAATAGCAAAAAGCCGCTGCTCGATGTAGGCGAAATCTCAGGTAGACGAGGACGCGCAATCTTTCTGCTGGGAGCGGGCTGCTCGGCAAGCGCGAAGATACCCTTGGCAGCGCGCGTGGCGGAGCGGTGTATTTGCGTGCTGGCCCGGCGTTATTTAGCCGACCATTCTGTGATCGGCGATTTCGACGACCCCGTCAAAGCATTGAAACTTCTGATTACACGCGGAATCATTCCTGCCCGCTTTCAACTTGCTAGCGGCTCGGGTGATTGGGGGGCGCTCTACACATACCTATTTGCTGATCATCTCAAAAGTCCAAATCAGCAGCGTGAAATTATCTCACGCATAATTGAAGAACGCGAAAATGGAATGAACTGGGCGCACGCGTGCCTTGGTGCACTCGTACAACAACGCTATGTCCACACGGTTCTGACAACCAATTTTGATCAGCTTGCCCTCGAAGGAATCGTCCGCACGGGCATTACACCTGTAGTGGCGGACGGTCTGGAGTCGTTGACGCGCATATCCCCCACACCGGCCTGGCCCCAAGTCGTGCATCTCCACGGCTCGATGCATACTTACGACCTGAGGAACAGTCCTACCGCGTTGACCGAAACGGGCGACAACCGGAATCTACAAACGGTGATGATGAGTCTTCTGAAGCACGCAACTGTCCTAGTCGTGGTTGGATACGCAGGCGGCGAAGAGGGTGTGATGAGCCTGCTTCAATATGCCGCCCGGACCATTCCGCGGATGGTCATTTACTGGGTGGCATACGAAAAGAGTTATAGAGAACTATCTCCTCGTGCCCGGGATCTTCTCGAAACAGGTGAGAACAAGTTTTTTGTTCCCGATCAAGATGCCGACCGTTTTTTCCAAGGATTAATGCGCGAACTTGGCGAAGGCCAACCGAGATGGGTAGCTGATCCGATCAGCGCCCTAGTCGAGCAGCGTGACAAACTACCGGAGCAAGGCGACGACGAGATCGACGAGCTAATTAGAGATTATCGTGCTCGGATCGATCACGCCGAAAGCAACCGTTATCAAAAAGGGCATGCAATCGCCGAGGCTCTACAAGCACGTAGCGAAGGACGTTTTTCTGCAGCCTTTGCCGCGTTAGCGCCAACCAAAGATAATGATAGTCGGTCACGTTTCCTTTATGCGCAGAGCTTACAGGATGCTTACGATGAGAACCCTGAAGGGCAAATCGCGTTGATCGACGAAGCCATCAGCGAGTTTCAGCATTTGCACCGCCACGGCCCAACTGAGCACCGAATTCGCTATGCAGTTGCTCTGATCGAAGCGCTCTTTGACCGCCTAGACACCATCGAGCATTCCTCTAACGACGCCGAAAAATCACTCAAAGAGATTATCGAAATCGCGAAGAAGGACCAGCAGCGTTCGCCGACCACAAATCGATCGGGAAAAGCACTGCTACAATTCTACGAAGCGCGCGCGACACAAGAATTGCAAGCGAGAGATGCGACGACATCATCCGATCAAGATGTCATTGCGGCATATCGGGCAGCACTTAAAGACCCTTATGCCCTTGGCGAGAAATTCATTGAGGCCCGCGATGGCTTAGCACAGGCGTTGGCGATCCATGCAGAACAGCTAGCGATTGAGAGAGAGCAAAGGCAAGCAGCTGGCTCCGATCTTCCTCAATCGGTCCGTCGACGGATGCGAGCGGAAATAAGTGAGGCAATCGAAGTTCATACAGGCCTGGTTGAACACGCTTGGTATAATCAGCCAAACGCAGATTTTGCCGGCGTGCTCAAGAACTTGGCATCTGACTATGAGATACTAGCGAAAGTCAAACGGAAAGGACCGCTTAAAGACACGCCGATCCGTGAGGCGGTGCGTGCCATGGAGCGAGCAGTCGCTGCCTATGAAGCTGATGCTGACAGCAATGCTGCGAGCCACGCACAAGCCCGTCTCGACAAGCTGCGCGAGACAATGCGATGAGGCATCGCGCAAATTGACAATGCTCAAAAAAGAAAATGGATATCGATGCTAAATCCCGACGAATGTTTCGCAGGCTCATTGGACATGGCAGAACCATTGAGTCTTTTGCTTCCGACAACCAACTATAATCATCGCGCGCTAATCGTTTCGTCCGATCATGAAAAATTTGCAGTGTTTATCGATGGTCCGCCTGATTTCAGATTCAGATTTATGGAGTGCGATAATCGTTGGGTCGGCGTCCACGTACCGAATGTCCGGATCGAGCTCGACCCGTCAAGTATTGTCTTCATCGATAGTCAATGGCCACCCCTTGGATCGCTAACGCGCCACGGCGGTAATTTGATTCTCCAATCGAGTAGGCTCGACAACCGAATGACCGGGTTCGGTGCGGCATTGGTGATTATGTCAGGACTTCCCGAGGGAGATAACCATGAAAAGGCCTGTTTCTCGCGATGGCAAGTTGTAATCGGTCAAGGCATTGAGAAACGCGTGCTTCATTCAATAGACGCTTTGACAGCACCGGGCCCCGCATCGTGACGCTGAAGTCACCGATCGACCTGAAAGTATGAAATTATCACGCCGACTGTCATCCTGAAACCATACTGTAAGCGGCGGTCTGCGATCGCTCGACGCCGCAAATACTAGTCTCATCCAACCGCCGCCACCGTGTCATATCCCCCGATCTGCGTCAGCCCTTCATGGCTGTCGATGCCCGTATAGGCGAGCGATGCGTTCTCGTACCGCCGGAACGCGAATACCGCTGCGTTCATTCGTTCGGTATTGAACACCTTCAGCCGCACCAACAAATGGAAATCCTCCACGGTCAGCCCGGTCACGGTCAGGAACAAGTCCGGCTCCAGCTTGGTGATGACATCCTGAAGCGTGTTTTCGCGGAAATCGGTGAGATACATGAAGGCCGGAATCCGCGTCGCGAACTTGATCAGTTTCTCCTGAACCAGCTTGCGCTTCGATTTATATTCCTTTTCCTCGTCGCTCAGTTCCTTTTTCTCGGCCTTTGACAGCTCGCCGTCCTTCGCTTTCTTCTTGAGGCTCTTGACAGTCTCGCTCTTGTTGATGATCGTCTCGATCACATTGTCGCCAAGCGCGCGCCAGCCTTCGATGCGCTCGACGGCGGCCATCGCTTCGGGATTGTCGAGCACGCGGCGCAGTGTTTCATTATCCACATTTACGAGCATCGCCGATTCCCACTTGCGCGCGAGCAACGTGCCGGTGGTGCCAGCCATCGCATAGTCGAGGACCTCGCCCGCATCGAGCTGCCGCAACACAGCGCCATCATGCGCCAATACCGGCAGATAGGATAGGAGATCGCGAACCGCATTTTCGGGATTCGCCTCACCGGGTGAGAGGTTCGCCCCATATTCTGAAAGCTGCCGCAGCGCGCGCGTCGGGGCGAAATCGAAGACGAAGCAAACCGGCTTCAATATCTGCTCGGCATTCGGATCGTCGCCTTCCGGGTTTTTGATCGACCACGGCGATTGCACTCGGAACGCCGCCTGAAAATAGGTTTCGGGCGATTGCAGATTGCGGAGCATCAGGATCGACGACCATTGCGGCACGGTGACACCCGTGGTCAGCTTGCCGCAAGAAAGCGTGATCGATTTACTGTCATGCCCGCCACCAATGGCTTTGCGAACGGGGTCAAGCGCGGCCAGCCCGATCCCGGCCGCCGTTCCCGCCGCAACCACGACCTTGTATTCGTGCCAGAAAACATTCTGCTTTTCCTCGAGCAGATTGGCCATGGCCTGACAGGCCGCGACATTGGGCAGGAACCAGAAGGCGTGGTTGAGATAGGGCAACAGCCGCGCATTCTCATAGGGGAACGGCGCTTTCGTCCCCGATTTCAACTGGTCCACCGTCTGCGGATTGTAGGAGCCGCGAATGATGTTCAGCCATTTCTGCACATCATCCTTGTGCTTGAACGTCGCAAGCACGCCGATGCCGCTGGCGGAAAAAAACTCGTTAAGATCGAACTCGTCAAACTCGCCCTGGCTGGCAATGGCGGTCAACTCATCGGGCATCTGATAGGTAAACAGGCTGACCATCGGCAGCGCGCCATAGGGGTTACGCTTGCCCGGATTGTCCGCGCTGAAAGCCTGCTTGGCGCGCTGCTCATCCGTGTAAGTCCAGTTGAAAATCTGTTCCTCGATAAACTCGCCGGTGGCGAGCGCCTTGAACGGAGTGCCAGAGAGATACAGATAGGCGCGGGTGGTGATCGGCAGGAATTCGGCTTCATCGGGCAAGGCTTGCTGCAAATCTGCCGATTTCTCTGCGAGCTTTTCTTTCGCAGCCTTACTGTCCGACAGCAGTGTTTCTGACCGATCAATCAAAGCCTCGTCGTCGGCAAACAACGCGCTTGCTGACTCCCGCCACGCGCCGAAATGATATTCGTCGAAAATGACGAGATCCCAGTTGATAGTGTGGAGCCATTCGTTGCGCGGTTTGATATTTCCGCTGGCGTCGCGACCCAGCAAATCTTGAAACGAACCGAAATAGACCAAGGGAGCGGCCTTATCGATTTGCGTAGGATCGCGGCCCGATGATTTGGAAAGATACTGCCAGCCATCAAAATCGACATGGTTTTCAAGATCGGTGCGCCAGGCATCCTCGACAGCGGGTTTGAATGTCACGACCAAGACGCGCTTCGCCCCCAGCTTCTTTGCGAGTTGATAGCTGGCGAAGGTTTTGCCGAAGCGCATCTTGGCGTTCCACAGGAAGCGCGGAACGGCGTTCGCATCCTCCTGCCAGCGCGACTGGAAATAGGCGTAGGTCTGCTCGACTGCCGCCGCCTGTTCTTCGCGGGGCGGGAAGGTTTCGTGATGGGTGCCAGTAAAGGTGTGGCCTGTGCGCAGCTCAGTCAGCACGGTGCGGACATCCGCAACGGTGCAGTGCATCCATTCAAGCTGCGCGTTGGCAAAGCCCTTGGCGGCGAGCGCGGCGCGGACAGCATGATCGGTGATAATTCCGCCATCATCGCGCGCTGCGCTTTCGTCGAGTTCGATGGTGTAATTGGTGATGGCAGCGGTCTTGAGCTGCTCTGCCACGCGCGCCTTCACATTGCGCGTCGTCTGGCCGATTTTGAGCTGCCCCTCATGCGCCGCATCGGCAATCGCATAGGCATAGATGCGCGGATTGGCCTCAGGTTTAGGGCTGAGGATATCCTCAATAGTCGGCTTGTCTAACACTAACTGTAGCCCCCGCGCTTTAATTATTCGTCGACCCAAGCGTCGTTGTGTTCGGCCACCTGCGATTCAATAAATGCAATCTCGTCCGCAGTTAGCCCATACCGCTCATAGAGTTTACTGTCCGTCCAAACTTGATCGAGTGGCAAATCCGGCACGAACGCATAAACATCTCGTGTGGCGTGTTGCGTGACTTTTCGTAAAGACACGAGAAAACGGACGAATCTTGTTCGCAAATAACCGGCAAAATTCCTCGCCGTTTTCTCATCTGCAAAGCGGCCTGCCACAAGGTAGGTTTCGGTGCAGGCAGTGCCGGGCTCAGCAATAATTGGTTTGCTGAGAAATTTGGTTTCTATCGCCGCACTGGTTCCTTGCACTGCGGTCATTAAGACCTTCCAAGAGTCAATCCACTGTGGGTTTGTGACCACGTCTGCCCGTTCGATCCAACTAATCTTCTGAGAGCCGAAGAGTTTGATTGGATCTTTCAGGCCGGTAGGTTTGGCTTTCCCGTGGAAAAAGGTCCGAAATCCAAATGGTTTGCCAGTGGAGACCCGCTCTTGAAGTGTAGCCTCATCGTGTTGCCGGACCTTTTCAAGTATGGGAATTGCCTCATTCCGCCTGACGAGAACGTCGTAGGCGTCAAGAAAGCGCTCAACAGCAGGGCCGGTTGGTTTCCCATCCCAAATTGTTTGGATACTACATGGGCCATGATTGTCTTTATCCCAGAGGAAGTAAGATATCCCGCCACGAATCTTTACACCAGGAAAAGCTTCATAGAGCTTTGGGTAATCTACAACTTTTCTAAGACTGCGATCACTCAACATTTTTTCTCGAAACTTATCGAGACCTTTACCACCGGTCATCCAACGGGATGGCGTCACAAAAGAAGCATATCTGGGTTCAAGTGACAACGCCTGTTCGATAAACAATTGATATATCGGTGCAGCGCTCTGACCAAAACCTCCGTCGTCTAATTGGTACGGCGGGTTTCCAATTATGACATCAAATTGCATGTCACCTCCGAATAGCTCGCCCATGCGAGCACTTGCATTGTTTGTATGAATGAACGCGTATGCGTGGTTCTCAAGCTCGGGGCTGCGGTCGAACTCTAATTTTGGCGCTCCGCAAAACTTACACTTCGCGCCAACCCAGGTGTGCTCGGTCCGCTCAAACCAGATATTCCCGTCATCGCTCGCAAACCCCTTCGCGACCGAATGCTCGCCCATCGCGTGTTTCGAGCAATAGAGGCTGCGCCGCGCGAGCAGACTGGTCAGCTGCGTGATACCGATGCCAAACACTTGTTTGGTCAGGATATGACCGACGCGTGTCTGAAGGTCCGGCATTTCCGCCGCCAGTCCCTTGATCAGTCGCGACGTGATCTCCCGCAGGAACACGCCCGATTTGGTGCAGGGATCGAGAAAGCGGACTGTGCTATCCGCCCATATGTTTGCTCCGTTGTTCCCTGCGGCCCAGCCCTCTGCTAGCGTATCGAGCATCCGGTTAGCAAATTCAGGTGGGGTGAATACCTCGTCGTTCGACAGATTGGCGATGCAGGTCAGCACATCCGGATTGCGACCCCTGAATGCCTTGGGAAGGGTTGGGCTGGCCTGCATGGTTATGCTGCAACCTCATTTTCAGGATGCGCCACTTCCTCGGTAATGTGCGCGACCTCCTTGAGAAGGTCATCGGGATTCCAGACTCGCTGGGCAATCTGGCGATACAGCTGGCTACGCTCTTCTATGTCGGACTTGGCGAAAGCTTCATAGGATTTGAACGGTAGTCCAGTTTCTTTTGTCAGCCTCAGAAAGCCGGGATTGTGGCTGTAGCAATCGGCGTGGAGCGAATGCGCCAGCAAGTTCTGCGTACGATAATGCTTCAGCTTTGCGTCGTAGGGCAGGTCGCCATAGCTGGCGTTGAATGATTTCGGCAAAAGCAGAAGCGCGCCGATGCGGTTGCGGTGTTCGATGAAATCTGCTGGGTGATCGAATTCGTCTTTGTGGCGCTCCCAATGGTCGGCCCAAATATGCTCCACCTCATAACGCCCTGGACCGTCCCCGACATATTCGTTGTATCGCGAAGCTTGCCCCGACTGCACCTCGACATAATCGGTCAGGCGGGCAAGCAGCCGATGGATTGAATAGCGGTTTTGTTGATGAACGCGCAGTCGATCATTGCTGGAGAAAGTCTCAGTCTCTTTCACCAGCAATTCGTGTAACTTGGTCGCCAGCGCTCGCGGGGCGAGTCCGCGGATGTCGCGCATGACCACGAACATAGCATATTGCATCGTCGAATAAGCGATGCTGCGAAAATTCCAGAGCCTCCATGCTAACAATATGTCGATGAAGCGCGCCGTGATGCGGATTTTGAGATCAACCGTTGCTGGCTCATCATCCGAGCGAAGCGGCGCAAGCAGCAGCATGTTCTGGAGCGTAAAGCCGAACTGGGCAATGTAATGCACATGCTCAAGGCCAGCGATTTTACCCTGTGCCGATTCGACCAGCCGCAAATATTGTCGGGCGTAGAAATTGAAGTCGGTGTCTATGAAGCGGAAGAAGGCATCGTCTGACGTAAGGCCCACCGTGGTGCTGGCGTCGCGCAGCCAGCGGTGAAATTCGGTGCCGATCCGGTCGAACTCCTCGGGCTTGGCTCCGCGTTTTCGTTCGCGGATTTTCGATGCATATTGGCTGCGGAACCAAGCTTTGAAGCAGTCGGCTTCGACTTCTTTGCCCGCCGCGTTCAGCTCAGCAATCCGCTCGCGCCATCGGGCATTGGCGCCGATGCGTTTCTCCTCGTCGATGTTGGCAAGCAAATAGCCTTTGAGCATGTCCGTGGGGCTAAGCGACAGACCGCGATCATTCATCGTCTCGAAAATCGTATAGGCATCATCGTCCGAATAGGCGGTGATTTCGACGAGATGGACATTCTCAAGCAGCCAGTCGGCAAAGAAGGGCAACGCATCGCCGCACAGTTCCTCAGGCCACGCGTCTTGCATATCGTCGTAGCGCGCAACCAGATTTTGCACGGACTCCGACCGAGCAGTCGGATCGAAAGTCTGCGCTTCGAACAGCGCCTCCATACACGGATTTCGTTCATCGACATCGAGATTGAACGACTTCTGCCCGTATTTCTCCGATACGATCAGCTCGTCGAGGTTGACGGCGTCGGAGCGGCCACGCTGAAGATTGCGGAGCAAGATGAGTAGCAATGACAGACTGGTCAACCGCTGCTGTCCATCGACAACATAGTTTGCGCTGTCCTTCTTGCTTACGATGATCGCGCCGAGAAAATAATGCGGGTATCCGGCAACCTTCTTGCGGTCATGGCTAGGCTGAAATTCCTCAAGGAATTTGCTCGTCAGATCGTCGATCAGCTCGCGAGCCTGCTTCTCACCCCATTTATATTCGCGCTGGTAGTAATCGATCGAATATTTGACGCCCTTCAACAGTTCGCGGACTGTCTTTGCCTTACCCAGAATATCTCTCATTCGGCCCACCCTGTTTGGATAGTCTCATTCTCGCCCAAGCTCGAAAGTTCGCGCACCGTCATCGGCGGGTAGCGATCGGGCGTCGGCTGAAATATCTCATGGCGGCCCAATCCGGCAAACAGTGTTCCTTCTTCCCGGAACGCGGCCATGCCGGTCAGCCGGTCCAGCCGGAAATCGCGGCGCTGGAACTTGCCCTTGCCCATATAGCCCCACTCAACCACCAAGATCGGATCGCCAGCATGATCGCGCATTGTCATCGCATCGCCGTGGATCAGATTCAGCGACAGAACATGCTCGGCGGCGCGATACAGCTCGTCCGCCTCTTCGAGTTTTAGATAGGCGGCGAAGACTTCAAGCATGTTTGCTCGGCATTCGGTGATGTTGTCCGCCAGCAATTCGATGCCATAGCAGCAGGTCAGGCCTACGAGCGCATAATGCCGCTTTTCAAAATCCGACTTGCCGTATTTCAGCTCCACCGCCGCCAGTTTTCGTTGCAATATAGGCACAAGGAAATTGCCACTGCCGCAGGCCGGCTCCAGAAAACGAGAGTCGATCCGCTCGGTCTCGCCCTTTACCAAATCTAGCATTTTTTTGACCAGCCAAGGCGGCGTAAAAACCTCACCATGATCGGCAACGCGCTTCTTTGATTTGATCAGCTTGTCGGGGGTGAATAGCGGACCCTCGTCACGGATTGCATCGAACTCGGCCTGCGGCGGCTTGATGCCAGAAGGTCGTTCGCTGGCACCGATCCGCCCAATGGTCTCCAGTGAGCGGACTATATGCGCGGGCGGCTGCGCCCTACCCTCATCCCATTCGCAAACAAGTTCGGGCAGAACGCCGAATTCCTCAGCAACGTCCGCTACCGAAAAACCGGCTTCAACCCGGCGTGCCGCAAATGTTGTCGAACCGCTCATGACCAGCTGCATTTCGCTCAAAGCGTTGCCGATGCGCGATTGTCTTCCGGCAATCCCTTGAATGGCAACACCTTGATCTCCCCCTCGCGCTTCCGTGCCTGAGCGATGTCATAGCTGTTCTGCATCCGCATAAGCGTGTCCATCGACACGCCAAACGCCTTTTCGATCCGCAGCGCCATTTCGGACGAAAGCTGCGAATGTTCGTTGAGCAATGTCGAAAGCGTGGCGCGGGTTACGCCTAGCACCTGCGCCGCCGCCGTCACCGACAAGCCCAACGGCTCGATGATTTCCGATTTCACAAAGCCGCCCGGATGCGCCGGGTTCTTCATGCGGATGCCTGCAATTGCGTTCATGTCCAGCTCCTAGGCCAGTTCTAGTGATAGTCTTCATAGTCAAGGTCGATGATCTCGATATCTTGACGGTCAATCCGAAACGTCATCCGCCAGTTCTTGGTCACGAACAGGCTCCATGTCCCCTTGCGGTCGCCAGTCAGCATATGCGCTTTCCAGCTTGGCACGGTGCGAAGCTCCTCCTCGCGCTCCATGTCCTGGAGGAAGGAAACGATACGCTGCACCTTGGTGACAATAGCGGGCTGCAACCCGCTGGCGTCATCATTCTCGATAAAGCGCCGCAACCCTTTGTGGATCACGTTCCTGATCTTCATGGCACCTCCTAGCAACAAAATCGTTCGGCGTCAAGTGACGCCATACACCCTAGACCACTTACTCACTTTGAGATGGACTCAGATTAAGGCCGTCGAATACCGGCAATGGCGACGAACATTTCGGGCTCGACTGTCCAGCTTTGGCGTCCAATTGAGCTGTTTTTCCGGCTGCCGAGGCAATTTCGACCAATCCATCAAGAAAAAAGCGCCGCCACGCACCGCTGTCCATAGTCGGCTCTGTTCGATTATAGCCGTCCCTAGTCGTTCATTGCAGATTGCCACCTTTCGCCCGCCTGCGCTCACCATCACCCAACAGGCACTTGCGCGGGCAACTTATCTCGCCAATTCTTTACCCATGGGGAGCCAATGACTGTCAAAGAATGGAAGTGCATCCCATGTCCGACCCTGAAAGAATTATCCGCCTCAAAACCGTACTGGCTCGCACCGGCCTCTCCCGCTCGACCATGTATCGCAAGATCGCCGAAGGCACCTTCCCGTGTCAGGTCAGGATCAGCATCCATGGTGCTGGCTGGCGCGAGTCCGCCGTCAACAAGTGGATCGCCGATCCGGTTGGCTTTCGCAACGAGAACGCTGATCGACCTTGACCTAGCCCCGCGCACCGCCGTTTCAAACCGCCTTAAGGTGCGACCGTGATTTTTTCGCGGTTCGGTCCGGCGCTGGAAACGGCACTACGTCCCCGCCAAGCCTGAGCTGGTCGAGATAATCGCTCCACCATTGGTGCATCGCCACGCGTTCGTCCCAATAGCGACCGCGATTATAGACGCCGCGAACGCTGTTCGCATCGGAATGGGCAAGCGACCGCTCGATGGCGTCGGGCGCCCATTTGCCGCTCTCGTTGAGCAAGGTTGAGGCGGTGGTGCGCAATCCATGGGCGGTCACCTCACCCACCGCATAGCCTAATCGCCGGAACGCCTGATTGACCGTGTTCTCGCTGAGAGGGCGCTTGAACGTGTGAAAGGCTGGAAACACGAAGCCGGTCGGTCCCGTCAATGCGGACAGCTCTTCGAGATAGGCCAGCACCTGACGCGACAACGGGATTTCATGGGGGCGGCGCATCTTCATGCGCTCAGCGGGAATTTTCCACACAGCATTGTCCAGATCGAACTCGGCCCAGGTCGCTTTGCGGATTTCGCCGGGCCGCGCCATGACATGTGGGGAGACCTGCATCGCAAGCCGCGTGATTGCATGACCCGAATAGCTATCTATCGAACGGAGCAATTCTCCGAGCTGCGCTGGTTCGAGGATAGCAGCATGATGCTTGACCTTTGGAACTATCATTGCGCCGCGAAGAATTGCGGTCGGGTCCGTCTCTCCCCGCCCCGTTGCCACGGCGTAGCGAAACACACGCCCCGCGAAAGACCGGCACCGCCGCGCGGTTTCATATTTGCCGCGCGCCTCGATACGCTTGAGCGCGGCTAGAACATCCATCGGCTTAAGGTCGGTGATCGGAAAGGCAGCAATTGGCTGCAACTGCTCCAGCAGCCAGTTCACCTTGCTAATCGTTGTGTCGGCGCGGCCTTCTGCAACCATCTTGTCGATATATTCCTTGGCGACATCGCCAAAACTGTTCGCCGCGTTGAAAGCGGCTGTCAGCTTTTCGCGCTTCCGCGCCATCAAGGGATCGATGCCACTTTCAAGCTGCCGTCGGGCTTCGTCCCGTCGCCGCCGTGCTTCCGCCAAGCCGACATCGGGATAGCGACCAAGGGCAAGACGCTTCTGCTTGGCTGCGTGTCGATATTTGTAGCGCCACAGTTTTGACCCGTTTGGATGAACCTCCAGATAGAGACCTCGATCATCGCCAAGCTGGATGATCTTTTCGCCAGTCCGGGCATTGCGGATTTGCAACTCTGTAAGCGGCATTTGCGACTCTCCTCATCGGGTTCCGGCGAGAGGGTCGGCAAGGCCATAAAGATGTGGTGCCATGAAGCATTTTTAGGTGGGGCCATCGACCCGATTTATGGCATTTCATGGCACCAGACCGTATGGTATCGCTTGACACTGCACGGGAACGGTGAGAGCAATTAATGGCAGAATTCTGCCGTTTTGTCGACCCTCTTGGGATGCCTTGGGATTGAAAAATGGTGCCCAGGAGAGGCGTAAAAATTCTGTCTCAGGCAATGCCGAGGCATCCCTAACCACACTGTAAATTAGCCGATCTGGCTTGTAAGGTGTTCGCGGTCGGTCGCCCACATTTGCCTGAAATCCCACCGATTTGTGGGAACGAATGTGGGAGCATTTTCGGCGGCCTTTCCGTGGGAACGAAAGCCGAAGATTCCCCGAATGGGACTCGAACGATGGCACTGACAACACTGAAAGTGAAGAACGCAAAACCGGGTCGACATGTAGATGGCCGTGGCCTTTGTCTGCTGGTCAAGGAAAGCGGCGCGGCGACCTGGGTGCTGCGTATGCAGCACAAGGGCAGGCGGAGGGATTACGGGCTTGGCTCTGCCATGGACGTGTCCCTTGTCGAAGCCCGAGAGGCGGCGACGGCGCTGCGGAGCAAAGTTCGCGCTGGTGCTGATCCGGTGGCGGAGCGGCGCAAGGCCCGCAAGGTCATACCCAGCTTCGAAACGGCGGCGCGCGACTGTTACGACGCCTTGAAGGAGGGCTGGAAGAACCGCCGCTATGCGAACTGGATCTCTAGCTTCGAGAACCACGTATTCCCGCACATCGGCACCAAGCCTGTCGATCAGGTGGATAGCGCCTGTGTTGTCACCGTGCTGTCGCCCATTTGGCTGGAAATCCCGGAAACGGCCCGTCGCCTGCTACAACGCATAGGCGCGGTGCTGGACTTCGCACATATCAAGGGCTGGCGGGCCGAGGAGACTTCTCTACGTTCGGTGCGGAAGGGCCTTCCGCGCCAGACGGCGAAAGCTGTGCACCTTGAAGCAATGCCGTTTGCCGAAGTGCCTGAACTTATGGCTCAATTGGCAGCAGCGTCGCCTACGACCGGCAGGGACGCGCTGCGTTTCACGATCTACAATGCCGTGCGCTCGAACGAGACGCGCTTCGCGGTATGGAGCGAATTTGATCTGGAGAAAGCGATCTGGACCATTCCCGGCGAGCGCATGAAGGCGCGGGAAACCCATGTCGTGCCGCTGTCTCCATCCGCCGTGGCACTGCTACAAAAGCGATTGAATGAGCGGACCAGCGATGACGGGCTTGTATTCTCGGCAAACGGCGAGAAGCCGATCAGCGACATGACGATGACCAAATTGCTCCGCAATGACGGGATCGCAGGAGCGACGGTTCACGGCTTCCGATCGTCCTTTACGGACTGGGCAGCGGAGAAAACGGATTTCCCGAAGGAAGTTGCCGATAAGGCATTGGCGCACAAGCTGAGCAATCAGGTTGAAGCCGCCTATCGCCGGACAGATTTCTTCGACAAGCGCCGAGATCTGATGGCGCGTTGGGCGGAATTCCTGGACGCCGGAAAGGCGAACCCTGGGGCTAGAGCGGTTTCCGCTCAATCCGGATCATAGCCGCACGAGCTGAAGTAGTTGGCGCATTCTGCGGGCTTGAAGAGATCGACGAGCCTGCCGATCAGGTCCCAGAGGCCGCTGACGGTTCGCTCGCCTGCTTTGCGCAACATTGCCTTCAAGCGCGAAAACGCCTTCTCGATGGGATTGAAGTCAGGACTGTAGGGCGGAAGGAAGCGCAGCGATGCGCCGGCAGCCTCGATAAGCGTCTGCACCGATGCGCGCTTGTGGCTCGACAGGTTGTCCATGACGACGATGTCGCCCTGGCGCAGTTCGGGCACCAGCACCTGGGCCACGTAGGCTTCGAACCAATCGCCGTTGATGGGGCCATCGAGCACCATGGGCGCGATCATACCGGTCATGCGCAGGCCCGCGACCAGCGTGGTGGTCTTGCGATGGCCATGCGGGTACCCCATCCGCAGGCGTTCGCCCTTGGCGCACCGACCATGGCTACGGGTCATGTTGGTGGCGGTCCACGTCTCATCGATGAACACGAGGCGTTCCGGTGCCAGATCGAGCTGGCCGTCGAACCAGTACTGGCGCTGCCTCAGGACGTCGGGGCGGTCTTGCTCGATCGCGTGCCCGGTCTTTTTTTCCGAGTGATGCCGTGGCGCGCGAAAAACCTGTGCAGGGTGCCGATACCAACCGAAGTGCCCCGTTCGATCAGCCTCGCCTGTATCTCGACCAGCGTCATGTCGGCCTGTTCGGTCACCAGTTCGCGGATGAATGCGCCCTGCGCCTCAATCCGGGCCGAGTGCCGGTCTCCGCCGCGTGGTTTGGCAACAGCCTGCCCATGCTCTCGTGCCAGCTGCCGCCAGCGGATCGCGCTCGATACGCTGACCCCAAAGCGACCCGCCGCCGCGCGGCAACTCAAGCCGCCGTCAATCGCGGAAACAACCCTGTCCCGAAGATCCTGTGAAAGCGAGCGCGCCATCCATGCCGGCCTCCTTCGCCAGCAGGCAGCGTGAATCACATCAGGTGTCAGATGGGAATCCCCGACGATTCAGTTCGTGTGGAAACCGCTCTAATTCAGCCAAGGCGGCAGACGAGCCTACTCCGGCTCGTGCTGCCGCCTGATCAGCCGATGAAGGCTGGCCGTGATAATGCGCGTCGATTTGCCAAGCTTCACGGCCTCGACATCACCGGACGCGATCAATTCGTACAGTTTGGTGCGCCCGACGCCGATCATGCGCGCGGCCTCGTTGACCTTTACGCAGATCGGTTCGGCGGAGGGCGCTGTCACTTGGCTGCGCCTTCGTTGCGATAAGCGGCCGGATCGTCAATCCAGCGGTTGATAGCAGATTCGCGCCAGCCTGTGCCGTGGACGCTGATCTTTACCTGGGACGGAAACGTCCCCTCAGAGATCTTGCGATACATGGTTGAGCGGGACAGCCCAGTGCGAGCCAATACGGTTTTCAGGCGGATAATTCGGTCAGTGTTGGACATGGCACGTTTTCCCATTCGCTGGTTGTTTCTGGCACCCCCTAAACACAAGAATTATTTGGCCAACCACACGACGCAAGGGCATTTTCGGTGTCATAGAACTCAGTCGCACTTGCGGTTGTAATAACAGGGCTAAGGATCGAGACGGGTATGGAAGGATAGAAATGGGTGCGGACGTCAGTCCGATCGTGCTTCAGGCGGGATAATAGTTTTAAACTTCAGCGGATGATTCATTCATAGTCGCGATTTTGACCAAATCAGGCGGAGATTTACGCCACGGCCGACGATTTTTTGGGGCGCGAATCGCGCAAATTATTCGTCAGCGTAGCGGGCCAAGGCTATGGTGGCCCCCAGTCATTATCTCTAGGCTTAGGACCTATTGAGTGAGGGTGATGTGATTGTGCTTCGCACGCCTTCGGCTCCAGGCTCCGCGAGGAGGCTGAGCATGAGCGCCTGTATTGGCTGACGGACGAGCGGATGGCGCGCCTTTCGCCGTATTTTCCCAAGAGTAACGGCAAGCCACGGGTCGATGACAAACGGGTGCTGGGCGGGATCATCTTCGTTAACCGGAACAGGCTGCGCTTGCGGGATGCACCCAAGGAATATGGGCCGCACAAGGCATTGTATAATTGGTGGAAACGGTGGGACGGAATGCGCGTGTGTACTCTGACGATGGAAGGCCTGGCCGCCCAGAAAGCCGCGCCGCAGACCGTTATGATAGACGCAACCTATTCCAAGGCCCACCACACAGCTTCAAGCCTTGGGGAATAATAATGGGGATCTCGGGAACCTGATCGGACGGACCAAGGGCGGCATGAACACGAAGTTGCACGCCGTGACTGATGCAAGCGGCCGCCCTTTGAGCTTCTTCATCGCGGCCGGCCAGGTAAGCGATTTCACCGGCGCCGCAGCCTTGCTCGACGATTTGCCCAAGGCCAAGCGGATGCTCGCTGACCGCAGCTATGACGCTGATTGGTTCAGAGATGCGCTGGAGTAAAAGGGCATCTAACCGTGCATTCCGAGCCGAGAATCCCGCTCTTTGCCAGTCAAATACGACAAGCCGTGCTGCAAACGGCACTCGCACTGGCCGCCACCGTGCTCTTGTGGCTGAGATCAGTCAGTCGGGCCTAGGCCCCACCGCTGTGATGATGACAAATTTACACCATCACATACTGGCACCAAACATCGAAATGTGTGTAAATGCTCAAAAAATCATCTGGCCTTTCAGGCCGTGTCCCACCGGGTGGTGTAGGAAGGTTTCCCTGATGGGGTGGCCACCGTCGATCTTCTGGTAGGGTTCGGATGCGAACTCGAACCTGGAGAAGAAGACGATGACCGACGACAGAATTGCCCTTGTTGAGCTGATTGAGCAAGGGGCAGACAGCGATTTGGTGCGCGATATGCTGGCGTTTGCCGCAGAGCGCATGATGGATCTGGAGATTGAGGCCAGGACTGGCGCTCCGTCCGGCTCCCGCAGCCCGGGGCGTCTCAATCACCGCAACGGCTACCGCGAGCGAGGATGGGACACCCGTGCTGGCCGGATCGATCTGGCGATCCCCAAGCTGCGCAAGGGCAGCTACTTCCCGAGCTTCCTGGAGCCGCGCCGTACCGCCGAGAAGGCCTTGGCGGCGGTGATTCAGGAGGCCTATGTGCACGGAGTCTCGACCCGTTCGGTCGACGATCTGGTCAAGGCGATGGGCGCCAGCGGCGTATCGAAGAGCCAGGTTAGCCGTCTGGTTGCCGAGATCGACGAGCGGGTGAATGCCTTCCTGGCACGGCCGATCGAGGGTGAGTGGCCTTACCTGTGGATCGACGCCACCTACCTCAAAGTCCGCGAGGGCGGACGGATCGTCTCGACGGCGGCGATAATCGCTGTTGGCGTCAACACCGATGGCCGCCGCGAGGTGCTGGGTGTCGCCACTGGCCCTTCGGAGGCGGAGCCATTCTGGAAAGCCTTCCTGCGCTCGCTGGCGGATCGCGGCCTGCGCGGGGTGAAGCTGGTCATCGCCGACGATCACAAGGGACTGCGTACCGCCGCCAGCAAGGTGTTCGCCGCGAGCCAGCAACGCTGCCGGGTGCACTGGATGCGCAATGCACTGGCCCATGCCGCGCCCAAACAGCGGCCTGCCGTGATCGCGATGATCAAGACGATCTTTGCGCAGGAAACGACCGAAGCGGCGCACCAGCAGTGGGAGCAGGTCGCCGATGTCCTGCGCGAAAAGTTCCCGAAGCTGGCCGACATGATGGACGCATCGCGCGAGGATGTTCTCGCCTACATGGCGTTCCCGAAGGACCACTGGGCGCAGATCGCGTCCACCAACCCTCTGGAAAGGGTGAACAAGGAGATCAAGCGAAGGGCCGATGTCATCGGCATCTTCCCGAATGACGCCGCCGTCGTCCGCCTCGTCGGCGCGCTGATGCTGGAGCAGAATGATGTGTATGGACCACCCCCATCTTGCAAGGCTTTTCGACTTGGTTTGACGAACTCGGATCTTGCGGTCGTGTATCCGGCCTTGTTACGCGGCTTCACGCGCCGCAGGCCCCTATGGTTTCCGCGGATCGACGGCCGGACAAATGGACGAACTCAAAATGGTTCGCATCATTTCAATGACCTTTGCCGAACCCCGGTGAGACCGGTTCGCCATACTGTTGTCTTCGCCTCGCAAGTCGGCCCCTGAAGGAGCCGAGCCGATTATGCCGCCAACGGTTGAACCGTGTGGCGGCGATAGACCTCGCTCCTGGTCAGCATGGCCCAGAGAGACCGGGCGGTTTTGTGCGCGACAGCTGTTGCGGCAACATTCGTGGGGCGCCGCGCGACAATGGCCGATAGCCAGGGCCTGGGAGCGACATCCTTTCGGAACGTGGTGCCGACTACGGCTCGCGCGCCGTGTATCAGCAAGGTGCGTAGGTAGCGGTCACCACCCTTGCTGATCCTCCCGATCTTTTCCTTACCGCCGCTGGCTTTTATGCGCGGCGTCAGTCCAAGCCATGCTGCAAAGTGGCGGGATGATTTGAACTGTTTGCCGTCACCGACGGCGGCGACGATGGCGCTAGCAGTGATTGGCCCCACCCCCGGTGCCGACGCCAGGCGCTGACTGTCAGGATTGGCCTTGTGCCAGGCCACAATCCGCACTTCGACAGCTTTCAGTTGTTCGCTCAGTGCATCTATATGATTGAAAAGGCTTCGTAAGGCCTCTCGTGCTTCGTTGGGCACCACCGTCTCGCCAGCTGTCGCGAGGCGCTCGCTCAATAAGGCAAGTTGTCGCACGCCTTTGCCAGCGATGATGCCGTACTCACCCAGCAGACCACGCAAGGCATTGATCGTCGCCGTCCTTTGGCGGACGAACAGGCTGCGAGCGCGATGGAGGGCCAGCACTGCCTGCTGCTCCTCGGTCTTGATGGGAACGAAGCGCATGTTCGGTTTCGCGACCGCCTCGCAGATCGCTTCCGCGTCGGCGGCATCCGTCTTGTTCCGCTTCACGTATGGCTTGACGTACTGCGGCGGAATAAGCCTGACAGTGTGCCCCGCCTTCGTAAGCAACCTGGCCCAATGGTGTGCACTGGAGCATGCTTCCATGCCGACGAGGCACGGCGGTTGTTTGGTGAAAAATGCGATCATGTCGGCACGGACGAGCTTTCGCCGCAGGATGGTTATCCCGCCTGCGTCGACACCGTGAACCTGAAACACCGTCTTGGCCAAATCGAGACCGATTGTAACAACGGACATGGCTTCCTCCACTTGATGGCATCTGAAGATTGTGCCCCTTGGTTTGGGGGTGGTCCATGCCATCAAGTGGGCGGTATCGCGCCGCTACATGACGCTGGAAACAATCGGCTCGGTGAGCCATAACCCCGTTGTCAGCCTGCCAGCTCTGGCGGCCTGACCCGAACCCGATCCTGCCGTGGATCGACGGTTCCTACACCACCCCGTGAGACACGGCCGCCTTTCAATGTCTGTTAACCACTTAAGTGATATCCGCCCATCTAGTTTAGCCCAATTCTAACGGCGAACGAGGGGTCGTAAATACCATGATTAGCTCGAAAACTACCGCAGTTGTGCGGCTGTTGATCGGTTTGTTCGCCTTCATCACTGGAGGCGTAGCACTCGCGGCAGACCTGCAAATTTCGCAGTACACCGGCACACCAGATCCAGTCGGCGTATCGGGAGAGGTGACGTACTCGGTCACCGCCGCGAACAACTCCGCGCCATCCGTGAACAATGCGGTGGTAACGATAGCGATCTCTGATCGCTTCGAGGTAATCAATGCCGTGGGCAACTTCCCGTCCTACTGTTCGGTAAGTGGCGCGGTTGGCAGTCAGACCCTGACCTGTAACCTGCCGACGCTGCTGGGCGGCGGCGCGGCCAATGCCCAGACCTTCACCTACAAGGCGATTGCCCGGGTGGCTGGCACCAACACTACGACCGCGTCGATCGCGGCGGCTGGCAACACGGACTCCAACGCCGGCAACAATTCGCTCTCGATCACGCCGACCGTGCGTGCTGGTGCCGACCTCACCGTCGTCAAGGCCGGTTCCGCTCCGAGCGTGATCGCCGGTGGCCAGTTGCAGTACACCCTTACCGTCACCAACAACGGTCCGACCCCGACCGCCGCCGTGCGCGTGATAGACAACCTGCCGGCCGGTTCGGACTACCAGTATCAATCTGGCACGGGCACGGGTTGGACTTGCAGCCGTGCCGGCACCACCGTCACCTGTAACTATTCCGGCGCGGCTCCGGCGGTGGGCGCGGCCTATCCCGTCATCACCATCACCGGCAAGATCACCAAATCGACTGCTGGCACGATTTCCAACATTGCCGATGTCACCAGCACCGATGCTCTGGTGCTTGATCCCAATGCCCTCAACAACACCTCCAACACGGTTGTCACCAACGTTCAGGCGGGCAGCGACCTTCAGGCGATCAAGTCCATGCCGTCCACCATCACCGTGGGCAGTTCGGCCAACATCACCCTGTCGATCCGCAACACCGGGCCGCAGAGCGTTCCCGCCGGTTCGGCAATTTCCGATGTCATCGACAATGCGTTGACGCCGGGCACCATGCCATCGGGCTGTAGTAAGGTGGGCCAGACGGTAACCTGTACCGCCGGTGCGCTGTCCTCTGCCCAGCAGGTGGATTATATCATCCCGGTCACCGGTGCCTCGGCAACGGGCGGGATCATCAACAACACCGCCAACGTGGCACCGCCCAGCGGCTTTGCCGATCCGGACATGGCCAACAACACGGCAATCGCCCCGTTCCAGACGGTGCTGCCGAATGCTGATCTTGAGCTTTACGCCAAGTATAAAAGCCCGAGCCCGGTTGCTCCTGGTGCCAACATCACCTCGACCATCATCGTGCGCAACCTTGGTCCGTCGATCGCCAGCTGGACTCCCGGCACGCCGCTGCGGGTTACCGATACGCTGAGCGCCGATGAAACCTTTGTCAGTGTTTCGGGTGCCTGGACCTGCGGCGTTGCCGGCGTGGTCGTCACTTGCGATACCACCGACACCGGCACGCTGGCAGTTGGCGCGACCAAGACGCTGACGCTGATCACCACGGCTGGTTCCGGGGTTGACACCAACGTTGTCAACACGGCCTGTACCGACCGCACTGCCGGTTCGGCCCATACGCCCAGCTCGCCGACCAGCCCGACCGGCAATGACTGCCGCAGCGCCGGCGTGCGTTCGACGACCAGCGCCGCCGATCTGTCCGTCCAGAAGGATGTCAGCCTGTCCAACGCTGGCGGCTGGACCGAAAACCTGGCGGTCGCCGATACCGACAACGTGTTCTACATCCGCCTGCGCGTTTCGAACGCAGCCGGCGGCAACACCGCGCGTACGATCGCCGTCACCGACGCCCTGCCCAACTTCATCAACGCTGGCAGTTTCGTGACTGCTGTGACGCAGGACAGCGCCACTTCGGGTTCGATGTCCTACAACCCGGTCAACGGACTGGTGGTTTGGAGCCTCAGCAATCTGGCCGGCGGCGGGACCGAAACCCTGATCATCCGGGTGCAGCGTCCGTTCGAAAGCGGCAGCTTCACCAA
>Ga0116178_10000188_pt1 | contig 54504 bp, 36 predicted proteins | sample AD_STIC12_MetaG_FD_89880 | JGI IMG/M metagenome (GOLD analysis project Ga0116178, IMG submission 89880) | Active sludge microbial communities of municipal wastewater-treating anaerobic digesters from USA - AD_STIC12_MetaG | ecosystem: Engineered > Bioreactor > Anaerobic > Digestate | place: USA...
AACAGGTCCTTCCGGTTGTTGAGTGACGAGCCGCAGGAATAGGCCCTCAGTATACTCTCCCCTGCGGGCATGTGCCAATTCGCCCGCCCGGACGTGGTATCATCGCCGAAAAACAGGAGGGCCAGATGAGCAAGACCATCGCGATCGTCGGCGCGTCGAACGACCGGACCAAATACGGCAACAAGGCCGTGCGCGCGTTTAAAGACGGCGGCTGGACCGTCTATCCCGTCAACCCGAAGGGGGGAGAGATCGAAGGCCTGAAATGCTATGCGTCGATCGAGGACGTGCCGGAACCGGTGGACCGCATTTCGATGTACGTGCCCGCCCGGCTCGGGATTCGGATGCTCGAGGCGATCGCCGCGAAGAAACCCGCCGAGTTTTTTCTCAATCCGGGTTCCGAAGACGATGCACTGGTCGAACGCGCCCGGGAACTCGGTCTCAATCCCGTTCAGGCGTGCAGCATCGTCAACATCGGTCTCCGCCCGGACATGTATCCCGACGAATAAGCGGACTCGCGCGGTATATTTGAGTCAACGGGAGGCGGATGCCATGCAGCAGCGCTATGAATACACGTTTGTCCGGTTGAAAACAGGGATCTTCAGCAACAGGGCCGAACACGAATACCAGGAGACCATCCACCGCCACGCCCGCGCGGGCTGGCGTCTTGTTCAGGTGTTTTCGCCGGGTATCGGCCTTTATGGCAGCGCGACGTTCTACGAACTCATCTTCGAGCGGCCGGTTTCCTGAAGAATTTGGCCGTTACTCCATTTCGACCAGCTCGATCTCGTAAACCCTGGGCCAGAGCTTGCCCGTCACGAACAGCCGGTTCCCGGCAGGGTCGCAGGCAATGCCGTTGAGCACGTCCTCGCCGCCGGTGCGGTCTTCGGGGGCGGGCAGGCCCTCAAGCTCGACCCAGGCCAGCACGTCGCCGGTATCGGGGTCAATGCGGGCGATGCGATCCGTCTTCCAGATGTTCGCGTAGATTTCTCCGTCGATGTATTCGAGTTCATTGAGGCGGGTCACCGGTCCGTCGGGGTCGGTCACCTGGACTTGGCCGGTCCGGTCGAAGGTATTCGGGTCCAGGAAATACAGGTATGAACTGCCGTCGCTCATGATCAAGCGGTTGCCGTCGTACGTCAGCCCCCAGCCTTCCGTGGGGTAGGTGAACTGCCCGATGCGCTCGAAGGTGTGTTTGTCGTAGACGAATCCGGCCTGGCTGCGCCACGTGAGCTGAATGATCCGGTCTCCCACGATGGCGATGCCTTCGCCGAAATAGTCGTCTTCGAGGGTCACCATCCGGGTAACGGCGCCGGTTTCCAGGACGACCTGGCGCAGGGACGATCTTTCGCGCAGTCCGGTCCCCTCGTAGAAGAAGCCATCTTCAAAGGCGAGCCCCTGAGTGAAGGCCTCGGGGTCGTGGGGGAAGGAGTTGACCACACGGTACGTGTATGCGGGGATATCGCCGGGATCGTCCCCGGGCATTTCCACGCACGCGAGCGGGACCACGGCCAGGAGCGCCGGGACCGCAAAGAACGCGTAGAATCTAACGGCTCGGTGGAACATTACAGGATCCCATGGTCAGCTTCATATCGTATCAATGTACCCATTCTACCATGCGCGGAGGGCCCTCGTTTGCAGCGTCCTTTCCGGCGCCCGGAATGCTCAATGCGAACAGGACCAGCGATCCGAAGTACAGGGGCAGCCCCACCATGGAATTCAGGGCATCGCGCTGGACAAACATGCTGCGCGCCACAAACAGGTCCGATACGTAAAACGTCACCGCGGCGATAACGAGCAGCGGCGCCTTGTGCCGCCACGAGGCGCCTACCGCGAACGCAACCATCAGCGAGATTACGGTGAGGTACGCCACAACCGGCGCCATGTGGTGCCGAGGCACCCCTTCATGCAGCCAGAGCAGGACGGCGCCTGCAGGCGGGAGCAGCGCGGCGCAGGCGATGGCGAACGGTTTGAAGGCGATACCCCGGACCAGCGACGCCGCCGCGAACGCGATGTGGCCCAGCAAAAAGGCCAGCAGCCCTGGCACGAATCCATGAGACCCCAGGAGCCGGTCGCCGAACCAGCAATAGAGCAGTCCCAGGGCTATCCAGCGTCCATACCAGGAGGCGGCCGCGCCGCAGGCCAGGGCCAGCAACACGGGCGACACGCATGCGACGAGCCGCAGGATGCGGCCCAGCTCGCGGTTTCCCGCCGACCACGCCATGAGCATGCCAATGCAGCTCGCGGCCGCCGCGCAGGCGAACAGCACGCGGAGTCCGAGTCGCGCATAGCGCATGTGCGGCTTATCCCACATGAGGCGCAGCCGAATCGCGCTCTTCAAGGCGCATGCATGCGGTCCAGGCAAACAGGGTGCAGGCCGCATAGTAGAGGGGATAACAGAAGTAGCCGTTGATCGAGCCGGTGTCGGTAAACCGCCACCGGGCAACGAATACGTCCGAGATGTAAAAGAGCGTTGCGGCCAGGAGGATCAGGGTTCGCCGCCGTGGCGCGGTCACGCCGGACGCGAACAGGACCATCGCCGAGATCACGGCGATGTAGGCGAAGACCAGCGGCCGATCCCCGCCATACATGCCGGGATAGAGCCAGACGAGAATGCCGGTGTCGGCCAGCAGCAGGAAGGGCAGATAACGCAGCGCCCGCACCCAGTTCACTCCCAGGACCCAGAACGCCGCGACGAAGAAGACGTGCGCCACGAGAAACGCGGTCGCGCCCCAGATGAAATCATACAGGCCCAGGTAGTCCCCGAGTGCGCAGCAGAAGAGCCCGCTCAGAATGAACCGGCCAAACACCGTGCGCAGCGCCCCTCCCACCACGGCCACCAGCAGAAAGCAGCCCGATGCGAACATCAGAATGCCTCCCCGGTACGGATGCACCGTGCTTGTGCTGAAACTCAGCAAGACCCCCACGATGCTCAGGCAGATGAGCGCGGTAAACACGCTGCAGTAGAAACGCCTGCGCGTCCACTCACATCCGGTTCCGGTCATCTGGCCCCATGGTCCGGCCTCATGCTGAAATTCCATGTGCTATGTTCCCGTTCTGTGGTTGGATGCGCCTGAAACGCGAACAGGCCGATACGGCCGGGAAACGCGGCCACGTCATCGGTTCGTGCGCGCCGCCCCCGCATGCGCGATAAATTTCACACGTGAGGGGGAGTGTACCGGTCGATTTGACGGAAAGTCAAAAAACGAGCGCCTCCGAGCGGGTCAGCGGGGACCCACCGTGCCTGCCTGAGCGTTGGAGGTGACCGCCCCTCGCGATTTCAGGGTTTCTTTCGTGTTGGGCCGGCGAGCAGGTTGCCGGGCATGCGCTGCACGGCCTGCCGCTGGATGAAACGGACCGTGCGCGGGAAATGCCGCGCCGACCAGACGGCGAGTTTGCCGTGCCCGGTGATGACGGCTTCGGGTTTGCGCTTGTAGATCGCGCTGACAATGGCCCGGGCCGCGCGGTCCCGGGGAACGACCAGCCACGGCGGCACGGGATCGTTCCAGTCCTCATGAAATCGTCCCGCGTTGTCGGTCATCCGGATCTTGCTTTCGACGAATCCCGGTTCGATGCACGTGACGGAAACGCCGTCGGCGCGCAGGTCGTAGTAAATGGATTCGGCGAGCCCCGTGACGGCGAACTTGCTTGCCACGTAAGGGGAGGAAGCCGGCGAGCCCACGCGTCCGGAGACGCTGGAGATGAGTGCCAGCCGCCCTTTGGATGCGCGCACATGAGGCAACACGGCATAAACGGTGTCGAGCAGCCCGAAGACGTTGGTCTCGAACTGCCGGCGGAAATCGGCGGTGCTCAAGTCCTGGAAGAATCCCGTTACGCCAAACCCGGCGTTTGCGACGGCCACGTCAATGCCGCCGAAGGCCTCTGCGGTCTGCGCGACGGCGGCGTCCAGCGAGGGGCGGCTCGTCACGTCGCACGGCACCGCAAGCACCTCCGCGGCCGCTGGCATGAGTTCTTGCCGGACGGATTCCAGACGCTCCAGACGCCGCGCCGCCAGGGCCAGGCGGGCGCCCTCGAGGGCAAAGGCGCGGGCCAGGGCCTCGCCGATGCCCGAGGAGGCCCCCGTAATGAATACGGAACTACCCTGGAATCTCCCCGCCATGGCCCGTGTCCCCCTGGTTTTCAGTCGTTCTGCTTGGCGCGGCACAGGAACCGGTCGAGCGAAAGGGCATTGTCCCGCCAGGCAAACCACAACGCGACAGCGGCCATGAACACGTAGTTGAGGTTGTTGGCCACGGTGACGTGGTCCTGCTGGACCATCTTCCCGAACGCGAGGCTGATGAGGGTGAGCCCGGCGATCGTCAGCGATATCCGGGTGAATACGCCCAGAATCAAGACCAGTCCCAGGAGCAATTCCACGTACGGCAGGGCATAGGCGTAGGGGAGCACCAGGATCCGCGGGAGATAGGTGCCTTCGAAATCCTGCAGAATGTACTGGGCAAACCCTGCGGGTCCGGGGCCCACAAATTTCCCCACAGCGGCGAAAAAGAGCAAGACGCCCAGGGCAAGTCGCAACAGAAAACCGGCCACGCTCTCGGGCGAAAGGCCTTTCCTCACAGGGACAGCTTCCAGCATGGGTCAACCTCCATCCGTTTACGCGTTCACGTTCAAGAGACTAACACGCAAGGTCGAAGATTCACTCCCCGGCAGGACGTCAGGCCGATTCCATGCGCCGGATGATGGCGTCCGCGAACGAAGCGGTTGTTCCCTGCCCGCCGATGTCCCGGGTGATTTCCCGCGGGTCTGCATCGCGCAATACGCGGTCGTAGGCGGTCTTGATGCGCGTGGCCGCGTCCGTCTCGCCCAGATGGTTCAGCATCATCACGCCGCTCATGATGAGCGCCAGGGGGTTTGCGAGGCCCTTACCGGCGAGGTCGGGCGCACTGCCGTGCACCGCCTCGAACACGGCGCAGCCGTCGCCGATGTTCGCGCCCGGCACGACGCCGAGCCCGCCCACCAGCCCCGCGCACAGGTCGCTGACCATGTCGCCGTAGAGATTCTCGAGCAGCAGGATATCGAATTCGCTCGGGTCGCGCACCAGATGCATGCAGCCGTTGTCGATGATCAGCTCGTCGTATTGAATGTCCGGGGCTTCTTTTTCGTGGACCTCGCGGGCGCAATCCAGGAAGAGCCCGTCGGACAATTTCATGATGTTGGCCTTGTGGAAGACGGTCACGCGGCGCCGGCCGCGTTCGCGGGCGTAATGGAACGCGAACCGGGCGATGCGTTCGCACGCGGTCCGGGTGGCGATTTTGAGGCTCTGCACCACGCCGGTCGTGATTTCGTTTTCGAGTCCTGAATAGAGTCCCTCGGTGTTTTCGCGGATCACGACGATTTCGACGTTTTCGTAGCGCGTCGTGATGCCCGGCATGCTGCGCACGGGACGCACGGCGGCATACAGATTGAGCCGTTTGCGCAACTGGACGTTCACGCTCCGGAACCCCTTGCCGATCGGGGTGGTGATGGGGCCCTTCAAGGCCACGCGATGGATCTCGATGGCCTGCACGGTCGTGTCGGGCAACACATCGCCGTATTCGTCGACCGCTCCCGCCCCGGCGGGCAGTTCCAGCCAATCGATGTGCGCGTTCGCGGCGTCGATGACGCGGCACGCGGCCTCCGCCACTTCGGGACCAATGCCATCCCCCGGGATCAGACAAACGGTGTGGGACATCGGGCTTCCTTTCGCACAGCGCGCCGCCGGTTCCCGCCGCCCGGAAGCGGGCGGGACGCCGCGGGGGTCTGAAACGATCCTTCCCCTTCCTGCAACTTTCTCTGGTGAACGCGGGCGTCGATGTTCGTGATGGCCGGTTTCCAGTGCGGCCATTCTATGATATCCAGGGGGGAAAAGTCGCCATGCTGGTCTTCCGGGAGTCTCCGGTTCCGCGCGGGCGTTGCGCCGGCGGCTGCGGGATCCGCCCGTTTCCATGATAGAATGACGCGGGCGAAGGCATGCTGCCCGCCGTTGGAAGGGGCCCATGAGCACCAGGCACGACCGTCTTACAGCGCGCGCCGCGAGTTTTCGAAATGCGTTTCGCGGCGTAAGCGTCCTGTTTCGCACCCAGCCCAATATGCGGCTCCACGGGGCCGCCGCCGTGGCCGCGGCGATTGCCGGGGGCTGGCTGGGGCTTTCGCGGACGGAATGGCTGTGGGTGGTGGCCGCTATCGGCGCCGTGTGGGCCGCCGAAGCGTTCAATACCGCGCTCGAATTCCTGGCGGACGCCGTCTCGGCGGAGTATCATCCGCGTATCGGGAGGGCGAAAGATGCAGCGGCTGCCGCGGTGCTGTTTGCTTGCGCGGCCGCGGCCGTGATCGGCGTCATGGTGTTCTGGCCGCACGTGGAACGGCAGTTCTTCTAAACGCATACCGGGAGAGGCGAAGATGCATCGGATTCTGCTCCTGGCACTCCTTGCGGGCACACTGTCCCCGTGCGTTTCTGCCGGCGAACCTGCGCCGGGGTCCCGGACAACCGTGCGCCTTGGCCTGTTGCGCGCCGTGCCGGAGAAATGGAACCTGGAGCGGAATTTCGAGACCTTTCTCGAATTTCTGGAAACGACTCGCGGGCACGGCGTGGACATCGTGATCACGCCGGAATGCTGGCTTGACGGGTATGCCGCGCCCGCCGACGATTCCACGCGGGAGCGCATCCTGAGCGTGGCCCAGAAGCCGGACGAAAGCCCCTATCTGCGCCGGGTGGCCCGGGAGGCGCGTGAGCGGTCCATGTGGATCTGTTTTGGGTTCACTTCGCTCGAGAACGACCGGGCCTTCAACGCCGCAGGCTTGTGGGATGCCGCGGGCGAGCTGGTGGGCGTGTATCACAAGACGCATATCCAGACCCACGACGTGCAATACGATCGGGGCGAGTCGTTGCCGGTCTGGCCGTCGCCCTGGGGGCCGTTGGGCATCATGATCTGCGCCGACCGCCGCTGGCCGGAGACCGCCCGAACGCTCCGGCTGCAGGGGGCGAAGATCATCCTGAATCCGACGTACGGATTCCATAACGATCTGAATGAGGCCATGATGCGCACCCGCTCGTTCGAAAACCAGTGTTTTATTGCGTTCGCTCATCCGGAAGAGAGTCTGGTCACCGGGCCGAAAGGCGAGATTGTCGCGCAGGAGAAGGATTCCCGCGGCGTGCTCATGTGCGAGATCGATGTGAGCCGCGCCCGGGACGACAACCATCTTCAAGATCGCCGCCCGGACCTGTATGGTGCGATTGTGGAATAGCTGCCGAGCGCCAGGCTTGGATGGGAAAGACGTCCGTCATGGAAACCCGGGACATGGACGGGGCACGATTCCCGCGAGATGCGCAGAATGCTCTGGACGCGATGGGCGCGGTCTGGCGGAGCGATACCGTGGGGACGTGGCACTGGGACCTCCGGACCGGAACGGCGTGCTGGAACACGCGCATGGTTGAGCTGCTGGGCCTCGACCCCGCGGCCAGCGACGCCTCCAGCACGGCGTTTCTGAGCCAGATCCTCGCCGACGATCGGCCGCGTATCGAATCGGCCATCGCGAAGATTCTGCGGACAGCGGGGCATTTCGAGGAGGAGTTTCAGGTTGCCCGTCCGGATGGCGGGACGCGGTGGCTCCTGGCGCGTTGCGTTACCACGCATGGAGAACAGGGCGGGCCGTCCGAACTGCTTGGGGTGATCGTCGATATCACCGGACGCAAACACGACGAAATTGAAATGCAACGGGTTGCCGGGGACCTCGAGATCCGGTTCGGGGTGGCCTCGGAAACCGTCACGCGGCGGCCGGCGGAGCTGAAACGGCTTGCCGCCCAGCTCACGCAGGCCGAACTCGCCGAACGGAAGCGCATCGCCAGCCTGTTGCACGACACCGTGCAGCAAACACTGGTCGCCGCGATTCTGGGGGCCGAGAAGGCCCGGCGCCAGACCACCAACACAGGGGCGCGCGAGACGCTCACGAACGTGATCACCGCGATTCAGGAGGTGGTGGCTCGAACGCGTCTGCTGTCGATTCAGCTCGATCCCCCGGTTCTGGCACACGGCACCCTGTCGGAATCCCTGCGCTGGCTCTCGAACAGCAAACGTGAGCAATATGGCTTGCGGGTTGCGTATGAGGAATCCCCGGATCTCGATGCGCCTTCGGAAGAGGTGAGATTCTTCCTGTTCGAGGCCGCGAGGGAGCTCCTGTTCAACGTGGTCAAGCACGGCGGCGTGCTGGCGGCCTCGATGAGGCTCGGCATCCACGACGGCGCGCTGTGCCTGTCCGTCGACGATGAGGGCCGGGGGTGTGACCCTGCGCTGCTGGACGACGCCTCCCGTGAACAGGGAATCGGGCTCGCCATGATCCGGGACCGGGCGGCGATTCTGGGAGGGGAGGTCTCGGTGACTTCCGCGGCGGGCGCGGGGTTTCACGTGCGTATCCGGATTCCCCTCGACGATTCGCGCGCCCTTCCATAACGCGTTCCTCCGCGGCACAACAAGAACGCCCCGGGTGTGCCCGGGGCGTCCGCGCAAGGCAGGGCTCTTTCGTGAGATTGAGAGGTTGCCGGCTCACGCCTCGGTTTCAGGATACCAGGATTTGCGGAGGAAATGGCCGATGGCGAGCAGTATCGCGAACCCTCCGAGCAACAAAGCCGTCTTCAATCCGCCCTGCTTCGAATAGATGCTCCAGAACGCGCCCACGCAGGCCAGCAGGCACGAAAACACCATGAGAACGTTCCACAGGAGCCGTTTGGCGCCCATGGGGGTGTCCGCGCCGAGGTATTTTCGCTGGTTCATCAGCAGGAAGAACGAGATGTAGGCGAATGGCAGGAGCGTCATGCAGAACACCGACGTCGGGACGGCGAGCCACATGAACGCGCCTTTCCAGAACAGCGGCACCACGATGGCGATCGCGGGCATGAACATGCCGACGCGCTGTTGCCAGCCCCGTGCCGGCACATCGAGCAGTGCGCAAAAGCACAGGCCATTGATCAGGGTGAGCATGGTGGCCGCCCCCGTGGCCATGCCCATGACGCCAAGACCGAAGACATACCGGGCGAATTTGTCGCCGGTGATTGGCGCCAGGGCCGCCGCCAGATTGAACGCGTCGCGGCGCACGATCATGGCCGCAACCGTGCGGTCGGCTTCCGGCAGGGCGGCCTTCTTTGCCTGAAGTTCTTCCGGGCTGAACGCCGCGTAGGCTTCGGCGCCGACTTCCGCTTTCACGCGGTCAGCCAGCAGTTCGTCGTAGGGGCCCACCAGGTTGCCCGCGGGCTGGATCGGCGTGCCCTGGGCGTCGGTTTCGCCCAGCAGGCCGGGCGCAGCCACGCCGTGAAATTGACTGGCCGCCGCGATGACCACGCAGCTCGTGGCGATCAGGAAAGGAAAGAACAGCCCCGTGGACAGGTCAAAGATGGCCAGACCGCGGAACTCGCGGTCCCAGCCCTTCCGCAACATCGAGTACGGCAGCAGGAAGGTCATGTTGATGCCCACGGCGGTCGCTCCGGCGCTGATCATGACGTCGCGCTGCTGGCCGACGATCATGCTCGCCCAGAAATCCTGGTAGGCGGGCGCGACCTGGGCAATCTGGTCCGCAAACGCTTTCACGGGCTCGGTGAGCAGCTTCGTGTGGAACATAAACCCGTTGGCAATTTCGCGGAATTGGATCTGGCCGGTCATCAACAGCCGGACCACCACCGCGACAAAACAGAGGACCGTGGTGCCCACGAGGCATTTGACCAGGATGTCGAATGTCTTGGCGCCTTTGCCGCCGATGCTGTAGAGCATGCTGGCCGACATGGCGATGCAGAGGACGATGAGCGCGGCCACGTACAAACCGGCTCCGCCCAGAGCGCCGTTCTCCCCCAGGAGGCCTTCGAAGAGGTTCTGGCGCAGCGAAGCGATGCCCAGGCTGTACTGGGGTATCGACCAGACGATGTTGGCGGTCATTGAGGCCAGGAGCCAGCCCCAGCCCAACACCGGATTGACGTGCCGGTTGATGGCTTTCAGCGGCGTCTCATCCGTGCTGAGGGTGACGTAGGAGATGGCGCTGAGCATGATGATGCCGGCCACCATCGCCAGGGGCTGAAGCCAGAGGAAGGCGAAGCCGCCCAGGATGCCCAGATACATGCTGGACGACAGGGACCCCCCGCCCAGCGTGATGGCGCTCTGCAGCCATCCCGGACCCGACAGCCGGACGAACGCGCCCGTCAGGGCGCCTTTGCCTTTCTTGCGGGCCTCGATGATCATCTCCCGGTCCCGCTCGATCTGCGGATTCATGGAGAGTTCGCTTCGTTTCCGTTTTGCTTCCTGATCCATGGGTTTCTGTCTCCTCTCTCGTGCCTTTACAGGTGCAAGCGCCACGGACACCCCCGCAACAGGGACGGCATCGCTTTGCCCGCGTATCTATCTTGGAAGACGGTATACGTGCGTCGTCGCCGGTTTTGAGTCATACCCCATGCACGCAATCCCCGGGTGCACGCGAGGGCATAATGCGGTGTATGCCCGTGCGTTTTCAAGCCGCAGCGCGGCAATTCCGGGATTCAGCGGGCCAGGAGACCCGCTTTCGGCCCTGCCCTGACGCTAGGATGCCCGCGCGACGCGAACCACCGTGTTGGTCCCGTACGGGAAGCCCGTGGCGGTGACCGTCAAGGCTCCGGCCTTTTGTTCGAATTCGAGCGCCTCGCCGTTGTCCAGCCACGCCACCGACGCCACCGTCCTGTCAACGCCCTCAAACGTGCGCGGGCCGGGCCCCGCGACTTCACCCGCTTGCTGGCCGTGCCCGGGCTTGAGGTGGTGCACGAAGAGGTAGAGCGTGCCGCCCGCGTCGAGCCCGAAATCCGCTTCTGGTCCCGCAACGCCGCAGGGTTTGCCGTTGTAGATGGGGTCCCCGTGGAGTTCCAGCCATTTGCCGACGCGTTCGAGGGTGGCGCGTTCATAGTCCGGGATGGCCCCGTCCGCCGTGGGCCCGACGTTGAGCAGGTAGTTGGCGCCGACCTTCCGGCATGCGCACAGGTTTTCGATGATGTCCTGGGGCGACATGTAGTTGTAGTCGTTCGTGGCGATGCCCCAGTGCATGTTCATGGTCTGGCACATTTCCGCGCTGATGTATTTGGGCATACCCCGGCGATCCATGGGGGTCGGACGGCCCTGTTCGAAGGTGGTGCTGTCAATCTCGGGGTGGCCGACCTGGCCCATTTTGTGAATGCCGGTATTGTTGATGATCATCGCATTGGGCTGGTGCTTCCGGATCAGTCCGTACAGACGGTCTTCCTTCCAGTCGGCCCTCGGCCTGCTCCAGTTTCCGTCGAACCACAATCCGCCGATCTCGCCGTACTGCGTGCACAGCAACTCGACCGAGGCGTGCAGGTAGTCGAGGTACGCGTCGAAATCGGCGCCGAAATCGGGGTGATACCAGTCCAGCGTGGTGTGGTAGAACATGGGGAGGATGCCCTCGGCGCGGCAGCCCTCGATAAACTCGGCCACAAGATCGCGCTTCGCGGGGCTCTGCACGGCGTCGTAGTCCGACAGCCCCCGGGTGTCGTAGAGGCTGAAGCCTTCGTGGTGGCGGGCCGTGAGCGTGGCGTATTTCTGGCCGGCGCGCCGGGCGATGCCCGCGATTGTCCGGCCGTCGAATTCCGAGGCCGTGAACGTGTCGCGCAGGCGTTTGTACTCGTCAACAGGGATTTTCTCCTGGCTCATGACCCATTCGCCCCGGCCCAACTGGGAGTAGAGGCCCCAATGGATAAACATGCCGTAGGCAAGCCGCTCGAACCGTTCGATGCGCGGCTCGGGTTTCGGAATGGGCCCCGACGACTCCGGCGCGGCCGTTTCGGCGGCTTGTGCGACGCGGAGGGCGTAGCCGCCCCCGGCCAGGGCGACGCTGCCAGCGAGCGTCTTGAGCATGTCGCGGCGAGTGGGTTTCATGGCAAAATCTCCCTTCTTCTGTTTGCGCGGGTCGTAGTGCCTGACCTTGTGTCAGACGGCGTCGTTCACGTTCATCTCCACCTCCGGGTCAGCTTTCGCTGGCGGGGAGTCTCTCGCGCGCCATCGCGGCCAGATTGGTCTTTCCGTCGCGAACGGGGCGCAGCGCGAACCCGAACTCGACGGCGGACGCATACAGGGCGTATTTATCGAGCACGAGCGGCCCGCAACTCCCGTTGCCCAGCCCGCAGTGCCGGTAATCCACGCACACGGTGATGTTCCGCCGAGGTTTCAGCTCATACGTATGCGCCGCGCAGTTGAGATCGTCCGGCGTGAACCGCAGCGTGCTGAACGCCAGCGGGGCATCCATTACGAGCAGGACGCCCGTTCCCGCGTCGCTGGTGAGCGCAGCCCAGCGCACGTCTTCCTTGTTGCCGCATTCCTGGGGGAACGGATACGGCACGTACTGGGCCGTCACGGTGCTCTCGTAGCGGCCGACAGCCGCGCCGGTCTTGCGGTCGGGGTAGCTTTCGTGCGGGCCGCAGCCGTACCAGGCAAGCTGCTCGAGCCCGCCCGCCAGCGTCATCTTGAGGCCAATCCGCGGGAGCATGGGCAGTTCGCCCAGGGGCTCGAGATGGTTGCGCAGATGAATGGACCCGTCCGGGTAGATGGTATACATGCACTGGTGAGCGAATCCCCGGCCCTTGCTGCCGAGGCATTCCAGGTGCGCCGCGACGCGCGCTGTTTCTCCGTGTGCGTCGAGCACCTCGAAGCGCTTGAGATAGGGGCGCATCTGGCTCAATCCCGCCTGATAGAAGCCTCGCCTGAGGCTCTCGCCCCCGACGAGGCGCGTGTCGTTGTCGGTGAACGCGCGGAGGAGGTTCAATGCGGGGCCGTTGAACACTGCGCCGCCATCGGGGAGGATCTCCTGCCCGTCGTAGACGATCGCGCCGAGGCCTCCGTGGGACTTGCTGAACCGGACGGTGAACCCGCCGCCGGTGACTACCAGCTGCGTGTCATCTTCCTGCAGCTTCAGTTTGGGCGCGTTTTTGAACATCAGCAGGGGAGCCTTGCCCGAATCGATGGGCAACCGCATCTGTTCCCACGCGGATTCATGGCCCTGCTCCGCCCACAGCGCGTTTTCCCTGAGATGAAAGCTCACGCGCAGCACGTACTCGGCCCCGGGTTTCGGCACAGGCGGAGTGAAGGGAATCGTGAGTTCCGTCTCTTCGCCCGCGGGCAGGTCCAGCGGAGGCAGGACACCTTCCTCGACGATGCACCCGTCCTCGCGGACGCTCCAGCGGATGTCGTAGCGGTTCAGGTTCGCGAAGAAGTGCTTGTTGCGGATGCGCACCGAGCCCCGCGCCAGATCCGCGGGGCCGATCCCCACGTACTGGTAGACCTTTTTCACTTCCCACATCTTGGGCGGGATGCCGCGGTCGGGAAACACCAGGCCGTCCATGCAGAAGTTTCTGTCGTTGGGTTCGTCGTCGAAATCGCCGCCGTAGGCCCAGAACCAGGTCCGCGACCCGTCCTCGCGGGGTTCGTCCTCCGTATACTTGAAGATGCCGTGGTCGGCCCATTCCCAGATGCAGCCGCCAATCAGGCGTTTGTGGCGCTCGATGGCGTCCCAGTATTCCTGGAAATTGCCGACGGCGTTGCCCATGGCGTGGGCGTATTCGCACATGATGAACGGTTTGGGCGAATCCTTCTTCCCCTCGGCGATAAGGTCGTCCAGGTGGGGGTACATCACGCTGTCGAGGTCCGCCACTTCGTTCATGCGTTCGTAATGGATGGGGCGTGTGGGATCGAGGGCGCGGATGGCGCGCGCGCCCGCCTCGAAATTGCAGCCGCTGCCGGACTCGTTGCCCATCGACCAGATGATGACCGACGGGTGATTTTTGTCGCGCTCGACCAGCGCGGTGTGCCGGTCGAGATGCGCGGCCTCCCATTCGGGCCGGTTGCCGAGCGTCTTGTCGAGGTCGTATCCCATGCCGTGGGCCTCGAGGTTGGCCTCATCGATCAGGAAGATGCCGTAGCGGTCGCACAGGTCGTACCACTTGGGATCATCGGGGTAGTGGCTTGTGCGCACCGTGTTGAAATTGAAGCGTTTGAGGAGCTCGATGTCCTGAACCATGCGTTTGAGAGAGATTGCGCGTCCGCGCCAGGGATCGTGTTCGTGGCGGTTGGCGCCTTTGAGTTTTACTGCGACGCCGTTGACCAGCAACCGGGCGTCGCGGATCTCCACCACGCGGAATCCGAAACGGCATTGCTCCACTTCCAGGATACCGCCCTGCGGCGTCTTGAGCAGGAGCAGGAAGGTATACAGGTACGGCTCTTCCGGCGACCATTTGCGGGGCGCCTTCACCGGGGCGTCGAGCTCGAGAGTCTGTTCCTCGCCGTCGGCGAGCGGCACGACCTCAGCGGCCATCAGCGGCTCATTCCCCACGGGCACGCCGCCGGCATCCAGAAGCACGGCCTCAAGCGTATGGCCTGTCCCGGTTTTTGCGCCGTAGTTGCGCACGTTGGCGGTGAGATGGATTGTGGCGTCGCGGTATCCCGCATCGAACCGGCACCGGACGAAGAAGTCGCGTACGTGGATCTCGGGCGTGGCGAAGAGGTAGACGTCGCGGAAGATGCCCGAAAAGCGCCACATGTCCTGGTCTTCGAGGTAGCTGCCGTCGGACCAGCGGTAGACCTCGACGGCGAGGGTGTTTTCGCCGTCCTTCAGGCAGGGGGTGATGTCGAATTCGGCGGGGCCCATGCTGTTCTTGCTGAAGCCCACCGGCTTGCCGTTCAGCCAGAGGTAGAAAGCGCTCTCCACGCCGTCAAAATGAATGAAGACGCGTCTGCCGCGCCATGCCTCCGGAATCTCGAAGACCCGCCGGTACGAGCCCACGGGGTTGTACTCGTGGGGGATGTGCGGCGGGTCCGCGGGGAACGGATACCGCACGTTGGTGTAGATGGGAATGCCGTAGCCCTGGAGTTGCCACACCGACGGCACCGGGATGTCGTCCCAGTGGGAGACATCGGTCTCGGGTTTGTAGAAATCACGGGGACGGTCGTCGGGCCTGCCCACCCAGTGGAACTTCCACACGCCGTTCAGCGACTGGTGAAACGGCGAGGCGTCACGCGTGCCTTGCCGGGCGGTTGCCACGTCCGGGTAGGGCAGCAGCGTGCAATGGTACGGCTCCTTGTTGCGCCCGGGCACGGCCGGGTTTTCCCAGTCCGGCGTTTCCGCGCGGGCCTGGCGCGCCCATCCCAAACAAACGAGTACAACGGCGCAGGATATGGCGATGGCGATCACGGCGGCCTCCCAGGTAGTGCAGGTCTTCAGGGGTTGTTCACCCGGTATCGCGGTCTGAAAGGGTATTGTCGCGGGGCTCCCGGCGAAATTCAACCAGGGCGATCGCACTTAATGCGCCCCGCATAAAGGGTCTTCGTGAGACGGGTCGTTTGTGACCCCCGTCCCCCGTCTCCCGCGAAAGCAGGGGTCCAGAGGCCCACTGGATTCCTGCTTGCGCAGGAATGACGTTGAAAAACGCCGTTTCCTCATGCGCCCGCGGGCCTGCTGGATTCCTGCTTGCGCGGAATGACGTTGAAAAAACGCCATGTCCTGCGGACATCTGCATCTTCTTTTTGTGAATGCGCTGACTCGGGGTCGGTAGAGAGCACCTGTTCTTCCGGCGAACTGGTTGTTTCCGTCTGGTTTTAGTGCAATTGCCCTGGAAATGCAACCAGCTTGACCATGGCCGCCCGGGCGCTTATGGTAAGCATCGTCAATGCAGGCGCTGTTCAACTGTTCAGGAGTGTGAAGCATGAGCTGGAGATCGGTTCTTTTGATTACGTTATTGGCCGCTGCCGCGTGGTGCGCTGACGCCGCGGAAGCGCTGTGGCGGTTTGAGACGCCCCTGGGCAACTTCGACAGTTCTCCCGCGCTGGCCGACATGAATGGCGACGGACGCCAGGATGTCATCGCGACCACCGTATCGGGAAGCGTGGTGGTGATGGACAGCGCGGGCCGCGAGATCTGGAGCCGGAGTCTCCAGACCCCCATCAGCCTGCCGCCCACGGTGGTCAACCTGGTTGAAGACGAACTCCCGGAGATCCTCGTGCTGAATCAGGCCGGCACGGTGTTTTGCCTGGCGGGTCAGAACGGAGACACCATCTGGACATATGGCCTGCCTTCGGCGATCGAGTGGGGGACCACCGCGATTGCGGCCTGCGACCTTGATGGCGACGGGCGCCGCGAAGTGGTCACCGGGGATTCGGCGGGGCATGTGGTCTGCCTTTCGGCGGCCGGCGAGCTCGTGTGGCAATATAATGGCGGTCACGGGTACACCTATCCGCCCGCCATCGGAAGGCTGTCGGAATCCGCGCCGCTGTCGATCTTCATCTCGGGGTCCCTGCTGCCGCTCATCTGCCTGGACGCGGCGGGGCAGGAGCAGTGGCGCCTGGATATCGAAGCGCAGGGCGCCGCGCCCATCATTGCCGACATCAACAATGACGGCGCCCGGGAAATCCTCACGGCCATCGACAATTCCGTCGCGGCCGTTGATGCGAACGGCAAGGTAATGTGGCGCTTTGAAACGCCCAAGGAGATCGACAGCAGCATCTGTGCCGGCGATGCGGACCAGGACGGCATCCTCGAGATCTACGCGCTCGATCTGTCGGGGCTTCTGGCGGCCATCGCGCCCGATGGCGCCAAACTGTGGACCGGCACCGTGCACGAACGGGCGCGGCGGTCCCCGGCCCTGGCGGACATCGACGGCGACGGCGGCATCGAGATCGTGGCCGCGGGCTACAGCGGCGAACTCTATGTGTTCAGCGCGGACGGTGAACTCGAAGAACAGATCGCGATGCCCAACCCGACGAATGCTTCGCCCACCATCGCGGACCTGCTGGGCGACGGCACCCCCTGTGTGGTCTACGCGTGTACATCCGGGGGCGCGATCGCCTGGAAATGGCCCTCCGCCAAGGCCGGTGCGCGGGTCCTCTGGCCCGAATACCGGTTCACCTCCGCCCGCGCAGGCGTGTTGGAGACGGGCGGGGAACAGTCGCGCGTGCGTATCACGGCCGCGGATTTCGGCGCGATGTACGCTGGCGAGAATGCCATTCGCCTCGACATCGAGAATCCCGGCCGGCGCCCCCTTCGCGTCGAAGTCACGACGTCCCGGAGCGGGGAGACGCCGCGCACCGCCACCTTTGACATTTCGGAGGCCTCGGCCGCCGTGGTCGACCGGTATTCGCTTCCCGCGGGACGGCCGGTTGAGTTGGAGATTGCCTGCCGCGTGTACGACGGGGAGACCGTTGTGGCCCGGCGGTCGCACAGCGCCCACATCGCGCCGTTGCGGAAGGAGCTCGCCGACCTGGCCGCGCTGTTGGACGCGGTAGGGGAGACCGCGCAGCGCCTTCCCGATGCGTATGCGATTCTGGGCCAGGTTCGCGAGGCCCGGGAACGGCTCGAATCCTGCGCGACGCGCATCGCCGGCATCGGCACGCTGCCGGACGTGGAACAGCGCGAACTCCGGGACGTAATGCAGGGGGACATCCGCGATTTTTCCCGGCTGCGGAAGCTTGCGACAACCGCCGCGGAACAGTGTGAGACAGGAGCCGGGCCCCTGCGTCTGAGCGCGGCCAATCCCTGGGCGCCCTTTGGCGCGTTCGACGAAATCCTCGAAGACCGCTTGAAAGCGCCCGAGGTGACGCTCGATGCGTTCCGCGGCGAGGTCGAAGATGCAGCCTTGAACGTGTTCAATCTCGGCACAGCGCCGTTACAGGTGCGCGTGGAACTCGATCCCCTCGTGCTGGAGGGCGCGCCGGATGCGGCGTCGGTCGCGTCTCGCGACGCCGTCGCCATCCATGAGGTGGTGAGCGTGCCGACGCAGTCGCTTGACCTGTCGGCCGACGTCCTGCCCCGCATCAACTCCGGCTACGTCTTGACCTTGCCCGCCTGGGACGCTCGGCAACTGTGGTTTGCGGTTCGCACCGACGGTCTGGCGCCCGGCCGGTGGACGAGCACCGTCCGGCTGCGCACGCTCGAGGTCGAGTCGCGGGAATTCACGGCGCCGTTGACCGTCGAGGTCTGGGAACCGGCCTTGCCCGAGACCCAGGCGCTTAAACACTGCAACTGGGGGTATGTCTACAATACCCCGCGGATGCGCGGTTTCGAGGAAGAGACGGTTCAAGACCGCGTCGCGCACGGCAACAACGTGTTCGTGACGACGCTTGTCCCGAAAGCGTCCTACGACGAGACGGGCGCGATTGTGGGTGAGATCGACTACACCGAACACGACGCCTATGTGCGCCGGTATGCGCCTCACGGCATGATCCTGTTTCACAATACCGGCGGAATCAAGGGTCCGGGGGGCATCGAGACCGGCGCGTACCGCACGGCGTTCGTGACCTGGATGCGCGCGTGGGTGGCCCACCTCAAGGACATGGGCATCGGCTACGACCGGTTCGCCATGTATCCCGTCGATGAACCCGGCCTGAACGACGGCCTTGTCGCACGATACCTCTTCTACGCCAAACTCGCCCGGGAAGCGGACCCCAACATCCTGATGTATACCGATCCCGTAGCGCGGATTCGCAAAGAAGAACTCGTCGAGATGCTTCCGTACGTCGACATCTGGTGCCCCAACTGCGGGGGATTCCTGCTCGACATCAACCAGGACAAACTGGAGATCATCAAGAATTCCGGCAAGACCCTGTGGACTTATGAATGCTCGGACAACGCAAAGCACCAGTCGCCGCTGGGGTATTACCGCGGACAGTCGTGGCTGGCCTGGCATCACGGGCTCACGGGCATCGGGTTCTGGTCGTACTGCACCTCGAAGGCGGATCCCTGGTACAAGCCCGAGGACACCCTGGATTACTTGCTGGTATATCAAGGCGACGGGGTGGTGCCCAGCAAGCGCTGGGAGGCCGTGCGCGACGGCATCGAGGATTACGATATGCTCGTGACCCTGCGGGGCGCCGCGCACAAGGCGAAAGGCGAAAACCGCGCGCCCGAAGCGGTCGCCAAAGCCGAACGACTGTTGAACGACACCGCACTCGAAATCGCGCGCTTCTGCGGGTGGGACGACGACGGCACCACCCCCGGCAAGGAAGGCCTGCCCGGCGTTCGGGCGGTGGAAGACACGCGGTACGAGGCCATCCGGGCCGTGCGGCGCGAAATGGCCGGGCTCCTGACCGCGCTGGGGCATTAAGGCGCCGGGCGCCGGCGTTCCCGCTCGCGGGTGCGTCAGGCCCGGACCAGGTGAAATGCCATCAACGCGCCCCAGGCCGACAGGACGAAGGCCAGCGGCAGCACGATCCATTTTGCGATGCGGCCTCTGCCGGCAATCCAGGCGATTCCGAACACGATGGCGGCAGACAACACGCCGCCGATGAGCGCGCCTGTGGTCTCCGAGACGGGTACGCTCCGGAGCCCCATGTTCTGGGCGACAATGCGCGCCAGGAACATCAGCACCATGCCGGGAAAGACCCAGAGACACTTCAGCCACACGAGTTTGCAGTGGGCGCATGAAACGAAGAGCCAGGTGATGCCCGCCGCGACATTGAACGGGCCATACACCACCGCGAACGCAGGCAGAAAGGCGCGCCACCACCACGTGGAGGCCTTTTTGTCTTGCGGCGGCCCCTCCGGCACAACGGTGTCTTCCACGGCGCCTCCCTCAGACGATTGATGCTACCCCGGCAGACGGCGGGTGTGTTGTCCGGCCCCGCTAGGCGCCTGGAAACGCCTCCACCTGCCGCACCATTTCTTCGTAATTCCGTAGGGTCAACGGCGACAGCTCGCGCCCGTACGGGGCGGAACTCGGCATCACGACGAGACCCCGGCCTTCGCCCGCCGTCCCTTCGCGCAGAGCCGTGGCGACCTTTTCGGCGAACCCGGGCGTGGGCAGGTTTTCGATGTCCGAGACTTCGAGATTGCCAAAGAGCGTCATCTGCGCGCCGTAACGTTCGCGGACATAGGCGAGCGTGACGTCTCCCTGCGGCGGAGGTTCGATGGGGTCAAGACCGCGGCATCCCGTGGCGGCGATGTGGTCGAGGATGTCGCGCAGCCGCCCGTGGGAGTGTACACGCGCATAGCCCCCGTGCCGCTGGATGGCTTCGACCATGGGCGTGACGTAGCGGGCCGCATATTCTTCGAAAAGGTTCGGGGGCAGGTAGGGCGGAGACGCGTATTCCGGCCCGAAGATCCGCCAGAGGCGGCCCGGAAGCGCCCGGGCGACGGCTTCCACGCGCGGCAGGAGCAGCGACGCCACCTTCTCGAGCGCCTGGTGCATCAGCGCGTTCTCCGTCATGGCGACAAGCAGGTACGTGCCCATTTCAAACAGGGGTGCGATATGGCACAACGGGTCCGGCGTGTCGAGGCAGACGATCCCCGCATCGCCCAGCAGGTCTTCGGTCATCAGGACCTCGGACGTGTCCGGCGTTCCGCCGAACGCCTCCTGCGGCAGAGCGAGCCACGCCCTGAAATCGTCGACGTCCTTGAGCAGGTGCTCGACGGTCCAGACCGTGTACACGGCCTCATCCTGGCGGTTCAGGGTCGTCAGGACCCGGTTGCCGGCGCGGAGGGTGGTGCGTTCGAATCGGCTTCCGCCGTCTTCCCAGCGTTCAAAGGCGCGGAGGGGTTCAAGCGGATCCGGGGGCGTGTCCCGGAAGGGCACGCCGCGCATGACGATGCGATCGGTCCGGTCCCGGGCCAGGTCCAGCAGGGGGCGCCAGGAGGGGTCGTTAAACACGTTATAGGGATCGGGGTCTTCCGGTTCCTCGTCGAGACCGTTCAGTTCATAGAAACAGACGGGGGGCCGGTCAACCGGCTGGCCCTCCAGCGTCCTCATCAGTCGTTCGCGTCGCGTCATGCAGTCAGACTCCCCACGCCCCGGCTCTGGGGCTGCGTCCACGATACCCTAAACCTGCTGTCAAACCAAAGGCGGAAAATGTATCATAATGGGCAGGTATTCATTGGAGGATTACGCTCATGTCCCTGGCATTCAGGCGGCCGTACCGGACCATGCGTGTTCTGGGTTCCTGCGCGACGCTCGTTGGATGGCTCGTTTTCGTGCCGCAAGCCGTACCGGCAGACGAGCAGGATTCCTGGCGGGCGCTCGTCGAGGCCTCGTTCCTGCAGGAAGACGCCCTGTTCCAAACGGCGGTTCCGGACGCACACGGAGAGGTTTCGTCGCAGGAGGATGCCGCCGGCGGATGCGACGGCATCAAGACCGGCGCCTACGGGTTTCACACGGCCAGCGGCGAGCAGGAGCCTTGGTGGCAGGTGGACCTCGGCGCCGTGTACGAGCTCGATCGGATCGTCGTTTACAACCGTACCGACAGCGGTACTGCCCCGCGCACCCGTACGCTCCAGGTTCTGGTTTGCCTGGAGCCTCAGAATCCTGCCTTTCAGACCGTGTACACGCACGATGGATCGGTCTTTCTCGGCGTTGAGGACAATGCTCCGCTGGTTATCGATCTGCGCGGGAAAGACATCGAGGCGCGCGTGGTGCGGCTCCAGATCCCGGGAAAGTGTTCCTTTGCCCTCGATGAGGTCGAGGTGTATGCCGCCGGCAATCCCGGCGAGAATATCGCACTGGGAAAACCCGCCGACCAGAAGAGCATAAGCCCCTACTCGCGGCCCTCAGCCGCGGTTGCGGATGCGTTGACCTGTTCCACCGCCCACATCGAGCACGTGTTTGCGCAGGGACATGCGCTCGCGGAACGCCTGGCCCATGCCGGGAACGTCCCCGGACTGGCGGAGGCCATGCAGGCGTTCGCCGCGCTCGAGGCGGAATGGAAGGCGCTGGCGTCCGGCGGGGTTCCGGACGCCGCGGCGCGCCGCGCCATTTATCTCAACGCGCGGTGGGCGTTGCGTGACATCGCGTTCCGCAATCCCGTGTTTGATTTCGACCGCCTCCTTTTCGTCAAGCGGCACGATTCCAGGGGCGTGTTCCACATGTGTGACCAGTACTACGGGTTCAACGCCGTTCCCGGCGGCGGGCTGTTCGTTCTGAACGAGCCGTTCGGGGCGCGCCCTTCGGTGGAGAACCTGCTTGCGGCTTCGAACGTGGAAGCCGGCCGTCTGGCCGGTGCCCCTCTCGAGCCGGGCGCGTTTCTTTCGCCCGAACTCTCGTACGACGGCAGCACCATCTATTTCGCATTCACCGAGGCCCTGGGTGAGGACCTGGAATGGACGCCCCGGAGTTGCTACCACCTCTTCCGCTGCAACGCCGACGGCTCGGGCCTTGTGCAGCTCACCGACGGTCCCTGGAACGACTTCGACCCGTGCGAGTTGCCGAACGGGCGCCTGGCGTTCATCTCCGAGCGCCGGGGCGGCTACCTGCGTTGCGGCCGCCACTGCCCGACCTACGCGATGTACGGCATGCGCGCCGACGGGTCGGACATCATCCCGATGAGCTATCACGAAACCCATGAATGGCATCCCAGCGTGAACCACGAGGGGATGATCGTCTACACGCGGTGGGACTATGTTGACCGCGACACCAATGTGGCCCATCACATCTGGACCAGCTACCCCGACGGCCGCGATCCGCGTAGTTTCCATGGTAACTACCCCGAAGACCGGTCCAGCCGTCCGTGGATGGAGATGAGCATTCGCGCCATTCCCGGTTCGCACCGGTACGTCGCGACGGCCGCGGCGCACCACGGGCATGCCTTTGGCTCGCTGGTGCTGATCGACCCGCGCGCCGCCGACGACAACGCGATGAGCCAGCTCACGCGCCTGACTCCCGAGGTGCCGTTCCCCGAGTCGGAACGCCACCTGCGGCCCATCGCCGAATGCATGGTCTACGGCACGCCCTGGCCCCTGAGCGAAGACGACTACCTCTGCGTGTACGATCCCACAACGAAGAACCGCGGCATCTACTGGCTCGACCGGTTCGGAAACCGGGAACTGCTGTACCGCGATCCGGCCATTTCCTGCCTGAGCCCGATGCCGCTCGCGCCGCGGCCGAAACCGCCCGTGCTCCCGGCCGGAACTACCCAAACGGCCCAGACCCCGCCCGAAGATCAGTACGGGACGGTCGCGGTCATGAACGTATACGAGAGCGATTTTGCATGGCCCAACGACGCAAAAGTCGCCGCATTGCGGGTCATTCAGGTGTTGCCGAAGACCACGCCGCCGCCCAACGAGCCCCGGATCGGCGTCGCCAACCAGAGCAATGCCCGGGCCGTGCTGGGCACCGTGCCGGTCGCGGAAGACGGGAGCGCGCATTTCCGCGCGCCGGCCGGCAAACTCATTTATTTCCAGGCGCTGGATGCGCAGGGGCTGGCCATCCAATCCATGCGTTCGGCGACGTATCTGCACGCGGGCGAGACCCTGACCTGCCTGGGCTGTCACGAACACAAGCAGCGGGCGGGCCTCCGGATGACGCGCGTTCCTGCTGCCCTGCAGCGGCCGCCGTCCGCGATTCAACCCGACGTCGACGGCTCCAATCCGTTCAACTACCAGCGGCTGGTGCAGCCGGTGCTTGACCGGCACTGTGTGGAGTGCCACCGGGAAAAGGGGGCGCTGCCCCTGGATGGCGAGCCGCAGGAACCGCATCTCTGGGCCCGCTCGTATGAAAACCTGGCCAAAGACTACGGCTTCTATTTCAATGTGAGCAACGGCTCGATCACGGATGGGGTGCACGGGGGCAGCCGGACCATCCCCGGGGCGTTCGGGGCCCGCGCGGCGAAACTGTTCGACTATCTGAACGGGCAGCACTACGACGCGAAGCCGTCTCAAGAGGACATCTACCGGCTGGCCCTGTGGCTGGACTGCAATTCCGAGTTCTTTGGCGCGTATGAAAACACCGGGGCCCAGAGCCGCGGAGAACCAGTCACCCCGTCGCTGGAGTGACGAATGAGGGGAGCAGGCATGCGGCTCGGGAAGGCGCTGGGCGCTGTCGTGTGGTTATCTGTGCTGACGGGTTCGGCCGTTCAGGCCGCGGAGGTTCCGTTCCGCGACCAGGTCCAAGCCGACTGGCTGCTGCAGGAGCAGTACCGCTACGGCGCGACCCCGCGGGACCTTACCCCCGAATCGGATGCCGCGGGCGCCTGCGACGGCGTCAAGGACGGCGAATGGGGATTCCACACCAGCCAGCAGGACGCCCCCTGGTGGCAGGTTGACTTGGGTAGCGAGTGCCTGGTTCAGCGTGTCGTCGTCTGGAACCGGTGCGACAGCGTCGCGCCGCGGGCCGCGCATCTGAAGCTGCTGGCATCGGCCGACGGAGCGTCGTGGCAGGAATGGTACGCGCACAACGGCGCCGTCTTCTACGGATTCTCGGACAACGCCCCGCTGGCGATCGACATCGGAGGACGCCCCGCCCGTTTTGTGCGGATCCAGCTTCCCGGCGCCGACTTTCTGCATCTCGACGAGGTCGAGGTGTTTGGCGTGGCCGAGCCGGACCGGAACCTCGCCCTGCACCGCCCCGCCCTGCAGAGCAGCCTCTCGCAATGGTCGAAAGACCACCGGCCGTCCGCGCCGGTGGACTGGGCGGAGCGCTTTGAACGGGTCGTGACGCACACTGCCGCGCTCCTGGACGAACTGGAGACGGAGGGCGTCGAGGTGTCGGGCGACCGCGCCCTGCTGGCGCACGTGGCCGAACGGGAAGGCTCGAGGGAGGCCTATCTCGAGGCGCGCTGGCTCCAGCGCAAACTCACGTTTGCGCACCCGCTCCTGTCGTTCGACACGATCTTCTTCGGCAAACGCCTGCCGGGGACCTACAACCACATGTCGGACCAGTATTACGGCTGGTGGTCGCGCCCGGGAGGGGGGCTGTATGCCCTGCGCGATTTCGCCAATCCCGACGGTCCCGCCATTGCGTGCCTCAGCGAATCCATGGGCGGCGAAGGCAGTTTTCTACGGCCGTGCCTGTCGTACGACGCCACCCGGGTGCTGTTCGCCTGGTGCCGCTATTGCCCCGGTCTCGCGGAACAGCCGGACAAACTTGACAAGGACAATGTCCCGGAGGACGCCTTCTATCACGTGTTCGAGATGGACCTCGCCACGCGGCAGGTGCGTCAGCTGACGGGCGGCAAGTACGACGATTTTGACGCGCGGTATCTGCCCGGCGGCGACATCATTTTTCTCTCGACCCGGCGCGGACAGGCCCTGCAGTGCGGCAAGGCCAGCGCCCAGCGCACGCTGGAGACCCCGGACCTGCCTGACGCGTACGTGCGCTGCGGGGGCGGGCCCGAGCGGCCCGTGGCCGTCTACACCCTGCACCGCATGAACGCAAACGGGGGAGACCTTTGCGCCATTTCACCGTTCGAGATGTTCGAATGGACGCCCAGCATCGCCCACGATGGCCGTATCCTCTACTCCCGGTGGGACTACGTCGACCGGGACAACATGCCGTATATGGGCCTGTGGTCGATCAATCCCGACGGCACCAACAGCAGCATCGTTTACGGCAACTTCACGCGCGCGCCCCATTGCACCTTCGAGCCGCGGTCCATACCGAATTCCCGCAAGATCATCTTCACGGCGTCGGGTCATCATGCGCAGACCATGGGCAGCCTGGTCTTGCTCGATCCCTCCGCCGGCACCGAGGGCACGGACCCCATCACCCGTCTGACGCCTGAAGTGGTCTTTCCCGAGATCGAAGGCTGGCCCGAGACGTACTTCGCCAACCCCTGGCCGTTATCGGAACGGTTTTATCTCGTGGCGTGGGGCAAGGCCGAGAGCGTCCGGGAGGGAGCTCGCATGTCCGGCAATGCCATGGGACTCTATCTCTTCGATGCCGATGGCAACCTCGAACTGCTTCACCGCGATTCCGAGTTCTCCTGTGCCTGGCCAATGCCGCTGGAACCCCAGCCCGAACCGCTCCGGCGGCCGGACGTCCCGGAATGGGATCGGGCCCAGGACGGCCGTTTTGTGGTGACCGACGTGTACCGGGGCTTGCCCAACACGCCGCGCGGCGCGATCAAAGCGCTGCGCATTGTCGCGGTCCCCGCGAAAACCCATCCCACCATGAACTTCCCTGCCATGGGGATCACGCGCGACGACCCCGGCAAGTGTGTTCTGGGCACGGTCCCGGTGGAGGCCGACGGCTCGGCGCATTTTCGCGCACCCGCCGGGGTGATGGTGTTTTTCCAGGCGCTCGACGACCGGGGCATCGCGGTCCAGTCCATGCGGAGTTCCACGCACGTGCAGCCCGGCCAGACGCTTAGTTGCGTGGGGTGCCACGAGCCGCGTACCCAGGCGCCGCCGGTGATCGCGGCCGCGGCCGCGCGCAGGGAACCGTCGAAAATCGCGCCCGGCCCGGATGGCTCCTGGCCGCTGCGCTTCGACCGCCTGGTGCAACCCGTGCTGGATGCGCATTGCGTCGCCTGCCACCGGGCGGACGGCGAACACGCGGAGGCCGCCCGGCGCCCGCTCACGGCGGATGCCTCCTACGACATGCTGGTCGCATTTGGAACGCCCAGCCTGCAGGACCATGTGCGGGGGAGTTACGCGGACGGGAAATCGCTGGAGGGACAGGGCCCCGCGGCAACCAGCCCGCTCCTCGCGATGCTGACCCGCCAGGAGGGTCACCACGGCGTGAAATTGACTCCCGCCGAATTCGAGCGCCTGAAGGTGTGGATGGACACCTACGGGCAGCGCCTCGGCTCGTTTGACGAGCGGCAGGAACAGCACCTCGCCGTGTTGCGGGCCCAGTGGCACGACCTGCTGGCTCCCGCTCTCGAAGGGAGATGACGGGGGAGGGATTCCGCACCGCGGACCGGCGGCCGGCGCTATCGGGCACGGCGGACGCCGCCGGGGCGCCGGGATCCCGCCGCCGATTGAACCCGGGGCTCGCGCGTCCTATACTTCCCGTCATTGTCCATACGTTGCAGGAGATCTCCCATGCTGTCACGACTATCGCGTCGAACCTTCCTCAAACGTTCCAGCCTTGCCCTGACCGCTCCGCTTATTCTTCCCCGGCTCAGCCTCGGCCAGTCTCCCAACGGCAAACTGCAGTTGGCCGCGATCGGTGTTGCGGGCCAGGGCGGCAGCGACCTTGCCGCCATCTTTTCCAGCGGGAAGGTCGATGTGGTGGCCCTGTGCGACGTCGATGAAACCCGTTTGAACGAAGCGGCCGCCAAGTACACGCAGGCCCGAAAGTACTTCGATTGGCGCGAACTGCTTGCCAGTGAGGCCGGGAATATCGACGCGGTGTGTGTCGGCACGCCCGACCACATGCACGCCCCGATTGCGTATTCGGCCATTTCCCTGGGCAAGCACTGCTATTGCGAAAAGCCACTGACCCAGGAAGTGTATGAAGCCCGCCAGCTGCGGCTCGCCGCCGAACGTGCGGACGTCGTGACCCAGATGGGCAACCAGATCCACGCGCATGCCTGTTACCGCAACGCGGCGAAGATGATGCAGGACGGCGTCATCGGCAAGGTGAAGGAATGGCATTCGTGGATATCCAACGGGTACGGGGGCACGGAGTTGAGCCGTCCTGCGGCCGAGGATGCCCTTCCCCAGGGTCTGAACTGGGATCTGTGGCTGGGGGTGGCGCCGCAGCGCCCGTACAAGGCGGAGATCTACCATCCTCGCCTCTGGCGCTATTGGCAGGATTTCGGCTCGGGCGCCCTGGGCGATTTCGGATGCCACATTTTTGATCCGGTGTTTTCCGGACTGGGCATCGGCGCGCCGCTTCGCATCACGGCCGAGACCCCCGAGTTTAATAACGAGGTGTGGCCGTTCTGGGAGGTCATCCACTACGAGTTTCCGGCCACCGCGATGACGGCCGGCGACACGGTGCGCGGCACGTGGTACGACGGCGGCAAACGGCCCGGCCCGGAGGCCATGGGCTTGCCCGCCGGCACGCCCCTCCCCGATGCCGGTTCGGTCATTGTCGGCGAAGAGGGCGTCATGGTGCTTCCCCATTGCGACAAGGCCACCGTGTTGTATCCCGCCGAGAAGTTCAAGGAGTTCAAGCAACCCGAGCTTCCCGGTCTCAATCACTACCATCAATGGGTCAATGCCTGCCTGGGGACGGACACCGCGGCTTCCAACTTCTCGTACGCGGGCCCGCTGGCCGAGGCGGTGCTGCTGGGCAACGTGGCCAACCGCTGCGCCGGACAGACCCTCGAGTGGGATGCGCCGAACCTGCGGATCACCAATATGCCCGAAGCCAATGCACTCTTGCGGGTACCTTACCGGGAAGGATGGGAAGTGGAGGGGTTGTCGTAGGCGGGCTGGCGCGTGCCAGTCCCAGACTCGGCGCAGGGAGGTCATGGCATGCTCTACACGTTCGCGAAACTGGACACGGCGCAATTAACAGCGATTCAGCAGCTTGAGCACGAGGAAGGGCTCAAGGTCCTGGCCTTGATCCCCGTCGATACGCAACCGGACCTGATCGATGCCGGCCGGCTGGCCAAACTGCAGGCCCTCGAGAAAACACTCGGCTACTGCCTGATCGCCGTGCGCTAGGCGCCGGTCTCCGCGCCCAGCGCGTCGATATCGAGGTCGCCGATGCGCTCGAACACCTTCCGGATGCCCGCGCCAACGTGCTGAGCCACCAGTTCGTCGTTGGGCGCGCGCAGGGGCACGGTCATGCCGAAATGCGTTTCGCAGTGCTTCCGCGCCACGGGGAACAGCGCGGGGTCATACGACAGGCGCCGCCCGTAGTTCCAGGGCGAGCCCTGGCCGTACGCGTTCTGCGCCTGAAACACCGTCATCTCCGGAAGAATGAAATCCTGCCAGACTTCAACGGGCACGCCTTCCGCCTGCAACGCTTTCATCACGGCGTTGCGGAACCGCTCGGGCGGACCCTGGTAACCATAGGCCGCGCCGTCAACGTGACAGGTGAAGTTGTACCAGTTGGTCTTGTGTCCTTCGGGCACGGTGGGCGGTTGCAGTCCTGGAATATCGCGCACGCCGGCGGCAAGGATCCTGGCGTTGCGCGCGGCCGTCTCGAGATAGGCGTCGAGTTTGGCCAGTTGCGCCCGGCCGAACGCGGCCGTCAGATCGTTGTTGCGGTACATCCAGCCCAGCGCGTACGCGTGATAGTCGCGGTCTTTCGCGGGGGTCCGCGTTTCCCCGAACGACCAGACCATGCGCGCCCGCTGCAGGATTTCCTCGTTGTCCGTCACGAACATGCCGCCTTCGCCGGAACACAGACATTTGTTCTGGTTGAAGCTGAACGCGCCGCAATCGGCCAGCCGCCCGACGCGCGTTCCCTTGTACTCGGCGCCGTGCGCCTGGCAGCAGTCTTCGATCACCTTCAGCCCGTGCCGCAGGGCGATTTCGAGGATCGGGTCCATGCTGGCCGGCAACCCATGCAGGTGTACGGCGATGATCGCCCTCGTCCGTTCGGAAAGGGCCGCTTCGATCCTGGCCGGGTCGATGTTCATGGTGTCGTAATCGATATCGACGAACACGGGAATGGCGTTGTGGTGCAGAACGCAGGTGGCCGACGACGACCAGCTGTAGGCCGGCACGATGACCTCGTCGCCCGCGCCGCACCCGCACGCCGCCACCCCCATGTGCAACGCGGCCGTGCCGCTGTTGGTCGTGATGGCGAACCGGTTGCCGTTCCAGGCCGCGAACTCGTCTTCAAACGCCCGGCAATTGGGCCCGTACGCGTGGTTGTCCCCTCGCAGCGACGCCAGCACCCGGTCCTCGTCGCTCGAATCGATCGGGGGCCACTTGCGGATCGCGCCCGCCGGTACCGCCGGTTTCCCGCCCAGCAGCGCCAGTTTCACCTGCTTCATACAGCCCTCCTGCGCCTTGCCGCCTGATCCTACGCAATACCGCATTTCGCATCAACATCTCTCGCGCCCCGCCGCTCTCCGAAGCGGGCTTCAGGCTGGATGTCGACCCGGTCCACAGGCGCATGCTGCGGTTTCGCTTCGCGCGTCTTACGCGCCTCCTTCGACGGCACTCCCGTCGGCATCATGTGCACCCGACTCGCGGCCTTGGGCGCCGCGGGACCTCGATGCTATTATGACTTCCCTGACGACGGGCATATCCGCCACGCCGCGGCCGCTGTTGCCGGGTGCGGTGCGTACCGCCATCGCCAGGATGGACGCGTATTTGCAGACGCGTTCGCTGTAAAGCCGGGGAGAGGATATGGAATACTCCAAGCGCCTGATCCGTCTCGATGGGCCGGCCCGTGACGTCGGCGCGGCCTTCGGAGAGGCGAATGCCGCGGAAATCCGCGAGGATGTCGACCGGTTCTTCACCGAGGCGCGGGACAAGGAAGGGCTGGCGGCCCGGGCGCTTGTGGCCGCGGGCGCGGGCTATATTGCGCTTGTCGAACGATACGCGCCGCACTGGCTCGACGAGGCCGATGCCCTCGCGCGTGCGGCCGGGGTCGAACCCGAGCGGTACCTGACTTACCAGGGCGGGAAATACCGCGGCATCAACCGTCCCGAGTGTTTCACGTGGTATGCCCCGCCGGACTGGTGCATGAACGGCGTGGGCCTGTTTCACAAGAACCGTGACAACAAGCGCCGCACCCAGTGCGCCTATGTGAAGGGGGTGCACGTACCCGGCAAGCGCATCTACCGGTTTCTTGCAAGCGGGGATACCATGGACATGGGTACCATGTTCGGCGTGAACGAACGGGGGCTCGCCATCGCCGCCGACACCGGCGCTGCCGATCCCGAGCCGCGGTGGCGGGGCATGATGAATACCGACACGATGCGTCTGATGCTCGAACACTGCAGCGACGTGGACGAGGCGCTCGCGTTTCTCGAAGGACTGCAGGCGGACGGCGTGTGCGCCGGCGGACCTCTCGCCACGAACTGGATGTTCGCGGACGCGCGCGGCGAATCGTTGCGCGTATACCAGTTTGTCCGGCGCCTCGAGTTGCAGCGGGGCGGGGATTCCTGCCTGGTCATGCGCGATGCGGATGCCCGCGGAGACCTGGTGCGCGGCGAACTCACGCGCGAGCGAGGGCGCCTGGCCCCGCTGACCATGAACGCGCTCGCGCGCCGAACGCCCGTGTTGGACAACTCGAATTGCTCGTCGTTCACCGCGCTGATCCCGGCCCGTCAGAATGACGTGTTCACGTGCGCGTACGTGGCCGTCTCCCGCGCGGTCGAGACCCTGTGCGTGCCCTTGTATGTCGGAGCCGCCGCGACGCCTTCCTGCCTCGTGGACGGGTCCCTGTCGCGGCTCTCGGCACGCGCGAGCCGGGGAGCATCCCTCGAGGCGCGAGCCGCCGCGGCCGGCATCGACCTGGCCGCGTTCGAGGCGCATCTGGAAACGGAACGCCAGGCGCTGGAGGCCCATGCGCGCAGCACCTACCATGTGCTCGGCCGGGATGCGGTGGTGCAGGAGCTCACGAAGGGGTGCCTGACGTTCGCGGAACACGTCTGCGGAATGCTGACCGATTTGGAGAAAACCCATGCGTAGTAGATTCGAATCGGGCCGGTTCAAACTCATGGTCGCTGTGATTGCCCTGGGTACGGCGGCGATGGCCGCGGGCGGCGAGCACGCGGTGCGCGTCACGGTCACGTCGCCGCTGACGTTTCCCCGGACGCCCATGGATCCCGTGATTGATTTCGGCGAGCTGCTGCGCCGGGCGGGCGATGAACAGGCGCTGGACCCCGGGTCCATCACGGTGGTCGATGTCGCCGCGCAACAAGAGATCCCCTGTGCGGTAAACGAGGATTTCGCCTATTCCGACGCGGGCCGCGTCGAATGGGTAATCACCCACCCTGCCCATACCGAATATCTGCTCCGGTTCTCCACCGCCCCGGAACGACGCTTGCCGGCGCCCGCCGCCTGCACGCCCCTCATCGGCGTGGGGGATCTGCTTCGCTACAACGTCGGGGCGCCCGCTCCGGTGGTCGTCCCGCATCCGGGCGCCCTGGTGGATCTGACCGGCGACGGTCAGCGCGATCTGGTGGGGGCCTGGAACTACGCCTACCGGCCCGGCTGGCCGTGGGATGGCATCGTGTGCTATCCCGCGGTCGACGAGGGCGCGTTCACCTTCGGCGATCTTGTGCGCGTGCGCTACTCCGAAGGCGATACGTTCCACCATTTCTCGAGCATTTATATGACCGGCGATTTCGCGGATGTCACCGGCGACGGGCTGGTCGACCTCGTATACTCGCCCAGCCGCGGCGACGTGATCGAACTGTTTCGCAACACCGGCCGGCGCGATGCCGGCAGCATGCCGGTTTTCGTGCCCGACGGTACGCTGGCCCGCCCCGCGGGGGCCTGGAATCCGTGCCGTGCCGTGGACCTCGACCAGGACGGCGCCGTGGATATCGTCGTGGGCCAACCCGCCGCCGCCGACCAGCCCGAACCCGCGGAGGTGTTCTTCATCCGCAACACCAACCCGGACGGCTGGCCCTTTCAGGCGGCCGCTCCCGTTCCCCTGGGGGTGGAGGAACAGGCCTGCTTTTTTGACATCGACCAGGACGGGGTCCTGGACGCCGTAGGACTGCAAGGCGTCAAGAACGGCGGTGTGCACGAAAAGCGCGTGGTCTGGCGCAAGGGGATTCAGGTTTCGCCCCCCATATTCGGCGCCCTTCAACTGCTCCGGTCCGTCGACGCCCAGTATCCCGCCGGGCTGAGCGCCGTGGCGGACGGCCCGCGCCGCGGCCTGCTGGTCCTGCACGACGTCTTCCAGCGGGTCACGTTCTGGGAGCATTCGCCCGTCATCAGCGAACCGTCCCGCTTCATCCGCCGGCAGGATGCGCGCTCGCTTTCGGCGGTCATGTCGTTGAGCGACCAGGCCTGGCCGTGCCTCTGCGACTGGGATGGCGACGGCGACCCCGACCTTCTGGCCGGCGGCGGTTACGGCTGGATTCGCATTGTCATCAACGAGGGCGCAAAAGACCGTCCGGTCTTCGCGGAGGCCCGTCCCGTCCTGGCTGGCGGCCACCCCATCAAGCTCCTGCGCAACGACATTCTCGGCGAGCCGCACCACTGGCACAACATGGGCTATCCGTACCCGGTTTTCGTGGATTGGGACCTGGATGGCCTGCCCGATCTGGTAGTGCCGAACGAAACCAACCGTATTTTCTGGTACCGTAACGAAGGCTCCCGCACGGAACCCCGGTTCGGAGAACGCGAGCCGATTCTCGTGGACGGCTATCCCGACTCGCCCGAATTGCGCCGCCTTTCGGCGGATCGCGCCCTGGCCGACGCCGACCCCACGTACCCGCGCGAGGAAGAGCAGCCCTTCTTCTGGCGCACCGGCGCCGCCGTGGCCGACTGGAATGGCGACGGCCTGACCGATATCGCCACGCACGACGGATTCACCCGCAAACTCACGCTGTTCTCCCGGTACCGGGATGACACCGGCGCGCTCAGGCTCAAGAAGGACGGCCCCCTCACGCTGGTCGACGGGCGGCTCATCGACGACGCCGTTGTCGAACGGGAGGCGCACTGGACCGAGAGTTTCCGCCCGGTGGATTGGGACCGCGACGGGTTGCTTGATCTGGTCTATGCCTGCGCGGGCGCCGAGGCCGGCAAAGGCAGCATCTTTCTGCTTCGCAACGCGGGCACGGCGTCCAGCCCGGTTTTCGAGGCCCCGCGAACCTTCACCTGTTTTGGCCAGCCCATCTACGTCAGCGCCCACGGGCCCCATCCCTGGCCGGGCGACCTCGACGGAGACGGCCTGCCGGACCTGCTGGCCTGTGTCGAATGGAGCGTGTATCCGTTCTACACGCACGCCGCGCTTGAAATGAACGTGCGCCCGGAGTTTTCTCTGGAACTCGTCGAGTAAGAGATTCGTATCGCGATAAAGGGAGCCTTGCCGTGAGCATTGACCGCAACGAAGCTGTTTCCAGGTTTACGTGCCATTTCGGCGCCGTCCCGACGCTCGGCGTACGGGCGCCCGGACGGGTCAATGTCATCGGCGAACACACCGACTACAACCACGGCTTTGTGCTGCCCATGGCCATCGAACGCGAAACCGTCATCCTCGCGCGACCCAGTGATGCCCCCGCGATCCGGGCCTATGCCGCCAATTTCGACCGTACGGCCGTCGCCCCCCTGGACCGTTTCGAGCGCCATCCCGAGGAACCCTGGCTCGACTACATCGTCGGCGTGGCGCGGGAACTCGCCCTGCTGGACAGACCGCTTCACGGCGCGGAGATCATGATCTTCGGCGATGTCCCCGTAGGCTGCGGTCTGAGCAGCTCCGCCAGCCTCGAAATGGCTGCCCTGTGCCTCTTCGAACGGCTCGGCGGGTTCACGATCGACGGTCCGGAGGCCCCCCGCCTTGGCCAGCGCGTCGAGAACGATTTTCTGGGTCTTAAAACCGGCATCATGGACCAGTTTATCTCGCGGATGGGCCGGGCCGGCCATGTCCTCTTCCTGGACTGCCGCAGCTTCGACTACGACCTTGTCCCGGCGTCGTTTGACAGCGCGTGCTTCGTCGTCGCCAACACGGGCGTGTCCCGCGGGCTGACCGCCTCGAAGTACAACGAGCGCGTTGCGCAATGCCGCGAGGCCGTCGAGGGTATGTGCGCAAGCCTCGGGAAAGAAGGCAGCCATCTTCGCGACTTCGCCATGGAAGACCTCGAGGCCGCGCGGCACGCCCTCTCCGACACCGCGTACCGCCGCGCCCGGCATGTCATCACGGAAGACGTGCGCACCCGGGCCGCCTGCGACGCCCTGCGGGCGGGCGATGCCGCCGAACTCGGCCGCCTCATGAACGCCTCGGACGAGAGTCTGCGGACGGATTACGAAGTCACCTGTCCGGAACTCGACGCCATGACCGGGATCGCCCGCGACCTTACGGGCTGTTTCGGGTCGCGCATGACCGGCGCCGGTTTCGGCGGATGCACAGTCAGCCTGGTCAAGAGCGCGGAGGTCGAGCCGTTCACGGCGGCGCTTGCGCGCGAATACCAGGCGCGCACCGGGCTTCCGTGCGACGCGCTCGTTTCTCGCGCGGCCGACGGCGCCGGCGCGTTTCCGCTCTAACAGCCTCCCGGCGACGCTCGCGGCGGTTATCCTGTCAGGGTCTTGCGCAGAATGTCCCGGAGTTCATCGCCCGTGTAGGGTTTGTGGATGAACGCCGTGAGTTTCTTGCCCGTGAACCGGCCCACCACGTCGCTCTCGCTGTAGCCGCTGGACAGCACGATGGGGAGATCGGGTTTCCGCTCGCGCAGTTTCAGAAACGCCTCTTCGCCGCCCATGCGCGGCATCGAGAGGTCGAGAATGACGCACACAATGGCGTCGGCATGGCGGTCGTACACTTCAAGGGCTTCCACGCCGTCGTGGGCCTTCAAGACCCCGAAGCCCAGGCGTTTCAGCATGCCTTCGCCCACACGCAAGACGGCTTCTTCGTCGTCGACGAGCAGCGCCATGCCCTGGCCGCGCCATTCCCCGGCCGGCAGAGGCGCCATCGTCTCTTCTTCCGCGGGTTTGACCTGGGTGCTGGGCAGCAGGACCGTGAACTTCGAGCCAGTGCCCACCTGGCTGTCCACCCGGATCGCGCCGTTATGGCCCCGCACGATGCCGAGCACGGCCGCCAGGCCGAGCCCGCGTCCCGTCAGTTTGGTCGTGAAGAACGGGTCGAAGATCTTGGGGAGAATGTCCTCCGGGATGCCCGGCCCGTTGTCCGAGAGTTCCAGGATCAGGTATTCGCCGGGCGTCAACTCGTCGTCGACATAGGTGTTGGCGAGGTACGTCGAATCGGCTTTGATCGACGCCGTGCGGATGCGGATTTCGCCCGCGCGGTTTCCGATGGCTTCCCGCGCATTGTCCACCAGGGCGATCAGCATCTGGCGTACCTGGCGGTCGTCGGCCAGCACCACCGGCAGGTCGTCGCGCAGGTCGTACCGCAGATGGATGCGCCGGGGAACGCAGGCCGTGAGCAGGGGGGCCATGTCGCGGATCATCTCCGACAGGCTCAACGGCCGCATCGCGAACTGGCTCTGGCCGGAATAGGCGAGCATCTGGTTCGCCAGCAGGGCGGCCCGCCGCGCGATGCTCTCAACCTCGGTGAGATGGTGGCGCATCGGGGAACTCTGCGGCACGCTGGCGAGGGCCAGATGCGCGTTGCCCATAATTCCCATGAGCAAATTGTTGAAATCATGGGCGACGCCGCCCGCCAGTATCCCCAGGCTCTCCAGCTTGTGGGTTTGGCGCATCCGCTCCGAAAGACGTTTCTGTTCGCGTTCGGCGTGCACGAAGTCGGTGATGTCGCGAATTGTGCCCGTGGCCCGGACCGGCGCCCCGTCTTCGTCCCGTTCGACCACCTGGCCGCGCACGAGCATCCATCGCCACGCGCCCGTGTCCCGTTTCATGCGCACCCGGACCTCGCAGAACGCGGTGTGGCCTTCCGTGTGGCTGGCCCAGGCCTCTTCAAACCGGGCGACGTCCTCCGGATGCCCGGGCCAATGCGGCTCGAAACTATGCTCCTGCACGGCCTCGATGGAATAGCCCAGCAGCTCGCTCCACCGGCTGTCCCGGTACACGCGTCCCCGTTTCAGATCCCAGTCCCACAGGCCCAGGCCGCTTCCTTCGAGGGCCAGTTCCAGGCGTTTCTGGCTTTCACGCAACGCGCCTTCCATGCGTTTGCGTTCCGTAATGTCGCGGCTCGTTTCCACAATGGCCGTAATATCGCCCTTCGGTCCGTGAAAGGGGGTGGCGCGGACCCACATGATGCGTTTCCGGCCCCGCGTGTCGATGACTTCGCATTCGTAATCCCGGGGTACGCCGTCCTGCTGGATGGCCTGATGCGCACAATCGGGGCACCGGTTCATGCGATTCAGGTTTTCGTAGCACTTGCTGCCCACGGTGTTGCCATAGATCTCCCCGGCAAGCATGTTCCGCCAGACGATTGTCCCCTCGCTGTCGATTACCTCCACCGCGTCCAGCATGACTTCCTGAATGCCCCGGAGAAACGCCTCTTTGGAACGCAAAGCGTTCTCGGTCAGCTCCCGCTGAATGGCCGCGCTGAGATTGTCCGCCGCGGCGCGCAAGGCGTCGACCTCCGTGCGGGTCCAGCGCCGTTCCCGAACGCTTTCCTCGAACCCGATAAACCCCCACCATTGCCGCCCGGCAAAGAGCGGGGCCAGCAGAATCGACGCAATTTCCTGATCCATAAGAAACCGGCGTTCCTGCGGGGGAAACTCGCGCGCAACGCCCGAAAGGCATTCGCCGTGCGCCAGAACCGTTTCCCAGCGCGCCAGGCCGGCGGCGCGATAGGGAAGCCCTTCCGGCAGCGGGGTCTCGATGGAGCCTCCCGCCCGGGGGTCGATCCACGAGAATCGCGGCTGCATGAGGTATTCGCCGTTCTGGCGCTGGTGATTCTGGACAACGGTAATGCGGCTCACCCCGGAGGCCGCCCCCAGCCGTTCCAGCACCTTATGGATGGAACGCTCCCAGTTTTCGTCGCGGAGCAGTTGTCCGGCCGCGAAACCGATGCCCTCGAGGATGGCTTCCCGCTTTCTCAGTTGTTCTTCCACCGCCCGCCGGTCCGTGATGTCCTGGAAGCAGGCGCGCCGGCCCAGGGACTGTCCGTCCGCCCCGTACGCGGGCTGGCACGCATGATGAAGCCAGCGCTCGCGCCTGTCTTTCGTGATGATGCGGAATTCGAACTTGGCGCACTCCGGCGCCGTGGGATCTTCCTGGTAGTGCCGTTCGAGCGCGGCGCGGTCGTCCGGATGGACGATTCGGACGAGCAGCGAGGGATCCTCCATGAATTCCTGGGCGTCATAGCCTGTGAACCGCCGGCATGACGGCGAGGTGTACAGCAGTTCCCCCGCACATCCCAGCCAGATTTCCCAGTCATAGGTGTAATCGGCCACCGTGCGCAGGTTCTCCCGGCTGACGCGCAGGTCCTCCTCCGCGCGTTTGCGGGTCGTGATGTCGACATACTGCTCGATTCGACCCCCCGCGTACAGGCCGGACACGATCGGCTGGCTCCAGTGTTCCAGCCACCGGCCTTTGCGGTCCTCCGTCTCCGTCACCCGGCACTCGAAATGCTCGGGATACGCGTTGTTGTCGTAGGCGGCGAACGCGATGCGCTGAAACTCCGCCGGGTTGTCGAAGGCCGGGGCGAGGTCTTCGGCGATAAACGCGCGAACCTCCCGTCCCAGCACGGCGTGCCGCTGGAAACAGAAAAAGCGCTCCATCGCGCGGTTCATCCACGCCACCCGGTGTTCCGCGTCGACGATCATGAGCGCGACCTGAGACACCTCCAGCACGTCATCGATCAGCGACTGGTACCGCTGTTCGCTTCGCAGCAGCGCCTGCCGCAGCCGGTATTGTTCCGCCGCTTCCCGCGCCCGCTTGAGCAGGTACCCCATGTCCAGCGGTTTGGTGATGTAATCAAACGCCTTCTGCTGCACGCTGGCAATCGCCGACTCAATCGAGGGGTATCCGGTGATGATGATGACCGGCAGGTTCGGGTACAGGTCCGCAATCCGGTGGAGCAACTGCAATCCCTCGTTGCCCGGCATTTTGTAGTCCAGGATCACGACATCGAACTCGTCGTGTTCGAGGCGTTCAAGCGCCGCGGGCCCGTGCGTGGCCCCCTCGCCGTCCCATCCTTCCCGTTTGAACAGCTCCAGCGACGAGATCACGATGGTCTCCTCGTCGTCCGCAAGCAAGACCCGCAGGGGCTTGTTGAGCAATTCCTGAAACGTTGCCGGATGCAACCAGACGCCCTCCGACCACGGAGCGGTCGCGACCATTGCGTCTTCGGATGGGTTCATGGCGCCGTCCTCTCAATTCGCGGTATCGTCGCGGCGGCCGGCAGAACCAGGCTGAACGCCGTGCCGGCTCCCGGAGCGGTCTGCACAAGAAGTTCCGCATTCATCGCGTGGGCGAGGCTGCGCGAAACGGACAGTCCCAGGCCCATGCAACTGCCGTCCCCGGGGCCTTTCGTGGTGAAAAACGGCTCGAAGATCCGCGGGAGTATGTCCTCCGCGATGCCGTCGCCCTCATCCAAAACCTGAATCTCGATACGCTCGCCGGCCGGGGCGGCCCGGAACGTGATGATGCCGTCTTCGGGAGACGCCTCGGCAGCGTTGACCAGAAGATTATACAGAATCTGCCGCACATAACCCGCCGGAACCAGGGCGTCCGGCAGGTCCTCGGGCACGGCCATACGAAGCGTCAGCCGTTTCTGGGCGAATTTCCGTTCCAGCATCAGACAGATCTCGCGCATCTCCCCGCCCAGTTGGACGCGCGCCGCCGTGTCGGTCCCGGGGCGGTACAGCTGCGCCATCTGGCGGACAATCCGGGTGATGCGTTCAATCTCCCGCTGCGCCAGGTCCACGAACTGGCGGTCGGGATGCTGTTCGGGCACATTCTTGCCCAGAAGCAACAGACAGTTGCGGATGCCCGTCAACGGGTTGTTGATCTCGTGCGCCACCCCCGCCGCCATCCGCCCGGTCGCGGCGAGTTTTTCCATCTCGGCGCGCTGCGCTTCGAGTTCGCGGAGCTGTGCCGTGCGGCGGTCAACGATCGCTTCGAGGCTTTCCGCGTGCCGCTGGACTTCCTCGCGGAGGCGCCGCTGCTCCGTCACGTCGCGGATGATCGCGATGATCTCTTCCGTCCCGGTCGCGTCGTTCAGCATCAGATGCAGGTTGGTTTCCACCCACGTGTACGTGCCGTCGCCGCGCCGGAGCCGGTGTTCCAGGGTGTAACGGCCGGGTTTCTCTTTCATCCGCCCGAGGAATGCCTGGAGCGTCTCCGCCTCAGCGGGATGGACGAAATCGCACACCGGCCGGTTCACCATTTCGCCGGGGTCCAGGCCCAGGAGGGTCGCCGATGCGGGCGACAGATACAGAAACCGGCCGTCCGCATCCATCCGGACGATGAGATCCATGGAATTCTGCGTCAGAAAACGGTGGCGTGCTTCGCTTTCCTCGAGGGCGGCCTGCGCTTCATGGCGCTCGCTCACATCGTGGAGAAACCCTTCAAGAAACAGAAGTTCACCGGTGCGTTCCTCGAATACCCCCGCCCCATGCACCTCCACCCAGCACCAGTCGCCCGGGCGGCGCCGCAGGCGGTGCACCAGATGAAACGGCGCGTGTTCCTGCAGGGCCGCCGCCACCTGGTCGCGGATCGCCGGTTGGTCGTCCGGATGAAACAGATCGGTAATGCTCATCCTGCTGTTCAGGAACAGTTCCTGGGGGTACCCGGTGATGGTCTCGATCTGGTTGTTGAGAAAGAGCATCGTGAAGCGCGCATCGTTGCGGCACAGGAAAATGACCCCCGGAATGTTCTCCGCCAGGAGGCGGAAACGCCGCTCACTCGCCCGCAGCGCTTCCTCCGTCTCGCGCTGGTTCGTGACATCCTGGACCAGGATCTGAACCATGGGCGAACCGGTGGCGGGGTCGTTCGCGGTGAATGCGTCAAACCGAATCCAGTGGGTGAGCCCGCTGTAGCCCGTGCGGCAGACCTCCAGGTTCCGCACCTCCGCGCAGCGCGCCAGGATGTCGAAGGCCGGCGCCGGCGAGAATCCCCGGGTGGCGAACGTGTCGAAGTGTTCTCCCCGAAGGGAGACCGGCGGCTTGCCCGCGCGCCGCGTACACAGGATTTCCTGCGCTTTCGTGTCCGCGTGCACAATCACGCCGTCCAGCGTGCACCGGCACAGGCCCACGCCCGCAAATTGCAGGGTCCGCTCGTGCCAGTGAGCGAGGGAAGGCATGGCCGTGGGCGCGTTTGCGTGTTCCATTCCCTTCCCTTCCGTACACATCCCGGGCGGGGAACGGTTCGTATGCCTTGGGAATCGCCGCCCTGACCCCGGAACTATCCCAATTCACTGGACACTCGACCAGAAACCGCAACCGGATGCCATTGTACGGACTGCGGGGGAAGCGCGCAACAAATCGAGAGCGCCGACGGAACGGCCGTAGACGCCCCCGGGCGTCCCGGCGTATCCGGGCCAGTTCGGGCCGGCGCGCCCGGGAGTTTCGGGCGATGCCTCCCGCGCGGGAACGAAATCGGGCCGCGAGGGATATAACCGGCGGTGAAGTCTCTGCATCCGCGGGTTTGCGGAGCGGCGCTTGCTCCAGGGTACCGGCTTCAGATAGACTGACTCCGCGTTCACGTTGACTTCGCGGCAACGTGGGGGGGCAGATGGCCTGCTCGGGCGAGTCTTCGGTACGCCGAGCCTCCCTTCCCCCCTCTGCCACGAGCGGCGTCTCCGCGGACGCACGGGCCAGTTCGCCATGCACGAGGGGCCTTTTGTCGGTGCGTCAAAGCGTACTCGGGGGTAGGTGAGTGCGCTTCGAGATAAGGCAGGATTGGACTAATCGCATATGCGCCAACGACGTCTTCATCGATCATGGGGAATTTCACGCACCATCGTGCTGCTCTCGCTCGCCCTCGCCGGTCCGCTCCTTTCCCCGCCGGCCCGTGCTCTCGACCAGATCTTCCGCCAGACCGACGTGGACCTGTCCACCGAAGCCCAACTCCTCACCAATCCGTCATTCGAGCAGGGCGAAGGGGTCGCCGAGAAGGACGGGAAGGGCGTACAGCTTCCGGAATGGGACTTCTGGCAGGATGGCTATGCCATTGTCCCGGGCGCCGGCCGCAACGGCGGCCGCGCGATCCAGTGCTCCATTGACGACGACACCACCCAGTGCGGCGCCGGCCAGCGCGTCGAACTCAATCAGGAACAGCCCTTTCCCGTGGTCGCGAGCGCCTGGAGCCGCGCCCAGGACGTCAGCGGCAGTCCCGACAGCGGGTATTCGATTTACCTCGACTTCATCTTCCAGGACGGCACCACCTGGTGGGCCCAGACCTCCAATTTCAGCACCGGCACGCACGATTGGGAAGAACGGCACTTCATCGTGGTTCCCAAGAAACCCATCCGGTCCGTGTACGTGTATCTGATCTTCCGCGGCCATATGGGCACGGTCTACTTCGACGATGTGAACCTCCTCGAACTCCGCGGCGAAACGTACATGTTTGAAGGCGTGCCGGTGCGGCCTCAGCCGGTTCGCGCCCCCGTCGAGAAGGTGTGGATCCCCTACATGCAGACCCGCAACGGGCTGCAGATGGCCCTCGAACGCAAACGCGCCCGCGTGTGCGGCGTCTGGGTCAATCAGGAAAAGGTCGGACTCAACGGGCCGGGGTTCTTCGCCCGGGATACCGCCGCCAAATCCGATTTCCTCGCCCCCTGGAACTGGGAGTTCAACCAGCAGGACAGCACCCTGGTCATCAAAGGGGACATCGAGCCCCTGAGTCTCCGGATCACCGCGTCCATGACCCCGCGCGAGGACCGCATCCAGGTGAGTGGTCTCGTGGAAGACCTGCGCGGCGATGAACGCGCCGTCACCGTCTATTTCGGGCTTCCAGTCGATGATTCAGGATGGTTCTGGTGCGACGATCCGCGCACCAGCATCCCGGCGACGGCGACCATCTACATGAATGCCATCAGTACCGTGGCGGGGGCTACGGGTTCCATGTCCAGGTTCCCGCTGGGCGCGATTTATCAGGGCGCACCGTCCGCATCGCCTCGCAATCGCGGGGTGGCCATCGCCGTGCCCATGCACGAGCCCCGGCATCACCGGATCGGCTTCGACGCGCGGACCGGCCTGTTTTTCGTCGCGTTTGACTTTGGCCTGGCGCCCAACGCCACCGCAACGCCCGGCAAGGCCACGTTCGATTTCGTCATTTACCCGTTCCCCGCCCGGTGGGGATTCCGCGGCGCGCTTGCAGCCTACTACGGCATCTACCCGGATTCCTTCAAGCGCCGCACCACCGTCGAGGGGCTCTGGCTGCCCAAAACCCCCGTAACCGCCATCGAGGGACCCGAAGACTTCTTCTTTGCCTACTACTCTGTCCGCGACAACATTGGCTTGAATGCACAGCCGGGCCTGCTGTCTTTTGTACATTCCGACCCGTCCAATGTCTGGGTACCGCTTCCCGAGAGCGTCCCCCGGAAGGCGGATGACGCCGTTGCGTTTGTCCAGAATCAGAAACCGATTGGCAGCGACCAGATCAGCAGTTCCGGAATACTCGACGTTACCGGCCGCCCTGTGCTGGCCATCAAAGACACGCCGTGGTGCAACGGCGTGGCCTTCGCGGTCAATCCCGACACCGGGCTTACGGGGTCCACGAACAAAGGCCGCCACGAACTGGATTCGGCCCTCCAGCGCCTCAGCGGCAGGGGTACGCCAGCGCTTCCGGGCTGGCCCCCGCTCGACGGCGGCTACGCCGTTGATAAAAGCGCCGGACGCGGCGGCAGCTCGGCCATCCGGCTGGAAACGTCCCGCAATGCCCCGCGGGCGGGCGCCGGTCAGCGGGTGATGGTCGATCAGACTGAACCCAAACCCCTGGAATTGCGCGGTTTCGTCAAAACCAAGCCCCTGAAGAGCAGTCTCGACGACCAGTGCGTCATCTCGGTCACCCTGGTGGACTCTGACGGGCAATCGCGGACCGAGCGGGTTCAGGTCGCCCGGGAAAAGGACGATTACGCGCAGGTCGCGCAGACCTTTGAGAGCGCGAAGCCCATCACCCGGGCCACCGTCAAACTGCTCCTGCGCGACGAAAGCGGCGCCACGGCCTGGTTCGACGATCTCTTCCTGGGAGCAGCCGGCACCGAGGTCAACCTCCTTCAGGACGGCCAGATGGAGGCGGAACCGGTCGAGGCTGGGGGAATGAGCGGGGTCTATGTCGAAAACATCAGCGGGTGGGGAACCACCGTCAACTACAATTCCGCCCACTTCACCCAGGCCGGCCTGCCCCTCGTCTACGACAACCACACCCAGAAGATCGGCATCCTGAGCATGTTCTCCACGTACGAGTACCTCCGGGCGCTTGCGGATCCCCTCCGCAAAGACGACAAGCTCATTATGGCGTCCGGCGCCTTCGGGTTTCCCATCCATCTCGTGGATATCGCCTGCCTGGAGGTCGACTGGTGCCGGGAAGGCCGGTGGTACCCCTCCACGGATGACACCCTGGCCACGTACCGCGCCCTCGCGCATCAGAAGCCCATCTGTTTGTCGCTCGGCACCGATTTCGACTCGTTTCTCCGGGAACCCATTCTGGCCGACCTCGATGAAAAAGTCGACGAATCCGTCGAACGCCAGCCGTCGCTCATCATGGCGGAACGGTATTTTCAGTGGGCCCTGTTCTACGGCATGTTTCCAGGGTTTTTCAGTAAAGACGGCGACACCGGCGCCTTCTTTGAAAACCCCGACTGGTACAACATGGTCCGCCCGCTCTTCGTGAAGTACCTTCCCCTCATCCAGGAACTCTCCAAGGCCGGTTGGGAGCCCATCACCGGTGCGGAAACCGCGGAAGCCGAGCGGGTCTACCTCGAACGGTACGGCCGGGGCGAACAGGGCCAGGTGTTCATTACGTCACGCTACGGGGACCAGCGCTGGCAGATGAGTACCGAGGAGGGGCGCGACGTTCGCGAACAGCTCGCCGAACCCGTCACCGCTGAAATCGATGTGAACATGGCTCACGTCGGTTTTCTCGGGAAGGAGAGCTTCGAGGTGTTCGACTTACTGGCGGGCGCCCCGATCGAGTTCCGCTACGAGCAGAGCCATCTCTACTACTCGGTCACGCTTCAGCCGCACGGCGTCCATCTGATCCGCATCCGCCCCGCCGGAGGCTGACCCGGCGCACAGACAACCGGCCTGCGTGCCATCCATCCCGCACGTCCCGCGTCGACTTCAAATAGTAGTCAAGTGTACCTTCCCGCGCGTCAGAATTTTCTCGCGGCCGGGTTACGAAGCCGCGGCAGCCCGCGTGTGGTTGATGTAGTGGTCGATGGCCCGCGCGGCGCGTTTGCCGGCGCCCATCGCCTCGATCACGGTGGCGGCCCCGATGACGATGTCTCCGCCGGCGAACACACCGGGGATGGAGGTCGCCCCGGTCTCCCGGTCGGCCACGATGTTGCCCCATGGGTTGAGCTTGATTGCGGGGCTGTTGGACGTGAGCAGGGGATTGGCCTTGTTGCCGAGCGCGGGGATGACCATGTCGCATTCGATCTCGAATTCGGATCCGGGCAGGGGCACCGGCCGCCGGCGTCCCGATGCGTCGGGCTCGCCCAGGGCCATGCGAATGCACTCCAGGCCCCGGACCCGCCCCGATTCGTCGCCGAGGATGCTCGTGGGGCTGGTCAGCAATTGGAAGCGGATGCCTTCGTGTTCCGCGTGGATGACTTCGGCCGCACGGGCGGGCATTTCTTCCCAGGATCGCCGGTATACGATGGTGACTTCATCAGCGCCCAGGCGTTGGGCGGTGCGCGCGGCGTCCATGGACACGTTGCCCGCGCCGATGACGGCGACCCTGCGCCCCACGTGAACCGGCGTGTCGTAGTCCCTGCGGTTGGCCTTCATCAGGTTCACGCGCGTAAGGAATTCGTTGGCGCTGTAAACGCCAACGAGGTTTTCGCCCTCGATCCCGAGAAAGGCCGGCGCGCCTGCGCCAACCGCGACAAACACGGCGTCGAACCCGCGATCGAAGAGTTCCTCGAGCGAGAAGACCTTCCCAATCACCATGTTCAATTCAATGTTCACGCCGAGACTCTTGACGTAATCGACCTCGCGGTCCACGATCGCCTTCGGCAGACGAAACTCCGGAATGCCGTATCTCAGCACGCCGCCCGTGTCGTGGAAGGCTTCGAAAATGGTCACCCCGTAGCCCATTTTCGCCAGGTCGCCTGCGCACGTGAGCCCGCCCGGGCCCGACCCGATCACCGCCACCCGGTGCCCGTTGAAGGGGACCGGCGCCGGCGTCGCGGGCGCGAAGCGGGCTTCCCAGTCCGCGACGAACCGTTCGAGCGCGCCGATCGCGACCGGGCGCCCCGTACCGGACAGAATGCACAGGGCCTCGCACTGGTTTTCCTGGGGGCAGACACGCCCGCAAACGGCGGGAAGGCTGTTCTTGTCCTTGAGGATACGCGCGGCTTCGGGGAGATCGTCGCGCTGGATCGCGGCGATGAAGCCGGGGATGTCGACCTCGACCGGGCACCCTTTCACGCAGTGCGGATTCGCGCATGCGCGGCAGCGCATCGCCTCTTCGCGGGCCGCCGCGAACGTCAACCCGACCGCTACCTCATCAAAGCGGCCCTCCCCCTCGCCCAGGCGTGCCAGACTTTCCGCGATGAACAACTCAGCGCTTCGGTGAAACGACGCGTCCGCTACGGCGCCCGGCGCGCTCTCCAGGCCTGACCGGAGCGAGGCGATCTGCCGTTCCAGGCGGCAATCGTGCGCGTCTTCGGCCGTTATCGCGGACGCTTCCTCCTGCCGGTACGAACTCTGACGCCGCATCAACTCGTCAAAATCAACCGCGGCGCCGTCGAATTCGGGGCCGTCGACGCAGGCGTATTTGATCTGGCCCCCCACGGACACCCGGCATCCGCCGCACATGCCCGTGCCATCGACCATGATGGGGTTCAGACTCACTACGATCGGCACGCCGTGGCGTTTGCACTCGTTGGCCACGGCCCTCATGTGAGGCACGGGACCAATGGCGATCACTTCATCAAACCGTTCGCCCTCGCCGATAAGGCGTTCGAGGATCTGCGTGGCGAATCCGTGGTGCCCGAACGACCCGTCGTCGGTGCTGTACCACACCGATTCGCTCGCGGCTTCCATACGGTCCTGCCAGAACAGCAGCGATTTGTTCCGGGCCCCAATAATGGAAATAACGCGGTTCCCCGCGGCGTGGTGCGCTTTCGTCTGGGGATACATCGGGGCAACGCCCAGTCCGCCCGACACGCAGCACACGGTCTTGCCGGGGCCGGTGATTGTGCGGTCGTGGCCAAGCGGCCCCACCAGGTCAAGAATGTAGTCGCCTGTCTTGAGCGTCCCGAGCTGAATCGTGCCTTTGCCGACTTCCTGCATCACCAGCGTTATCGTGCCTTTGGCGGCGTCGCTGTCCGCAATGGTCAGGGGAATCCGTTCGCCGTGGGCGTGGCCCCGAACAAGCACGAAATTGCCGGGACGTGCCTTGGCGGCGATCAACGGGGCCTCCACCTCAAATTCCTTGATCTTGTCTGCCAGCGGCAGTTGCTTTACGATCCTGAACATGCTTTCTCTTTCCCCGGCGCGAGTTTTTTTCACACCGCGTGCCGACAACGCTGAAATGGGATTATTGACAGGGCGTGCAGACTGCTGGACGTGCGCCCCCATGCATCCGGTCTGGGGAACGGGTGATTTTACCGGTTCGGCCGGGGGATCATCAACTCCCGGGTGCCCTGGCGCCGTCCGAGGCTCCGGAACGGGAATTTTACGGGCGCGCCAACTGTCATAACGACGATAACGTCCCGGCCGCATTGCAGTTGTTGGTTGTGTTCGGGTGCGAGAGAAAGCGGTGTGTTATGCAGATCTTTGTCCCCTCCGAAACGTCCCCCGGCGAAACCCGCATCCCCCTGCTCCCCGACACGGCATCGCGTCTCTCCCGTAAAGGGCTCGAAGTGATTGTCGAGGCCGGCTCGGGTGACGGGTGCGGGTTTCGGGACAGCGATTACACGAGCGCGGGCGCGTCGATCGCCGCAAACCGTCTGGAGGCGCTGGCGTCGGCCGACATGGTGTTGCGCCTCCACAAGCCCCCCGAGGCCGAGGTCGGCGTGATGAAGACGGGGGCCGTCCACATCAGCTTCCTCGATCCGTTTGCCGAGACCGGGCTTGTGGACGCGCTGGCGCAGGCCCGGGTGACCGCCCTGAGCATGGAACTGATCCCGCGCACGACCCTGGCGCAGAAAATGGATGCCCTCAGCTCCCAGGCGAATTTGGCCGGGTATGTGGCGGTGATTCTTGGCGCGGCGCGCCTGCCGCTGGCCATGCCCATGATGATGACGCCCGCGGGCACGCTGAAACCCGCGCGTGTGTTCGTCATCGGGGCCGGGGTGGCCGGGTTGCAGGCCATTGCCACCGCCAGACGCCTTGGAGCGCGCGTCGAGGCGTTCGACACCCGGCCCGTCGTGGAAGAACAGGTTCATTCACTGGGGGCCCGGTTCGTGAAAGTCGACCTCGGCGAGACCGGCCAGACCAGGGACGGTTACGCCATGGAACTGACCTCCGAGCAACAGGCCAGGCAGCGGGAGGCCATGGCCAGCGTCTGCGCCCAGGCGGATCTGGTCATCACCACCGCGAAACTCTTCGGGAAACGCGCGCCGGTCATCATCACCGACGAGATCATCCGGCGCATGCGGCCGGGCAGCGTCATCGTCGATCTGGCCGTGGAGACCGGGGGCAATGTGGAAGGCTCGAAACTGGGCGCGGAAGTCGACGTGCACGGCGTACACGTCATCGGATATGGCCATTTCGAGGGGCGGGTAGCGCTTCACGCCAGCCAGATGTACTCGGCCAATCTCGGGAATCTCGTCGAGCATTACTGGGACCCGGAACAGCGCCGTTTCAAGCTTGACCTGGACGACGAGATCCTGCGCGCGTGCGTGATTACCCATGACGGGGCCATCGTCAATCCGGTCATTCTGAATCTGCGCGGCAAAGACAAGGAGTAGAGTCGATGGGCGAGTTCATTCTCCTGCTGTTCACCTTTGTGCTGGCCATCTTCCTGGGTTTTGAGCTGATATCAAAAGTCCCCGCGACGCTGCACACGCCGTTGATGTCCGGTTCGAACGCCATCTCCGGCATCACGATCGTTGGCGCGCTGGTCGCCGCGGGCGCCACGGACAGTCCGTGGCTGAGCGTCGTGCTCGGAACGGCGGCGGTGGCTTTCGCCACCATCAATGTGGTGGGCGGCTATCTCGTGACCGACCGCATGCTGGCGATGTTCAAGAGCCGGCAGGGAGGCCGGCCGTGAGCGCGCTCGAAATCACGGCATCGCTGAGCTACATCGTGGCCTCGTGCCTGTTCATTGTGGGCCTGAAAATGCTCAGCTCGCCCGCAAGCGCGCGCCGGGGGAATCTCGTTTCCGCCCTCGGTATGCTGATCGCGGTCGTGGCCACACTCGTATCCCAGGGCATGGATTATCACTGGATTCTCGTGGGTGCAACCCTGGGCGCCTTCGCCGGCGCCTTCGCCGCTCTGCGGGTCCCCATGACATCCATGCCGGAGTTCGTCGCGCTGTTCAACGGTTTCGGGGGCATCGCCAGCCTCCTGGTGGGCTGGGCCGAATACCACCGTTCGCTGAGTCTGGGCGCGGAGATACCGTTTGCAGCGGCCCTGCCCATCTATCTGGCCATTCTGATCGGCGGGGTGACCTTCACGGGCAGCATGATTGCGTACGCCAAGCTCGCGGAGAGGATCGACGGCAAGCCCACCTTGTTTTCCGGGCAGCAGATCGTCAATGCCGCGATTCTGCTGGGGGTGGCGGTCTGCCTCGTGGCGTTTCTGGCCGCGCCGGCCGGCCCCTACGCCTACTGGTGTGTGGGGTTCGCGATAGGCCTTTCGTTCATCCTGGGCGTGCTGGCGACCATCCCCATCGGGGGCGCCGATATGCCGGTCGTCATATCGCTCCTGAACAGCTACTCGGGCCTGGCCGCGTGTGCCGCCGGGTTCGTGATCAACAACACGGTGCTCATCGTCTCGGGGGCTCTCGTGGGCGCCAGCGGCATCATTCTCACAAACATCATGTGCAAGGCCATGAACCGGTCGCTGCCCCATGTGTTGTTCAGCGGGTTCGGCGCCGCCGCCGCGAAGACCGGCGCGGTCTACGAGGGCGAGGTCAACCCAATCACCCCGGAAGATGCGTACTACATGCTCGAAGCCGCCCAATCCGTCGTGTTCGTGCCCGGCTACGGCATGGCGGTCGCCCAGGCGCAGCATGTCGTGCGCGAGCTGGGCGAACTCCTCGAAAAGAACGGCGCGGACGTCAAATACGCCATTCACCCCGTGGCCGGGCGCATGCCGGGCCACATGAACGTCCTTCTCGCCGAGGCCAATGTGCCCTACGAGCAACTGGTCGAGATGGACGACATCAACCCCCGCCTGGACACCGTGGACGTGGCGGTCGTGATCGGCGCCAACGACGTGGTCAATCCCGCCGCCCGCGAGCAGGAGGACAGCCCGATTTATGGCATGCCCATCATCAACGTTGACCACGCCCGGACCGTGTTTGTCTTGAAACGCTCGATGCGTGCGGGATTTGCCGGTGTGGACAACCCGCTGTTCTTCAAAGAGAACACCCGTATGCTGTTCGGGGATGCCAAGCAGAGCATTTCGGCGTTGATCGCCGAGTTCAAGACGGCGTGAGACCTGCCGCAACCCCTTGGGAGCGGTGAAGTTGAGCGGGATGCTCCGGAACGGGTCCGAATAGGCTGCCGCGCACGCGTGTTGGCTTAGGACGGCACCGCGGTTCTTTGACAAGGCCGGACGCTTACTTTACACTGACATCCGGGTCGTAATTTTGCCGTAAGCAAGAACTTACGGGAGGGCGGCGGTGGAGGAGCCGGAAGGTACGCCATGACAAGCAGTCACGATCGGGAAAAAGAACGGGCAATGGACCTCGCCGAGGATTCCCGTGAGACGGAATGGGCGTATCCCAGCTTTATCGAAGAGCTTTTCCGGGGCAATTTCCGATGGGAGCTGCTGCATCCCTTCCCCGAACAGAGCCCCGAAGACAAGCGCGCCGGCGACGAATACATCAGCAAGATTCGCCGGGTGCTGGAGGGGTACATTGACCCCTGCGAGGTGGACCGCTCCGGCGAGATTCCCGAAGAGGCCATCCTGGCCCTGGCGGAGGCGGGGGCGTTCGGGCTGAAAATCCCCAAAGAATACGGCGGGCTGGGCATGTCTCAGACCAACTACAACCGTATCATGGAGTTCGTCGCCAGCTACTGCACGTCCACGGCGGTCTGCCTCTCGGCCCATCAGAGCATCGGCGTGCCGCAACCGCTCAAGCTGTTTGGCAGCGAAGAGCAGAAGAAGAAATATCTTCCGCGTCTGGCCAAGGGCGCGATTTCCGCGTTCGCCCTGACCGAACCGCAGGTCGGTTCAGACCCCGCCAAGATGCGCACCAAGGCCGAACTGTCCGAAGACGGCGCCTATTACACCCTCAACGGCGAGAAATTGTGGTGCACGAACGGTCCTTGCGCGGAGATTCTGGTCGTCATGGCCCTGACGGCCCCCAAGATCGTCAAGGGCAAGGAACGGCCGCAGGTCACCGCGTTTATTGTGGAATCCTCCGAGCCCGGCTTTGAGGTCGTCCACCGCTGCAGCTTCATGGGGATTCGCGGCATTTCCAACGGACTGCTCCGGTTCAACAACGTGAAGGTCCCTGCCGAGAACATCATCGGCCAACCCGGGCAGGGGCTGAAGATCGCCCTCACCACGCTCAATACCGGCCGCTTAACCATGCCCGCCACCGCGGTGGCCGTCGGCAAGATGTGCATGCATTACGGCCAGAAATGGGTCAACGAGCGCGTGCAATGGGGCGCCCCCATCGGAAAACATCAGCCGGTGGCCCGAATGATTGCCGAAATGGCCGCCGACACCTTCGCCATGGACAGCGTCAACGCCCTCGCGTGCGAGATGGTGGATCAGGGGGGCGTCGACGTGCGGCTCGAAGCGGCCGTGGCGAAGTATTACTGCTCCGAAACGGCCTGGCGCATTGTGGATGACTTTCTGCAGGTGCGCGGCGGGCGCGGGTTTGAAACGGCCGAGTCTCTCGGGACGCGCGGCGAGGAACCCATCCCGACCGAGCGCATGCTGCGCGATGCCCGCATCTCGCGCATCATCGAGGGCACCAGCGAGATCATGCGGCTGTTTATCGCCCGCGAGGCGCTGGACGCGCATGTCCGTCGCATCATGCCCCTCATGACGGGGAAGGGGCCCAGAGGCCGGCTTCTCTGGGACGCGGTGAAGTTCTACGCCCGGTGGTACCCCAAACTGTGGCTGCCGTCCGCCATCTCGCTGAATGTGCGGCACCTGTCGCCCCGGAATCAGGACCATGTGCTCTTCATCGCGCGAACCAGCAGGAAGCTCGCGCGCACCCTGTTTCACACCATGGCGAAATACCAGCAGAAGCTCGAGCGGGAACAGCTCATCCTGCAGGCGTTCGTCGATATCGGAACCGACCTGTTCGCCATGGCGGCGTCGCTGTCGCGGGCAGAATACGAGCTCACGACACGCTCCGGCGACGAGAATCTGCAGGACCTCGTCGATCTCTTCTGCACGAATGCCCGGCGGCGCATCCAGGACAGCTTCAAGAAGGCGAAGCGGAGCCGGGGCCAGGCCATCTCCAGGGTCGCGGACGCCTTCATGGAAGGGAAGTACCGGTGGATGATCGGCGATGTGTACACCGACTTTCCGCCCGCGAGCCGGCCTGCCCGCATGACCCGTCCGGTAGAGCTTAAGCGCCCGGAGAATCCCGAGCCCCGGGCCGAGGAGCAAGAGTCTCCGGTTGCGAAGACCTAGAGCCACCCGGCCAGTCCGAAAGGAAACCCGATGCGACTGACCAGCAAGAACCGGGCGCTTCTCTTTGGCATTCTCGTGCTTGTGGTCGTGTTGTATCAGGCCGGGCGGGGCCTGTTCTCCGCGGCCGACGTTGACCGCCCGGGTTCACCGCCTGTTCCCCCCGCACAAACCGCCCCGGTTTCCCCGGCGCAGACCGGCTCGGCCGCGGACCAGGCGCTTCGGAACGCTTTCGACAGCCGGCGTAGCGGCGTTCAGGTCCAGGGGGAAGGCGTCGTGACCAGGATGTTGTCCGACGATCTGGACGGCTCGCGGCATCAGCGCTTCATCGTGCGTCTGAACAGCGGACAAACGCTGCTCGTAAGCCACAACATCGATCTGGCGCCCCGGATCGAAGGGCTGAAGGCGGGGGATACGGTGGCATTCCATGGCCAGTACGAGTGGAGCTCGAAAGGGGGCACCGTACACTGGACCCATCACGATCCGGACGGGTCGCACGTGGGCGGCTGGCTGAAACACCGCGGCAGAACGTACCAGTAACCGGGTGCAACGTCCGCCGGGCGGGATTTCCGGCGCTCGGGGATGTGTCTGCGCTCTCATGCTTGCGGAGATGGCGGCGGGCATTGGATAATGGCGCCGTGCGACAGCCGGACCGCCGGGGCGGTGCGCCTGCCGCAGCGGCCTACAGAATGAAGGGGAGTGTCCTGCCATGGCCAGAACAGCCGATTCCGCCCGGACCATTGCCGAACTTGTCGACGCCACCCCGTTTGTGGATACGCACGAGCATCTCTCCGACGAGTCGCGGCGTCTCGACGCGCTTACCCGGCCCGAGGGCAAGCCCGCGGCCGTCTGCGATTTCAGCATGCTGTTTTCCCACTATGCCGATTCGGATCTCATCGTCGCCGGGTTGCCGCCTGACGACCTGAAGCGTATCCGCGAGACCGCGATGTCCCCGAAGGAGAAATTCCGCCTGCTCGCGCCGTTTTACGCGGCGGCGCGCCATACCGGCTATATGCGCAACGTGCGGGAATCGGTGCGGCTTCTCTACGGCGAGGACGACCTGACGGAAGCCAATTGCGAGCGCATCTCGGAGCGGCTCGCCGAGGGCGTCAAACCCGGTTTCTACGGGCACATCCTCAAAGAAGTCGCCAGGGTGGAATACTGCCAGGTGAACAATCTGGATTCGTGTGTGTTCTGCGAAACCGAGATGCCGGAGCTGCTCGCGCAGGACATCAGCACCGTCCCCCTGTGTACCGGCCTCGATATCGTGAATGTTGAGCGGCTCGCGGAGCGCGAGGCCTATTCGCTCAAGGACTGGAAGGAGATCATCGACTGGTGTTTCGCGACGTTCGGGCCGCGCGCCATCGCCACCAAGAACCAGTGTGCCTACGGACGCGCCCTCGATTTCGAGCAGGTCTCCGAAGAAGACGCCGCGCCCCTTTTCGAACGGCTGCTGACCAAAGGCCCCAAGGACCTCTCGAACGAGGAACGGAAAGCCGTCGAAGATCATCTATTCCACTACTGCATCGACAAGGCCGCCGAATACCGCCTGCCGGTTAAGCTTCACACCGGCTACTATGCGGGCCACGGCGGCATGCCCCTCCATCGCGTCCGGGCCAACGCCGGCGATCTGTGTCCGGTGATGAAGGCGCACCGGAACGCCAATTTCGTGCTCTTCCACATTGACTACCCCTACCAGGATGAGGCCATCGCGCTCGCGAAACATTACCCGAACGCGTACGTCGACATGTGCTGGGCGTGGATCATCAATCCGCGGGCGTCGGTCCGGTTCCTGAAGGAGTATCTGATGGCGGCCCCGGCCAACAAGGTGTTCACGTTCGGCGGCGACTACCGGCCCGTTGAACTGGTGCCCGGGCATGCCGCGGTCGCACGCCAGGGGCTGGCTCAGGCCATCACGGAACTGGTTCACGAGAACTGGCTGGATATCGATGACGCGCCGGAACTCGTTGACCGAATCATGCGGGGCAATGCCCATGCCCTGTACCATTACGAAGACACGCTCGCGCACTGGGCGAGCCATAAACGGACCACGTAGGAACGGGACTGCATGACCCTCCCCATAGACCCTGCACTGCGCGCTGCGCTGATCGACGACATTCTGCCGCGCGTTGAACGCCCTTCCCGCTATCTCGGCTCCGAGTTGAACGCGGTTCACAAGGACCCGGGCGCAGTGGAGGTGCGCATTGCCCTGGCGTTTCCGGACCTCTACGACCTGGGTCTCGGCAATCTGGGGCTGCTGATACTCTACGCCATTCTCAACGAGCTTCCGAGACCCAGGTCGTAGAGGTCCGGAAACGCCAGGGCAATGCGCACCTCCACAGCGCCCGGGTCCTTGTGAACCGCGTTCAACTCGGAGCCGAGATAGCGGGAAGGGCGTTCAACG
>Ga0116178_10000189_pt1 | contig 54417 bp, 42 predicted proteins | sample AD_STIC12_MetaG_FD_89880 | JGI IMG/M metagenome (GOLD analysis project Ga0116178, IMG submission 89880) | Active sludge microbial communities of municipal wastewater-treating anaerobic digesters from USA - AD_STIC12_MetaG | ecosystem: Engineered > Bioreactor > Anaerobic > Digestate | place: USA...
AAATCTTCATATTTTATTGGTTTCATATTTATTCTTTAAAATTTTCGACCTCATATACTTTAATTTCTAATTTTTCTTTTTTCCAGGCATCAGCTGGTAATTGAGCTTTAAGACACAATGAGCTGAGAAATAATTCTTTATCAGGAATTTTTTCCCAAACTTGAGGCAAATAAGTAGCTTCATAAAAATCTTTTTTAACAATAACACCATGTTTAAAAGATTCAAGTTTTTTAAGCAAATCAGAAGCATCATTATAAATTAATTCTTTTGGTGAAGTTAAAAGAGATATTTCAATTTTAATTTGATCTGATTCTTCTTTTTGAATTGGGAAAAAACGATAATCAAAAAAAGCAGCATTAATAGCCATTTCTATTACAGTTTCGTATAATGATTTATTAGTTTGAAAAAAACCAATACAACCCCTTAGTTCATCATTAATAGTTAAAGTCACAAAGCAGGGAATTTTTTCTTTTAAGACGGGTGAATAGTTTTCTAAAATTTTTTCATCAATTTCTAAAATTTGATTCGTTTCTAAATAATTTTTTATTGCTTGGCGAGCCAAGTTTAATAAAAAATCTTTATCTTTTTGATTAAGAGAAAAATTATTCATAAAAAACAAAAGAGGAGTAGCCGACTACTGAATTTTTATCGCCACTACTATTAAAAGAAGTTTGATAATCAATTAGTTTTGTTTGCCATTTTAATTCTTTGGCTAAATACATTAAGGTTAAAATTCCCGGCGCACCACAAGCATTAATATTTTCTATTTCATCTGTTTTTAATTGAAGAATTATATTTATTGTTTGAGTATCAATTTTTTCGGCTATATTTAACGGATAATAATGACTTAAGTCAGAACTAATTATTAAAAGAGTTTCTTTGTCTAAAACGGAATTTACAATTTCAGCTAATTTTTTACTTTTACTTTCATTATTAATTAAAATTGGTAAAATTTGAAAATCAGAAAGAATGATTTGTAAAAATGGTAATTGTACTTCAAGACAATGTTCGAATTGAAAGGCCAAATCATCAAAAATAAAATCGTCTTTATTTTTAAAAGGAAAATAGAGAGGAATTTTCCCCAAGGGAGTTTCCCACTGATTAGCAGAAGAAAAAACAAAATCAACAATAGGAGAATGATGCGAAGGGCCAATGAGAATAATTTTTTTGGGTTGCCACAAAGATAAAGAAAGAATTTGATAAGCGCTCGCCGCAACTGGACCGGAATAAATGTAACCAGCATGAGGAGCAATAAAGGTTTTTATTTTAGCGGGGACAAATAAATTCGCCGATTGTTTTTTTAAAAAATTATTAATTAAATTTTTTAATTCATGGGGATTTTCAGGATAGAATTGGCCAGCAACCGCTGGTGGTCTAATAGACATATTTTTATTATTACCAAACGCCTTTAATTTCAGCGTGGCATTTCAAACATCGGCCTTTGGAAAAATTTTCTGTTATTTTTATATTATAATTATTGCGAGCAATAAGGAGAGCGTCACATTGAGGACAGAAAGTATTTTCTAAAGAAGAATTAATAATATTTCCTCCATAAACAAAATTTAAGCCGGCTTTTTTTCCAATTTCATAAGCTTTTTTTATTGTCTCTATTGGAGTTTCTTTATAATCAGCCATTTGATAATTGGGGAAAAAACGAGAAATATGCCAAGGAATGTTTTTGTCAATTTGAGCAATAAATTGAGCAATTTCTTTTAATTCTTTTTCGCTATCATTTTCTTGAGGAATTACTAAAGTGGTTAGTTCAATCCAAACGCCTTTTTGATAAAAAGTTTTGATGTTTTTTAAAACTGGTTCTAAATGAGCGCCACAAATTTTTTGATAAAATTTTTCATTCATTGATTTTAAATCAATATTGATAGCATCTAAATATGGAGTAATTTCTTTTATGGTTTCATTTGATTGATAACCATTAGAAACAAAGACATTTTTTATTCCATTTTTTCGGGCTAAAATCATAGTTTTTAAAGCATATTCAACAAAGATTGTTGGTTCATTGTATGTGTAGGCAATGGAAGAAATTTTATTTTCTAAACAATGGTTAACAATTTTTTCGGGTGGCCAAAATTCAGTAGTTTCTTTAATAAACTCTTCAAAAATTTTATTACCTTTAGGAAGTTGACTAATATTCCAATTTTGACAAAAGGCACAGCGAAAATTACAACCAAAAGTGCCAAAAGAAAAAATTTCTGTGCCGGGTAAAAAATGAAAAAGAGGTTTTTTCTCTATCGGATCAAGATTAATGGCAATTGGCCGATTTTCCACTAATAAATTTAACTTTCCCTTTTTATTTTGGCGAACACCACAAACACCCACTTGCTCATTTTTTATTTTACATTGATTAACACAGGCCAAGCATTGAATTTCATCATTATTTAATTTTTTATAAAAATTTTTCATTTTTTAATTTAATGAATTTTTCATTATAATTTTAGCAAAAAAGATAAGAAATTCCAAATTAAAATAGACGATTTTTAAAAAGAAACTCAAAGGCATTAAAAATAATAATTGTTGAAATTCTTCACTATTAATTAATGAATTAATTGAAATTTTGCTTAATCGTTGCACTTTCGCCCAAAATTTAGAATTAGAAAAGGAAATCAAGGAAACCGAGCAAAAGTTAGACAAACTCGTTAACGCCTTTTTGGACGGCTCAATTGAAAAGGAAATTTATCTTATCAAAAAAGGATAAACTCATTAAAACAAAAACAGACCTTAACAAAAGAAAGGCTGATTTTAGGCGAAAGGGAAACAATTGGATTGAACCATTGAAAAAATGGATTTTATCTGCTCACCACACTGAAAAACTGGCTTCGTCAAACGATTTTAATGAAATCAAATCGTTTGTGGAAAAAATTGGAACGAATCGCCTCTGAATTTGAAGAAGTTTAACTTAGTCGGGGTACTGGGACTTGAACCCAGAATCTCCTGCTCCCAAAGCAGGCGCCTTAGCCAATTAGGCCATACCCCGTATAAAGTAAAAAAGTTATAAAGTTATAGAATTATTCGCTTAAAGCATGGTGCTCGAAGTCATCACTTTATAACTTTATAACTTTTTCGCATTTGTGCCCCGGGTCAGAATCGGACTGACGACACAAGGATTTTCCTTTAGCGGCGCTTAGGTTTCCCTAAGGATTGGACTATATCATCCCCGTTTTATCAAAAGGATAAAGGGCGGGGTCGGGCGCTCGCGGCGGGATTATTGTTGGGCGCACCCGCTAGTCTCTACACCTTCTTCAATTTTAAACCCAATTGAAGCTTGGCTCGGGATTACCCGGCGCATAACGCTGAGGGCTTCCCCGAATTCACCCGATTTTCATTCCAGTGTTTCCACTGAACGGACCGAAAATCCAGTCCTTTGCTCTACCACTGAGCTACCGAGGCTCGACTAAAAACAGATTAGTTGCGGGAGTCGGATTCGAACCGACGACCTCCAGGTTATGGGCCTGGCGAGCTGCCAACTGCTCTATCCCGCGATTCTTTTATTTTAAAGCTGAAGTGGGCAATGGAGGATTCGAACCTCCGACCTCAACATTATCAGTGTTGCGCTCTAACCAACTGAGCTAATTGCCCTTAATTATGGGAAAATAACAATAAAAAATAAGTTTCTGGCAACTTCTGGATAAAATATAACAGAAGAGTAATAAAAAAGCAAGAGTTTTTCGGCTTATTTCTAGGACAAAGAAGCTGCCAGGGCGTACAACTCGCTTTTTAAATCTGTTTTTCCTTGTTTGTTTTTATAATCTAATTCTAAAAAAGTTTGGAAGTAATGATCCAGTTCGTTTAGAGAAAATTTATTGGCTTGACTGTTACTTTTTTTTATCACAAAGGGATGTAGTTTGAGTTGACTAGCCAATTGAGCTTCGCTGAGGCGGTTCTGATTTTGTATTTGTTTGATTTGAAGAATAATTTTAAATTGCCTTTGGCACATGGCGAGAATATATTCAGCGCTCAGGCCGGCAATAAATTGTTCTTCCAGTAGTTTAAGGGCTAATTTGCTGTTTTTATAACCGAAGGCATCGGTAAGGGCGAAAATATTATCTTCCACTTCATTTTTTACTAACGCTTGAATTAATGATTCGTCGATAATTTTATTTTTGCCAGCGGCTGTTAGTTTTTGAATTTCATTATTGAGGCGCCATAAGTCGTTGCCCGTTCGAGCAATTAGTAGAGATAAGGCATTAGGCGAGATTTTACCGCCTTGATTTTCAATTTCTTTTTGGGCGAAATTGAGCACTTGGGCGTTGTTTAATAATTTAAACTCTTGTACAAAAGGCTGTTGTAATAACCAATTATATAATTTTTTTGCCCCCGTTTTTAATTTGGACACAGTGATTTCATTTTCGTTAAAAATGAGGGCGTTATCTTCAGTGCCGGAATTTTTTTTGCATAATTGCCAGGCGGTTTCAAAAATAGCTTCATTTTTATTACTAAAAATATCTTCCACAATTACCATGCGTTTCTTGGTGAACAGGGAGCCGCTACTGATTTTTTCTTGCAGTTCGGCGTCGGAAGTTTGGCGACCATCAAGAATAATCAAACTCTGCCCCAGAGAATCAATCGCGGACATGAAGCGCTGTTTTAGTTCATTTAATTTTTGCTGGCGACGGAAAGAGTCGGCGCCATGGAGCAGGAAGATCATAGAGAAATTATTTTCCAGTTGTCTATTTTTTGACCAAGAAACCTTTCGCCTAATTTAATAAAATTTTCCGGCTTGTCGCTTAAATAGAAATGTCGGCTACCGGGTTTTTTATGAGCAGATACCAGGTTGTTATGTTTTATGAGATAATTTTTTAAGCTATTGGCCACAATTTCTCCAGGATCGGGGACGCGACAGTTATTTCCCATGATGCGGCGTATGTCTTTTAATAGAAAGGAGTAATGAGTGCAGCCGAGAATTAAAGTTTTAATCTTTTTAATCTTTAATGGTCTCAGATACTTTTTTAAAAGTTTATTCGTGACATCGCTGCCAGCCAAACCTTCTTCAATTAAAGGAACAAGCAAAGGGGCGCTGTTGCTGACAACAGAAGCTTGCGGATTTAATTTTTTGATTTCGTGTTCATAGGCCTTGGAAGCGATAGTGGCGCGCGTTCCGATTACTCCTATATTATTACTTTTGGAGGCATATTCTGCCAAAGGGATGATAACACCAAGAATGCGTCGGTCGGGATATTTTTCTGGGAGATATTCTTGTTGTAGGCGGCGTAAAGCTTGGGAAGAGGCGGTATTGCAGGCTAAAATTACTAAACGGCAACCTTGAGAGAATAGAAAATCCATTGCTTCTTTCGTATAGCGGTAAATTACTTCTTGAGAATGTCCGCCATAGGGCACGCGGGCGGTGTCGCCAAGATAGAGGTAGTCATATGGCGGTAATTTTTCCAGAAGATGCTTGAGTACGGTTAAGCCCCCTAGTCCGGAATCAAAGACGCCGATGCTGGATTTTGTTTTATTTTTTAGCATAGAATTTAAACTGGTCGCCTCTTTCTTTATAGTTTTTAAAAATACCGAAGCTGGCGCAGGCCGTGGATAATAAGATAATATCGCCGGCAATAGCTTTTTTTCTGGCCGCGCTTATTGCTTCGGCCATAGTGTCGGCAAAATAGATATTTTTCTTGTTGAATCCGGCCATTTTTACCTCCACGAACAAACGAGGAGTCGCTGTTCCTTTTAGTAAGATTAAGGCCTTTACTTTTTTATTAATAAGTTTAGCTAGGGGTTTAAAATCAGCTCCTTTGTCCGCTCCGCCAGCAATTAGGATGATTGGTTCCTGAAAAGAGATTAAATCTAAGGCAGTGCTTTCTGGAGTCGTAGAAAAACTGTTATCAAAATATTTAATACCGTTTTTTTCTCCGACAAATTCCAGCCGATGTTCCAGATTTTTAAAGTTTTTAATGGCTTTTTTGTATGTTTGTGCGGAAATTTTTAAAACTCGGCTTAAGGCTACCGCCGCACCGATATTTTCTTGGTTGTATATACCCCGCAAACAAGAAGGCAGAGTTGAAGCTTCAAAGTAAATTATTTTACCCGGCAATTTTTCTTTTTCTAACCTAGAACGCAAATTATTATTGGCTACCAGAAGTTTGTTTTCCGGATGTTTGGCAATCTTAAGTTTAGCCTGCCAGTAGGCGTAAAGAGAATGGTGGTAATTAGGATTAAGAGGGTCGGCGGGTGATAAATGTTCTTTGAAGAGATTAGTAATAACGGCATATCGTGGACCGAAGTGCATATCTTCAAGTTGAAAGCTAGATAATTCCATAATCACCCAGTCGTTTTTTTTTATTTTATCAAAAAAATTGAAAGGGGCGATACCGATATTGCCTCCTAAAAAAATTTTTTTACCGGCCTTTTTTAAAATGGCAGCGATAATTGAGGCGGTTGTTCCTTTGCCTTTGCTGCCGGTAACTCCAATCGTGTTTTTAGTTGGACAGGCGGCAAAAAAATATTCCATCGCGCTGCTTACCAGTACTCCTTTTTTAAGAGCCGTTTGCACGCCGGGGCAAGACAGGGGCCAGCCGGGGGAGCGAAACAAAACTTCAAAGTCATCTAGATTTTTGTTAAAGTTTGCTTCTGTCCTCCAAGCTAATTTATCCAAGTGTTTTTTAAATAAAGGAGTAGCGCTGATGATATCTTTTAACTGTGTTTCTGTTCTTTGGTCGCAGATAGTAACGACGTGTTTATAGCCATGCTTAAAAATCCAAGCTAAGAAAGCTTGGTTTTCTTTGCCTAGACCTAAGAGGGCGATATTTTGCGAATTAAGAAACATATTATTTTAATTCTCCCCAATTTTGGCCGCTGGCCGCTTCCACAATTATCGGTACCGATAAGGGCAGAGCTTCGGCCATTAGTTTTTTGAGCGGTTCAATATATTTTTCCAGCTTATCGCTTTTAATTTCAAAAATCAATTCATCATGAACTTGGAGTAAAAGGCGAATATCATTTTTTTTGTCCTGGATATAATCGTCAATATTAAGCATAGCTTTTTTAATCATATCGGCGGCTGTCCCTTGGATCGGCATATTGATGGCCATGCGTTCGGCGGCGTGGCGCACCTGGATAAAATCTGCGTTTAAGTCGGGAAGAGGGCGGCGACGTCCAAAAAGAGTTTCCGCGTAGCCTTTGTTTCTGGCATCGGCAATGAATTTATCCATCATTTTTTTTATACCCGGATAAACCTCAAAATAGCGGTCGATAAAATCCTTAGCTTGGCTATAGCTGATGCCCGCGCCCTGACTTAAGCCATGGGGGCCTTGGCCGTAGAGGATGCCAAAATTAATAGCTTTAGCGGCACGACGCATTTCTTTGGTTACCTCTTGCCAGGCGACGCCGTTGATAGCGGCAGCGGTAGCGGTATGGATGTCTTCATTTTTTTGGAAGGCAGTTATCATCTTTTTATCTTGGGAAAGATGGGTGGCAAGGCGAAGTTCGATTTGTGAATAATCAAGGCTAAGCAGAGAATAACCTTCAGCCGCCACGAAAGCGGCTCTGATTTCCCGGCCCTCTTCGGTGCGGGTGGGGATATTTTGTAAATTGGGTTCAGTAGAAGAGAGGCGGCCGGTGGCAGTAACACTTTGGTTATAGCTGGTATGGACTCGTCCGTCTTTAGGATTGATCATTTTTGGCAAAGCTAAAACATAGGTGTTTTGTAGTTTGCTTAATTCGCGATATTCTTGGATTAAAGCGATAATCTCATGTTGGTCGCGTAATTTTTCTAATTCTTCGTCAGCGGTAGAAATACCAGTCTTAGTTTTTTTCAAACCATGCGTATCCAGTTGTAAGTTTTCAAACAAAATATGTTGCAGCTGTTTGGTGGAGTTGAGATTAAATTCTTCCTTGCCTAAACTATAAGCTTCTTTAGTAAGATTGTTTAGGCGTTTTTCTAATTTTTTTGCCAATTGCGCCAAAGGTTTAGGGTTTAGTTTAATACCATTTTCTTCCATCTCTCCTAAGACGGTAATCAGGGGTAATTCTAAATTGATAAATAGTTTATCTAATTTCTCTTTTTTTAATTTTTTACTAAGGATTGCTTGTAATTGCCAGGCACAGTCGGCGTCTTCGCCGGCGTACTGCGCCATTTTTTCTGCAGGAACCTGAGAGAAGGAAAGAGCCTCCTGACCCTTGCCGATTAATTCTTCGGTGCTGATTTTTTCCCAAGCCAGTTCGCGGAAAGAAACCCCATCCAGTCCGTGCTGGCGATTATCGGGATTAAGCAGATATGAGGCGAGCAGGCTATCAAAGGCGATTCCTTTTAGTAGTATGCCTTGATTTTTTAAAACGCGCCAATCGAATTTCAGGTTATGTCCGTATTTTTTTATTTTTTCATCCTCTAAGACTATTTGCAATTTTTTTAGCCAGTCATACCCCGCCCCCGCTTTCTTGTAATTGAATAAGTCGGTTTTAGTTGTAGTTTTGGCGTCGAGATGAAGATAATAGGCTTCGTTAGCTTGCCAAGAAAAAGATAGGCCCAGAAGCTGGGCATTAAGCGGATCCAGTCCCTCAGTTTCGGTGTCGATAGCCACAGCGTTTTGCTGTTTTAGTTTCTTGAAGAAAATATTGAAGCTTTGATCATCGGCAATTAGTTGATATTTCTTTTCAGCTTGATTGCGCGCAAATTTATCTTGATATTCTACCTTTGGCGTCTTTTCCTTTTTTAATTGTTCGGCTTGACCGAGATTTTTTATCTGTTTTAATTTACCGAGAAGGGAACGGAACTCCAGTTTTTGAAAAACAGCTTCCGCTCGACTTTCATCAAAAGAATCTAGTTTAAACTCATCCCATTTGATTTTAATCGGCACTTCACGGTTGATTGTAGCCAGGCGTTGACTAAGATAGGCCTTATCTTTATTTTGTAGTAATAATTCCCTGGTTCGTGATTTTATTTTCCCATTATTTTGCGCTACCGCTTTATAGACGCCGTCGAGGGTGTCAAAGGCTTGCAATAATTCGGTCGCGCCTTTTTCGCCGATGCCTTTGACGCCGGGAATATTGTCGCTGGCATCGCCGCGCAAAGCTTTGTAATCAACTATCTGGTCGGGTCTGAGACCATAACGATCTTTTACTTCTTGAGCGCCATAGAGAAGGCTGTCGCTGAAGCCGCGGCTCATGGTATAGACGCTGGTTCGGTCGCTGATGAGCTGGAGGGTATCCATATCGCCGGTGATAATAATGTTTTGCCAATTCGTTTCTTTTTCTGATTCTTTAGTAATCGTGCCAATAAGGTCATCGGCCTCAAAGCCGTCTTTTTCAAAGATAGGAATATCGAGCGCGATGGCTACTTCTTTGACTAAAGGGATTTGTTTATAAAGCTCATCCGGCGCTTTTATGCGAGTAGCTTTATATTCAGTATAGTCTTCATGTCTGAAAGTGGGGGCGGGGCGGTCGAGGGTAAGAACGACATATTCTGGTTTTAATTCTAAGAAAGCCTTCAAGATAAAGTTGGTAAAACCATAGACAGCATTAACTAGAAGTCCGTCTTTAGTGGTTAAAGTCGGGGGGATGGCATGAAAACTGCGGTGAATTAGGGCATTACCATCGATAATGATGAATTTGGGAAGATTTTTTTGCATAACTATATTTTAGCACGGGCGGTAGTGGATAAGCAAAGGTGTAAGAGAAATAAAAAAGCGCTCCTTTGCGGGGGCGCAGATTAGAGGTTAATGTTTTTTTATTTTCCACCAGGCAGATTGCGGCGGTGGCGTCCGCATTGTTTCCTTTTTGAGCCTTTTAATGTTTTTTGTTTATTATTTTGTTGACGTAAAAATTCTTTACCAACATAAAGCTCAGGCACTTCCGGGGTATTTCCTGTTACTCTCGGTATTCCAATTTTCGTTTTCATGTTTGATCTTTTATTCGTATTATATTAATATAAATAGAGATTAAGTAAGTCCTTGGGATTTTTATTATAGTCTGTTAAAATATTGATATACAGTCTGTTGGAATATTAATATAATGAAATTAATACTTTGCCGGGATTTACTGATATTTCCATATATCCGCAATTAATGATAGCGTCGGGCTATAGCTATTCTTTGCTGATTGATAAATTAATTTAGCCGTTTAATAAATTTTATGATGTTTAGTTTTTCTCTTATTTTTTTGGCCGTTGTTTTTTTTCTGATTCTTGGTAAGGGGGCTGATTTATTAGTGGGTAATTTAAGGGCGGTGGCCGATAGGACTAGAATTCATCCGGTGTTATTGGGGACGATTTTAGGTTTTTTAACCACTATTCCTGAATTTATGGTTGGTCTTAACGCCATTCGTCAAGGAGTGCCGGCCGTATTTTTAGGTAATATTTGGGGCGGCATAATTGTAATTTTTGGTTTGATTTTGGGCGTGTCAATTGTTTTGCAAAGAGAAATTAAGACCGATGGCCGGATATTGGTGATTTTGCCCAGTTTTATATTTATCATATTCTCTCTCTTTTTGGGATTGAAAGGCAGTTTCCATTATTATGATGGCTTATTGCTAGTAGTTTTTTATCTCATCTTAATTTATCTTGATTATCTATCGGGCAGTCATTATCAGGCTGATGGCGAAATTATTAAACAAGCTGTATCGGAGCAACAACATCATCATCATGCTTGGCAGAGATTTAAAGAAAAATTTTTGTTTTGGCGTCGGGAATTGCGCCGGGAAATTTTGTGGGCGCTTATCGGTCTATTTTTGGTGTCACTTTCTTCATATGTCATTATGGAAATCGTTGGAATCGCGCTTGGTATTTTCCCTGTTGCCCCCTTTTTGGTTGGTCTGCTGGTTTTTGCCATCGGTACTAATTTGCCAGAGATAACGGTGATGTTGCGCTCTTTAAAAACTAAGAGCGGCGATTTGTCTTTCGGTCATTTAGTGGGTTCCGCTGCAAGCAATATTTTGATTTTAAGTTTAATTACCTTTATTGCCCCCATTCCCTTATCTTTATCGTGGCGCTATTATGTTTTAATACTTTTTGTTGTTATTATTTTATCGGTGGTCAGTATTTTTTATGTTACAACTAGGAAATTCCAACGTTGGGAGGGGGTAATATTAATCTGTTTGTATTTAAGTTTTATTTTGTTTGAATTTTTATAATTATTTTTGCTTATAAATAAAAAACTCCGTAATTGAACTGTACGGAGTTTTTTAAAAGGGCGGGGATGAATGCTCCCGAAAGGAAACCCCGTATGAAAAAAGCTATCCGATTAGGATAGCTTTTTGAGTGCGGGGAGGAGGCCATTATTGGTGGTTAAAAAACGGATTTTTAACTCTTTAGATGAAATTATTGAGAATATAAAGAACTGGGTAGAATTTGTGGAAAATTATAGTTGAGTTATTGTTATAAAAAAATATAAAAACACGTGGAGATACAAAAGTAATAAAAAATCCAATAAAAAATATACTTGACATTATTATAAAAATGGTATATAATCTATTATAGAAAGAGAAAAGTAATAAATATCAAACATATGGAATACAATTTTAAAAAGTTTGAGGGGCGTAATGTTAGGAATGAAAATAGAATAACCATTACAAAATCTAACAGCATTGGATTCCCGAAGAAGTTTTATAATAATAACAGGATTAAGGATTATAAGTATGTAGTATTTTTTTATGATGAAGCTAACAAAGCGGTTGCCATTCATTTTACAAACGATGAGGCAGAAAAAAATAAATTTACTATTTTGCATAGCAAGGATGGATATGGCGGGAGTGTTATTGCAAGAAGTTTTTTTAACACAAGCAATATAAAACCGGAGATTCATCATGGTCGTTATGAGTGGAAGAAAATCAATGAAGATGGTGTTGGTGAGCTTTTTGTTTTTGAGTTAGACAAAAATAAATAAACAAAAAATCGGGATCGAATCCCGATATTTTGATATAACATTTTATAAGGATGATAGCCCTCCCATGGAATGGGTAAAGGTCGAAATCATTTTTATAAAACGCTAAGAAATTAAGATTAACAGCCAATAGGCTATCTATATTGTATCAGAATAACTGAAAAAAGCAATATTTAGCCTATTGGCCCCTAAAATTCATGGCAGATTCTAAAACTATAGTGGCGGATATTATTCAGTATATTAAAAATTGGGGTGGTATATTTTCTGGGTGGTATGTCGGAATTGCTTCCGATCCAAACCAAAGATTATTTACCCATCACAATGTTAATAAGAATTCCGATCATTGGGTTTATAGTGAGTCTCAAAATTCAGATACGGCAAGGGCTATAGAAAAATATATTATTGAGACTTATAAAACTAAAGGTGATACCGGAGGAGGAGACAATACAACTAAGTATGTCTATGCCTACAAGATTACCTCTAGTACTAGAGAATAACTAGTACAAAAAAGAATGGGGTCGCTCCCCGTTCTTTTTTAATTGGCATTTTTTAGCTTATTTACTTAAAAAAGTAAAATTTCGGAAGTTAAAAATTTATGCTATAATTCTTTTGTATGACACAGCAAACTCAAAAACAACTAGGTGCTTTTTATACCCCCATCCATACGGTTGAATATATGGTTGAAAAGTTAACCAATTTTGATAAAAGCAGTAAATTATTGGAACCGAGCGGAGGCGACGGTGCTTTTGTTTCGGTTATTTTAAAAAATAAGTTGTTAAAACCTGACCAGATAACGGTTTGGGACATAAATCCGGAAGTCAAAAATGGTTTAAACGAACTTGGCCTAAAAAATGTTGTCATTAAAGACACTCTTTTAAATACTGATATCGCCAATGATTCTCTTTTTGGTTGCGAGCAATTTTCACATATAATCGGGAACCCCCCTTATTTGAATAAGCAAAGCGATTATATTAAAAAAAATAAGCACAAATTAGGTAATATTTTTAATGAAATTGGGGCTAATGATACTTATGCGATGTTTTTGTATTTGGGTTGTAAATTACTAAAAGAGAATGGACAACTTTGTTTTATTGTCAGCGATACTTATTTAACTTTAGGCATACACAAAAAGTTAAGAAAATTTTTATTGAAAAATTACACCGTTAATGAGATAACGCTATGTTCTAAAAAATTATTTAGAGATAGAGGGGCATTGGTTAATACTAGTATTATTTTAATAACTAATAAAAAAGCGACGGATGATCATGTTGTCATTTTTAACGATTGCCGAGATAATGAAATTGATGATTATAATGGCAAAAAATATAAAACTATTCAAAAAAATATTTTATCGTATCCGGATTATGTGTTTGATTTTAATGGCGGGGCTAAATTATTAGGTAAAATCAACGAGTTTGAAAAAATGATTAATTATTTGGATGGCGGATTAGGAATGCATACAACTAACAATCGTAAATTTTTAGCTATTGCTGATTATAACGGTGTCCAATATGCTAAAAATAATGGGATAACAGAACGGGTTAATATCAAAAATATTGATGGGAAAAAATGGAAATTTTATCATAAAAAGGGAGGTAATAATAAATATTATTGGCCGGCTGAATATGCTATAAGATGGGATCAAGAATCGGTGTCTAATTATAAAATGCCTAGCCATTATAATTTGAATGATGACAGACAGGGTTTTATCATTTCCGGTGTTTGTTCTAACTTGACCGCAAGATTATCAACGGTTGGAGCTCTTTGGGAAAGTAATAAGGCAATGTGCTTTTTCCCCAAAAACCCCAAAAAATATCCGCCGGAATTCTTTGTCGGAATTTTGAATAGTGAGGTTTATAATAAGATGATCAAATTATTAAATCATACTAATTCTATTCAAATTAGGGATATAAAAAAATTACCAATGCCCAGTTTTACTGATAAAGATATTAAAGCCGTTGTTGAGATTTCAAAAAATATAATAAAAAATTTAAAGCATGATTTTAGCTACAATTTTAATCAGGATCAAGAACAAATTAATAAAATTGTTGGAGCCTATTTTAGCTAATATGAAAAAAGGTAATAAAGAAAAATCAAACCGAGCACAGGCCGATTATTTTGAGCTGTTAGTCTGTCAGTATATTTGCCATCTTTATAAAATAACTTTTTCTTATAGCGAAGATTTAGCCAAGTTATCTAATAAAATTTTAGACAAAGAAGATGGTAAAGAAAGAATGAGATTGCAAAATAATAATTTTATAAAAATTCAGCCGGAAATTAAAAAAATATTGGATGACGAAATAAGCAGAAAAGGCAAAATTATAAATGTTGTTTGGACTGGCCGTCATTTTGTTATTGAGCAATCAACGTCGGATGTTGATGCCGAGCATTCAAGTAATAAGAAAACCAGGTTTTCTATAAAATCAATTGCTAAGTCGGGCACAGGAACATTAAAAAATCTTGGCTTAGGAAAATTGGAAAAATGGTTTAGTTTTAGTTTTAAGAATCAAACTGATAAAATGTGGCGGGATCTTCAAAATTATGTTCGTCAGACAACTGGCAAGAATACTTCAAAAAGAGGGGAATTGAAAAAAATAGCACAGAAAAATAAAAAAATTTTGGAATGGGCAAAAAGAAATGGAAAGATTTTTCAAGCCCGATTAAATAGTGTGTGTTTAGAAAAATTTAACTCTTTGCCGCCAAAACAAAAAAGAGAGTTTTTAAATTTTATTACCGACTGCCACGACGAAGATTTATATGTGGTTATCGTTAATAATTCCGGTGTAGCTATTTATAAGCCGGTTGATAAAACGGCCAAACCAAAAGACAGAATCATAGCGAAAAAAGAAAATGGATCAGATGTTGGGTATACGATTTATATTAATAAAATTCCGACATATAGAGCTCAGACTAATAATACTAATGGGATAGGAATTAGCGCTTTTTGTCAGAGAATATTCTTGATTTAAAAATTTTTATCTTAGAAATGTTTTTATAAAAAGCCATCCATAAAAGGATGGCTTTTAAATTACTGGTAGGAGATGTTGAGTATTAGTGGACCCTACAGGACTCGAACCTGCCACCCCCTGCTTGCAAAGCAGGTGCTCTACCAGCTGAGCTAAGGGCCCTTTTTCTCGGTAAATTTTAGTTTACCGAGATTATTATGACTAGTCAATATTATGTATTATTGTTTAGGAATAAGTGGGCCGAGTAGCCAGGTGAAGAAATCGTTGCCATTGCCGCTCATCAGAACTATTCCAATAAAGATAGCAACAAGGCCTAGAAGTTTATAGCCCAAACGAGAGCCGCCTTCGCTGCCAAGCTTGTTTTCAAACCAAGATAATCTTCCAAAATTTTGCAGAAACCATTCAGTTTTTATAATTAGCACTGTTCCTACCGCTATTATTATTAAGCCGAGAATAATCATATTATTTTATATAGTTTAATGGATTATATCTGACACCATTGATAATGACTTCAAAGTGGAGATGAGGACCGGTCGAGCGCCCGGTCGAACCCATTAAAGCAATTAATTGACCTTTAGTTACTGTTTCTCCTTTTTTAACTAATAATTTAGAGACATGTCCGTATCTGGTTTTTTTACCGCCACCGTGGTTTATGAGGATAGTATTGCCATAACCGCCGTTGTAGCCTCCTTGAGATATCTCTACGACGCCGTCATCGGCCGCATAGATCGGCGTCCCTACTTTATTGGCTATATCTAAACCGCTGTGTTTCCAGGAAAAATATTGAGTAATGCGATTGCCAACCGTAGGCCAAACCATTTTATTACTACTAACAATCGGTTTGTCAGAGGAAATAATATCTTTAATAACAGCAATACCAGAGTAACTGCTTTGAGTACCGGCGCTGGCGACCGTATGGCTGGTGGGTTTTTTAACTCCCGGAATGATAAGTTGCTGGCCAATAGTAATCGTGCCGGCGGCGTCTAAAGAGTTGCTGGCAATAATTTTGTCAGCACTAACATCATAAGTCTGTGCAATTTTACCGATAGTATCGCCACGGACAACTTTATATAAGAAGCCGTCTGTAGGTAGGATTGTGAGCTTGTCTCCAGCTCTGATAATACTGAAAGCATTAAGATTATTTGCCCATAAAATAGTATTGACATTGAGGTTGAAGCGGCGGGCGATTGAACTGATAGTATCGCCGGCACGGACGGTATATTCCGTAATTTCTTGGCGGCTTGTTGTTGTGTTATTTTCTGCCGGTTTTTCTGTCTGGTTGTTAATAATTGCGATTTGCTTCGGTTTGGTCAGCATGTTATTGGTATTTTTTGCAAGGTTATTTTCCTCTTCGCTTACAGGGGTAACACTTTTAACCACACTGACCGCGTCGCGTCCTCCCAGATATTTTTCCGCACCTAAGGCGTGCATATTAATATTCTGCGCAGTCTCTTCTACTAGTTCATCATTATTTTGACCGAGGTCGCTGAATTCATTTTTTACAATTTCCGCCATCAAACTTTTCGGCGCCTTGCCCACCGCCGCGCTGGTCTGTTTTTTATCGCTTAGATTAAGGATTATAGCGGAAATAATTAAAATCAAAGCGGTTAGGTGCAGAGATTTTTTGTTTATTAATTCCCGCTTTGATTGTTGTTTTAAATCATATTTTTTGATACGGAAGATGAGATAGTACAGTCGGATAAAGGGGCGATAGAGCAGAAATTTTCCTAACCAAAAAAACGGCTTGATAACAGTCGTTACCGTCACGGCAATCAGGTTTTTCAAACCAATAATCAGCTTGAGACCAAAAAGCAGTGATTCAACCGCGATTTTTTTAAGTTTTAGGTTTTTTTTAAGAGCAATATTATTGGACACTTAAGCTTTTTTATACTATCATCTTCGCCCTGCTCAGTCAATTTGCTTTTTCTCTTTTTTATTTGTTATAATATAAAAAATAAATATTCTTAGCTAATAATTTAGAGATATTTTTATGTTAAAACTTGTGTTATTGCGTCATGGTGAAAGTGTTTGGAACGAAAAAGGTCTTTTTACCGGCTGGACCGATGTTGATTTAAGCAGTCGGGGCTTGTTAGAGGCGTCATCTGCCGGCAAAAAATTAAAAAAAGCCGGTTTTAGTTTTGATCTTGCCTATGTCTCTTTTCTCAAAAGAGCTATTAAAACCTTAAATATCGTTTTAGAAGAAATGGATTTATTATGGTTGCCGACAATAAAGGATTGGCGCTTAAATGAGCGTCATTACGGCAATCTTCAAGGATTAAACAAACAGCAAACAGCGAAGAAGTTTGGGGAAGAACAAGTAAAGATTTGGCGTCGCAGTTATGATGTTCGCCCCCCGGAAATTGATAATAAAAATAAGTATAATCAAAAGGATGATGTTCGCTATCAGGATATTAAGGTTCCATCGGCGGAGAGCTTAAAGGATGTGGTCTTGAGGGTGACGCCTTGGTGGAAAAAGGAAGCGTTACCATTATTACGTAAAGGTAAAAAGATTTTGGTGACAGCCTCTGGTAATAGTTTGCGGGCTTTGGTGAAATATTTAGAAGCTATGTCGGAAAACGAAATTGTTGAATTTAACATACCAACGGGCATTCCTCTGGTGTATGAACTGGATAAAAATTTACGGCCGGTTAAAAGATATTATTTGGCCAGCGCTAAAGAATTAAAAGCCGCTATCGATAAAGTTAAAAATCAAGGCAAGAAAAAATAAAATTAAATAAAAATCATCTTTTTTCGCGAAGATGATTTTTATAAGATCAGGAAATCCCGCACAAGCTGCCAGCGAGCGCGGGGAGGGGACATGTTATTTGGTAAATTTTTAAATTTAATTTCCTGGCACGATGATGTCGAACGGTTTAGCGCCAGCATAGGCTTTATAGCCGTAGTCTCGGCAGAATTTAACAAGGTTGGGGCGGAAGTAGTCGGGGTGGGCATCTTGGATGAGGCCGATTAAGAAATAAGAAACGGCCATCGCCCAGGCTTTGTTTGCCGTTTTAGGTTTTTTTATTTCCCAGCGGTGTTGAGGGTGTCCGAAATATTTGTTCTTGCCAAAACTGATTACTAACTCGTCTTTTTCCCTGATGACAAATTTAGCATGCCGAGATTCGCCGTAGGAAAAAGCCCGTAAGGATAGATTCGGACCGAAGAGCTCGCTTTTTTTAATTTCCAGCATCAACGCAATTGCTCCCCATTCATCTGGCAGAATAAAGGAATAGGCGCGGTATTTTTTAAAATTTTTTGGCAATTTAAGATTAAAAATAAATTGGGTAATTGTCGAAGCTTTTTCTCCAGTAGCCGCCATAATCATGCCCAAATAGGTCGATACATTATAAGTGTACGGCTCAGATAGCTTCGGGAAAATATAAGTTTCATGGGCAATTTTAGCGGCCCTGGAAGCGGGCGAGCAGGTTAACAATACGGTTTTTAAGCCAGCTTTTTTGGCCTCTTTAATTTCCCAGACTGAATCTTTTTCGCCGGAGGCGGAAATAATGACAGCGTGGCTAATGTTTTTTTGCTTAATTAAATCCCGATAACGTTTCAGGATTAAACGGAAGTTACTTTCGTTAGCAAAAATGGCTTTTTGTTGGTCGAAGATCGCCAGGCCGACATTAATGGCGTTGCCACTGCCTACCACCAGAGGAAAGGGGTATTTTTTAAGCTGAAAGCGAGGGGGTGGATTTTTTTGGAAGAAAGCTAAAGCCTTAAGGACACTGAGGTTTAAAGAATCTAATGCCAATTTATTCATATTTTTGATAATTTACCTGATTTTATTGATGTTTTTATTATAACGGATATTGATTTTTATTTCAATTTAGGATAAGATGGGGGCGTGAATAATTAATTTGAAAATTATGTCCGGACACTCCAAGTGGGCGACAACACATCGTCAGAAAGAGCTTGTTGACGCCAAACGTGGCGCGATTTTTACTAAATTAGCTAATGTTATTTCCATCGCCGCCAAAGCCGGCGGCGATCCTTCTGCTAACCCCAGTTTGCGGGCGGCGATTGATCGCGCTCGCGCCGCCAGTATGCCCAAAGATAATATTGAAAGAGCAATTAAGAAGGGTACGGGCGAATTAGCAGGAGAGCAAATTGAAGAAATTTATTATGAGGGTATCGGTCCGGCCGGTATTCAGGTGATTGTAAAGTGTGTAACTGATAATCGTAATCGTAGTGTTTCTACCATTCGTCATATTTTTACCAAGAATGGTGGTTCTTTCGGGGCGGTGATGTGGAACTTTGAGCAGGCGGGAGTAATTTTATTGTCTCAGGCTGAATTGGCGGCTAAGAATTTAAGCGTCGCCGATTTAGAATTGGATTTAATTGATAATGGCGCTAGCGATATTTCTGTTTCCAAAGAAGGTTTGACTATTTATACTGAGTTAAACGATTTTCAGAAGATGCAGGATTTTTTAAAGAGTAAAAAATTAAAGACTGAATTGGCGGAAATAGAATATGTTGCTAAAGAAAAAGTCAATCTCAGCGAGCTCGATCAGGAAAAGTGCGATAAATTTTTAGAAGAACTTGATGACAATGAGGATGTGAGCGCCTATTACACTAATTTAGCTGATTAAAATATAACCAATAGATAGCTTTTTAATTTTAGGCTCGGAATACGTCATCTACTGGTTCCGAGCCTCTATGTATGGAAAAAATTATTTTTGGCATCGATCCGGGTATTGCCGATACCGGTTACGGCTTCATTCGCGTTCAGGGCGGAAATTTAGAATGCCTGGATTATGGTTCAATTAAGACTCCTGCCGGTCAACCCTTGCCGGAGCGTCTTCAGTCGCTTTATCAGGAATTACGTTTATTGTTGGAGAAGTACCGTCCTCAGGTAGCGGCGGTGGAACAATTATTTTTTAACAAGAATGTCCGCACGGCTTTAATTGTTGGACAAGCGCGCGGTGTCGCCCTTTTGGCTGTCAGCCAGCAGGGGATACCTTTATTAGATTTCACGCCGGCTCAAGTCAAACGGGCTGTATCCGCTTATGGCCAAGCTTCAAAATTACAAATTCAAAAGATGGTTAAACTTATTTTAAAGTTGGAAGAAATTCCGAAGCCAGATGACGCCGCTGATGCTCTGGCGGTGGCTATTTGCGGGGCTAATCAGCGCCAGTGGCGCTAAAACTATGCGAAAAATTTTAAAAATTGTGCATATTGCCTCTGAAGTTGCGCCTTTTTCCAAGACCGGAGGTTTGGGGGACGTTGCTCGTAGTTTACCGAAGTCTTTAAGCCGTCTCGGCCATGACGTCTGTTTAATTACTCCTCTGTATACTAAATCAATTAATAAGACGGAATATAAACTTAAGTTGATATTTAGCAACGTCAAATTACGCTTAAACTCAGATGAAACCATTATTGTTAATTATTGGCAGGGGCAGTTGTTAGAAAATTTGCCAGTATATTTTATTGAATGCGGCAAATATTTTTCCAAACATAAGGCCTTATATGGTGCGAGCAATGAGAATGCTCGTTTTTTAGTATTTGATGTGGCCGCCTTGAAGCTTTTATCTTTACTTAAATTTGAAGCCGATATAATTCATTGCCACGATTGGCATACAGGTTTGATTCCTTATTATTTAAAGCATGACTTTCGCTATTCTAAAACCCTGAAAAATGCAAAAACTGTTTTTACCATCCATAATTTAGTTTTTCAGTTCGGTCATAATTGGTGGGAAGTGCCAGCAGCCGAAAAAGATTATGGACGCGGTCCGATTCCCCATTTAGACGACCCTCGTCTAGAAAGAATTAATTTTGTCAAAAGGGCGATTTTATCCGCTGATATTATCAATACTGTTAGCGAACAGTATCGTTCGGAAATAATGACCAAAAAGTTCGGTCAGGATTTGCACCAGATTTTACGCAATCGTTCGGACCGTCTTTTTGGTATCGTTAATGGCATTGATTATTATGCGTATAACCCGGAAAAAGATCAGACGCTAAGTAATAATTTTTCTTGGCGTAATTTATCTGGTAAGACGGAGAATAAATTTCATTTGCAAAAGTTTTTTGGTTTGCCTATTGGCCGCAATATCCCGGTGATCAGTATGACTTCGCGCATCACTTTTCAGAAAGGATTTGAACTGATGTTAAAAATTTTACCTGATTTACTTAATTTGGAAGTACAGTTGATAATTATCGGCACCGGCGACAAAAAATATATTAGTGAATTGCGAAAATTCGCACGTAAGTTTCCTAAAAAATTAGTAGTTATTCCTTCTCATAAAGCGAATCAGCAATATGAGACTCAAGTTTATGCTGGTTCAGATTTATTATTGCTACCTTCTAACCATGAGCCCTGCGGTATTAATCAGTTGATTGCGATGCGTTATGGTTGCGTGCCGATTGTGCGCGAAATTGGCGGCCTTTATGATACCGTGGAAGATTATAATCCGGCTACCGGCCGAGGTAACGGTTTTACTTTCAAACGTGAGGATCCGGTCGACCTTTTTCGGGCTATTATCCGTGCTTTGGAAAATTATCGCAATCGCTCGGCTTGGACAAAATTAGTGCAAAGAGTAATGAAGCAATCGAACAGCTGGGAAATACCGGCTAAAAAATATATCCAGCTATATCGCCGGGTTAAACATTTATAAATTATGTTGTGGTTAAATTTTCTTCATCTTTATCAACCGGCTAACAGCCCATCTGCCAGAATCAAAGAAGCGGTTGAAAAAAGTTATTTACGCCTCACTCAGCTTTTGGAGGATAATCCCGATTTGCGTTTTACTGCCAATATCAGCGCTTGCCTTTTAGAACGCCTGCGGACAGACAGTTTTATCGAATTAATTAAACGTTGGCGGCGTTTAATTTTGTCCGGCCGCCTGGAGGTGGTGGGTTCGGCTGCCTATCATGCATTTTTGCCCTTAATCCCGGAAAGGGAGGCGTTATATCAAATCAAGCGCCAAGAGGAGTTGTTGCAAGAGATTCTTGGCGTCGATGTGCGCGGTGGCGGATTTTTCTTTCCAGAAATGGCCTATACTCCAGCCTTAGCTAAATTAGTTAAAGCTCAGGGATATCGCTGGATTATTATCGATGAAGCCTCATTACCCCATCTTTTAGAGCGTAATCCTAACGGCGCTTATCTTGACGCTAATAGTGGTTTGCAAGTAATTGTGCGCCAACGGCGTTTTTCTAATGCTTATGCCCCCGATATTATCGGCGACTTATTAGAATCAGAAGTCGCCCATGAATTATTGATTACCGCTACGGATGCCGAGCTATATGGCTTGCGTCATGAAGATCCGACCTTAGAATTGGAAAAAATAGTTGCCCTCGATAATTTACAGACTCAGAACATTTCCGACTTTTTAGATACTCAGAAAAGCTTAGTACCGGTTATTTTTCGTGCCGCTTCTTGGGAAACTAATTGGGACGAAGACGGTCGTAATCCCTTTTCTGTCTGGTATGATACGAATAATAAGATTCAAAGGTTGTTGTGGCGTTTGGCCCGAATGGCGATAGCCGCCGGTGATAAATATGGCGACGATAAGAATTATCAGTGGTATCGTTGGCATCTGAGCCGAGGCCTGGCTAGCTGTTCTTTTTGGTGGGCCAGTGGCCGCGATTTTTTTCATAATTTCGGGTCAGTGGCTTGGAACCCGGATGAAGTTGAGAACGGGATTAATGATTTATTAAGAGCCATTCGTTCTTTACAGGATAAACGGAGCTTAAAAGAAAAAATAAAAGCCGAAAATTTGGTTTCTACCATCAGGGCTCGTCTCTGGCAAAGACATTGGCGCCAATTTTGGACAGCGTAATTTTTATTAACATAAATTCATCGCCGAATTGTCAGAAATTCGGGCAACTATTATGAATAAGATCCTCAGTCTGTTTGACAAACAGACCGTTCGTTTGCTTTTAGAGAAAGAAGTGTTACCGCTTTATCCGGAGTTTGAAAAAATCGTCAGTTTCACGATAAAACCTTATAAAAAATTAATCTGGACCACCACTTATCATGTTGTTGTCGCTTATCGCTTGGTTCTAGCTAAAGCCAATGGCGAGGAGCATAAGATTGAAATTGTTTGTTCGGCTCACAGCCACGAAGCCAGGGAGAATGTTTTTAAAGTTTTAAATTTTTTATGGAACAGCGGTCTGCCTGGTGACGGCATCGCTCTTCCGCGCCCCTTATTTTTCAATTCAGAATTTAACGGCACTTTTTATCGGGCGATTGAAGGTAAGAATCTTTTGAATTTTATCAAGTTAAATAATCGTGAGAAGGTAAAATCTATGGTAGTCCAAGCGGCCGGCTTGTTTGCCCGGTTGCATGCCTTAAGTTTACCGGCAAACGCCAAAGAGATATTTGTAGAGGATAATTCCTTGTTGCGAACGGTTGTTCCAGGAAGAGATTTGATTGTTTGGGAAATAGGCCAGCGTTTTCAAGAAAAATATGTCCACGATATTGCCGATTTTTACGATCGTTTCATTAAACAGGAGGAAGAATTTTTTGCCAGCACGACTAAGCGTTGGCTTATTCATGGCGATGCTCATCCGGAAAATGTTATTGCTGTCGGCGCCGATAAAATCGGATTGATTGATTTCACCGATTTTTGTTTGGCAGATTTTGCCCGTGATTTCGGCGCTTTTATGCAGCAGCTGGAATATAAGATAAAGCGAAATTTACAGGATGATGAATTTGCCCTAGCCATGAAAAGACTATTTTTAAATTCTTATTTGCAAGCCGCCAACATTTCTTTGGATGAATCTCTGCAGCGCCGCTTAGATTTATATTACAACTGGACCGCCACCAGGACCGCGACTTTTTGGTTATTAAAGCATGAATGTGAACCAGAAAAAGCAGAGGCGATGATTGCTTTGGTAAAAAATTATTTAAATACTAATCATCATGCTCAAGATTAAGAAAAAAATTCTTTTTTGCGCGGCTGAAGCCGCACCTTTAGCTAAAATCGGCGGTTTGGCCGATGTTGTCGATTCTTTGCCGCCAGCCTTAAAAAAACAAGGAGTGGAGGTGCGCGTCATTATGCCAGCGCATGGCTCTATTTCTCTGCGTTTCTGGCGGGCTAAGAAATTAGCCTCATTTTCCGTAAATTTTGGTAAGAAAAAGGAGAGAGTCGTTTTGCTGAGCGCCAAGGTAGAGGGGGTTCATTATTATTTTTTACAAAGTAAAAATTATTTTTCCGGAGCGGTGTATGGGGAGAACACTTTGGATAAATATTTATTTTTTTCCCAGGCGGTAGCGGCTAGTATGCCTTTTTTAGCTTTTACTCCAGACATTATCCATGCGCATGATTTTCATACTGCCGGAGTTTTACTTACTTATTTACAGAAGTCAGATTATCCCCGGCCGAAGCTTGTTTTAACCATTCATAATTTACAACATCAAGGTTGGGTCTCAGCTTCTAAATTTAAATCTTTTGGTTTTAATCCTGATATTGTGCCGGCGGCGGCAAAAAATAAGGCTGGCAATTGGGTTAATATTTTAGCGGCTGGTATTATGGCGGCTGATAAAATTACGACTGTTAGCCCTAGTTATGCCCAAGAGATAATGACGAAAAAGTATGGGCAGGAACTAGAGAAATTGCTTATTTCTCGCCAAAATGATTTAGTCGGAATTTTAAATGGCCTTGATGTTGTTTCTTATAATCCGGCTACCGATAAAGCTTTAGCTTTTAATTATAATCGTATTAATTTAGTCGCCGGGAAGGCCATAAATAAACAGGCCTTGCGCTCTTATTTCGGCTTATCTGACTCTCCGATACCGCTGTTGGCTTTAGTCGCCCGCCTCTCCGATCAAAAGGGAATCGACCTTTTTAATCTTAACAAGTTAAAAACTTTGATTAAAAAATATCCATTTCAATTAATAATCCTTGGTACCGGCGAAAAAAAATTTGAAAGTTTAGCCTCGTCCTTAGCTGTTAATTTGCCTGAGGCAGTGAGAGCCGAAATTGCTTTTGATGATGTCTTAGCTCGTAATTTGTACGCTGGCTCCGATTATTTTTTAGTACCTTCTCGTTTCGAGCCTTGTGGCTTGACGCAGATGATTGCCATGAGATATGGTTCGGTGCCGATTGTTAGAGCGACTGGCGGTCTAAAGGATACGGTTATTGACGGTTATAATGGTTTTGTCTTTAAAAATTATACAGATTCTTCCTTGTTGTCTTCACTGCAAAGGGCTTTGCGTCTCTATTATCAAGAGCCCGATAAATATCAAGCACTTCGTCGCGCCGGCATGTCAGCTGATTGGTCTTGGCAAGCATCTGTACCCAGGTATTTAGATTTGTATAATAGTCTGTAATAATTTTATTATTTTTAAAAGATCTCGTCCTCTCCTTCCTCGGGCTTCGGGCTGGCCCTAGCCGCGTTTAGTGAGCAGAAAGATTGATGAAATCGAGAAAAAAATTAGAGAACGTTTTCCGAAGATAGTTTTTATTGATATCGAGATTAATTAATATTGATTGGGCTATTTGAGATTTACTAAAGCTTTTTGTATAATGAAGATAGTCCGCCGGCGCCTTTATTGGCAATTATTTTAATTTTATGGGTAAAAAAAAGAAAAAAACGGCTAACCCATTCGAAAATTTACCTAATTTTGAATTAAGCGACCACGCTAAACATAGTATCGGCATCGTTATTGTTTTTGCTTTTGGTTTAATTTCTCTTTTAGGCTTATTCAATCTTTCTGGGCGTTCCGGTGTTTTTCTGTCACATTGGCTTTCTTTAATTTTTGGATTTGGCAAATGGTTAGTGCCTCTAGTTTTGCTTTTTTGGGGGATATTACTGGTGCGCAATAAGACGGTTGATGTCAAACCGAGTGATTATTTGGGCTTGTTTCTTTTATTTATTTCTTATCAGACATTGTTTCATTTTTTCTTAAAAGAAGCCGATTGGCTAAGCAATGCTCAGGCCGGTCTTGGCGGCGGTTATATCGGCTATTATTTAAGCCGTTTATTTCTTTACGCTTTTGGCTTCTGGGGCGGGGTGATAATTTTATTCTGTTTGCTGTTAGTAGCTTTGGTGATTGTCTTTAATACCTCTCTGTCTAAACTTATCGGTCGGGAAAGTTTTTTGGCTAATTTCGGTCGTACTTTAGGCAATGCTTTTCGCGGTGTTTTTTCTGCTTCCTCTGCGGAGAGAGCGGGAAAGGGGGAAGCGGAAGATACTATTGAGTCTACCCAGTCTGAAGTCTTGGCGTCTTGGCGCAAGCGGGAATTAGCTGAAAGCGAATCGGATGAAGACGCTGAGGATAAGATTGATTCCGAATTGTCAGCTAAGCAGGCTAATTTGGCTCAGGCGGCCACTTCTAAGGTTCAGGCCAAATTATCTTTGCCCAAGAAAAAAATAAAAATAGATTTGCCGATTGAATTGTTAAATCATAAATCTGGTCAGGCGGTTGGCGGTGATATTCAGAGAGGGGCGGCTTTAATTAAGCGCACTTTGGAAAATTTCGGTATTGCTGTAGAAATGGCGGAAACAAAAGTCGGTCCGACAGTCACCCAATATACTTTTAAGCCGGCTGAAGGCGTAAAAGTTTCACGTATTATTACTTTGAATAATGATTTATCTTTAGCTTTGGCGGCGCATCCAATCAGAATTGAAGCGCCGATTCCCGGTCAATCGTTAGTGGGAGTTGAAGTTCCCAATAAAGTCAAAGCCGTGGTGGGTTTGCGGGAGATTTTAGAAGACCCTATCTTTAAGAATCGTAAACATAATTTAATGATTGCTTTAGGAAAAGATGTTTCCGGTACGGTTTGGATTTATGACATTACGCGCATGCCGCATTTATTGGTGGCCGGTGCCACTAATTCTGGAAAATCTGTTTGTTTGAATACGATTATTATTTCGTTGCTTTATCAAAACAACCCCGATGATTTGCGCTTTATTATGGTTGATCCTAAACGGGTGGAACTCCCGGTCTATAACGGTATTCCGCATCTGTTGACGCCGGTTATTACCGAAGTCTCCAAAACAATCAACGCTTTAAAGTGGTGTCTAAATGAAATGGAAAGGCGCTATGATTTATTTAATAAAGCCGGCAAGAAAAATATCCAGAGTTATAACGCCGATAAGCCAGAGGAGAAATTGCCTTATATTATTTTTATCATAGATGAATTGGCTGATTTTATGATGACATCTGGCAAAGAAATGGAAGCGGCCATTATTCGTTTAGCCCAGATGTCTAGAGCTGTTGGCATTCACTTAATTCTTGCTACTCAGCGACCGAGCGTTGATGTTATTACCGGCTTAATCAAAGCGAATATACCCGCTCGTATCGCTTTTTCCGTCACTTCTTTAGTGGATTCTAAAACGATTTTAGATATGAGCGGGGCGGAAAAATTACTGGGTCAGGGTGATATGTTGTTGACCACAACTGAGCTTTCCAAGCCGAAGCGCATTCAAGGAGCTTATGTCAGTGACCAAGAAATTAATGACGTGATTAATTATATTAAAGAAAAGAGCGGCGCGGTCGATTATCTTGAGGGTGTGACCGACAGACAAAAGGTGGGGGGTGTGGCCGGTGTCGGTCTTGACGGTACTTACGGCGATGAAGACGAATTAATGTCAGAAGCTCAAGAAATAATTATTAAGGCGGGCAAAGCTTCTACTTCTTTATTGCAGCGACGTTTGTCAATCGGTTATGGGCGAGCCGCTAAGATCCTGGATATGCTGGAAGAATCCGGTATCATCGGTCCAGCTAACGGTTCAAAGCCAAGAGAAATATTAATCAGCAAGGAACAGTTAGAAAATATGCAGAATCAGGGAATTAGCGCGATGCCCGTACATAATCGTCACGAAATGTCCGCTCCCGACCATTATTTTGGGAATGATGAAGGTGATGATGATACTTTATCTTTTAAATCCGGGGACGAAGACAAGGAAGTGGTAAAAGAGACAGAAATTGAAAGCAAAACCGAAGAGGATGAAGATAATAATCAAAACGTTCCCGCTTTCTTATTGGATGACAACGGCCCTGAAGACGATGTTCAGGAGGAGAACGAAATTCTTGAGGAAATCAAGCCGGAGGAGCCTTCGCCACCCAGACAGGCTGAAGAAAAAAAACAGACACTTAAGTCTCGTGTCTTCGATGATGATGACGAAGGGATGTTTTTTAGCCGATAGCGTAAACGATTAAACAAAAAGGTCAATTTTGGCCTTTTTTAATAGGTCGGGAAACCCGGCATGAGCCGCTAGCGAGCGCGGGGAGAAGGCCATTGTTTGGTTTTTTCTTTTTTAGTTTCTTGTTATACTAATTAGATATGCTTGCCAGAATTAGACGTTTAATACCAACCACTATTTTCCAGAGTTTACAGCCCTTTTATCATTTCATTATGGGCTATCTGGCAGCTTTGTATTATCGTTTTCCCAGTCAGCAAATGCTTATCATCGGCGTTACCGGTACCACCGGTAAAACTTCAAGCGTTTATTTTTTGTCTAGGCTTCTTAATGCTAATGGTTATAAAGCTGGTTATACTTCTACCGCTCAATTTAATGATGGCGAGAAGGAGTGGTTAAACGATAAGAAAATGACAATGCCCGGTCGTTTTTTTCTACAACGGACTCTTCGGCGAATGGTTAATAACGGTTGTCAAGCCGCTATTATAGAAACCACTTCTCAAGGGATAGAGCAGTTCCGTCATCGTTTTATTAACTATGATTTATTGGTTTTTACCAATCTCTATCCGGAACATATTGATGCCCATGGCAGTTTTGAGAACTACAAACGTGCTAAGGGTAAGCTATTTTCTCATCTTTTCCGTTGCCGCTCTAAATATTTAGATGATAATAATCAGGTAGTTTCTCACCCGAGCGGATTGAAACAGACCGAACTTTTAAAGGTTAAAAAAACAATTATTGTAAATGGCGACGATGATCAGGCTTCATATTTTTTATCTTTCCCGGCCGAACGTAAATGCGTATATACGCTTAATCCGAATTTGGTGGCGACAAGCCTAACGGATGACTCTGGGCAGGAGATCCAACCGCCACCAGAAATTTTTCTTTATGAGCCTTTATTCGCCACCGCCTCAGGTTCTGATTTTCAATTTAACGGCCAGCGCTGTCATCTTTCGATTCTCGGGTCTTACCATGTTTTTAATGCCGTTGCCGCTTTAACAGTCGCTTCTGTGCTTAATATTAAAACTGAACAAGCGGCGGCCGCTTTGGCAAATATTAAATCTTTAGCCGGCAAGATGGAGAAGATAGAGGCTGGCCAAAATTTTCATGTTTTGATTGATTATGCCTTTGAGCCTAAAGCCTTAGAGGCTCTGTATCAAAACCTTAATTTTATTCATTATCGCCGCTTAATTCATATTTTAGGCTCGGCTGGAGGCGGTCGTGATCAGGCTCGTCGGTCAATTTTAGGTAAAATGGCTGGAGAAAAAGCGGATATAGTGATTGTGACCAATGAAGATCCATATGACGATAATCCTCAGGATATTATTAATCAAGTGGCGGCGGGGGCAGAAAAGGCAGGGAAAATTCTAGAATCGAATCTTTATAAAATTCTTGATCGGCGCGAAGCTATGCGCCTGGCTTTCCGTCTGGCCAGCGAAGGCGATCTCGTTCTAATTACCGGTAAAGGGGCCGAGCAGTATATTTGCGGTCCCAGAGGTAGTCGAATTCCTTGGGATGACCGTGTGGTTGCTCGGGAAGAATTAGCATATTATTGATAATAGTTTAGTTTTTTGACTGGTCGAGGCTTAATTTTTTCTGTGGAGAAATTGTGTATTGACAAAAAATAATTATTATAATATGATAGATAATACAATCAGCTATTAGGCAAAAATGATAATAAAAACGGTTGCTCAGGTGTTATTTTTTCTTTATTCACCAATCCGTTTTTTTTGTATTTTTAGCCAAAATTCACTTTATAAATAAGCATATTCTAAAGTGATTATAAAATTTCGGCGCAATTAAATAAAACAACAGTTAACTCAAGCTTAAATCAGTTTGAGATTTTTTTGTTGAAAGCGCCTATCTTCATCAAGTCAATAAATTCAGGCCGGACTATCGCCTTTCTGTTTGGCAGATGGCGCTTGGTTTGCCGCCCTTAAAGTTCTATGTCTAACGTAAGCTCAACGGATAAAAAAATCGCAGAGCGTAAGTTTTTTACCGATTTCAAAGAGGTCATGCCCTTGCCTGACTTAATTGAAATTCAGAAAGATTCTTATCGCTGGTTTTTAGAGGAGGGGCTGGCTGAATTATTTGACGAAATCAACCCGGTTACCGATTTCATTGGCAGAGATTTGGAATTATACTTTGAAGATTATTATCTTGATGAGCCTAAATTTTCCGAAACCGAGAGCCGTGCCAAGAACATCACCTATGAAGCTCCCCTGCGCGTTAAGACTCGTTTATTAAATAAGAAGACCAACCAAAGCTCTAATCAGGAAGTTTATTTAGGTGATTTTCCAATTATGACCGATAAGGGCACTTTTATTATTAACGGCATTGAACGCGTGGTTGTTTCTCAGTTGATTCGTTCGGCTGGTGTGATGTTTACCGCTGAATTTATTAAAGGCAAAAAATGTTACGGCGCTAAGATTATTCCTAATCGTGGTGCTTGGCTGGAAATAGAAACTGATTCAAATAAAGTAATTTGGGTGCGCATTGATCGTAAACGTAAAGTGGCGGTGACGTCGCTCTTGCGTGCTTTTGGCTATGAAAATGATGAAGAATTAAAAAAGCTTTTCCGTGATGTTGATTTGGTTAAGAGCAATGATGAGCCTACTTTTATTGAAGCAACGATTGAGAAGGACGCGGCCAAGAATGAAGCCGAAGGCCTGCAGGAGGTTTATCGCCGCATCCGCCCAGGAGATTTAGCTTCTGTAGAAAATGCTCGTCAACTTATCCATTCCATGTTTTTCCGTTTTGATCGCTATGATTTTGGTCGTGTTGGTCGCTATAAATTAAATCGTCGCTTTGGTTTGGATTTGCCAAATAAAAAAGAGAATCGGGTTTTGCGCAAAGAAGATTTGCTTTTAATAGTAAAGGAAGTTATTCGTTTGAATATAACTAAAGAGCCGGAAGACGATATTGATCATTTGGGCAATCGTCGCATCCGCGCTATTGGCGGCTTGATTCAGAATCGTTTCCGGGTGGGATTGGCACGGATGGAGCGTATTATCAAAGACAGGATGTCCACCTCAGATATTGCTACTTTGACTCCCAATAAGTTAGTAAATTCACGACCGGTAATTGGTGTTGTTAAAGAGTTTTTCATGTCTTCTCAGTTGTCTCAGTTTATGGATCAGACTAATCTTTTGGCCGAACTGGAGCATAAGCGCCGCTTATCGGCTATGGGCCCTGGCGGTTTGACCAGAGAGCGCGCCGGTTTTGATGTACGCGACGTTCATTCCACTCACTATGGTCGCATCTGTCCTATTGCCACCCCGGAAGGACCGAATATTGGTTTGGTCGGTCACTTGGCTAGCTACGCCCGTCTTAACAGTTATGGCTTTTTAGAAACTCCTTATCGCCGGGTTAAACATGAAAAGAGTGGCAGCAGAATCACCGACGAAGTTGTTTATTTAGATGCTTTTGAGGAAGAAAAATATATCACCGCTGACGCCACCATTCCGGTGGATGCTTCCGGGCATTTGGCCGTTAGCCGTTATGAGGTCCGTAAGTTTGGTCAACCTGGAGTTGAAGATGTTAACAAAATTGATTTTGTGGGGGTCGCCGCTAATCAGATTATCTCTATTGCTACTTCCTTAATTCCTTTCATGGAACATAATGACGGACAGCGCTCTTTAATGGGCACTAATATGCAACGTCAGGCCGTGCCTTTGGTAAAAGCGGAAGCGCCTATTGTCGGTACCGGCGTAGAAGCTCGTGCCGCCCGCGATAGCGGCCACGTAGCGATTGCCAAAGAAGACGGAATCGTAGTTAAATCCGAGGCGGCTTTGATTGAAATTGAAAATAAGAAAGGCCAAATAAGCCAGTATCATTTAAATAAATTTTTACGCTCCAATTCCTCCACCTGCATTAATCAACATCCTTTAGTGACTGTTGGCGAAAAAGTCAAAGCCGGTCAAATTTTAACCGATGGCCCCTCTATCGATAACGGAGAGCTCTCTCTCGGCCGTAATGTCTTGGTGGCCTTCATGACTTGGGATGGCTTCAACTATGAAGACGCTATTATTATTTCCGAGCGCTTAGTGAAAGAAGATATTTATTCTTCAATCCATATTGAAAACTACACAATCGATGTCCGCGATACCAAGCTCGGCCCCGAATTGATTACCAATGATATTCCTAATATAAGTGAGGAGAAGCTCAAAAATCTTGACGAGGATGGGATTATCCATATTGGCGCGGAGGTTTCTTCTGGCGATATCTTGGTTGGTAAAATTACCCCTAAAGGAGAAACAACTTTGTCAGCGGAAGAAAAATTACTAAGAGCCATTTTTGGTGAAAAGGCCAAGGATGTCCGGGACTCTTCTCTTTATTTGGAACACGGCGAACATGGTAAGGTGGTTGATGTAAAGATTTTTTCCAGAGAAGAGGGAGACAGGTTGGCGGCTGGTGTTTTGAAATCAATTCAGGTGTCGGTAGCTAACCTGCGCAAGATTCAGGTGGGTGATAAAATGTCCGGTCGTCACGGCAACAAGGGTGTTATTTCCAAAGTAGTTCCGGTCGAAGATATGCCTTATATGGCCGACGGCACTCCGATTGATATTATTCTTTCCCCTTTAGGTATTATTTCTCGTATGAATTTGGGTCAGTTATTGGAAACCCATCTCGGCTTTGCTGCTAAGAAATTAGGCTATCGCATCGCTACTCCGGCTTTAAATGGTGTTTCGGAGGAACAAATTAAGAGAGAATTAAAGAAAGCCGGTTTACCCGAGGACGGTAAAATCACTCTTTATGACGGTAAAACCGGTGAAGCTTTCGACCATAAAATAACCGTCGGTTATAAGTATATCTTGAAGCTTAATCATATGGTGGAAGATAAGATTCACCAGCGTTCAATCGGACCCTATTCTTTGATTACTCAACAGCCTTTGGGCGGTAAAGCTCAGTTTGGCGGTCAACGTTTTGGTGAAATGGAGGTGTGGGCTTTAGAAGGTTATGGCGCTTCCCATACTTTACAGGAAATGCTTACTATCAAATCCGATGACGTTCCCGGACGCAGTAAGGCTTATGAAGCGATTATTAAAGGCGAAGAAATTGAGAAGCTTAACGTTCCTGAGTCTTTTAACGTGTTAATAAGGGAACTTAAAGGTCTTGGTCTTAGTGTTGAGCTTTTGGGCGGCAGTAACGGTCAGACTGCCTCGGAAGTGGAAACAGAGATTGACTTAGAGAAAAAGAAGGATCCGCGTTATGACTACGACAAACCAGAGATAATTGCTACTTCCGATAGCGTCGAGGCTGCCCTGCCGACGGAAGAATAAGTTTTCGCTGTAAATTTTATCAAATCAATCTATCACATATATGTTGAATCCAATTAAAACTAGCGATTTCGACGCCTTGCGTCTCAAGCTCGCTTCGCCTGAAGAGATTCTTTCTTGGTCGCACGGGGAAGTCGTTAGGCCGGAAACAATCAACTATCGCACACAGAAGCCGGAAAAAGACGGACTTTTCTGCGAAAAGATTTTTGGCCCGACCAAGGATTGGGAGTGTGCTTGCGGTAAGTATAAGAAAATCCGCTATAAAGGTATTGTCTGTGACAAGTGCGGCGTTGAAGTTACTCGCAGTGTTGTTCGTCGGGAGCGTATGGGCCACATTAACCTCCAGATTCCTTGCACCCATATCTGGTTTTTAAGAGGAATTTCTTCAAAAATTGGTTTACTTTTAAATCTCGGTATTCAGTCTTTGGAAAAGGTTATATACTTTGCCAGCTTTATCGTGACTGATGTTGATGAAGGCTTGAAAGAGGCTGCTTTAGAGCAGATTAAAAACGAACATAAATCTAAGCGCAAGAGCATTGAGGCGGAATTAGTTCAGCAGATTAAGCGGATTCAAGACAGTCGGGCTGATATTATAAAGGAGGGTAAAGCCAAGGCGGAGGTTGACGCCAGTATTGCTAATCAGATTAAAGTTGCCACGGCTGAACGCGATGAAAAATTAAAAAGACTGGAGGAAGACTTTATTCAAGTTTCTAAAGAATTGAAAGAACTTAAGCCTTTACTAATATTATCGGAGCAGCAGTATCAAAATTTAAGCTTGAAATTTGGTCATTTATTTGAAGCCGGCATCGGCGCGGAAGCTATTAGATTGCTTCTTTCTCGTATAGATTTAGCTAAGAGTATTGAAAAAATAGAAGAAAAATTAAAGGATGCCGTCGATTCTAAGCGCGATAAATTAACTAAACGTTTGAAGCTTTTAAAGAGTTTTCGTAATAATAATTTACGCCCAGAGTGGATGATTATAACTGTCTTGCCGGTAGTGCCGCCTGATTTACGTCCGATGGTTGCTCTTGATGGTGGTCGTTTTGCCGCTTCTGATTTAAACGACCTTTATCGCCGTGTTATTAATCGTAATAATCGTTTGAAACAGCTGATTGATTTGAATGCCCCGGAAGTAATTTGCCGTAATGAAAAACGGATGCTTCAGGAAGCGGTAGACGCTTTGATTGATAACTCCGCCCGTCACACCAAGACCGTGACCGCCTCAACCGGACAAAAGCGCCAGTTGAAATCTTTAGCTGATGGCTTGAAAGGGAAACAGGGTCGTTTCCGTCAGAATTTATTGGGTAAACGCGTCGATTATTCTGGCCGTAGCGTGATTGTCGTTAATCCTAAGTTAAACCTTGATCAATGTGGTTTGCCTAAAATCATGGCCTTGGAGTTGTTCAAGCCTTTTATTATCAGTCAGTTGATTAAACGCGAGATTGTCCATAATGTCCGTAGCGCTTCTCGTTATATTGAAGCTGGGCATGATGAGGTGTTTGATATTCTTGAAGAAACTGTTAAAGAGGCCTATGTGCTGTTGAATCGCGCCCCCACTCTGCATCGCTTGGGCATCCAGGCTTTCCGGCCGGTTTTAATTGAGGGTAAAGCCATCCAGATTCATCCTTTAGTTTGTACTGCTTTTAATGCCGACTTTGATGGCGATCAAATGGCTGTCCATGTGCCGCTAACCAAGGAGGCGAAGCAGGAAGCGGCTGACATCATGCTGTCTTCCCATAATTTATTAAAACCGGCTACTGGCGATCCGATTGTGGCACCTGCTCAAGATATCGTCTGGGGAACTTATTACATTACTCTGGAAGATCCGGCCTATAAAGACAAAAAAGATCAGGAATTAAAATATTTTTATAATGACGATGACGCGATTTTAGCTTATGACCATAATTTCGTTTCTTTAAACGAGCCGGTGATCGCTAAAATTAACGGGCAACGTCTTCGCACCACTGTTGGTCGGATGATTTTTAATTTGATTTTGCCTGAAAAGCTGCGCTATATCAACGAAGTGGTCGGCAAGGGCAAGTTAAAAGATTTAATCCGCGAATGTCTGCGTCTTTATACGGAAGACGAAACGGTTAAATTTATTGATAATTTAAAGAATAAAAGTTTTTCATTCATCACTAAATCCGGTCTTTCTTGGGGTTTTGGTGACCTGCCTTATCTGCCGGAAAAAGACCGCTTAATTGCCGAAGCCAATGATAAGGTTGATGTCATTCAAGAACAGCATGAAGACGGCTTATTGACCGAGAGTGAACGCTATACCAAGGTTATTGAAGTGTGGGCCAACACTAAAGATCAGATTGCCGATATTTGCAAGGAAGGCTTAGTTAATATTTTGCCGGTTTTCTCCATGATTGATTCCGGCGCCCGTGGTTCTTGGGCTCAGCCGGTTCAAATTTTGGGCATGAAGGGTTTGGTAACTTCACCTTCCGGCGCTATTATCGAATTACCGGTTAAAGGGAATTTTAAAGAAGGATTTGGCGTGCTGGAATATTTTATTTCTACCCACGGTGTCCGTAAAGGTTTGTCTGATACCGCTTTAAGAACGGCAAACGCCGGTTATCTCACTCGTCGTTTGATTGATGTTGCTCAAGATGTGATTGTTACTGAAGATGATTGCGGCGACAAGAAGGGCGTATGTTATATCAAGGAAGAAACAGAAAAAACTGGTGAAGATTTTTATAAAAAAATCGTTGGTCGCTATTTGGCGCAAGACTTGCTTGATGATAAGAATAAAGTTTTATTAAAAGCCGGGTCTTTAATTAACGAAGATGTATCTAAGGATTTGAAGGCGAAAGGCGTTAGTGCTTTGAATCTACGCTCGGTGCTAAGTTGTCATTTACATAAAGGCGTCTGCGCTAAGTGTTATGGTTGGGATTTAGCTTATAATAAAGAGGTTAAGCTGGGTGCGGCGGTGGGCATTATTGCCGCTCAGTCTATCGGTGAGCCGGGTACGCAGTTAACGATGAGAACCTTCCATACGGGTGGGGTTGCCGGACAAGACGATATTACTCAAGGTCTTCCTCGCGTTGAAGAAATTTTTGAAGCGCGCAGCCCGAAGAAGAAGGCTCTAATTTCTGACGTTGCCGGTAGGGTTAAGATTGAATTTGCCCAAAAGACGATTAAAGATCAAGACGGCAAAGATATCGTCATTACCAATCCGCAAGCGAAAATTTTAAGTATCATTTATCGCGGCAAAGAACAGGAGAAATATTATTTTTCCGAGAAAATTAATGAGTTAAAATTAGCTTCGGGTTTGACCGTTAAAGACAAGAAAAAATTAATTCCGGAAATTTCCGTTAAAGATGGCGATAAGGTCGCGAAGGGGGTAGAGATTTTTAAGGTGGGGGGTGAAAGCGTAAAAGCAAAGAGTGCCGGCGTAGTGTCAATTAATGATAAGTATGTCAGTATTACCAAGGATGTCGACAAGGTGAAGGAATTTTCTATTTTAAAGGGGACAATGATGATGGTTAAGGATGGCGATGAGGTAGAAAAAGGAACACAACTAACGGAGGGAAGCCTTGATTTACGCGAATTGTATAAATTAAAGGGCGAACTCGAGACTCAAAAATATATTATCCGGGAAATACAATATGTTTATTCTTCACAAGGTCAGCCTTTAAACGATAAGCATGTAGAAATAATTGCTCGCCAGATGTTCTCTCGCTATCTTATTAAAGACCCTGGTGATACCAGTATGTTACCCGGTGAAACCGTGGAGGCGGAAGTTTTTGAACACGCCAATCAGGTAGCCAAAGTTAAAGCTAAAGCCGATCGTTTATTGTTGGGTATCACTAAAGCTTCTTTAACCACAGACAGCTTCTTATCAGCTGCTTCTTTCCAAGAGACGCCCAGAGTGTTGATTGAGGCGGCAGTTAACGGCAAGATTGATTATCTTGAGGGCTTGAAGGAGAATGTTATTATTGGTTGTTTGATTCCGGCCGGTACTGGTTATAAAGGCAAAAAAGTGCGCGACAAATATGAAAATATTCAACCGCCAGCAGTTAGTGAAAACTAAAATTTATTAATATTTGGTAAGATAAAAATCCCTCCGATAATCAGAGGGATTTTTGTTTTTATCTGTTAATTTTTAGAGAATCTTAGTATAATAAGGATAAGCCTTGAGCTTTGAAAAGATCGAAGCGCCAGATATTTATTATCTTATGAAGATGCCTTTAAATAAAAAAATTAGGTTTTTTTGGCTGATATTATTGTTTTTTATTATTATTTTTTTAGCTTATCAATTTGTTTCCCCAAGCGGCGATTGGTCTTGTACCCATTCTTTTTCTTCTTTTCAAGCTTCTTCTTGCCTGGGCGACCCTACTCCAAAGGAAAGGGTGATTAAAACTCAGGGTGGGCCTTTGTTAATTTTAGGAGAACCGGTATATTTTTCTGTTTTTAGCCCTAGACCTTTCAGTCACATCACCATCAAGATTACTTATCGTCCTCATTTAAGTTCCTCTACGCCGATTTTTGAGGCCGGTTTTTTAGCGGATAAAAAACTTTGGCGTTACCGTTTACAGCCGGTTTATAATTTATGGCTGGAGCAAGGTTTGTCTTCTTGGACTCAGCTCCGGTCTGGTAATCTTAGTTTATTCCAGAGGAAGGAAAAATTTTCTTCGCTGTCGGAATTTTTAAGTGTTTGGCGGAGTCAAGGCTCCTCTTTTTGTTCTCAGCCTCGTTGTTTAGCGGTTTACAATCTATCTTTAGAGGAAGCGCCCCCCGCTTTAGACTTACGTTCTTTGTCTCCAGTGTCTGAAAATTCTTTTTTCCCTTACCCCCTTCGCGGGGAGCATCAATTTTATATATTTCTTAAAAATAAGGGTTTAAGTCTATCTGGTAATTTGTTAGATTTAAACGAAAATAAAGATATAGATGACGCAGAAATTGTAGTTTTTTCTGGCAGGAATCAAGTTGATCTCCTGTCTTTACCAGATAGACGCCCGCAAAAGGAAGAAAGTGGCGACATCGGGATTATTCAATCTGTAAAAATAGTTAATTCTGATTTGCCCTCTGGTCTCTATCGCCTAGAATTTCGAGCAGGGGACGATTTAGTTTTAAGTGATTTGTCTGTAAATTCAGCCTATTTATCAATAATTAATAAAATTTGGCCTTTTACTGAAGAGGCCGTTTCTTTAGTAACCGATGCTCCTTATTTGCAGGTGAAGGCTTTAAGTCCGGCGGCTTTACAGACTCTTGATTTTGGCGGTCGTCATCTGGAGTTAACCGAGATTTATAAGCAATATGAGATTAAAAGTAAGCGCTTAGGCGGGGAAAATATAAGATTGAGTACCGGTTCTTTGATTTTAGCTAATAACGGCATGTTTGCCGCCTCTTCCTCGGCCTTAATTAATCCGGATTACCCCCGTTTAGACCGTTTTTCTTCTTTAAACGAACAACTAGATTTTGTTTTGGCTGATTATCGTCCGGCTATTATCGAGGATGAAGGCTGGTTGTCCAGCACCCTAGAATTTGATGCCTCTGATTTATATCGAGAGCGGGGGAAATATAGTTTGATTTTATCTATTCCCGGATTATTAGCAGAGGGTGGGGGTGGCGGTTTGGTGGAAATAAAGAGTATTAATGTTGAATTTTCCGGCCCTAGTTTGGAAGCGAAGATTAAAGATTGGCTGAATTTATGAAAAAATATTTTATTTCTCATGATCTATGTAAATTATTAGCTAAGGAGATTTTTTATTTTTTTAGCGCTCTAGTGGCGGTGGGTTTGGCCTTTGAAAGTCTGCTGCCAGGATTTTTTTGTCTTTATTTCAATGTCTCGGTATTAGCCGGTTTCTGGCTTTTGAGCCTAATTATTTCATTATTATGTATCAAGGAAAAAAAATAATCGTGGTTTTGCCAGCCTACAATGCCGCCGCCACTTTGGAGCGGACGGTGGCGGATTTGCCCAGCGTAGTCGATGAGATTATTTTGGTCGACGACGGTAGCAGCGATGATACGATTAAACTGGCTCAGCGTCTCGGTTTATTTGTTTTTGCGCACCAGCGCAATCGGGGATACGGCGCCAATCAAAAATCTTGTTATCGTTTAGCCCTGGAAAGAGGGGCAGATATTGTAGTAATGGTCCACCCTGATTATCAATATGATCCTCGTTTGGTCTCTTATTTCGCTTCTTTTATCGCTGATGATTATTTTGACGTGATGCTTGGCTCCCGCGTTCGCAGTCGGCAAGAAACTTTGCGGGGAGGCATGCCTATTTATAAATATTATGCCAATCGCTTTTTAACTTTTGTGGAGAATCTGGCTACAGGCCAGAATTTATCAGAATGGCATACTGGTATGCGCGCTTATTCTCGCGAGGTTTTATCCAGCCTAGATTTTTCTAAAACCAGCGATGATTTTATTTTTGATACTCAAGTATTACTGCAGATTGTCCAAAGAAAATGGCGTATCGGGGAAATTCCGGTGCCGGTTCGTTATTTTTCCGAGGCTTCATCTATTAATTGGCGCCGCGGTTTGCGTTACGGTGTCGGTACTTTATTTTTAGCTATTTTTTATTTTTTCGGTTATCGGCCGTAGCTTATGCGCTTTTTTTTCTGGGAAAAAATTAAATCTTCTTATCATTGGCGCTCCTGGCACGCCTATTTGTTTTTAATTTTAGCGGCCCTTATTGTTTATGGGCAGAGTTTATTTTTCGATTATAGTTATTTTGACGATCAACAATTAATTTTAGAGCATGCCGATATTTTAGAAAGAGCCAATCCGGCAGAAATATTTTTAAACGATGTTTTTTTTAGTGCGGCTAAATATTATTATCGCCCTTTGCTGACCTGGTCATTGGTCTGCGATTGGCACTGGGGTGGCGGGACTGTCTTTGCCTTCCATTTGAGCAATATTATTTTTCACGCCGTGGCTGCTTGTTTGTTGTTTTATCTATTGCGCTTAATTGATATTAGGGGAAAAACTGCTTTATTTTTAAGCTTATTGTTTACTATTCATCCCGTTTTATCGCCAGCGGTGGCCTGGATTCCCGGCCGGAATGATGTTCTGGTGGCTGTGTTTATCTGGGCGACTTTAATTTTTTGGTCGCGCTGGCTCCGCCGGGAAAAAATTGGCGATTTAGTGGCCCTGTGGCTATTTTTTCTAAGCGCTCTATTGAGTAAAGAAACAGCTATATTATTACCGTTGTTTGCTCTCGCTTGGATGTTTGTTTTTGAATATCGTTACTTTACTTGGTTTAAGTTGCTATTAGCATCAGCGGGGGCACTGGTGTCAATGTTTCTTTGGGCACTGTTGCGCCTAGTTGCTCTCGGGGGCACTGGGTCTGGCTTAGCCTGGCAGTCTTTGGGTGATAATCTTTGGTCGCCTCTAATTTTTCTAGGAAAAGTTGTGTTGCCGGTAAATTTATCTGTTTATCCGGTCCCGGCTGATTCGCCCTGGATTTACGGGATTATCTCTTTATTGATATTGATGCTATTATTATTTTATTCCCGTCCTTGGAGAGGAAAGCGTCTACTTTTCGGTTTTGCTTGGTTCTGGTTATTTTTAGTTTTAGGTTCTATCCGCCCAGACAGCGATGTTTTCCGTAATTTTATGGAGCATCGTTTATATGTGCCGATGTTTGGCTTGCTTATTATTTTGGCAGAAACTGAAAAATTCTGGCAGGGTCTACCCTTGCGCCGCCGCCGTTATGTTTTAGCCACTATTTTAGTGGTTTTAGCCACTATTAATTTGTTCCATTCTCGCAGTTTTAGAGACCGTTTATCTTTTTGGGAGCAAGCCGCCAGCAGTTCGCCGCATTCAGCCTTAGCCCAGCGTAATTTAGGGGCGATGTATTATTTAGAGGGAGATTTAGAAAAGGCGGAAGGGCGATTTCGCCAATCTTTATTCTTAAATTCCTCAGAGCCGATGGCACACAATAACCTGGCCGCAATTTATATTGATCGCGGCGATTTTGGGCGGGCGGAAATTGAGTTAAAAAAGGAATTAGCCATTAATCCTCAATATGATTTAGCTTTATATAATCTGGGTAGAGTTTATTACCAGTATCGGCGTTATCAGGAGGCGGCCGCTTTATGGAATGAAGCTTTGCGTTTAAATCCCCGACTAGACAGCGCTGCCCAGGCTTTAACCGCTCTACAAAGTGAGGCAGAAGTAAAATAATTTATTTATTCTTATCAGCTTATGTTGTCTTTGCGTAAATTAATTGGCCGGCCAATCAACAATATTACCGCCGCCGCCGCTCTAGTGGCTTTATTTTCAGTGGCCTCTCGTTTTTTAGGAGTGGTGCGCGATCATATTTTAGCCGGAAGTTTCGGCGCTGGAGCGGAGCTGGATATTTATTACGCCGCTTTTCGCGTGCCTGATTTTATTTATAATCTCATTGTTTTGGGCGCTTTGTCGGCTGGTTTTATCCCGGTATTTTCAGAGATGATTAAACGTTCTGAAATTTGGCCTGGAGAAAAAGAAAAATTAGTCCGCCTCGCCAACAACGTTTTTAATTCTCTGTTATTACTGATTATTTTACTGTCTGTTTTTGGCGTTATTTTTGCCGCCCCGGTGACTGCCTGGATTACTCCCGGTTTCAGCGCAGAGGCTAAAGCCCAAACCGCCCACCTGACCCGCATTATGTTTTTATCTCCTTTATTTTTAGGGATGTCGGGGGTGCTGGGGGGTATCTTGCAAAGTTATAAGCGTTTTTTTGTTTATTCATTATCGCCGGTTTTCTATAATCTCGGCATTATTTTTGGCGCTTTGGTTTTGGTTGATTTTTGGGGAATAGATGGACTTGCTTGGGGGGTAGTATTAGGAGCCGTTCTCCATTTTGCCGTACAGCTACCGACGGTTTGGTCTCTCGGTTTTCACTATCGTTTTTTACTTGATATCCGTGACCGAGGTTTGCGCCAGATTGCCATGATGATGGGACCGAGAACTTTGTCTTTAGCTGTTTCCCAAATTAATTTATTAGCCATGACCGCTTTAGCTTCTTTACTGGACAGCGGTTCTCTGGCGGTTTTTAATTTGGCTAATAATTTACAATCTTTTCCTTTGGGTGTTTTTGGTATTTCTTTTGCCGTCGCCGCTTTTCCCTTTTTATCGGAAAATGCTTATAAGATAGAAGAGCTTAAAGTTAGATTTTCCGCGACCATCAGACAAATATTATTTTTTATTATTCCCGCTTCCGTACTACTTATCACCCTCAGGGCGCAGTTGATTCGTCTTGTTTTGGGCAGTGGCGCTTTTAATTGGCAGGATACAATTTTAACTATGAATACTCTTGGCTTTTTTTCTCTTAGTTTGTTTGCGCAAGCCAGTTTACCCCTTTTAGTGAGAGTGTTTTACGCTCGCCGCGATTCGCTTACCCCTTTTTATTTAGGATTATTTTCTGTAGTTTTAAATATTGTTTGCGCTTGGTATTTACATCCTTATTTGGGAGTAGCGGGCCTGGCGCTGGCTTTTTCTATTGCCAGTATCGTTAATTTTTTAAGTTTATGGATTGTTTTGTATTTCCGCGTTGGCTCTTTAGATTTGGATAAAATTTTGGTATCGGTTTTAAAATTTTCCGTCGCCGCTATCGGCGCCGGTTTGGTTATCCAAATTTTAAAGATAGCCGTCTGGCCATTTATTGATATGACGACTTTTGTCGGCGTTTTTATTCAGTTCTCAGTGGCGGCTAGCGGCGGCGTTATCGCTTATATCTGTCTTTGTCATCTTTTTCGCAGTGAAGAATTATTGTCGGCTATTGCCATTTTTAAGAAGCGTTTATCGGTAAAAAAGGTGAAATTAGCTGATCAAGGGGAGGCTCGCGGTCTCTAATTTTCCTCTTGCCCGATTTTTTTATTAATGATAAGGTATTTTTACAAATCCAATTTTTAGGATATTTTTATTTAATATTAGTTTTTATAATTTACGGACATGAATGATAATCTGCATAAAATACGTAACTTCGCCATTCTTGCTCATATTGACCACGGCAAATCGACCTTAGCCGACAGAATGTTGGAAATTACCAATACGGTTGATAAGCGGAAAATGAAAAATCAGATTCTCGATGGCATGGACATCGAAAGGGAGCGAGGAATTACCATTAAGCTGCAGCCGGTGACGATGACCTATCAAGGTTACCAGCTGAATTTAATTGATACTCCCGGGCATATCGATTTTTCTTATGAGGTTTCCCGTTCCTTGGCGGCAGTAGAAACAGCAATTTTGTTGGTTGACGCTACTCAAGGAATACAGGCGCAGACACTGGCTAATTTATATTTAGCCTTAGAGCAGGATTTAACGATTATTCCGGTAGTTAATAAAATTGACTTACCAGCCGCCAATGTTTTCAAAACAAAAACAGAAATTAGTCGTTTGCTCGGCGGGGCGGAATCGGAGATTCTTTGCGCTTCCGGAAAAACCGGAGAGGGCGTTGAGGAAATTCTGGGCGCCGTTATTACCCGGGGTTTGCCGCCGCGGGCTTCTTCCGCTTCTGTCGGGCGGGCTTTAATTTTTGATTCCAAGTACGACGAGTATAAAGGGGTGGTCGCCTTTATCAGAGTTTTTGACGGTGAAATTAAAAAGGGCGACCCTATAGTTTTATCAGCCACTAAAGCCAAGAGTGAAGCTTTAGATGTTGGTATTTTCAAACCTGAATATTTTTCTACCGGCAGTCTTCAGGCTGGTAGTATCGGTTATGTTGTCACTGGTTTTAAGCAAGTTGGCGATTGTCGCGTCGGCGATACTTTAGCTTCTGGGAGGGAAGTAGTCCCTGCTTTAGCCGGCTATAAAGAAGTAAAGCCCATGGTTTTTGCCGGTGTTTTTCCGAGAGAGGGTAATGATTGGGAGGATTTGCGCGAAGCGATGGAGAAATTAAAATTGAACGATGCCGCCTTATCATATGAACCAGAAAGGTCAGACGCTCTCGGCTTCGGTTTTCGTTGCGGTTTTTTAGGGTTATTACATTTAGAGATTTTTCAAGAACGTTTGCGCCGAGAATATAATTTAGATTTAATCGTTACCGTCCCCAGCGTTGCTTATCGGGTCTTAAAGAAAAGTGGGGAAGATATTATTGTCCGCACTCCTCAGTGCTTGCCTGATCCCAGTGAAATTGAGAAAATAGAAGAACCCTGGGTCAAGCTTGATATTATTACCCCGCAAGCGTATCTCGGCAATATTATGAGTTTGTCGCGGGATAAACGGGGAATATATAAAAATACTGAATATATTTCTACCGGCAGCGATGAGGCGAGAGCGATATTACATTATGATATGCCTCTATCCGCGATTTTGACTGATTTTTATGATAAGATAAAAAGTGTGTCCGCCGGGTATGCTTCCCTTAACTACGATTATTTAGATTATCGTCCGACTGACGTGGTCAAATTAGATATTATGGTCGCGGAGGAGCCGGTTGAATCTCTTGCCAGTATTGTTTATCGGGATGAAGCCTATCGTCAAGGCAAGGAAATAGTAGAAATATTAAAAGAGACTCTGCCGCGCCAGATGTTTGTTTTGAAAATTCAAGCAGTGGTTGGTGGAAAAGTTGTCGCTGCCGAGCGTCTATCCGCGAGACGTAAAGATGTAACCGCTAAATTATACGGCGGCGATGTGACGCGTAAGCGTAAATTGTTGGAAAAACAGAAGAAAGGTAAGAAAAAAATGATGGCGGCCGGTAAAGGCAGTGTTGTTATTCCTTCCGATGTTTTTGTGAAGATTTTAAAAAGGTAAACACAAGATTTAAGGTTTGGCTTATTGATCTTAAATCTCTAAATTAATATTTTTTATGAAAAGGAAGAAGGCGGTAAAAATCGCTTGGACGATTATGTCCATAATAATTATGGTGTCAATGTTGATTTGGACTTTTGGTGCGATGTTTTTTTAAGATTATATGCAGAAATATTGGCAGATAAACCCAGTGGCGCCTCCAGAATTTTTTAGCTCCTTGCCGGAAATCGAACCGGTGATCGCTCAAATATTATGGAATCGAGGCTTGCGCAGCGCGACCGTCGCTCGTGCTTTTTTAAGTGACGCTTTAGAGCCAGAGCTTTCCCTTGATTTAACTGGCAATAAAGATTTGGTTTTTTATAATCCTTTTTTATTTCGTGATATGCAGGCGGCGGTTGATATTATTGTTAAGCACATCAAGGCGAGAAATAAGATAGTGGTTTATGGCGATTATGATGCTGACGGCGTCACTGCAGCCGTTGTTTTATCAGAAGCCCTAAAAACCCTACAGGCGATGGTGGATGTTTATCTCCCCGATCGCGTTAGCGAAGGTTATGGCTTGAATAAATCGGCTCTAGACCAAATAAAAGAGCAGGGGGTTAGTCTGGTAATTACTGTTGATAATGGCATCCGTAATAAGGATGAGGTTGATTATGCCCATCGCTTGGGACTGGAAGTGATTATTACCGATCACCATGTTCTTCCCGAGAATCGTTCCGATTTGCCCGCTTGTCCGGTAATTGATCCAGCCGACGCCGAAGATAAATATCCCTGGCCCTTTCTAGCTGGTGTCGGCGTAGCTTTTAAACTTGTTTGCGCTTTATTATACCAAGCTACTTTACCCGCTAAGCAAAAATTTCTAATCGCCGAAAGATCATTAGATTTGGTGGCGGTCGGGACAATTGCCGACATGGTCAGCTTGCTTGGTGAAAATAGATTCTTAGTCAAAAGAGGTCTATCCATATTAAATCAGAATAGACGTTTAGGCTTAAAAGCTCTTTTTCAAACCGCCAAAATTGCTTTAGATCGTCCTTTGGAGGAATGGAATGTCGGCTGGCAGCTTGGTCCGCGTTTGAATGCGGCTAGTCGTTTGGGCCACGCCAACAGCGCTTTTGCTTTAATTAGCGCTGAAGATGAAGTTGAGGCCAGAAATTTGGCTCAAGAATTAAATCAGCGCAATCTCAATCGTCAGCAGATTACCGAAGAAATTATTAAGCAAATGGAGGCACAGATTGATAAAGATAATTTGCCGCCTCTTATTATCGGTGTGGCTCAAGACGGCCAGTCTTGGAACGAAGGCATTGTTGGCTTGATAGCCGGTAAGATTTGCGATAAATATCATCGCCCCACTTTGGTGGTCGCCCGGATAATTGAAGAGGAGGAAAGGAACCAGGCAGACACCGGCTTAAAAGCTGCTCAGCTTTCTTTTAAAGGATCTGGACGTTCGATTGAGGGCTTTAATCTCATTGCCGCGATTGAGGAATGTTCAGAATTTTTAGATAAATATGGCGGTCATCCGATGGCCTGTGGCTTTTCGATAGAGAACGTGGAAAATCTTAATGGTTTTAGAGATAAGCTCCTTGTTATCGCCAAAAAAAAGTTGACTCCTGAAATTTTAGTGCCCAAATTATCTTTAGACTCCGCTTTAAGCGCTCGAGAAATTACCCTTAGTTTAGCTGACAGTCTGACGAAACTAGCGCCCTTCGGGCAGAACAATCCTCAGCCTAAGTTTACCAGTGCTAATTTGCGCGTTGATGACATTGTTTGGATGGGTAAAGATAGACAGCATATTAAGTTGCGCTTAGCTGCGGCTAATAGCCAAGATATATTTTCAGTTGGGGCGATTGCTTTTAACGCTCCTGACACTTTTAAAGATTTACAGATTGGCGACATTATTGATTTAGCGTATTATTTAGAAATTAATGAATTTAACGGGCGACGCGAGCTTCAGTTAAAGATTATTGATTGGCGCAAGAGTACGGATTAAAAAATTAAGAATTAAATTTTAAGTTTATAATTTTTATGAAAATAATCATCCATTCCGACGGCGGCGCTCGCGGCAATCCCGGGCCAGCCGGCATCGGCGTTTTACTCACCAATGAGCAGGGCGTATCAGTGGCAGAAATTTCTAATTTCATCGGTCGCGCCACTAATAATCAGGCCGAATATCAGGCGCTCCTGGCGGGTTTAGAAAAGGCTAAAAGTTTGGGGGCGGAAGAAGTTGTTTGTCGCCTGGACAGCGAATTAGTGGTTAAGCAGCTTAATCATGAGTATAAAGTGAAAAACAAGGATTTGGCACCCTTGTTTTTAAAGGTTCATAATTTAATTACCAGTTTTAAAAAAATTTCTTTTCAACACGTGCCCCGGGAGATGAATAAAGAGGCAGATAAATTAGCCAATGAAGCGATGGATAGAGGCAAATGATTTTAGGGATAATCAATCTTTCAATTGATTTTTATTTTTTAAAAACCGCCCTCAGAAGGGGGCGGTTTTTGACTTGGTTAAATTTATGAGTTATCTGCATTTTTCATTGGTTCTTGATATTGAAAGTGCCACCATTCTCCGCGATATCTTTGCCAGCCGGCTGCTTTCATAATCGCCTTTAATTTGACGACATCCTCGTCGCTGTAATTAGCCACGGCCGCACTTCCCATTTTTTGACAAGACGCGGTGTCTTTAATACAGACATCAATTGCCCGACCGCTACGGTGGCCGCCACAGCTTCCAGGTCTAGCTACATATTTAGCGGCTAAATTTGCGTCTTTATATTTAGCCATGGCGTCGTCCCATAATCTCTGTTGATGAGCGGCGGTACGAAAGGCGCTGGTTACATATAATTCTACGCCTTGTTTTTTGGCTTCTTCAACCGCTTTAATTAGACCTTCCTTGCCGATTTTATCGAGCATTGGTGTTTCGGCATTACTTTCAACAATGTCCGTAATCGTCACCAAACTGTTTACATCCGCACAGTTATCGGAAATATTCTCAGTACTGTCACTTCCATTTTTAATTGGCTGGATGATGATGCGGTCAATCATTTTTACGGAAATCGATTTCAAAGTTGTTAGCTCGGGGTTTATCTGAGACAGTATGAGATAAGTGCCAAAAAGAATAATTAAGCCGGTAATACTGCCGATGATTAAGTCTTTAGCTTGTGATATTTTAGAAACATCGCCAGCCGAAACAAGCCAGAGTACGCCTCCGGCCATTAAGACGATGGCAGCGAGGATGCCGCCAACCCCCAGACCATATTGATATATTATTTGGATGTATTCAGCTATCCACGGTATTTCGCATTGTCCAGAATTATCTGGGCCAGTACAATAGACTTCTGTCAGGGTACTGGTGTCTATGGGAATTTGAAATTCGGGTATTATAAAGTCAGCTTTTTTGTAGACTGGGGTAACCTCTGGGCAGCAACAGATAACGCGTGTTTTGTAGTTTGTTTCTGGCATTGTAGACGGATCACAGTCAATTCCTTTGGTTTCATCGGCATCGCAATCGCCATACCATCCACCACCAGGAGCAAGGCTGCTTGTGTCTGTAACATACATAATGGTTTTCCAGCGACAGGTGTAGTCGCTAGTTTTAGGATTACAGCAACAGACTTTGCCTGTGGGCAGAGTGTCTCCGCAATTAGGAAAAAAGGCTTCTTGTTTGCTTTTTAGAAGACAGGTACCAGCCGAAGTTTGGCCTTTGGGAATTGTTTCTAGACTACAATTTTCCCTAGTTGTTTCCGAAGCAACCGCTATGTTTGGCAGAAAAAGCAGGAGGAAAAGATAGATAAAAATTGTTTTTTTAATCATAAATGATAACGGGCAATATTTTGATTGGCTAAATTTTGAATTTTTATTATTTCCTCGGGTTGCAGATGACGGAATCGCCCCTGTATTCTTAAATATTCATCTACCGGCGAGGCTTTAAAATTATCATTAATGCTAGAGTCTATAATTTTTCCATCTTTATACTCTAAAAGCGGATAGAGGCCGCTTTGAACCGCTAATCGGGCGGCCCTGATAGCTTCATCGGTTTTGATTTTCCATCCCGGCACGCAGGGTGTCAAGATTTGGATATAAGACGGACCATTAGTCTCTAAAGCGTGTTTAACTTTGTTAGTAATGTCATCTGGAAAAGCGCTGGTGCTCTGGGCAACATATTTAAGACCGTGCGCCAAGGCGATAGCCAACATTTCTTTTTTATTTTGTTCGGAGCCTAAACTGTTTTTTCCCGCTGGCGTAGTGACGGTATTAGCTCCCCAGGGGGTAGAGCCGGAAGCTTGGATACCGGTGTTGGAATAAGATTCGGTATCATAACAAATATAGACGATTTCTTCATTTCGTTCCCACATGCCGCTGATTAGGCCAATGCCGATATCATAAGTGCCGCCGTCGCCAGCTTGGATAACTACTTTAGTTTTTTTCTTTTTATGTTTTAAAGTCGCCTTAATTCCGCTGGCAACCGCGGCGGAATTCTCAAATAGGGAATGCATCCAGGGCAGGCGCCAAGAGCTTTGGGGATGGGCGGTAGTCGTCACCTCCAGGCAGCCGGTAGCGTTCACTAAAATCGTATCGTCGCTTAGAGCGCGCATAACCGCTTGGACAGCGCTTAATTGGCCACAGCCAGCGCAGGCGTTATGTCCGGGGGTAATTTTATTTTTTTTCTTGTCCATATTAATAATCAGGATGGCAACAATATAAACCTTCTCCACAGTCCCTTCTTCTCCAGGCATTGTTATCATGAGACCATCCTTTTTCTGTGCAACGCGGAAAAATTTGCCCTCCAGTTCCTTTTGAGGTGCAAATAGAGCCATCTTTCATCCCGCACGGCTCTCCCTCTTTGTAAGCTGTTTGTCCGTGCCATTCCATTTCATTATAACAACGGCAGGAATCTTCTATGTCTTTTCCATAACAATAATCCCCATTATTCTTACCGGTGCAGGGATTAGTGCAATTTATGTTGGTGCTTCCAATTCTCCTTTCTTGGCAATAATAGTTATATGTTTTTTCCCATGTGTAATCTGTTGGCGCTATTGTGCCACAGTTGGCTCCTTGTATGACTTCATGTACGGAAACGGGTTTGCAATATGTGTAACCTTTCGAACTTTCATATTGGCAGCAATAAAAATTTTCTTTATTAATACAGCCAAATTTATTGTCCTCTCTAGTACCAACGTTTTCACATCTCGTATTATTTTCACATTTTTTTGATTCCGCATCCGGACAAGATTCATTACCGTTTTTGTCTGTTATCGTGATGACATTGCCTCTTGTCGGATGGCAGCAGAAAGTTTTTGGTTGAATCGCTTTTATTTTAGAAATTTTAAAATCTACAAGATAAGGATTGACAGTTTTTAATATTAACCACGATCCAAATACTAGGAGGAGTCCGGTAAGGCTGCCCGTAATTAAGCCTTTCGCCTGGCTGATTTTCTCGCTACTGCCGGCGGAAGTGAGCCAGATAATGCCGCCAGCCATAAGAACAATGGCGGCAAGGATGCCGGCGATGGCGATGCCATAATTATAAAAGCCTTTGACCATTTGGGCGATGTAGCTAGTATCTTTGTTGCTGAGAGTAATTTGTTGACCTTTATCGACCAAGCCCGGCAAGCCTATTTGCGGCTCAAAGATTAAAGGATCTTTGATGTCCGCTAGAGTTTGGCCGGGAAAAAAGAGAAAGAAGCCGAAAAAGGTAAATATTATTAAGCCTAATTTTATTAAATTAAAGACTTTCGCATTTTTCATATTACCAAAATTTAAGACCGGCCTTGCCGGCTGATTTAATGATATTTTTGATGATGGCGGTGCTGATATCACGTCCGCCTAAACCAATAATGTGATCGCTGCTTAAACCCTGATATTGGGGAAGAGAACTCATTACATCACTGTAAAGAGGTCCATAAGCGCCAGCGGAACTTGCTTTTTCTAAAACAGCAAGGCGCGGACAATTTTTTATTATTCTCTTAATATCTTGAGCGGGGAAAGGTCGATAACTTCTAATTTTTAAGAGGCCGCTATTTTTTTCTTTTTTTAAGACTTCTTTAATCGTGCCGGCGACAGAGCCCATGGTAATCAAAATAGTTTTTGGATTTTTCGGTCCACAGTATTCAATCAAGCCGTTATCAAATATCGGTTTAACGCTGAGTGGCGAGGGCAGTATTTTTTTCCACTCGCGGTAGGCGCGGCTCAAGCTCGCTCCAGTTTTTTTTAAGTCTTCATCAAGTTTTTTCTTTTCCCGCCAATAATGTTCCGGCGTAAAGAAGCCACCTAGAGTAATCGGTTTTTGCGGGTTAAGATAAGTACCCGGCGCCGGCTTATAAGTAGGTAGGTATTTCTTGATAGTTTTTTTGTCTGGAATAATGACGTTTTCGTAGGAGTGGGTTAAAATGAAACCGTCAACATTGATGGCTACTGGTAAATTATAAGATTCCGCCAGTTTGTAGGCGATAACATGTAGATCAACGGCTTCTTGATGATTTTCTGCAAACAACATCATCCAGCCGGCATCGCGCATTGCCATCGCATCGCTGTGATCATTCCAAATATTTATGGGCGCGCCGACGGCGCGGTTGGCAACGGTCATGACTAATGGCAAACGCAGACCGGCGGCATTATACAATACCTCCATCATCAAAATTAAACCTTGGGAGCTGGTAGCACTATAGACGCGACTGCCGGCAGCCGCGGCGCCAACTATAATTGAGGCGGCGGCAAATTCACTTTCGGCCCGCAGGTATTCAAAATCAGCCTTACCCTCAGCTTTTAGTTGGGCCAGGTCTTCTACTATATGAGTTTGCGGCGTGATCGGATAGGCGGAGACTACTTCTGGAGAAAGATTAGACACAGTCAGAGAAATCGCCCGTGAACCCTCAAGAAATTTTGTTTTATTATTTAAAACCATGAATCAAAGCTTAAATTTTTATTGTTTTTAAATTTAAAATTCTAAATTAATAGTCTTTGGTCATTTTAATCGCTTTAACTGGACATTCGGAGGCACAAATACCGCAACCCTTGCAATAATCGTAGTCTACCTCGGCTTTTAACTTATTGTTTTTATCCATTTTCATAAAAATACAGGCGTCTGGGCACAGTTTGGCGCAGCGGGAACAGCCGATGCAGATATTCTTATCTATTTCCGGGCGATATGTTCGCCAAGCACCGGTTTTGTTGTCTAAAGAGGATCCGGGCCGGGCAAAAGGCCGATGCGGATTATTCTTTTTCTTCATATTGGTAGGATTTTAACACCGCGTTTTTATTTTTATTGATTATTTCCTTGCCTTTGTCCGCAAATTTATCGGTAATCGCCGCCAGCAGCGATTTAAGGGAAATAAGCTTGGTGACTTGAGCAAAAGAACCGAGAATGACGGTATTAACCAAATTTTTTCCTAAGAGTTCCAGGGCGATTTCAGTCGCCGGGCTTGGATAAATATTATGGCGTTTGATTTTATTTTTTAGTTTTGAGGCTAAGTCTGTTTTTTTCGTGCGGCTGTTGATTATTAAGATGCTATTGGGCTTTATTCCGACCAAGATTTCTTTTACCGCCAGCAGGCTGTCATCCTGGATAATTAGAATATCAGGCCTATATATTTGTTCTCGGGTGATAATTGGTTTTTTATCTAAACGAACGAAGGATTGAACAGGAGCACCGCTTCTTTCCACGCCAAATAAAGGAAAAGCTTGGGCATATAAGCCGTCAAGAAAAGCGGCGCTGGCTAATAATTCGGCGGCGGTGACTACGCCCTGGCCGCCGCGCCCATGTATTCTTATCTGTATCATAATTAAATTATTGGGCTAAGAGACCGTCGATAATGCCAATGAAATTTTCTTCCGGGTAAAAGCCGGTAATTTTATAGCGATTGATAAACCAAGTAGGAGTGCCGGAGAGACCTAATAGTTCGGCATCGGAAAAATCATCGTTTAACCGGTAGAGATAAGTCTTATTATCCAGGCAAGAGGCAAAATTATCCGCGTTTAAACCCAGACTATTAGCCAGTTCTTTGAGTTTAAGATTCAGTTCCGGACCTTGCAGAGAGCTAAGGGTATCTTGATTATTAAACAGAAGCTCGTTCATTTCCCAGAATTTATTTTGGCTGCCGGCGCAATTAACGGCTAAAGCCAAATCTACCGAATTGTCATGCAGAGGGTAATCGCGGAAAGTAATACGTATTTGGTTTCCATATTTCTTGGCTAAATTACGGACAACCGTGGCGGCTTGGCGGCAATAGGGGCAAGCATAATCAGAAAAAATTACGATTTTTACCTTAGCGTTAATTGGTCCGAGACTATAATTTTCTCCTCGACCATCAATCGCGGCGGTGATTTTTTGGATTTCAGCGGCCTGTTGTTCTGCGCTCTGCCCCTTCCTAATTTCTTGAACCTTATTGGCTACATAAAAGGCGGAGGCGCTGACGGCCGCGATTAATCCTAGTAATAGAATGATGATTATTATTCCCCAAGGTTTCTTATACCAAGGTCGCAGCTTTTTTTTATGTTTTTCTTTCATTTCTAAATATTTAATACGTTCATCGATGCTCATATGTTTAATTGAAAAAAGCTTATTTTTTCTTTATACTTAATTAGTATTTATTATATTAGTATTTATTTTAATTTTATTATATCACAAGCGGGCGTTCGTGGCTATTTGCCCCTTGATGTTGCTTTAGTTATTATTATGAAGATAATTTCCTGGAATATTAATGGGATAAGGGCGGCTTTAAAAAAGGGTTTGCTTGATTGGTTACAACAAGAAAAGCCTGATATTATTTGTTTGCAAGAGACAAAAATTAGCGATGAGGCCAGGGAAAAAATTCGGCTAGAATTTGAAGGCTATAATTCTTTTTGGCATGGAGCCAAGCGCCCTGGTTATAGTGGCACGGCAGTTTTAGTCAAACAGGGAAGTAAAGTCAAGGTTAGTAATGGTTTCGGTCCGTCTAAAGATGACGATGAGGGCAGAGTGCAGACAATTGAGTTGTCTGATTTTTATCTATTAAATGTTTATTTTCCTAACGCTAATGCCGAATTGACGCGCCTAGCCTATAAGCTTGATTTTAATCGTGATTTATTGGCTTATATCAATAAATTAGAAAGTAATAAACCCGTTATTATTGCTGGCGATTTCAATGTTGCCCACCAAGAAATAGATTTAGCGAGACCCAAAGAAAATGCCGGCCATGCCGGTTTTACCACTGAAGAGAGAAATTGGTTTAAGCAATTATTGTCTGCTGGATATTTAGATTCTTTTCGTTTACTGGAGCCGAAAAAGGTGCAATATTCCTGGTGGAGTTTTCGGGCAGGAGCGCGCCGAAAGAATGTTGGTTGGCGGATTGACTATTTTGTAATTTCCGCTAAACTTAGAAAAAAGATAAAAAAAGCCTTTATTCTCGATCAGGTTCTCGGCTCTGATCACGCTCCCGTAGGTATAGAAATATAAAAGCTTAAGATATATGTATAATCATCAAGCAATTGAAAAAAAATGGCAACAGCGTTGGCGCGCATCTAAATTATATAGAACCGGCGAAGATAGGCAAAAGCCGAAATATTATGTTTTGGATATGTTTCCGTATCCTTC
>Ga0116178_10000191_pt1 | contig 54178 bp, 49 predicted proteins | sample AD_STIC12_MetaG_FD_89880 | JGI IMG/M metagenome (GOLD analysis project Ga0116178, IMG submission 89880) | Active sludge microbial communities of municipal wastewater-treating anaerobic digesters from USA - AD_STIC12_MetaG | ecosystem: Engineered > Bioreactor > Anaerobic > Digestate | place: USA...
ACCGAGGTCTGACACGTGGCTGGGGCTGGAGTTCGTGGGCAGCGACTCCAGCACCCTGTCGTACACGAGGATCAGCGACGTCGAGGAGGATGATACCGGCGGCGCGGTGAACGTTGGCGGTACTGCACGCCTGCGGCTCAGTCACTGCGTCATCGCCTACAACACCGGGATCAACGGCGGCGCGATTTTTAACGGCGACGGTACAAAAGCGTCGATTGTGTACGCCGATTGGACCGTGATGCACAGCAACCACGCGGTGTACGATGGAAGCGCGGTTTTCACGCGCACCACCGCGAAAACCTATCTCACGAACTGCACCATCGCGGGCAATGTATCGGGGACCAGCGGGTACGCGGTATTCAGCGATGCGGGAACTGTCAACCTGTTGAACTGCATCGTCTGGGGCAACGGCAAGGCTATCGGCGTTCTGAATGGCGGCTCCGTCACGGCAACAACATCTGATATCGAGACCGCCACCGTTTACCCCGGCACGAACAACAAGAACGTAGACCCGCTGTTCCTGAACCCTGCGGTCCGAGACTACCGTCTACAAGCGGGTTCCCCTTGCATCGGCACAGGTACGGGCGGTGAAGTGATGGGAGCATTTGCGTACGTCCCGACCACACTAAACCTTCTGGAGCCCGTCGCGAAGCCGGGTGATTCGCTCCTCGTAACCATCCGCGGGACATTTCTGCCGGCATACTCGGTCGACGTTGCATTCCTGATCAACAAAGCGGTGATCATTCCGGATACCGTGGGCAAACCCCTTGTCTACTCGCATGCGTTCTCATCTGCCGCCGGCGGAACCGTGTGGTCGAACTTCGTCGGCGATACGCTTTTCCTTTCTTTCACCGCCACGGAGCGCGTCGGCCTGACGAACCAGCCACTGGTCAGCCTGCGGTTCCGCGTGGCACCGGGTGCGGTGGGTGGCGACTACTTCACCGTGTTTGTGCCGTCCGAAACCAGCATTGACGAACAGCCGGTGGATAACCTCAACAACGGGAAGGTATACGTCCAGACGCTGGGAGATGTGACGAAGTCCAGCGGGCTCACGGCCGCGGACGCGACGGAGATCCTCAAATTTGTAGTCCGGTTAAGGCCGGCAATTGACATCGACCTCGCGGATGTGACGTGCAACCAGAAAGTCACCAGCTTCGATGCCGCGTGGGTGCTGCAGAAAGTGCTGCACCCCGAGTACCTCTTCCCGTGCGAAGGTGGAGGCCCTCTTCCCCGTCCGGCGGGCCACCCTGCGCTGGTCCTTCGCTGGCAGAGGGAAGGCGACGCGTGGCTGTTGTTCGGCGACCATGCGGGAGCACTGGCGGGTGACCTGACGCTGGCGCTGGGTTCGGAGGATGCGGTCAACGCGACGGGCAGCGGCACGGTGGTGGTCAACCAGGACGGAAGCGTTCTGCACGTCGGACTGGTTGATTTCTCCGGCGAGCCGTTGCTTCTGCGCATTGAAGGTGCCGGCGTATCCGCGCAGCCGTTAATCCTGGCAGCCGATTTCAACGACGGGGAATACAGGATATCCGGATCCCGTCCGGTGGCGCTGGCGCTTGAGCAGAACGTGCCAAACCCGTTCAACCCCTCGACGACGATCCAGTTCCGCGTTCCGGACGCAGGGTTCGTCAAGCTCGCGATCTATGGCATTGACGGGCAGCTTGTTCGCTCGCTGACTGCGCAGCACGTCGAAGCGGGCGTGCACGAGGCGGTGTGGGACGGGCGTGATAATTCCGGTCGGGCCGTGGCGAGCGGAGTGTACGTGTATCGCCTGACTTCGGACCGGGGTGTAATATCAAGGAGGATGGTGCTGGCGCGGTAGGAAACCGCCCGCGTCGCGGGATGAACTTCCGTTTCAACGGGGGCGATTGCATCGTCGCCCCCGTTTTTATGGTGAGGAGAAGCGCTTCGCCCGCGAACGGCTTTCAGCTCGAGTGGTTATGCGTTGGATCGTTGCAGGAGGAGGAAGCAGCTCGGATCCGCTTCACGATTCGCCAGCCGTGAAAACCTGCGCTGGCGAGAAACAGCACGGCAAGCAGGATATTGACCGCGCTCGGTTGCACGTAGCAGACAATCGCAAACCCCGCCAGCCCGCAAACCCACGCCACTACGAGCAGGGGAAGCACGACGCCGGGAGCCAGCCGAACGGCAACGGTGGTCGCCACGATGAGCATGATCGCCGACGCAACAACCAGCCAGACGCCGGTCTGGTGGATCTTTATCACGGTCTCGATGGGCATGTTGACCTCCTCATGTGCGGGGTTACATCGGCGTATCAGAACCCGCGCCGCTTGTTAACGACGTTCAGCAGAGGTACTCCGCGGACGTAGCGCCACAGGTTCTCCTTGAGAAACAGAAACCGGCGCCGGTCGAGCGCGTCGGTGTTGCCGCCGATGTGCGGGGTAATGGAGACGTTCATCATGTCCCAGAGCGGATGTTCCGGCGGCAGCGGCTCGGGGTCGAGAGCATCCAGACCGGCTCCCGCAAGGTGGCCGCATTGCAGAGCCTCGGTCAACGCATCGGTATCCACCACCTTGCCGCGGGAAGAATTAATTAGGTATGCACCTTTCTTCATTCGGAAAAGGCGGTCCCGGTCGAAAAGCTTCCGGGCCGTCGTCGCCGGCGCCGTGACGAACACGACATCCGCCTCCGGCAGTACCTCGTCCAGCCGGTCAGGCCGCAACAGGGTGATCCCGGCTCCCGCCTTTCGAATCATGTCAATGCCGATGGTCTTCATGTGAAACGCCTGGACCCGCTCGGCGATTTCCGACCCGATGCCTCCCATGCCTACGATCAGCGCTGTTTTCCCGTAAAGCTCCGTCGCCCGGAGAGGCTTGTAGAGCCACGTTTTTCGGTCTGGTCGCAACGCCGCGGCCAGAACCTGTGATGTGAGAGCGAGAAGATGGGCAACGGCAAGCTCGGCGATGAAGATGCTGAAAATGCCCTTGCAATTGGTGATGACGACGTCGCTCGCCACCATCTCCGGGTAGAGAATGCCCTCCACGCCGGCGCTGGTTGTCTGCACCCACCGGAGGTTCGGCAGCCGGGGAAGCATTTCCTGCCTCACGCCGCCGTATGCGGCCTCAATTTTGTCCAGAGGCTGGTCGTCATTCAGAGGTCCAAGCAGAATCGTGGACCCGGGCGCGGCTTCCCGGAGTTCGTCCCGCCAGGGTTCGTGTGATTCGCGACCGTAATAGAATACGATAGGGCGAGGTTGATGCATGGTGCCCCTTTTCACGGGGTGAGACAGTCAGGCGCACAAAGAAACGGGGGCGTCCATTCTCTTCCGAGAAGCGTCGCCCCCGTCGGTCACGTGTATCAGTTATCCGCCCAGCACGATGACGAGGAATTTGTCGCGCCAGAATGTCCCGGGGTTGATGATGCGGATTGTCGTTCCGGTGGCTGTGCGTTCAAGCTGGTACGAACTGCTCGCGCGCTCCGGCAGAAGCTTCTGTATGCTCTGCGAGCGCGTGTGCGGAATCACCAGACGGTTCTCATTCTGGATGTCAAATTCGCTGAACCTGGACGGATCGTCGTTGTAACCCGGAGCGATGACGGTCTCTTTGCCGATGCCCAGGAAACCTCCGCGCTCCGTAACAAGTCCGTTTCTTTTCAGGCCGTCCAGCGTGCCATAGGTATAATAGCCCGTACCAAGTTGCCGCTGCTGCCGCTCGATTGTCTGTTGCTGTTCGGCGCTCAGGCGCGATTGTTCTTCCAGCGTTCGCGTCTGCTGGGCTATCGTGGCCTGCTGTCGGGAAACTGTGCCTTCCAGTTCTGATACGCGATTTACCAGCACGGCAATTTGGGAGTCCTTCTCCGCAACCCGGTTGGTCAGAGTGGTTACCAGTTGTTCCAGTTCCGCGATTTTGAACCGCGACGAACTCACCTGCTGGCGGAGGCTCTGAATCTGAGCTTTGTTCCGCTTCATCGCCGTCTGAAGCGTGTTTATGTCGTCGAGCATGTTCTGCGTCTGGGAACTGCTCATCCGCAGTTCCGGGTTCGCGCTCATCACGCGGGTGACCGAGGCCTGTCCGCGCGTGACCGAATCCAGGCGGGATTCAATCTCATTGATGTTCCGCGTGACGGTGCGGATGTATTCGTCTTTCATCCGGTCGTTTCGCTTCAGCCGCTCGACCTGCCGCTGGAGCGCGGCAATTCTTTTCGCGGGATCCGACGACTCAAGATCGGCCTCTTCGTCGCCTCCGCCGCCACACCCGACGACGAACGCAAACAGGAGCATGAAGAACAGGATGCGAGGATTCATCGGTTGGCCACCTCTTCAAACAGCCACGAGCTGTTCAGGTTGTTGTCCGCGGATTCCAGGACGATTTTCCCGTCGGCATTGACATAAATGATACCGACTCCAAGGCCTTCCAGCTCCACGATGTTTTCCATCAGATAGAGCTTCCCCTTGCCGTCCTGGCGGCTGTCCGGCGCATTCATGGTGTAGAGAAACTCCGCCTCGGTGCTGGAAGAAGGCAGCACGTTTTTTACGTCCAGCGTGACGGCGACCTCCTCCGCATTAATATGTCCGATGAAGAACCGTTTGATATCGGTGTTGAGCGCCACCGGCGGCGGAGTCTGCTTGCGCACGTTGGCCGGCAATGCCGCGGAGGGTGCCTCGAACGGTATTTCGCCGGCAGCGATTACCTCCTCATCCAGTGATTGAATCGCCCGTACCGCCAGCTTCTCGGGGTCTGCCGGAATCACCTCCCCGATCACGGCGATCCTGAACCCGAATGCTTTCCCGATTTTTGCAACCACTTTTGCGTCCGCGAAGTTGCTCGTCGGCTGAACCACCACACTCAACACCTTGTTGGCAACTGCGGTGTCAATCGTGATGACGGTGTACTTCCCGTCCGCGATTTTCGCGAGGTACGCTGCCAGGGCTGCGTCTCGCTCAACGTAGTGGTGGTTGCCGGGGCTTCCGAACACACCAACGACACCGATGGTTGTCACGGTGTCCTGTTCAAGCGCCTTGTCCAGCGCGTTGCCAAACTTGTCCCGGCCACACCCGGCTGCGGCAAGGCAGATCATCCCGCAGACAAAGGGCAACAGCGCACGTCTCATAAGTTCCATGCCGTCTCACCAAGTCCTTTCTGGAAGAGGCACCCATGTGCAAGCTCTCCACGCGTTGTTGCATATCGTGGCGCGACTCCCCTCGCGCCCGCAACTGGATTTCACACGTACACGGTACTACAAAACGAACCTATACCCAACATCGGCTCTCAGGAGCATGAGCCCGCGCCTCTTTTGCGGGCGTCCGCGGCGGCATCCGCGATAGCCTCTCTGGTGAGCCCCGCCGCTTCGTACATCGCAAAGATGTTCTCGCTCGGCGTTTCCGGAGGGACCGTGTGGGACGCGGCAAGGATGTATCCTCCGCCGTCCTCCGTCATGATCTCGATAAGCTTCCGCGTTTCCCGGAATACTTCCTGCGCGGTTCCCTGCGGAAGCAGCCCCTGCGTATCCACCCCACCCATGAAGGTAAGCTTCCGCCCGAACTCCCTTTTCAGCGAAGCGGGGTCCATTCCGGGGCAATTGCATTGTATGGGGTTCAGCACATCCAGGCCAATTTCGATCAGATCAGGTATGATATCCCTTACTGCTCCGCAGGAATGGTAGGCCACCGGGATGCCCCTCCTCTTCCCCGCGGCGAAGATCTCTTTCAGGTGCGGCTTCACCAGATCACGCCAGAGAGACGGACTCATGATCATCGCGAGCTGTCCGCCCACGTCGTCGCCGGTCCAGAGCCAGTCCAGCGGAAAACGACGGCATGCTTCTTCCGCAAGGTGACGGGAAAAGGCGCCGGCTTCGGCAAGCATCGTGCGTGCAAGGTCCGGATCTGCCAAAAGGTCGATCGTTGCCTGCTCCATCCCTCGCAGGCGGCAGATCATCTCGAACAGGCAGGGCGACACATCACAACCAATGAAATACCGGTCGCCGTACCGCAGCAGGGGCACCATGTTCGCCATCAGAGAATCCACGCGGTCGTAGGGATATCGGTACGCACGCACTTCTTCGCGCGATGCGTTTTCCAGCGGGGAACTGAGTATCTGGTTGAAGTGCCCCGACTTCACCCATTCGATGCCCCAGTCATCCCGATGCGTTTCCCCGTCACGTTCGTGGACAATCCCCTCCATCGCGTGGTTGTTGCCCACCCACGTCTGGCGCACATCATCGCCCATTACCGTGGGAAGCTCGCTCACCGGTATGTCAAGCTCAGCGGCGAGGCGCCGGGCAGTGACGGGATGAAACCACATGAAAATGGGAATGCGGTCGGCGGGAAGGCGGTTCAGGGCCGCGTGAACCCTCTGTCTGGGTGTCATCTGAAACGTCCAGGTCCTTTTCCCCGGCTACGCCGGCGGAACAAGAATCACCATCAAGAGCGCGCCAACGAAGAGAAGAACGGCAACGCCGAGCGTCAGGGCAAGAATCCAGCGCTCCGCTTTCGTACCTCTGGCCATATCCCCTCCTTACTCGAAACGCTCCCCTTTTTTCGGGTGCGCGCCGCGAACCCAGGCCGCACCTTCCATGGGGCGCTTGCCCGCGGGCTGCACGATATCCAGACGGAGAATGCCATCCCCTGTCGCAACGCGCACCCCGTGCCTGTCGTCCGCCTGAAGGACCGTGCCGGGGGCTGCGTCACCGGGGGCAGGAGCTTCCTCCGCGGCAGCCCGAAGAATGCCGAAAGGCTGTCCCTTCCATACGGCGTACGCGCCGGGGGAAGGATTCAGCGCCCGTACCAGGTTGCGGATCGTTTTGGCGGGTTCCTCCCACCGAATCCTGCCGTCCTCCTTCGTGAGTTTCGGCGCGGTGGTCGCCTCGGCATCATTCTGGGGGATCATTACGGCGGCATCGCGCGCGATATCGTCCACTGCGGCGGCGAGTTCTTCTGCTCCCGTCACGGCCAGCCGCGCCGCAAGCTCGCCACAGGTTTCGTCGTCGCCGATGGCGACCGGTCGCTGGCGAAGTATCCGCCCCGTGTCCACCGTCGGCTCAAGCAGAAATACCGTTACGCCGGTTTCGCGTTCCCCGTTGATGAGCGCCCGTTGGATCGGGGCGGCGCCCCGGTATTTTGGAAGCAGGGAAGCGTGGAGGTTAATGGCCCCGAGACGCGGGATTCGCAGCAGTTCTTCCGGCAGAACGCGGAATGCGACCACAACAAAAAGGTCCGGCTGCAGTGCTTCAAGGCGGGAGTGTGTGTCCGTGTCTCTGAGCGATTGGGGTTGAATCACAGGAAGCCCCAGCCGTTCCGCTGCCCGTTTGACCGGAGGCGGCTGGATTGCCCGACCGCGGCCCGCCGGTTTGTCCGGTTTCGTCACCACGGCAACAATGGGGTGCCGTCCCGACGCCAGTTTTTCCAGCGACGGCACGCTGAATTCCGGTGTTCCCATGAACACGATGCGAAGGGGCTTCACGACAACTTACCAGGAAAGCAGTATGGGGGCGGGCACATCTCAGCCCATCCCCCGCTCAACGGCACCTGAACGAACCGTCCTGCTTCTCATGATCGCTTTCCCTGCGACTTCGCCAGCGCCTTGAGCTGTTTGCGCAGGAGTTGCCGCCGGACGGGGCTGATACGATCGACAAAAAGGATGCCGTCGAGATGGTCGTACTCGTGCTGTATGATCCGCGCCACCATGTCGTCCGCATCGAGATGCGCCGGTTCGCCGGCAATCGTCTGATAGTCCACGGAAACTCGTTCCGGGCGCACCACGTCAGCCCTTATGTCGGGTACGCTCAGGCACCCTTCCTCGATGACGACATGCTCTCCCGACCGCGTGACCACGGGGTTGATCAATGCAAAGGCTTTGCCTTTCTCATCTCCGGCAGTGGGGTCAATCACGATCATGCGAATCGATACCCCCACCTGGGGCGCGGCCAGCCCTACCCCTGGTTCCGCATACATGGTTTCGATCATGTCGGTTGCCAGCGTCTGCAGTTCCCGCGTGAATTCCCGCACCGGTTCCGCGACACGGCGGAGAACGGGGTCACCATATATGCGAATCGGGAGTAAGGCCATCCGGGAAATGTCCTGAACGCTGATGCGATTTTACTCAGAGGCGGCGGATTCCACGACAGAGGAAATGGCGGAGCGCTGGACCTCCACCTTCACGTTTTCGGCGATCCGGAGCACAACGACATTATCCTTCACCTGCTGGATATCCCCGTAGATGCCGCCAAGAGTGAGCACACGATCGCCCTTTTTCAGCGCCTCGAGCATCTTTTCCTTTTCCTTTTGTCGCTTCTGCTGCGGGCGGATCATGAAGAAGTACAGAACCACGAACATGAGCAGCAGGGGAACAAACATTCCCCACGGGCTGCTGGCCTGCCCTCCGGAAGGCTGGGCACCCATGGCAAATGCGTTTCCTCCGGTAAGCATCAATCCTGCGATGGTCAATCGATCAACACGCATGCAGTGTCTCCTTGGTTGTGCGGCATCTTTCCGTGTATCAACAACGCTACTGATTCCCCTCTTCGAGCCGGTATCCGGTAAGGAATTCCCGTCGCCACTGATCGAACGTTCCCGCTACGACCGCTTCTCTCATCCGGCGAACCAGGCGGAGATAAAATGTAACATTGTGGAGGGTACAGAGCCTCATTCCGAGGATTTCGTCACTTCGTATGAGATGCCGGATGTACGCGCGGGAGTACTGTCGGCAGGCCTCGCAGGGACAATCCTCCTGAATCGGGGCGGTGTCCTCCGCGAACCGCGCGGATTTCAGAATGAGCCGTCCCGTGTTCGTGAACACGGTTCCTTTCCTCCCGTTCCGGGTCGGAATGACGCAGTCGAACATGTCCACGCCCCGGGCAACGGCTTCCACAAGGTCCTCCGGGTATCCGACGCCCATCAGGTACCGCGGTTTGTCAGCGGGAAGCAGCGGTCCTATCTCCTCCAGCACCGCCCACATGAGCTCCTTTGGTTCACCAACGGACAGGCCCCCGATGGCATGGCCGGGGAAATCAAGCCGGGAGAGAAGGCGCGCCTGTTCCCGTCTCAACCAGAGGGAGGTCCCACCCTGCGCGATCCCGAACAGTGCCGGCGGTGCTGCGTTCCTGTGCGCCTCGCTGAGCTTCCGGTGCGCCATCAGCGAACGGACTGCCCACCGGAACGAGCGGTCGGCGGCAGAAATGACCTGCGCAAGGGGAGCCGGGTACGGGGCGCATTCGTCAAACGCCATGATGATATCGGCACCAAGCTGGTGCTGGATCTCCACCGAGCGTTCCGGCGTCAACGCGTACGTGGAGCCGTCGAAGTGGCTCCGGAACACCACCCCTTCTTCCGTCACCCTGTTAAGGTCACCGAGACTGAACACCTGGAATCCGCCACTGTCAGTAAGGATGCTGCGGTCCCAGCCCATGAAACCGTGCAGGCCTCCCATGCGATGAATGCGGGAAGGATCGGAGCGCACCAGCAGGTGGTATGTGTTTCCGAGGATGATCTGAGCACCGGCCGCGCGGAGATCATCCTGCGAGAGCGTCTTGACACTTCCCAGTGTGCCAACCGGCATGAACATCGGGGTTGGGAACGCGCCGCGTCGTGTCGTAACGATGCCCGCGCGGGCACTTCCGTCGGTGGCAGAGAGTTCGAAGGAAAGCGTGTGCACGGGTAACGCCGGAATCGGGACGGGAACGAAAGGGCTGCAGCAATCTGGACAAAGGTAGTGGGAAATATACGATTCCCGAGGTGCTCTGGCACACGAGGTGCGCCGGCACACGGGGTATGCCGGCACCCGCGGACTTGGAAGAAAGCGGCGGGGCGTGCACGTCGCGGGATTGGCACCCGGTTTCCGGCGTTGAACCGCTGCCTCAGCTGCCCCCCCGACGGAAGAAACCAGACGCGTGGCTCTGCCGGCAGCGCTCAGGCCGGTGGTGGCTGCGGAAACGAGGATTCACGCCGGGGCACAAGCCACCACGCAAGGAGGTACACCACTGTCAGCGGGAAGAGGCCGGTGACGAGGAGCAACGCAATCGCCACCAGTCTGACGGCCAGGGGGTCCACATCGTACATCTCCGCCAATCCGCCGCAGATTCCGGCGATTTTTCTGTCAGTGGTCGAACGGTACAGCTTTTTCATCCTGCCTGCTCCTCATGGGTGTGACTGAACGCGCGGACCTCGAAATGCGGAAACGCCGTGGTCGGCCCGCAGCCCCGGGATTTCCTAACGGTTTTCTTTCGCCGCGCGCTTCTCCTCCCGGGAGACGAGCCCATAGAACACGAGCAGACCGGCTCCCAACGCCGCCAGGATGGTTCCGACGGCGATCCACGGCGATGCCAGCGGCAATGCGGCGCACAGGACGATTGCAACCCCGACAAAGAGCAGGGTTATTGCGCCTCCCAGAATTCGGACGGAAACCGGCATACGGTCAGCAGGGTTTCCCGGGAGGTCCACCGTGATGCCGCTGCTCCCCCCTTGATGAATTTGCGCCACGGCAAGGCGAAGCAGGTGAATCCCGTCGCGAATATCCCAAGCGCGGTCTTCACCGCCCAGAGAAACAGCACTCCTATGACCAGAATCTTCCACGTGTCCATCACTTCGAGGGATTTCATGATGATCTGAAGGGAATCCTGCACGGTACGAACTCCTACTGGTTGTTGTGAATTCGACCTTCAACGACTGCACTGATAATCTCCACGAGGTATGCGGCTGACTCCTGCCATTCCCGAACGTCGTCCGGTGGGAATGTCGTCAGATCGGCGTAGTCACCTTTCTGGCGCAAATCGAAAAGCCGGTGGTAGAACCTGCCCGCGTCCTTTGGAACGCGCCCGCTCTTCACCCAGTTTGTGTCAAACAAAGCGCGCACGCCGCTGTGTTTTGCGGATGACTGGCCCTCAGTCAGAAGGAGGCCACTCACAGCGTAGAAACAGGCGTAGTAGAGCCGGTTGACCGCCGCATTCAAGTGGTCGTTGTCCAGTAACAACTCGGCTTCGCCAAGGGCTTCTTTCGCGCGTTCGAGGCGGTATCGGACGAGCGTGACCTGCTCCGGGGTCATAGCTGAATCCCTTCCCGCGTGACGTTGGCATGGAACGGCGTGGCCGACATAAGAGGGGAATCCCACTCGTCGCGGGCAAAAAAGATCAGGGAAACCACGATATCGTTCTCCAGTTCGAAGTCGTACACCGCGTTCCTGATCGCGTTCTCCTGTTCGTCGGAGAGTACGTGCTCCGACAGAACCAGCACGTCGTAATCTGAGTCGGGTTCGCGGGTCCCACGTGCGGCACTACCGTACAGAAACAGCACCACGTCCGGAGCCACCTCGTAGACTGCGCGTTTGAGCCCCCGAGAGAACCAGTAATCTATCGCGCGTTTGTCTGACACCTCAGTTTCCTCCTCCCGTGGAGGAATCCTCCTATTCCAGCCTCGTCATGGCGGAATTGGAGACAATGAACGCAAATCCCACGTTCAGCAGGAAAACGCCGATTAATTGACATCCATCGCGAGGCACGGTCGCAAAGCGTAGGATTACCGTGCAAGCCACGATGCTGAAAAAAGGACGGCCGTTCCAACGATACGCCCTGGGAACTGGATGTCCCATGGAATATCCCGCTTCGCGATTTTTCCGATGGTACACATAACGCCGGCAAAAACGCACTTCCCCACGGGAGCTGCCAAAAGGGCGATCGCGACAATGAGCACGCTCACGAGCACGCAGCCCAAAGACAGCAACGCGAATTTTCCTGCGCTCGTCACCATAATGGTGTCAATATACGGCATCATCAGTTTCTCTCCACGAAAACCGCGCTCTCGCCCATTTTCTCCGTGTGTTCCGCCGCCACCTCGGATTGTTCCTCGCGGGTGCGCTCCCAGCGCGCTGGTAGAGAACGTGAACCGGTAATGACACGGCAGACAAGTGCCGGTTCTTTCACGATTCGGCCACCGTCCAGGGAGATCGCGGTTGTGCCCAGCGCACGTTCCGCCATCTGCTCCTCAGTCTACTTCTTCGGCACTGCGTGGTGACGGAGTGGTTTTTTCAAACTTCGCGACGACGAGATAGAACAGCAACAACCCGATGCCGGCGGCAAGCAGAACGATGCCAAATACTGCCCATCCCGTAAGGTTCGGAATGACCGCGGCAATGACGACACCCAGCCCGACCGTGAGGAACATGACACCGATTCCCAGGATTTTCAGGGACATCGGTACCCCGCGCGGAGTCTCCTCGCCGCTGAGGTTGGGAACGGCTCTCATCGCACCCTCCACGGCGCGTCTGCCGGGGCCGAGGATAGCCGCGGTTGCGACCACGAGAACAAACAGAATCCCGGCCACCAGAACGGCAGTAATACCGAGAATCACCACTTTCCCCGTGCTCATTGCCGCCAGCGCTTCGAACATGGTTCAATCCTTTCATTACGTCGTTTTCAGCACAAACCGGCCCCACATGAGGTCCTTCAGCACCTCGCGCACGACTCCTGAGGCTTCGCGCAACGCTTCCCGCGCGCCGGCAAGCGTTGTCCAGGTTTCGCGGATCACAGGCACATACGCCGCATAAAGAGGAGCATATGCCGCCTTGAGAGCATCCGCGAGCACTTTCCGCACAATCTCCGCCGGGCTCAGCATCGCCTTCGCGGTTTCCCCCTGCCATCGTTCCACCACACGGGCGGCAAAGTCACCCGGGGGGTGATACACCGGAGCACGGGCACCGGTTCTGACGAGACGCGACTCCAGATCAAATTCGGCCCGGCACTCCCGGCAAGTCTGGAGGTGACCTCTAAGCCGTGCCGCGTCCTTCTCTTCCAATGTGCCGCGGATCAGTTCACCTGTGAGTGCCTGCGCCGTGCCGCACGAGATCATTGCTCACCTCCACGCTCAACCAGGGTTGCTCTCAACATGGCTTTTGCCCGAAACAATCTGATCTTCACCGTATCCACGGAAATCCCCAGTGCGCGCGCGGTCTCCTCGTAAGAAAAGTCTTCAAAGTAGCGTAACAGGACGGGCAATCTGTACGATTCGGGTAACTGCAGCACTGCGTTCCAGGTCTCCCGCTCTTCGTCGTTCGCCGGGTCTGACGCCAATCGTTGCGCGTCTGGTAACGACGCGACCGGGTCATCGTCTGAGGACGGCCGGGGAAAACGCTTTCTCATTTTCGTCCGTGCCGAGCATTCATTCACCGTGATGCGGTGCAACCACGTCTTCAGAGAACTTCCGCCCCGGAACAGGTGTAACGAACGAAGCGCGTTGAGGAATACCGTCTGCGCCGCGTCTCCGGCTTCGTCTTCATCGCTCAGCATCCGCAGGGCGAGCGTGTACACGGATGACTGATAGCGTCGCACAAGAACCTCGGCCGCCGCACGGTCTCCCCGGCAACACGCCTCGACGAGTTCTTGATCGCTGTGCACCGGCCGGTATCCCGTTGTGCGCGCCTGGTATGTCTGCTGTTACTTGATTAGAGAACGTTGCGGGAGAAATGTTACAAGAAGAACGCGGCACCACCAAAAAAGGCGGGTGGGAACGGACACGCTCCCACCCGCCTGCTCGCTGGGAACTGCGGTCAGAAACCGACCTGCACGTCGAACCGGTGAACCGATCCGAGCAGAGAGCCGGCGTTTGACCACGCGTAGTTCACTCCGACAGCCGTCGGGCCGATGGTGTGACGGATGCCTGCGCCGAGAGAGACCAGAGAGGTCGTCATCGGCGGCGTGGTACTGACTTTCGGGACGAAGTTGGCGTAATCCCGTCCCGTGCGGAACGCCCCGCGCAGAAACACCTTCTGCATGAGGCCGTATTCCGCTCCGATGACAAGTTCCTCCGCCCGGTCACGCGGATGGAGTGCGTCCGCGCTGACGACGAGGCTGCTCATGTTGTCGGACGGCATATCGGTCATGTTGAGCAGGTCCGCCGCCAATCCGATCCGGAAGATGAGGGGCAGATCGTACCCTTCATCCTGATGTCTTGCCTGACGCGAGAAGTTCCTGATTGACATGCTGAGCACAGAACTTCCCACCCCGGTGCGGTACAGTGTTCCGGCATCGAACACGAATACGCTGGTTTTGCTGCCGGAGGAGTTGACAAGCCCCAGATCCTCTACGGCGTAACGGCCGGCGAGACCGATCTGGAACTTGTCGGTCACTTTCCGCGCCGCACCCACGCCAATCGCCATGGAACTGAGGTCGAGATTGCCCAGACCGGTCACCGCACCCGAGACCGTCATCTGGTAACCTTTGACAGTGCCATAATCCACCGCCATTGCGGACACCCCGAACACACCATACGGGGTATTCCGCGCCACTGCGACAGCGTTGAGCGCCACGTCGGCTGCCCATTCGGTGTGCCCAAGGTAGACGTCTGTGCATTTCCCGCCGGTATTTGCGAGGCCTGCCGGATTGTAGAACATGGAGGCTGCGCCCATCTCCAATCCGGTAACCGCTCCACCCATCCCTTCAGCGCGGGCGCTTTGCCCGATCTCAAGGAATTTCATGCCGGCCTGACCGAGTTTCGTCTGGTTGAACGTAAGCGCCGGTATCTGCGCAAATGCCGAGGACGACGCCACAAAGGCAGCCACCAGCGCCGCAACAAAGCTACGAGCATGTGTCATGGTGTTTCCCTTTCTGGTTGCCGCCTAACGAGCAATCACCAATTTGCCAACCGATTTGCCGTTCACACTGTCAACCACGTAGATGTAGACACCGCTGACCACGGGCTGGCCGGCATCGGAGAGGAGATCCCACGCCTCCGTTCCGGCATTCGCATTATGCGTGATCGTACGGACCCTGACGCCATCAAGCGTGAAGATGGTGATCGTCGCCTGCTGCGGGAGCCCGTAGAACAGCATCTGCTGAGCGAAGCCCGGCAGCGGCTGGTTCTTCGCCGACGCGAAAGTGCTTCTCTGGTAGCGCATGTCATACGGGTTGGGGACCACGTACACTCCTGTGTCGGCCACCACCGACACGGGTGCGGTCGAGGGGCCAACGCCGCGGGCGGTCCGACACATGTGGAAGCTGGATTCGACGCCGCTCGCGTTCACCGTAACGAGATAGTAGTAGTAAAGGATGCCCACGGATACGTTGTTGTCGGTGTACGTTGTTACGCTCGTCGGTCCTTCGTAGATCTTCTCGAAGGGGAAATCTCCGACCCGGCTACCGCGCGCGCGATAGATGCGGTACGCGGTTACTTCACCCGCGCGCGTGGAGGGAGCGGTCCACGTCAGTTTGACCGATTGGATTCCTCCCGTCACCGCGAGGGTTGCCGGGTTTGGCGGAGTGGTCGGAATGGTGGCCAACCGCGCTTCAAGATCACCGATCTGAGAGACGTTCCGGGTGATAATATCCTGCGCGCGGCGGACGATGGTGTAGAGGGAGTCCTCGCCCGTGTAATACGTGCGCAGCCGTTCCGTCTCGTCCATCCGGGTGAGCCCCTGGGCGGCAAGTTCTGCGTCCGAGAGCCTCATGCGTTTGCCGAACAGAACGGTCTGGTCGTGAGGGAATCCCCCGACCGCGGAGATCCAGATCGTGTTGATCGAGTCACCCGGTGGGATGTTCCATCCACCCACGCTGAACACCGTGTTGCTTCCGATGTACTTCGGGTTGGCGCCGGCGCCATACGGGATGCCCTTGTGCACGGCATCCCGCTCGAACCGCGCGGTGGAACCGACGAGGTTGCCGTTGGGCAGCATGCTTTCGTACGTCGCTTGCATGCCCTCAACGTCAATCCGCGGCATTCTGGTAATGCTGTCGAAGTTGAACCGTTTGGGCTGGTCGGGATCATCCGCCCGGTTTGTCACCGATACGTCGGCATGAACAAGCGCCATTCCGGGCCACCGCGGCGACAACCACCGGCCGGTGATCGGATCGGGGTCACCGCTGTCTTCGCCCGGCCACACTGGCGAGTCGCCGTCCCAGTTGTACATGATTCGCAGGTCACCGTATGACTTCACGGTAGCCGCGCCGCCGACGATCGCGGAGATGCCGTATGCGTTGGCGATGAACTGCTTCACGTCTGACGTCACGGCTTCCGCGGCGTACGTTCCGGCGTTGTGCCCTTTGTAGTCAGTGAGTGAGTTGCCGCTCCACTCGCAGCAGGAGTTCGTGGCATTCTGGCCTTCGGAACGGTCGTTGTACCACATCGAGTGCGAGAAGTAGAAATCCGTGAGCGTCTGGGAGTACTGCGCGTTGGGGTTTCCGGCTGCCGTGGTTCTCGACGAGCAGCAATACTTCCCCGTGTTCTTGAACGTGTAGTGCCAGACGTGGTAATCGTTGTGCAAAGGATGCGCAAATGCGTACGCTGTACGCACTGTTTCCAACCCCATGTTATTCCGCCACGACGAGATGATCTTCGCGTCGGCGCACAGAGTCGGGTCCTCGCCACCCGATACTTCCGGCGGGTTGTTCGCCACGCCGTCGGTGGTGATCGCCGTCGGGTTGGATTTGTAGATCAGCTTGATCGTGCCGTTGATGAGCTGATAACTGTTCGCCTGCGGCGTATTTCGGATATCCCGTTGCACGACAAAGAATGGGTACACGTATCCTGGCGGTTGATCAGACGGCATTTCCCAGGACGCGTTGTCGGGCGGCACCGTGAAGTTCGTTACGCCGTAGAGAAAGCCGCGGTACGAAGCAGACGAATGCGAGTATTTCTCGCCTCCGAGGTCCTCCTTCCAGAAACCGCCGGGCCAGACCATGCAGGTCCCGCCCCACGCCTCGTTTCCGGCGTTGGAGTACTCATCCCAGAGTCTCCCGACACGGATGTGAGCCGCGTCAGCCGTGCTGGCACAAAAGCCGAGAAGCGCCAGACACATGATGACGCGGTTCACCTGCCGGGTGGGGACTCCTGACTGGTGTGTTCGAGTCATGTACCATGCCTCCTGTAAACGTGTTTACGCTATCAGAAGTCCACCCTGACACCAAACGAAAACGTGCGCGGATAGGAGAACAGCGTCCATTGATCACGAAGCGGCAACACTGCGTAGCTCGGTGTGTCGCCGATCTTGTCGTTGCCCCTCGTGTCCTCGATGAGCGGATCATCAATCGGGAAGTGCAGCGATTTCATGTACGCCGTCAGGTCGTCCCCGCGCATGGAGCCCGTCCACACTTTGCGCGCGAACACATTGTTGACGTCGAAAAACGCGGCGCAGTTGACTTTGCCGAAGGTGAAGCCTTTCTGAATCCGCATGTCCGACATCCACCAGTCGGGATATGCCACGTTTGGTGATTTGACGTAGGCCTGGCTTAGAAGCGTTCCAGGGGCGCTGACGGGATCGTAAATGGCGTCAGCACCGCGCTGGTAAGAAGTGAGCCAGTTGAGTGACCAGCCGCCCGTCGCCAGCGCAGGCAGGCCCATGAGCGAGAAATCGCGTGGCGTGTGCAGATCAACATTCAGCTTGCTGTAGGGGCGCGCACGATACGGGGCATCCCGGAACTCAGCAACCGGCACTTCGTTCACGTCCTCGCTGATGCGCGCGTACCCCAGACGCGTGGTCGTCACCATCTCTACTCCGCCGCTCCAGAAGCCCGTGGCGAAGCGACCGATGCGTTTGGAGAGTTTGAACTCGAACCCGCGAATGTCTGAGTACTGCTTGTTAAACGGTTCGATCACGTCGTACGGTTGCGTCGGAGCGAGGGCCTTCCTGATAGTGAGGTTGATCTCGTTCGTTGCGTCCTTGTAGTAACCCGCGACGTGCAACAGATACACTCCGAACAGCTCCTGATCGAATCCGAGTTCGTACGCGATGGTCCGCGGCATATCGAGGTCCGGGTTCCCGAGGTACTCAATCGAACCCGGCTGGTTGGGATACATGCCGAACACGTACTGGTTCTGCGGAACGGCGTAGAAGTGGCCGTAGTTGAAGAACACTTTCGTCGTCCGGCTGATCGGGTGAGAGATACCGAGCCGGGGGCTGAAGTGGATCTTCGCGCTCACGTCTTCCGTCTGCAGTGAGTCGGGCGCCACGGTTCCATTCGGGCCGAAACGGTTCTTGATGGACGCGGCCATGTCCCAATCCGTCAGCAGAGAACCCCACGCGCTGTGGTCGTAGATATTCGTGTAGAGGTTCCCCGGGTACTGCCAGGGCTCAAGAATCTCGCCGTTGGAGTTGTAGTAATCCATCCGCAGACCGAGGTTGGCGATCATGCCTTCGTGCTCGATCTTATCCTGCACGAACGCCGCCATACGGGTGGGCGTTGCGGTCCACTTCTGCATCTGGTAATTCTGCGCGCTTGCAACTCCACCTTTCTGGTTCAGCGTGACAAATACGCCCTCGAAACCTGCGCGGAGAAGATTCCGGCTGTTGAGCTGATTTGTGTACGTTCCGAACAGTCGGATCGAGTGCCAGTCGGATGAATCCCGGCTGTTCGCCTGGCCGGCGAGCTCGTAGTTCATCCACGTGCCGTCGTTCCGCCCGGTGCCGATCCATCCGTACGGGACGGAATCGAGTGTGTCCTTCAGCCCTGAGGTCAGTATGAGCGCGGCGGGCGTGGCGCGTTCACCGGCACTGATGTTGTACCCGTACTGGTTGTACTCGAGGCCCGCGTCGACGTACGCTGCCTGATTCAACGTGTACGTGCCGGTCAGGCTGATCGCCATGCGGTCGAACGCGGCTTTCGTGTTGCCGTAGAGCGCGTATTTGGTGGTGGGACCAAGGAAATTGATGCTCGCGCCGAAATCGCGGTAAATCGTCGAAGTGAGCCCGCGACCGGAGGCACCCATACCGGTTTCCTGCCCGACCATCACACCGAGGTTCAGGCGCAATGGTTCTATCGGACGGAAGTTCAGTTTCACGTCAATCTGGAAATCTTTGTACGCCGGATTGATCTGCGGCGTGGCATACGCCGTCTGTTCCATCCGGGTACCGATGACCAGACCATATTGCTGACCGATGGGAACGCCTACCGCGCCATCAATCACGTAATCCGCGGTGTTGGCGTAGTCCTTCACCCGGTGCTGCCACCGCCATTTCTCGAGCAGGTCGTTCGCGCTCAGCCCCTTCGGGTTCTGCGCGGAATTCGCCGCAATGGCGGTCCACCCGGCAAACACATTTTGCCACTTCATGTTGTTCGGGTTGCCGGGGGTGGGGTCTGGCACCTGGATATCTCGTGTCGTGGTGACGTCCTTTCCGTACGTCTGCCACTCGAACGAGTTCTCCCCGAACGCCGCACACCCGTCCGGCTCGTAGAACTTTTTGTGCGCCGGGTAATACTGGGCAGTGAACCCGCCCCAGATCGGCTGGCCAAGCCCCGGCCTGCTGACGACGTTGATGACGCCCGACCGCGCGTTACCGTATTCGGCGTTGAAGCCGCCGGTAAGCACCTGCAGTTCCTGCAGACTGGAGGCAACCACCGTCATTTTCGGCACGTTGAGTCGTTCGTCCACCGCAAGGCGGCCATCCACGATTACCTGTGTCTGATCGAGGCCGCCGCCGCGGATGCCGCCGGTAACCCCTACGCCGGGTTCCAGCGCAAGTGCTTCCTGAACGCTCTTTGTGGGAACCGCGGTGACTTCCGATGGCTCCAGAATGGTTTTGGAACCCGACACGTCAAGCTGGATGACTTCCCGCGGCGCCACCACGGTGACACCGCCCACCTCGATCGTCGTGCTTGCCAGGGCAAAATTCGCCTGCGCCGTGCGGTCAACGTTCACGCGAAGGCCGGTCAGCGTCGCCGAGCGGTACCCGACGAGGCTGGCTTCCACGCTGTACTCCCCTGGAGGCAGGTTGATGATGAAGTAGCGTCCGTCCGCGTCCGTCGAGGCTCCTACACGTGAGCCGACAATCATGACGGCCGCGCCCGGAATCGGTTCTCCGCTCGCCTGGTCAGTGACTCTTCCCGCGATTTTGCCGGTTTGCGCGGCGTTGGCGGAGCCACCGAGAAGCAGGAGCGCGGCAACCGTGATCATCCCGGATACCATGCACCTCTTTAGTGCCATGATGCCCTCCTCCTTGCCCACATCTCGTGGGTTAAGGGTGAAACTGGGGCACGCGTCAAATGCCGAACCAGGTTCCACATCGCAATGGTCGTTTTCCGCCCTCCTTTCCGGGGCATTACCCCAAAAAAAGACAGACCGGGTGCGTACGGCACACCCGTAACAACCATCTGTGTATATCAGTTAACGATGAAATTGGGAAATCGCTGAGACAGGGCCCCTGGACGACCAGGGTTTTCAGGATCGGAAGGCAGCATGTGGAAACCCTCCCTTGCCACACGCAGCCGAAGGTTGTTCCGCCGGCAACGGACTTCCACCTTTCGGCGAGTAAATAAGATGATGTCGTACCTCGCCGGACGCAAGGGCGGAATGGCCGAAAACAGGGCTCAGAAAAAAAAAACGGGGCTTCACGTGCTGGTCTGGAAGCTCCTCCACGTAAGTCGGTAAATAATAAGGGGAATAGCTTCGTTTTCCGCCCGGCGATGGAAGGTTTCCAGGCGGAAGCCCCGGAATGTCGCCGCACCTGCGAAATCCCGTGCGGTCACCCGTTCCGGGTCAACCACGATCGCGGTACCTCCCGGAAGTACGGTTCGCGCCAGCATCTCCACCATGGCGGGAGTCTGCCAGCGTTCGTACAGGACGTCGGCCGCCATCACGAGGTCGAAGCGGCCGAGATCCTGCGGAGTGCGCCAGTCCACCTCCCGCGTGCGAAGAGATACGCCGTTCAGCGCCGCGTTCACGTGGAGCAGGTCCAGCGCTTCCGGATAATAATCCGTCGCGGTTACCTGAGCGCCCAGATGTGCCGCGACGATGCTTGGCAGACCGAGCCCACAGCCGAGTTCCAGCACGCGCGCGTGGCGGAGCGCGGCCACGTCCGAGGCGAGGAACTCGGCCAGTGCAACGCCGCTTGGCCACAGCTCAGCCCAGTAGGGCATCTTCTCGTCTTGTTTCCATGTGTCCGGATCAATTTCATCCACCAGCCTGTCCAGGTCAGGCACCCTGTACAGGTGGTACACGTGGCCTCGGATCGTGCGATGAGTCAGAACGGCAGTCTGGGTGCCGATTTTCGGCGCGGGAAAACCGGCGGGGACCGTGTTCATGCGCTACTCCCGTCAAGCACAAGGTCCGCGCATGCCCACACAGGGCTCTCTGTGTCTTCCCCGCGCGGTTTCGACGCCGCTTCCATCACGAAGAACCTGTTGCGTATCTCACAAGCCCCGTACTGCGGAACCACTCTCACGCGGGAAGTAATCTCACCCTCCACGGACACATGTGGACGCTCTTCGGATGGGGTACTCAGCTCCAGAGTCAACACCCCGGACCCGCGTGTGCCGCTTATCATCAAAGCAGCTGACAGCGTGGAGGAGGAAACTTCGAATGAGAATCCGGCCTGGGAAGCCTGGATCAGCCGGATGCGGGAGAACGGGTGGAGGCACGAGCCCGACGAAAGTGCGGGCAGGCGGACAAGCTCCGCGCTGCGTGAGGGGGCGAACACACGTACGGTGCAGACGTTGTTCGCCGTGATCGCTTCCACCGTATAGAAAGCCGACTCGACGCGAGCAACATTCACCGCCCACAGAACGGACCATTCCGGGGTTGCTTCGTCAACCCGTTTTCGCGTGCGCGGTAAAAACCTCATCGCGGGTTCGGTGTCTCCCCTTCCGGGCTCATCCCGTCTTTCTCCCGGGACTGAGGGGGCGCGGAAGACACCGTCTCCGGGCCTTCAGCGGCTTGCTCCTTGTCCTTGCCCCACGAACGTCGCCACGCCGCCTGCTTGAGTGCTCCCGCGAACAGGACCGCGCTCCCGAGGAGCAATTGAATCCACATCCAGTGCCGGTAACGATTCTGAAGGGCAGTGAAATCCGCTCTGAGCGTTTCTACCGTCGCGGCACCGTAGGGATTTTCCATGATACGGGAGAGTTCCTGACTCCCATCCTGCACGAGGCCTTCCGCGGATGCCTGAACGGACAGCGATTTCTGGAGGGTATCCGCGCTGTTCTGCATCTTCGTGATGTACGGATCGAGATTCCCGAACGAGTAGATTGCAACAATGAACATGAACACCCCGGAAAGCGATCTGAGCAGCCAGATCACCCACCATGCGAAGCTTCTCCTCGCGCGGCGTTCGAGGATGACACCGATGACGACACTGGCGAGGAGAATGAGCGCGGCACCGAAGATGTACGGACGGGGCCTAAGAATCATTTCCACCGCGGTTGCGGCACCGTTGGCGAGGAGCATGGGGTCGCCGCCGGGGGAGACATCAAGCGGAAGCCCCAGCAACAGGCTTACCATCAGAAGGCCGCCCATCCACATTGCGACGGCAAGGTCGGAGAGCCAGTAGACTGCGGTAAGCACGATGGTCGCACCGATCATGGCATATCCCTCCCTCTGGCACGGACCTCTTACGAGACAGGAAGGTCGTCCAGACCGAATGATTCGGCCCACATGCAGGTGTGAACCGGGTCGAACGGGCGAATCTGCGACAGCAGGTCCGCGAAGAACGCCTCCCCGTATCGAGCAACAAACGGTGCAGCAGAATATACGCGTTCCTGTGGAACCCCGCCCGGGAACACAAAACTGCTTATGCGCTCCAGCTCCCGCATGGTTTCCCGCACGCGCCGGCGAAATCCCTGATCCAGTTTCGCTTCGAGTTTGTTCACCAACCCCTGCGTTTTGATACGGGCGGAGAGAACGGCGGCATCCATCCCCGGCAACGCATTCCGCACCTCATGTTCAAGCTTTTCGTATGTCTCGTCAAGCGCCCGCCGGGTTTCGGAAATGCGGCCCCCGAGGCTGCGGCATTTCTCCCGCTCGGCAAGCGTGTGACGCCACACATCCAGCGGTTGCAACGCCTCTTCGATCGAAAGCGAACGGCTCTGAAGCCAGTTTTCGATTTCTCGCGGCACCACCGTAAAACCTGCCCGCCCGGCTACCAGCGGCATCGGTACGCGGGCCTTATCGTAAAGAGCCCGCACCTGGGCCATATACGCGATTTCGCCGGGCCCCATCACGTGCACCAGCGTGGGAAACACCGAATCGCCTGAAACGGGGCGGAATGCGGCGTTCGGACTGATACGTTCCGGCGAGACGGACGCAATCCTCTCGAATTCGGGGATGGTGTGTACTGTTGCACCTTCCCGCCAGAAGAAGCCCTGTGTCGGGGTGAAGTCCACACGCCGGCGGTTGCCGGATTCATCGTCCCAGAAAAGAAGGGTTGCCTCCGGCGCAGTGACAATCTGTGGAACGTACCCCTCTGCCCGGACGAATGAGCTTTGCTCGACGAATGCCTCCCGAAATCCCACAGGATCAGAACTGCACCGCGAAAAAATCGGCTGGAGAAGGGCTTTGAACCGTCTGTCGGCGGGGTTCACGAAAATGATCCCGTGGCGACCCAGCCAGGCAACCATGAGGCGCGCAAACGCATCCACAGGGGTTGCACCCGGTGTGAAGGCTTCCCGAATTGCACCAACAACCACGTCCCGACCCGGCCCGCCGGGGAGCAATGAGACCGTTTCGTCCGCCCATTTCGCAATCTCGGCGAGGAAACGCAACTCCGCGACGCGGGCCGAAGGTGCCCCTGAAACCAGTGAACGGGGGAGTTCCAAATGGTGTGAAAAGCCGGTCCGTGCGGGAAATGCCACGCGCGCAACCTCTTCGTAATCGTGGTCATCCCCGGCGATCCAGAACACGGGAACGACCGACTCCCCGAGGAGCTCTTCAAGCGTTCGTGCCCACGCAACCGCGGAAAGCGCTTTGTACACCGTGTAGAGTGGGCCGGCGAAAATGCCGGCCTGCTGACCCGTCATTACGCAGAGCGCTCCCTCCTCAAGCCTGCGCAATGCCTTCCCCGTCTCCGGCGCACAGCCCCATGATTCATTCTGAGTTCGGAGGACGGATACGAGATTGGAGCGCGAATAGTCTCTCCCGCGAATCCTGGCCGCAACCTGCCGGAGATCGGCCTCTTCGCAGGCGCTGCCTCCGTACAACCGGCGGGCGAACTCCTTGTCCGAGATGGCCTTCCCCGCCAGTCCGCGAAGACCGACCGTCTGAAGATTACCGAGGCGTTGTGCCCTCATCCGGCAGTCGTTCCTGCGAGTATGAGCCGCGGGGAATCGAGCGCGTACGGCGCACCGTCGGAGTTGCCGAACACGTGAGTAACGCGCAACCCTGCTTTCGCAGCCATTGCCATTAGTTCCGGGGCAGTATACATCCTCACGGACTCCTGGTACGTGTCGTTCCGCCCGGGCCGCTCAATGGTGATTGTCTTCAGAATCCTCCCCCGCAGGAGATCAAGACGCCGCTGCTGGATCACGCGCATCTCCCCGGTTGTCCGCTCGTCACGAGGTTCGAACCGCGAGATCACGTAGTCGCGATTCATGTAATCCATCATCCATCCGCCGCCCGTTCGGAGGTTTCCCCGAATGGCGTCAAGCACACGGGCGTTTTCCTCGTCGGTTTCGAAATACCCGAAGCTCGTGAAGAAGTTCACGACTACGTCGAAGCACCCGTTCCCTATGCACGTCCGCATGTCGGCACGCACAAACACGACCTCCAGACCGCTCGTGGACGCAGCGCTTTGTGCCGTTTCAAGGAGATCTGGAGAAAGATCAGCGCCGACAACGTGGTACCCACGCCGCGCCAGTTCGACAGAATGCCGCCCGCCGCCGCAGCAGAGATCGAGCACTCGGGCACCGGGCGCAGGGGCGAGGGTGCGTTCCATCAGGTCAATCTGCCGCGCTGCTTCCCCCGCATCGCGGTGTGCATACACGGCGAGGTAATCCCGCCCGAACCATTCCGCATACCAGGGAAGGGGGTGGTTACTGTTCCCGGGTGCGCTCCCCTCGTCGGTCACGGTTGCCCCCTCTTAACGCCGCGGAATCTGGACGGTAACTGTACCGACCCCCACGTTTTCGGCGCTGTCCCTCAATCTGACGGCTATGGTATAGGTTCCGGGGTCAAATGCCTCGGTCAACACCTCAAACGCCTCCCGTTTACCGTCGAATATGCCATCCGCGGGGAAAAACGGGCGCCATTCCCCGCTGTTCACCGAATACGCACCGTCGTTGATCGGCCCGACGGTATCTGACCCCACACCCCTTAACACGACGGACCCGTCCGGTCGGGGTGAGGCAGTCAGTTCGCTTACCACGGGACCGGAGTAGTCAACCGGGAACGCAGCGCTTTCCCGCTCTGCGGAGAGAGCCGTCTGCCACGGATTACTCGGTTGGTCCGACGCGACTACCTTTATCACCGTCATGCCTTCGGGCGCGCCTTCCGTATCCCACACGTAGGAATTCCGCGTAAGCAATTCATCGAGCAGATGCCATGTCGTTTCGCTCACCCGTCGGAAATAGAGGGAATATACAAGCTCATCGCCGTTGGGATCGGTGACATTCCACCGCACCGACACGAGGGATCGCTTCGTGGGCGCCCCGCGCGGGGTAGTTGTCCGCGTGGTGGACGACTGATCGCTTGAGCTCTCGCCCTGTTGCGAGGAACTCTGCGAGCCTGTCTGGGTGGACCGAACTGGCTGAACTGACACCATTGAAATCTCGGGACGCAGGTTGACCTGCAGGCTGGTCATTCCGATGCTGGAAACCTGAGGAGAGGGTGCGTTTTCTGCCCTTGTAAGCGTCAACCGGAGTTGCGCGTACTGCGCCGCCGGGCTCTGAATCCGGTCCTGTTCTTCGCCGTACAGCGGCTGCCAAGCGCTCCATTCCGTCGCGGGGTCCGACTTGTTCCCGGTGCGCGATTCGACATGTACTCTCGTGCCGGGGCGGATGACCCCACGTATCTCCACGCGCCCCCACTGCGCGACGTACCCGGCGTTTCTGGCAGGCGTGATGAATACGCCACGAGTCCCGGGTTTCGTCGTCAGGCGCCGGATTTTCCCGGAATTGCCCATGCCGATGAGGATTTCGCCCGACGAACGCTTCAGAAAACACGCAGGCTGGGATTCGCCCGTGTCAGCCACCCGCTGCGTTCGGCCGTCGGTGCTCAGAAGGTAGAGCACCCCGCGCGGGCCAACACCGATAAGCACGTGCGAGGAGTCGTACGGCACAATGGAGAGCACAAGAGGGTACGGCGCCGTCCAGAGCTTCGTCGCCGCTCCGGAAGGCTCCAGGCGGTAGACCGCGCCGGCGGGCGACCGTTCCGTGTTCTGCTCGCCGGGGTTTCTTGCTCCCGTCGCGCCTACGTACACCCGCCCGTCGGGCCCGACAGCCAGCGTGTGGATCTCCCGTTCGGCGGCGGCGAACAGGAGGCGCGACCGATCGTTTTCGATCGCGTACACAAGACCGTTCCCGTCGGTGCCAGCGTAAAAACCGCCCCGTCCATCAGGAACCAGCGTCATCACGTGAGAATCGCTCGTATCGAGCACCTTGTCCACGATCTTGCCATCGCGGTCTATTTTGAGGACGATGCCGCGTGTGCCGGTGGCTGCGTACAGTGAACCGTCTCCACCGAGTTCCATATCCCAGACGTACGTTTCACCTGTCCGGCAGAACACGTTGCCCCGGCCATCCGGAAGGATTTTGTAAATCACGCCGTCCGGCGCCGCCCCCGCGTAGATGTTGCCCTCTGGGTCAATGACCAGACTCTGGATCTGCGTCTGCGGAGTTTCAAAGAACACACGGGGCGCCTGGTTTCCGTCTTTGATGTACACACGGCCCTGATTCCCCGTCGCGGCGAAAACTCGGCCCTGCCGGTCCTCGGCGAGAGCCCACACGAACATTTCCCCGGTTTCCCCCACGTCTTCCAGCACCGGTGCAAGGCTCAGAGTTCCGTCGTCGGCCACGGAAAGGCCTTCCACGTCGCCGCTTTCCATGTCCTGCGCCGAGGAAAGGAACCACCTCTGGGGAGACACCGCGCCGCTTTCGCGAACCGGTACCGCAAACGCGGCAATCACGAATGCGAACACAAGCGTTCGAACCATCCTCTTCTCCGTCGGGCTAACGTGGCCGCGCGAATCGGTACACCGCGACGCTGATTTCCTGCGAACCCAGAACGTAAAGCCCCATGGGTTCCTGCATGCGAACGAGCGGCGTTCCGAGAATGGGCCCGATTCTCCCTCCCGGAACGGCACTCCGCATAAGTTCGAACACGCTGGGCGGAAGACTCGGCAATTCCTGATCGTCCACCGTCATTCCGATATCCCGGTTTACCACTTCAAGCGTAAGATTGTCATTACGCTCTTCGTAATTCAGGAGGCGAATCAGGTGGTCGAGATTGTCGGGAATGAAACGTCCCGGCGACCTCGCAACGGTCCAGCGTTGCGCCGCGTCGGCGCCACCCACCCTTAGCGTGTACACTCCGTCAGGAGTTTCGGGGGAAATCGGGAGTGAAACGGTTTTCTCAAATTGCCTTCCGAGATATGTCTGAAAAATCGCCCGGACAATAAGCGGTTCACCCGGACGGATCACCCGCCGGGGAATCTCCAGCCCCTTGATGAATGCGGCCTCTATGTTCTCCCGGAAAGAGATTTCATACACTACACGTTCTATGCGCACCGGGGCGAAGGGATTCCTCACAAGCGCATCGATCGGTTCCCCCCCGGCCTGAGCGGCCAGCATGAGCCCCCCGAAATCCGTAAAGAAGTTCTTACGTCGCACGGGTGCCCGACCCTCAATCTCGATGACCTGGGTCATTTCCACTGATGCGGGGATGCCCAGCGCCTCCAGCTCAGAAAGGCTCGCCACGACACCGAACGTCACGAGCTGCGGCGAAAGATCAGTGTCCCTCACCACTTCATAGTGAACGACGCGTGGCTGCGGGCCTCCCGAGATTCTGATTTCGACCGGCAACATGTCTGGTCGTTCGTTGAGAACCCCGGCAATCCCGCTCCCCCGATCCTGTCGCAAAGCCCCTACCACAGGCCCCTGTGAGGCGACCTTGTACGAAACCACCTGGCTTGGCCAGAGGAAATGCACGTAGGCAAGTGACATGGGGAGGTCAACATGCCCTTTGAAGAACATGGGGTGGCCGAAGCCTATCACGGTGGTGCTGTCCGCCCAGGTGACCGTCCCGATCCCGGCCACGTTTATGTCACCGCGCACGAGGCTGACCCCGAGGGATGCGCCCGGTTCGAGTCTCGCGTTTCTCAACGAGTCTGATCCGATGGCTCCGCCGCCACTCTGCAACACCGTCATTCCATACGGTTCGAGAATGTTCTGGAGGAACGCGAGGGCCCGTGCATCCGCGCCGGCAACGGCCACGGGAGTCCTGATCGGCATCATCTCTGTCCCTGAGAGTGCGCCAGTTCCCTCCAGCCGGGGAGCAGGATTCAGGAATAACCGGGCGGAACCGCTTTCCGAGGAGGCATACCGGTCCGGAGGAGGCGGGGTCATCGGCCGCGTCGGGATCTCCAGCATGCTCTCGATCGGGGTAATTCCGGCGATCGGCGATTTCGAGAATGTGCTTGTCCATGCCACAGCGCCCGCGAGCCGCCCATCCAGGTACACCGGCGAACCGCTCATTCCCTGAGCGACGCCGGTCTCTGAAAGCGGACCTCCACTGACACGCGCCACGATGGCATCCGCCGGGCCCGACCGGTTGCGCAGGACGGCGAGAACCTCCACCTGGAACGTGTCTATCCGTACTCCGGAAAACACCGTGAGTCCATACCCGCGCATGCCCTCATGGATTTCTCCGATTCCGATCGTGTTGGGGCGCGCCGCAGCACCCGCCGCGAAAAGACTGACTGAAGCGAAAATCGCGATCGCCCGAACCGGTTGGAACATTCCTGTCGGTACCTTTTTGAAACCAACGCGCAAAAGGGATTGACCCCGCCAAATGCTGCGCGAGTGTCGTCTCAGCGTCAGATCAGGCAGGATTGTATCCGAAATATAAGGAGGAAGGTGCCCGGGGGTGAATTAACGGCGGTTGTCGTCGGCAAACGCCCGGAAATGTGGCATGACCAAACAACGGTTTCGGAAGTCCCCAAGGCCCCGGGAACGTTCGGATTCGTCAGATGAGCGACGCCGTGACCCGGGCACCGGTCTCAGGTCTTCGCCGTTTTCGTGTCTCCGGTGCCGTCAGAGCTCCCGTAGTAGCCGCCGTAATAGTAATGGTAATAGTAGTTGTAGTAGTGGTAGCCGCCATACCGACGCGTCACGTCCATGTCGTTCAGCACGGCACCTATCAGCGGGATATTGGCAGTTCTCAGCGTTTCCGCGGTGTGGCGTGCCGCTTCGCGCGGGGTGGAGTTGCACCGGACCACCAGAAGAACGCCATCGGTCTTCCGGGCGACGAGGACGGCGTCTGTTACCACGATGACGGGCGGCGTGTCGATAATAACGATGTCATAATGCTGCGCCAACTCCTCAATCCGTTCCCCCATGGCGGCGGACCCGAGCAGCGTCGCGGGGTTCGGGGGAATGACGCCGCACGTGACTACATCGAGATTTTCGATGCTCGTCGGCTTCGCCACTTCGGAGAGCTCACGCCGGTGCACGAGCGCGTCGGTGAGCCCCTCCTCGCGCTCAAGCTCGAAAAGAATGTGTTGCACAGGCCGCCGGAGGTCCGCATCGAGGATGACCGTCCGCTGGCCCATCTGGGCACAGACGATTGCGAGGTTGGCCACAGTAATGGACTTTCCCTCTGCCTGCCCGGCGCTCGATACGACGACAGACCGAATCGGCTGGTCTCCCGACGAAAAAAGAAGACTCGTTCGCAAAGTCCGGTACGCTTCGGCGATGGGGTCCTTGGGGTTTCCGTCGGAAATGAGCACCCGCCGGCGCTCCGTCTCGCGCCTTCTCTTCCCTCCCGGTGTAACGCCGATGGACGGGATCGTTCCGATCGTGGGCACCTCCAGCGCTTCCGTGATGTCGTTCACGGTTCGGACACTTGTGTCCATCGCCTCGAGCAGGAACGCGGCCCCAGCGCCAAGGGAAAGGCCGATGATTGCTGCGAAGATCAGGATCAGAGGAGCCCTGCTCGGTTTCGGCGTAGGTTCCGACGGCGCATCCACCACACGCACGCCGCCCGTTTCAGACGCGGATTTCACGCGCAGTTCCTCCCGCCGTTCGAGCAACAGGTCGGACAGGCGCACGTATATGTCACGCTCGCGGACGAGTCGCAGGTACCCGATGCTTACGTCGGAAAGACCGGGATGAGAGGCTTCGTACGCCTGCAGCTGGGCAAGGAAACTCTGCTCTTGCAATTCCTTCAGCTGAAGCTCCGTTCGCGCTTTGCGAGTGCGTTCCTCCGCTTCCGCCAGATCAAGCGCCGGGAGAGCGCGACGCAGCTTGTCAGTCGCCAGCGTGTCGAGATTGATTCGGAGAAGGCGGGACGCCTCTTCCGCAGCCTCGAGAGCGGCCTGCGCTGTCTGGCGCTCCTGCCGGGCATCATAGTACCCTTCCACGAGGCGAACGTAGTCTATCGGCAGGCTCGGATCTGTTGCGGGACCGCCGCCGGCCTGAATGAGATTGTGCTGTTTGCGAAACGCCTGGAGATTATCCTCTGCACGTTCCAGACGAGCGCGCGCGGAATCGAACTGCATTGCCACGAACGCCGTCATGGCATTTGTCTGCTGCCGCGCGTAAAGGATGCAGCGCTCCATGAACAGGCTGACCGCCAGGCTGTCCGTGGCGTACGCGATGTCGGGGGATTCCGATTCTGCGATGACAGTGTAAAACCCTTCGTTCTTGCTACGCTTGATCTGGAGAGACTCAATCGCCTCCCGACTCAGGTCAGTTGCCTGGATTGGTGGCATTCCACGGGAAATTGCGTGGTCCCGAACGGCATCGCGGACCGCGTCACGAAAACTGCGGCTTTCGAGAATACCCATGAAAAACTCGATGGGTCGCTTCCCCTGAGCATCGGCTGTCAACGTGACGGCCATCGCAGCCGGATTGCCGCTTTCAATGTAGATGGACGACGAGGAAGAGTACGAAGGAGCCTGCTTGCGAACGAAATAAAGCGCCGCCAGAAACACGATGAGAAATATGAAAAGGATCAGCCATTTTTTGCGGTAGACAACATCCACGTAGACGCGGAAGTCTTTTTTCTCATCGTGCATTATCGCACCGTCCCCTGAAACCGGGTTCGATCCCTCAGCATCCATATCGGAAGGGGGTCAGAACTCCGATCACATAAACGAAAAACCCCGTCAAAGGTGCCCGTTGAAGCTCAGATGCGCGGTAAAACCGGCAACCTGACCGCGCGCCATCCTGTCAAGCCCCCATCGGACGGCAGCAAGATCGAGCGAACACCACGAGACGGGGTGGATTCGCATCCCGACGTTCAGTGATCGCGAGTCGTACTCCGCGATGCCGTCCACCCACTTCCGAACGGGGTACGCCACTCCCGCGAAGAAGCCGTTGAGCACATGAGGGACAATGTAGTTCACGTCCGCAGTGCCACGGTTCCTGTCATACCAGTCTACCGCCCATCCTCCGGTAATCACCGCATTCCCGTGTTCTCGTGGCACAGACCATGTCAAAACGCCGTAAAGCGCATTGAAAATCATGAAGCCGTACATGTCCTGGAACCCGGCGCCGACCGACGGGACACGTCCTCCGCCCCGGTACAACAGGACTTGCATACTGATCATGCCGTCTGTGTAAAACGGCCCTGTCCCCGCGGGGCCCATCGCAGAGGGCATCCCGCTTCCACGCACCGTGATTTCCAACCGCGGGATATAACCTATCGTCCCATAGCCGCTGAAATACGCGCTGGGTTTGTTCGCACGGAAATACGAGAACTGTTTCGACGGGAATGCCTGGTAATCCGCGATCAAACCGCCGAAGGAGAACCTTTCATTTGGAACGACGTCCGCAACCGGAACGTAGAGCAGCCCGCTTGATCCGGTGAGGCCTGTTGCCGCCCGACTGCAGTTGGCAATGGCCAGCACCGTGAAAAAACAAGCTCGTGCAATACCTACTGATTTCGCTGTTTGCGTCGTCAAAGCTTCTGAATCAGGAAGTACAGCGTCAACGCCTGAATTGCCAGGCTGAGTGTGGCAATTACGCCCGAAAAGGTCAGAATTCTCTTTTGCACTATAATCACGTCGCCACGCCCGACGCGCGGAATCTCATCCGTCCTACCGGCCCGTAACATCGAGGCAAAATCCAGTTTCTGCTCGACCACCCGGCCCCCTTCCCGCCTGATCCATCGCACGTCCGAAAGGGTGCCCGCCGTCGTCGGACCACCTGCAAGGTAGATCATGTCGAGAACTGTCGCCCCAAAGGGAACCACGTAGGAACCGCTCCTGTTTACCTCGCCGAACACTTTCACCTTGTCGGCGTCCGGAGCGCCGCGGACAATGACGAGGTCCCCGTCCTTCAACTGCACAATGTCCTGCAGCCGGCCCTCAAACAGGAATCTTTCGAGATCCACGGAGATTTCTTCTGTACCTTCCGGGCCACGTCTCTGCACCTGGATATCACCCAGATCCGCGCTCGACTCGGGCCCGCCGGCAATCCACAGCGCCCCCTGCAGATCAATGCCGTTCGGAACCTCAGTAACACCGGGTTTTCGCACCTGTCCGAGGATGTTTATCCTGATCGTGTACGTCTGCGCGTAGTCCACAAATACGTAGGGCGCCGCACGGAGCATGGTGGCGAGTTGCTGGGTGATCTGGTTTTCGAGTTCAGAGAACGTCCAGCCAATGACGTTTCGATCCGAGACGACCGGGTAGTAGATTCTCCCTTCGGGCGACACGATGACTGTCTTCGTAAACTCGGCGTACCCGATTACCGTGACCTGAAGTACGTCACCCGCCTTGATAATGCGCTCTCCACCGGGCGGTTCCGCAGCAACCGACAATCCGACGAAACAAAGGCAGGCCAGAAGTGCCGCAAACGCCTTTGACGCAGGCCGGTTCGCCTTCACCATGTCATACCCCATGCGTTTTGAACCATTCGATGGTCTTTGTCAAACCCTCGCGAAGCGGCACAACCGGCTCCCACCCGAGGCGCTCACGGGCTTTCTTGATGTCCGGCTGGCGCACCTTGGGGTCATCCGGCGGAAGGGGGCGGTGCACGATTTCACTTTTGCTGCCGGTTAACTCGATGATCACCTCCGCGAGCTGCAAGATCGTGTACTCGTTCGGGTTTCCGATATTCACCGGCAGGTGTTCGTCGGATTCCGTCAACAGGAGAATGCCCTGGATCAGGTCGTCAATGTACTGAAAACTTCGTGTCTGCCTGCCTTCGCCAAACACGGTGATCGGCTCGTTCTTCAGCGCCTGAGATATGAACGCGGGAATCGCCCTTCCATCATCCGGTCGCATCCTCGGTCCGTACGTGTTAAAGATACGCACAATATGCGTGTTGATGTGGTGATACCGGTGGTACGCCATGGTCATCGCTTCGGCGAAGCGCTTTGCCTCGTCGTACACGCCGCGGATTCCCACGCAGTTCACGTTTCCCCAGTAGGTCTCCGGTTGCGGATGCACAAGGGGGTCACCGTACGTCTCCGAGGTTGAGGCAAGAAGGAACCCGGCACCCTTCGCCCGCGCAAGCCCCAGTGTCTTGTGCGTCCCAAGGGCGCCAACCTTGAGGATCTGGATGGGGATACGCTCGAAATCCACCGGACTGGCGGGGCTCGCGAAGTGGAACACGAAATCGACTTCGCCCGGAACATGGATGTATTCAGTCACGTCGTGTTTGACAAACCGAAAACGATCGTGCCCGAATAAGTGTTCTACGTTGGAAAGATTGCCCGTGATGAGGTTATCCAGACAGACCACGGAGTGGTTCTCCCGGATCAACGCATCACAGAGGTGCGATCCGATGAAACCCGCTCCCCCGGTAACGACAACTCTCATGCGCTCCTCCTCGCCGCGGCGGGGCATTTTCTGCTTGGCTCACACACAAATGCTACCACGCGGCCGGGAGATGGTCAAGCGGAGTACGTGCCGACGCTGTGCCGTGCAGGTTTTTGCGGGACGGGATTTCTAACTTGACAAAGTGCTGTCGCGGAACCTATCTTGTATTAGCACTCACTAGAGACGAGTGCTAATCATTCATAAGAACTTCGTTCCATCCTCAGGGGTGGGTGTTGTCGTCTGCGGGTGAAACCGCGAAGCTGGTTCCTGTATCACGAAAAAGGGGATAAGCGGCCATGACTATCAAACCACTTGGCGACAGGGTGCTTGTCAAGCCGGTCGAAGAAACGGAACAGGTGCGCGGGGGTATCATTATCCCTGACACGGCAAAAGAGAAGCCCCAGCAGGGCGTAGTTGAAGCTGTCGGCCCGGGGAAACGCGGGGAAGACGGCAAAATCCTTCCGATGAACGTGAAAGCGGGGGACAAGGTTCTTTACGGCAAATACGCCGGGAGTGAGGTGAAAATCGCCGACGTGAAATACCTCATCATGGGCGAGAGCGACATCCTTGGCATTATTGAGAACTGAAACCCGTAATTATGGAGGCATAGACGCATGGCAGCCAAATTGATTTCCTATAACGTGGAGGCCCGCGAGAGCATCCTGAAAGGCGTGAACGTTCTCGCCAACGCCGTAAGGGTGACCCTCGGGCCCAAAGGCCGGAACGTCGTCATTGACAAAAAGTGGGGATCGCCGACCGTTACGAAAGATGGGGTTACGGTAGCAAAGGAGATCGAGCTTCCGGACAAGTTCGAAAACATGGGCGCACAGATGGTGAAGGAAGTCGCCTCAAAGACTTCCGACGCCGCCGGTGACGGTACAACTACGGCAACCGTGCTTGCGCAGGCTATTTACACCCAGGGACTCAAAAACGTTGCGGCTGGCGCCAACCCGATGGAGCTCAAGCGCGGTATCGCGGAGGCGGTCAAGGTTCTGGTCGCCGAGTTGAAGGCGATGAGCGTGCCGGTGGCGGGCCACGATCAGATCGCGCAGGTGGCGGCAATCAGCGCGAACAATGAAATGGAGATCGGCACGCTGATCGCCGACGCGATGGAGAAGGTCGGGAAGGACGGTGTAATCACTGTTGAGGAAGCGAAGAGCATCGAAACGACCCTCGACGTAGTGGAAGGAATGCAGTTCGACCGCGGATACATCAGCCCGCATTTCGTAACCGATCCTGACGCCATGGAGGCGGTTCTCGAGGACGCCCTGGTCCTGATCCACGATAAGAAGATCTCCTCCATCAACGACCTGCTCCCCTTGCTGGAGAAAGTCGGCCAGGCGGGCAAAGAGCTTCTCGTGATCGCCGAGGACGTGGAAGGCGAAGCGCTGGCGACGCTGGTCGTCAACAAGTTGCGTGGTGTTCTGAAGATTGCGGCAGTGAAGGCGCCGGGATTCGGCGACCGCCGTAAGGCTATGCTTGAAGATATCGCGGTGTTGACTGGTGGCAAGGTGATTTCCGAAGAAGCCGGCCTCAAGCTGGAGAACACGCGGATCGAGGACCTTGGGCGCGCGAAACGCATTGTTGTGGACAAAGACAACACCACCATCGTTGAAGGCGCAGGCGACCACGCAGCCATTCAGGGCCGTGTGAAACAGATCCGCAAGCAGATCGAAGACACCACCAGCGATTACGATCGCGAGAAGCTGCAGGAGCGCCTCGCGAAGCTGGCGGGCGGCGTCGCCGTAATTCACGTCGGAGCCGCAACGGAAACGGCGTTGAAGGAAAAGAAAGCCCGCGTGGAAGATGCGCTTCACGCAACTCGTGCCGCGGTGGAAGAGGGTATCGTTCCGGGTGGAGGCGTTGCGCTTCTGCGGGCGATGAAGGCTCTCGATTCGCTCAAACTGGAAGGCGATCTCAAAGTCGGCGTGGATATCGTGCGCCGGGCAATCGAAGAGCCGTGCCGCTGGATTGTTCAGAATGCAGGCCGCGAAGGCACCGTCGTGGTTCAGAGCATCCTTGCAAACAAGGACAAGAACTACGGCTTCAACGCGCAGACCGAGGAGTACGGGGACCTCGTTCAGCAGGGCGTTGTTGACCCGACAAAAGTCGTGCGTACGGCTCTGGAGAATGCGTCAAGTGTTTCTGCGCTTCTTCTCACCACCGAGGCTATGGTTACTGAGAAACCGGAGCCGAAGAAACCTGCAGCACCCCCCGCAGGCGGGCATCATCATTCCCACGGCGGGTTCTGAGCGATCAGCGCACAGCCTACACGGGGCGGCGAGGCAAATTCGCCGCCCCGTTTTTTTCCGCGCAGGGTTCTAGCGTATCACTGTCACACGGATTATGACGCGCTGATGCGGCGCGTCCCACCGGCACAGGTACACACCGCTTGCGACCCGACTCCCGGCGTCGTCTCGCCCGTCCCAGACGAAGGTATCCCTCCCTGCCGCTGCTGTCGGCGTCAGCGTGCGCACGGCGCGCCCGTCTGTCGCGTACACGGTGAGACGCGCCATCACGGTGCACGGGACTGAGGAGCGGATGACTGTTGCCGAGTTGAACGGGTTTGGTGCCGCGGACAACGAAAAACAGGGCGTTGTGCCTTTGTCAGACGCCGCCACCGAAAGGCCGTGTTCGTTGAACGTGCTGAAGGGATACGGCAGGAGAATGAGAGCCGTGGCGCTCCCGGAAGGAACGCCGCGCTTCCCCCGAAAAGCGAGTTCCACCAGAGGCACATCGGACAGATCGCGGGGATGAGGAGACGAAACCGACACGAATACCGTATCACCAACGGCGTTCCAGAAACAGAGCGAGGAAGGTTCGGACTCGAACGCATGAGCCCGGATGAAGTCCCCGTCGGGCCGGGCTACCGTCGTATCGATAAGGAACGCGAGGTCCGCGCCAAAGGAATGTGACGACGGAATCAGCACGGGTACCACGGTCACAGAATCGCCGGAGACGGAGAACGGGACGACAGGCTGCGGCGCGTCCATGAAGGCTGCTGGCGCGGTACCTGCCAGCATGAACGTCGCCAGCACAATGCCGCGCAGAAGAGGTCCCCGGGAGCGAACCGCCTGCCTCTCAGCGAACAAGGACCATTCTCCGAACGAGCGTTTCACTGCGGCAGGTGAGGCGGCACAGGTAGGTCCCGCTTGCCACGTCCCGCCCCTCCGCATCACGTCCATCCCACGTAACGCGGTGCACACCCGCTTCGGAAGCCCCGTTCACCAGCACGCGGACGACGCGCCCGTCTGCGGAGTAAATCGCGAGACGGGCGTTCCCGTGCTCCGGAAGCAAAAACGTGATGGTGGTTGACGGGTTGAACGGATTCGGGGAGTTCTGTGCGAGCAACAGAGACGCCCGTGCTCCCCTCCACACAACCGGGATCGCGCCTTCGTCAAGCGAGGCAGTTACGATCTCCGGCTCGATTCCGTCCACTGTTTTTATGCGCAGAAGCAGGGTTCCCGAGTCCTTTCCTCGGGCAAACGCAACGGTGAGCAACCCATCGATCTGGTTGGCGAGCACGAGCCCGTCTGGTGCGGAGACGCTTCGCAAGCCGTTGGAACGAATTGCAAGTTCGCCGCCAAGAATGCCCGCACTGTTATCAACCATGAGTGCCCACGAACCGCCGTCCCGCTGCCAGAAAAGCTTCCGGGCCTCGCCGCGGGACGGTCTCGGGACGAAACCGCCCAGCACCGGAAACACATACTCAGGGTGGAGGATCTTGTACAGGACGAGCGCTGCGTCAAGATGCGACACATCGCCGTTCCCGGTAACGTCCGCCAGCGTGAGATTGATCGTCGGACGCAGCCGCACACGGTACTTCAGCATCTCGGCGGCATCGAGACCGGTGAGGCTCCCGTCTCCCGTTACATCTCCGTAAAGGAGAGCACGAATCTCCAGTGAGCCGTCCCGCAGCGTCGCTGATTCCTCGTTCACGTCTGTCAGCTCCGGCAGCCACGTAACCGGCACCGTGCCGACGGGGGCATCCATCCGGAGAGTGATGCTGAGTTCCACGAGAACGTCGCTCACGATTGTCCGTTTCTCCGCAGAGGAGATGGACACGCGCACGGTGTCACCGGATACCGCCAGCGACGTCGTGTCGGTTTCTCCCCACGCGGTGCTGATCACGTGCACGGACTCGACAAGGCCCGCATCCAGCAGGAAGGCGATATCAGCGCCAAACGCATCCGCGACACGCGCAGTGACAGGGAATGGCACCGTTGTACCGGCGTGCGCGATAACCTGCGGCAGAATGAGTTCCGCCGACGGATTCACGTACGCGCAGGCACCCATATCCGCGCGAGTTCCGTCAGGGTCCGCCGGAAGTGAGGGATCGGCCGTGTTGATACATGGCGACCCTGAACGGAGGCGGTAATCACCCGCAGCGGCGTTCACAAAAAAAGGGTCGGCGGCAATGTTGCCCTCACCCGGGTATCCCGCTTCGATAGCAGTGTACGTGACGTGACACGTGTCCGGTGCCGGAATGCCGCCAGAATTCCACACGATGCTGCTGTTCAGCGTGACCTCCGCTCCATTGCCGCAACCGATCGCGCCGGTGCGGATTTCACCCGCGCTGTTTTCCACCAGAGTACATTGCGTGATGTTCACCGCCGATTGGCCAAAGACGTACAACCCTCCGCCTTCGCCTCCCGCGTTGTTCCGTGCAATCAGCGTGTGTTTGAGCAGCACCGTGCTGCCGTAGATGTACGATCCGCCGCCGTGGTTGCTGCTCCCGGAAGACGTCGCGTTGTCCGTCACCAGGCAATTGGAAAACGTGACGTGACTTGCAGGATCGGTGATGTACAAGCCCCCACCGCGCATCGCTGCAGCGTTGCCGGAAATCACCGAGTGCGAAACACCTACCCGGGCCACGTTCACGAATAGGCCTCCTCCCCGGTTCCAGAGCGAATCGGGGTTGCCGTTCGCGTTTCCCCCGCTGATACGCACGTAGGCCAGGGTGCTGGTATCGCCGCCGGAAATGCGTAATCCACCCCATTCCGTGGAACCACGCAGGAACCGGATGCTGTCCGTCTGCATCCCCACCGCGTGAATGCGCCCTTCTACGACAAACGGAACGTCGTCGTCGAACAGCACGTCCACGCCCGGTTCTATGGTGAGAAGCTGGCCCGTGGGGACGCGAATTGTGTTCGTGACGCGGTACGGGCTTCCCGCTTTCGTCCAGGTGGCGGTGTGAATCTCACCAGACACCGGCGTGCCGGAAACACCGGTTGCCCGACGCAGAGGCGCGAACAGGACTACCAGCGCGGCAAAAAGAAGAACCTGATGTCTCGCGACCATGCATTTCCTCCTCACACGCGCAACGGGTCTGCGCGCGAGCCCGACACGATCGTCGCACCTTCGAACGAATGTTGCGCAGTGAACGGCAAGAATGTAGCCACCCACCCCTCCATGCCAGAGCGGCGCAACCGCTGGACAGGGCAACGCCCAGTGCCTGAGCGTTCGTAGTTCACACCCAGACGGGGCTGGACCACGCCATGTTGCCCCGTCTGGTGATGATCCTGACATAGCAGAAACCACCGTGATCGACAGGTACGGTCGTTTTCCCGTCCCGCAGCACTCGCGGGTCGTCGTCCGGCGGGAGGGAGGCAACATCATACCCGTTGGCAACGACCGAGGCGCCGGCGATTCCTTCCTCCGACGCCGCAGTCACCGCCACGGCCAAGCCATTCTTTATCGGTTCCGCTTTCACATCGAGGTATATCCTGCTCTGGGTGGTTGCATACGTGGCGTGATCCCTGATCGCGTCAAAAACCGCTTCCCGTGTGAGAAAAGGCACAGTCACCGCGGTGAACCCCTGCGGCCAGAAACGCGTTGAGAGCGGCGGGTAACTCTCGGTGTGCAGGGCGTCGCCGGGGCGGCCATCGTGGATGTCCCCTCCGCCCACGAAACCGAGGCGATATCCTTTCCGCAGCGCGTCAACCACGTGCCGGCCACTCATTTCGCCGTTGAGGTGCTGAATCGCCATGGGGTTGCCGTCCTCGCGGGAACGCTCGCTGCTGCCCCACACAGAGTGAATTTCCACCGCCTTTTCGTACTTCGGGTTCCATCCCTGTTCCCAGTCGACACCCATGATGACGTTGGCGCTGTGGTGCGGAATCGCGATGGAATCAACGTTCGAAAGGGAATCCAGCTTTTCCCAGAGCTTCACCAGCGTGTCACAATCTGAAGCATTGCTTCGCAGGACCGGACCGGCACTCTGGCGGTAGTAGATATTCCTGTGCCCCGGCGCTCCTGCCGCATGATTGTGGTTCGTCCACTCCTGGCCGATCAGCGTGACGAACCGTCCCGGCTCGTTATAATCGTTCGTCACGGCCTGGAAGTAATCCCACTGGCGGTCGGTAACCCCCTCCATGTGGTCCGTGATGGCACCGAAATCGAGGAACCCTTCGTCCCGGGCGAACGCGTACAGCTCTTCCGGGCAGCGGATGCCATCGCTGAAGAACGTCTGCCACTGCGGATCGCCCCAGTAGATGCGCGAACGGGGCGGTTCCGGGGTGACGCTGACGGGGTTCGACCAGCCCTCCATCCCGGTGTTCTCGTCCACAATCCGCACGAAGTGGATACCCGGTTCCCCGAAGGAAAACCCGTGGAAAACCCTGATGGGACGCGAGTCGCCGGGAAATATGCCCTGGTGGGTACCGTCGAACACGAGGTCACGTGTCCCCGTCAACCTGCCGTCCCCGTCCACTTTCAACACGCCGCGCCACTCGGGGAGGCAGTTGTCGTGATACTGAATCTTGCGATCGACGTTGAGATTGAATGGCCCCCGCAACGCGGGTTTCGGATCGTTCCAGTTGCCTGAGCATGCGATGGGACGAACAGGTCCAAGAACCTTGACTTTGAGGGGAAATGATTCGCCGACCCCGACACAGGAAGGCGCAACGCACAAAAAACCCGTCGGATCCAAACTCACCCCCTTCAAAGCAGAGACCCGCCGTCCCGCATGGTCTGCCGGAGTCTCGCGAAGTTCACGTCTGCAACCGTTGAGTTTTCGGCGAGCGCCAGCACCGATGCCACCCCTGCCGCCTCCCCCGTCTGGTTGCAGTTGACCATGACACGCAGTGCGCCGTACGCGCCGCGGTCGCAATCAATCAGGCGCCCCGCCACCAGTACGTTCTTCCCGCCCTCGGGCACAAGCGAACGGTACGGGAACTGGTAAAACGGCGGCGTATCGTCGCTTTCGGGCCGCCAGCGCCCTCGTACCGGCGGTCTTCCCGGAACCACCCATTCCTCCGTCCCGTCGAGGTTTCGGAAGGTGAGCCCCGGTTTTTCGCTGTGGTGGACGTCGACGTGGTACGTGCCGCACCCGATCGTGTCTTCAAACGCATGCCCGGTGAGGAGTTCCATTTCGGCCACGCTGTGCAGGCACTTTGCGTGGCGCGTTTCCCTGATTCCGATGTACGAAGGCACCCCGCGGAGGAACACCTCCCCGCCGCGCGAGAAATGGTTCCGCAGGATATCCACCATCGCGCGGATCTGCCGCCTGCCTTCCATTTCGGCGGCGGTGAGCTGGTCCGCATCAGAGCAATCGGCATTCGCAACCCGGGTGCCCGCAACCATCTTCATGTCGCGAGAGCCTGCCACCCATGCTGCCCAGAGAAACCCCAGTTTCAGGGCTTCCGGGAATTCCGGATTGAAAACCGCCTCATTGAGTTTGAACCCTGGATTCGCTTCTTCTATTTTGCCGAGACCCTCGATGATGCAACACGCGGTCGGTGGCTGGATATCGCCCAGAAAACGCGTTGGCAGGCCCATCCGGTATATCAGGTCGCCATCGCCCGTGGCATCCACGAAGTACTTCGCACGGATCGCTCGACGCCCTGACTTGTCCTCGATAATGACGGCATCCAGCCGACCGTCCACAACCGCTGGAGCGACAAACCGGGCGTGAAGGAAGGGGCGGACGTTCGCCTCGGTGATCAGGTTGTCGAGCTCGATTTTCAGTTCTTCGGTATTCAGGAAATACGCAGCGTGGGGAGACGTACCGAACTCCACCGCGGCGCGGCGGTGCAGCCGGTCGATCGTCTCCTGCGTGAGTCCGCCGATGATCTGGCGCTCGTCATGGACGTCCTTGAGTGAGTGCCAGACGTTCACCAGCCCCGCCGTCGCCACGCCACCGAAAAATCCACCCAGTTCGACGATGGCAACGGAAGCGCCGAGCCGCGCGGCGCGAACGGCCGCGAACACCCCGGTGCAACTGCCACCGATGACGCAGATATCGGCCTCGTGGGCAACGGGAGTGGTGCGGGAAGGTTCGGCGATGGTGAGCATGTGGTGCTCCTCAAATTGGTTCGTTGGGCGTGATCGTTTGGGTGGCGCGTCCGGCAATTTGGATTGCGCAAGCTTGCCTGCGCTTTGAAAGCGGCGGAAAGCCGCCGCACTCAAAAGCACGGCCCATCACCTGTCACGCCCTCCTATACGACGTATACCTCCTATGGGAAACCACCGACAGAGCAATGCTGCCTCCCGCGTCAGTCCCGCTTCTCCGGCGGGCGCGGGCCCACGTCGGACATATCTATCGGTTGGAAACCAACTGCAAAGGCCGGGGAATCCGGATCCAACGTGAAATCCCGCGCCGCGAGGTCCCGACATTTCGGATCCGCCACAATTGACTGTGGGTCGTACCCCAGCTTTCGCCACTCTTCGAATGAATACTCCTGTTTGTATCCCCACTCGCCTTTCTCGTTTCGCGTGCTGGCGCCGCACCACGGGGCGCGGGTAACATCCCAGAACAGGTTGTTGTTCGAGAGGAAGATGCGCTGCTCGGGTTTTCCCATGGCGAAGATCGGCTGGTTGTTTCCGATGAAGATATTCCGATCGAAGGTTACAGAAAGGTGATCCTCATACCGGGAAACCGTCGCCTGTCCTTCGCGGCCGAAGGCGAAAATGTTGTTGCGGACAACGTTTTCCCGCCCGTAATGCTGATGGAACCCCTGACTGGAGGTGTTGTAACAGATATTGTTCTCGCTGATAATGTGCGAGCTGCCTTCGTCCATGTAAATCGCCCAGCCGCCGTAGTTCGATTTCTCGATGTCGTGAATAAGGTTACCGCGCAGCATGGTGCCGGGCTGAACACCGAGGGTGTAGATGCCGCCCATGTCGCTCAGGATACCGTGGCCGATATCGTGAATGTGGTTTTTCTCGATGCGGTTGTTCTGTGACACGTTTTCGTGATATCCCCACACCCAGCCGCACGAAACGCCGCTGTAATAAAGGTCGTAGATGTGGTTGTGGGAGATATGGTTCCCGAACGAATGCCGCGAAAGCACCCCGACGGCTGCGAGAAACACGCGCCCGCCTTCTCCTATCACATTGTCCGTGATGCGGTTGTTACCGGTCCTCCGTGCGCGCGGACCAAGCGCATCCGCTCCGTTGAGATGGACGCCGCCGGCGCCGAGGTCAACCAGGGTATTTCCCACCACGCGGATGTTCTGGCATCCATCCATCAGTTCGACCGCGTACCCACCTATGTGCCGCACCGTGCAGTTCTCAAAGGCGCACGACCGCGCCGCCTCAAAGGTGATCGCCGCCGGTGTCTTGTGAGCGGCCTGATTCGATAGGCAATAATCCCATTCCACATGCTCGAACGTCAGCCCTTCGAAGCGAAGAAACTCGACATATTTCTCCGCGTCGGCATTCCCGGTCACCTGCACGAGCTTTCGGAGACGCGGCGCGAACACCTGTGCGGTTTCGATGTCTTCCCCATCCATCGGCAAATAGGTCAGCTTGCCGGTGGTGCGGTCGAGGTACCACTCGCCCGGGTCGCTCAGCGCTTCTTCCACGTTTTCGACGTAGTACCGGGCAAGGCCGTCCGCGACGTCGTCTTTCAGCGTGAAACCCGTCTTGTTCGCAAGTTTGACCGTGTTCGTGGCGGGATCGAAACCTGCCACGGGAACTCGCTCTTCCACCCACCAGTGGATCACCACGACGTCGATGTCCGTGATGTTCTTCCAGTTCTGGACGTGCCCCGGCGCGCACTGGAAGGCATCCGCTCCCATGAAGATATCCCCCCAGGGTCCTTCGGCGTGCGGCCGTTCGTAGTCGGCAACCCGGTAGAAGCCTTTCTTTGGCAACCTCGGGCGGTTGCGTCTGGCGCCGTTCACAAACAACTGCCGGAAATACCATTTCCCGTCCGCTACCTCGGGGATGGTAGTAACCCAGACTTCTTTTCCGTTCAGTGATTCCTTCGTCCATCCGGTGATGCGCGTCCCTCCATCCAGAACGGGTGTTTCGCCCGGGAACGCGGCATACGTGACGGGCGCGGAGTCGGCGTGCGTAAAGGTCAGCGGCTCTTTGAGGACGTACCGCCCTCCCCGCAGCCAGACTGTTACGGACGCGGGCAGCTTCGTGGCACGTTTCAGCTCGCGAATCGTGTCGCGCGCCTTTATCATGGTGGCGAAAGGGCCGTCGGTGTCGTCCGCGTTGGCGTCCGCAAGGCGCCCGGACCAGCTATCCCGGCCCAGCGGGGAGACGTAGAGATCGAGATGAGATTGCTGCGCGGGCATAGGAACTCCTCCTGTATTCAGTGGATGCGTTCAATCTCGCGAGCGCGGCGCTACACGAATTTCATGGCGAACAGGTCGGCGCTGCGCATGCGAACACGGAAACGGACTTCGGCGCCTTCCGCATGCCCGATGTCGCTTTCGCCGCGCCAGGTGACCAGATGATCGATTGCGTCGCCGCTGAAACAGTCACAATCCGCGAAGCTCCGTCCCTGAATCGCGGAGCCGTCAGGTCTGCATGCTTCCACTTCAACGAAACCGGTGAACTGCGTTTTCGCGTTGAGCCGCAGCGTGCGTCCGTCAAAAACGACCGGTTGTGTGGCAAAGAAACCGTCCATCGGGCATTCCAGCGCCACAAGACGTTCCTTTTTCCACGTCGCCCACGCGATTTTACCCAGAGGTGGTTTGCGCGGGTGTTTGTGAGGAACCGGAGAACCTGCGAACAGCATGCCGGTGCGGTTTCCCGGCAGATCCACGAGGCCGATTCCCGGCGTCACGACGCCGCCATCCCATTCGCCTGCGCACCCCGGTGAGCAGACCCCTTCGCCCGGGGCATTGCCCTTGTCATCCGGAACAAAACCCCAGACCACCCCGTCTGGGCTTGTGGCGAGATGGAAATGGAACGAATCCGTGGCAAGCGACCACCGCATGGGGAACATCACGTGGTAGTCAATGGTGCCCGGCATCAGAGTTTTGGGCTGGCTGTACCAGAGGTCGTGGGGCGCCATCGTGGCACCGGGCCAGAAGAGATCCTCCGGAAGAGGGAAGCGCCGGAAATTGTCCGTTTCCATCCGCCCGATTGTACGGCGGCGGAAAAACCAGTTGCGGCAATAAGCAACGTATTTCCCCTGCTGAACGTCGTACGTGCAGCAGTTGTGCGTATCGCTGTAGTGAGCCACGAGCGGTTCGCGGACCGGTTTCCAGTGGATGCCATCCGGCGACACGGCACCAAAAAGCCCCTGGTTCTTGTGGTACGGGTCCACGGCATCCGGCCGTTTCCGGATGTAGTCCGCATACATGTCATCCGGTATGTGCCCCAGATGGAATCCCTTGTACCGTTCTTCCGGAGGCGCAGAGGGGTCTTTGAACACGCTCCCGCCGTGGTACCCCACGTCGTCATCCCTGAACATGGCGCCGAACACGACATTGTTGTGCGTGTCTCCCCTGTAATTGACCACGCCAAGGTCGGGAAAGCGCCAGTCCACGCCGTTATCGCTTTCGGCATAACGGACGTGGTTGCGGACACCCATGTGCGGTGTGCCGATACCTTCTTCCGGCCAGCACTCGTACCAGAAGCGGTAGACACCCTGGTCATGGATGAGCGTGCCTCCGAACAGGAACACCGCGCGGGCCATTTCCGGCGTGATAACCGGTTGTCCCTTTTCCGCCCTCTGCGCCACAAGGCGGATGCCATACGGCATGTCCGCGCAGCGGTAATGAAGGGGAGGCAGGCTTTCCATGGTGAAAAGCGGCACGCCTTCGCCGGTTTCCGTGAACCACTGATGGGACCCGTGATCGACGTAGCGCCAGTCGTGGAAGTAGATGACGTTGGACGCGAGGCGAAACGGGGGACGGTTGCTGTGGATCACGGACTTCACGGGGGCGTTCTCCTTCGGCAGCGACCCATCTTGTCCTTGCGGGCCGGTTGTTCCTTATGCGGAACGGTTCGCGACCACTTTCCGTATCACTTCGTCAAGTTGCGCGTAATTGAGGTCGTCTTTCTGCGCGAACGGCAGGTCGTCTGCCTGCGCCCCGCGATCAAGGAACGCGGCAAGGCCGATTGTTTTCTTTCCGAGGAACGCGCTGGCTCCCCAGCGTTCCGCCATGGAACGGAATTTGTCCGCGTCGAAATTGGTGAGCATGACTACCGGAATACCGCGCGTCTTCTCGTCGGCAAGAAGGAACTTCAACGTCTCGTATCCATCCTGCCGCGGCATGACGAGGTCCAGAAGGACCACGTCCGGCTGTTCCACCTTGATGCGTTCGACCGCCTTCACTGCGTCGGTTTCCGAGGCAACCCAGTGCCCGAACTTCGCGGAAAGCACCGTAGTGATGAGCTGAACGAAGGCTTCGTCATCGTCCACGACAAACACGCGGAGTGGATCCATGTTATCCCCCCAGTTCTGCGGCTGTGATTGGCCCGGAAAAACCAGCCATCGCCGCTTCAGACATACCCGTTGTGCGATTTCGTTCGCCCGTTACGGAGAACAAATCCGGCACCTGCAATAAGAACGCAACCACCGCGGCCCGCTCCAAATCCAACCATTCCTGTCGTTACGGGAGCGGATCACCGATCCGCGGGATTGGCGCCGCTGTCAGGTCACGCCGAACCGTACAACCGCGGGGAGTATCCTCCGCCGGATGCCGGCCACCTCTCAGATCACGTGCGGGCTTCAGTCCGGCCGCACTTCCACGTCCTCTTCGCGCTTCCCTGCATACCGGACGTTCTCACCTTCTCCGGACTGGTCTACGACGGGGACCGTGAAGGTAAACGTAGCCCCCTGCCCCGGGGTGCTTTCTGCCAAGACGCAGCCTCCGTGCGCTTCCACGAGGAATTTGACGATCGTAAGGCCGAGGCCGGTGCCTTTCGCCTTCGTGGCGCGTTTCATGCGAACCTGGTGGAATTTGTCGAAAATCCGTGGCAAGTCTTCCGGGGGGATACCCACTCCGGTATCGCGCACGGAACAACGCAGAAATGCCCCCTCCTGCTCGCAACTCAACGCGATTTCCCCGTTTTCCGGGGTGAACTTGACCGCGTTTCCGAGCAGGTTCATAAGCACCTGCTCCATACGGTTCGGATCGGCATACGCCGGCGGGAGGTCCGGTGCAGCCTTCAGGGTGATTCGCAGCCGCTTTTCCATGGAAAGAGGCGCAATGGACTTTGCAACGCGGCGAATGATAGCAACGAGATCGGTCGTTTCCGGTTGAATTTCCAACTTGCCCGCCTCAAGCCTGGCAGTGTCGAGCAGGTCGTTGATGAGGTTCCCGAGGCGTTTCGCGTTCGTACGAATGATCTGCAGGATCTCTTTCTGGTCCTCCTTGAGCGGACTCGGGATGCCATCGTTGAGCAGCTCCGCAGCCTGCTTCACCGCGGCAATGGGCGTTCGCAGATCGTGGGAGACTTTGGAGAGGAAATCCGCCTTTAACGCATCAAGTTCGCCGAGACGCTCCACCGTGGCATTCAAACCCTCGGCGATTTCGGAGAATTCGTCCTTGCTTACGAGTTCCACGCGTTGCTGAAAATCGCCGCTGGCAACAGCGCTCAGCGCGTTGCTGATGCCAGCGGTCGCCTGTTTGATAGTCCGGTTCAGATACATCACCATGGCCAGCATTCCTGCCAGGAGAACAGCCAGAACTACGCCCGCACGCAGGATCAGATGCTCCCTGAACCGCGACGCCGCAGCGAGCAACACGTTCGCGTCCTCCTGCGCGTGTTCCTGCAGACTCGTCATTGCCCGGGAAAGCTCGGCGTCCACTTCGTGCAACTGGCCAAATGTGCGTTCGGCCCGGCCCGGCTGTCCGCGCTCGAAGTGCAGTTCCACGCTTTCAAAAAGCAAATCGAGCTTTCGGCACGCGATGAGAAGGCTGTCGAGGCCGTACTTCAGCGCGGGGCGTTGGCCGAACCGGGACCGGCTTACCTCCGCCAGCAGGGAATCGCGGTGCGCGCGGCGGGAGCGCAGCGATCTCGTCATTTCGTCGGCGTCGCGCGATGAGGCGAACGCGCCCACCTGGAACATCGAGACTTTGATACCGCCGCGGTACAGGATCTCGTTGACGTCATCGGAGATTTTGTTGATCCGGATGATCTGTTCCTGCGCATTCACGGTGAGTTCCACCAGGTCGTCCATCCTCCGCAGATCACGAACCACCCAGAGCACCGCGGCGCACATCAGCGCAACCATACCCAGGTTGCCGAGAAGAACCTTTCCGCCGATGGTAAGCCGCACGCTTTCTCCTCCTCAACCGGTCATCGTCGCGCGGCTGAACCGTGAACCCGCGTGCGCAACCGCAAGGCCGCGCATCTCCATCAGCGTGAGGCTGGTCAGAAGCTCCTCCGATTTGCGGCCCAGTTTCACGGCCAGCACGTCAACGTGCACCGGTTCCAGGGGCAGCGCGTCGAGAACCGCTCGTTCCTCGGGAGAGAGATCTGCCGGAGCCGACACCGGGAGACCAAGTTGATCCCCCTCCGGTGTGGGAACACGGGTACCGAGCCCCAGGCTGATTACGAGATCATCCATGTCGCGAACGACGCGCGCGCCATCCGCGATCAGTCCGTTCACCCCGGCCGCTTCCCTCCGCGTGATATCTGCGGGAACGGCATACACGTCACGCCCCTGCCTGAGCGCGACATCGGCCGTGATGAGCGCGCCGGAGGCTCGCGGCGCTTCGGTAACGATCACCGCGCGCGAAAGCCCGCTTATGATCCGGTTGCGGCGAGGGAAGTTGATTCGGTCCGGCGCCGCACCGAGCCACACTTCACTGACCAGAAGACCCTGTTCGCGGATGCGTGCGTGGAGGTTGCGTGCTTCAGGGGGGTATACCACATCTACCCCGCACCCCAGCGCGGCAATGGTAAGGCCGTCTCTATCCAGAGCCACCGTGTGGGCAATGCTGTCCACCCCGCGCGCCATCCCGCTGATCACCGTCATCCCGTGACGAACAAGCGTCGCCGCAATCGCTTCGGTAATCTGCCGGCCATACTCCGATGGCCGCCGTGTGCCGACCACCGCCACGCCCGGCACCGCGAGGAGCCCCGTGTCTCCTTGCGCAAAAAGCAGTTGGGGCGGATCGTCGGTTTCCAGCAGGTGAGGCGGGTAGTCTGCGTCAACGCACGCGATGACGGAAGTGTTCGTGCGGAAGATTCGCTCGCACTGGCGCATGATTGAATCGCGCCCGCCATCAATTCTGCCACGACCCGCGTCAACAATGGCGAGCGCGATTGCGGAAGGGATGCCCTCAACCGTTTCCAGTTCAGAAGGACTGGCCGCCAGGACCGCGCCGGGGGAGCCGAATGCTTCTACGAGAGCCGTCAGACGCGCGGCGCCGATACCTTTGACGTCACACAGCGCGAGAAGGTCGCCCAGTTCTTCGAAGGAACGGTCGGACATGGCTTATCGAGGCGGACTTGCGGGGAGGCGCGTGGCGAAACGCACCCGTGAATCGGAATCAGCACCCGCGTCGTTCGTTTCGGCCAGAAGAACGGACAGCTCGTGCCGCAGTCGGTCAAGCCCGACGTGAGTGACGGCGCTAAGAGAGAAACAGGCGTGCGCGCCACGAGCTTTTCGCGGTTTTGCATCGCTGAGGTCTGCCTTGCTCAACACGTACAACCAGGGTTTTTTCAACAGGTCGGGGTTGAACTCGCGCAGCTCGTTGCGAAGTAGTTTCAGCGTCGCGTCCGGATCGGGATCAGTACTCTCCACCATGAACACAAGCACCCGGGTCCGCTCTATATGCTTCAGAAACTGGTCACCCAGGCCTTTTCCGAGATGTGCACCTTCGATGAGACCGGGAATATCCGCCATCACGCAGGTCAGGTGCTCCGCCAGCGACACAATGCCGAGATTCGGGACAAGCGTGGTGAAAGGATAGTCCGCGATTTTTGGCCGGGCAGCCGACATGACCGACAGGAGAGTTGATTTGCCGGCATTTGGAAGACCCACGAGGCCTACATCCGCCAGCAGTTTGAGCTCAAGCCGGAGAGAACGGTACTCCCCCGGTGTTCCGCTCTGGGCGAAATCAGGCGCCTGCCGTGTCGGTGTGGCGAACTGGGCATTCCCTTTCCCCCCACGCCCCCCCCTGGCCACGATTACCGGTTCATGCGGGGTCACGATGTCGTGAATCAACGCGCCGGTTTCGGCGTCAAATACGAGCGTCCCGCACGGCACGCGAATAGTCACATCCTCTCCTGATGCGCCGTGCCAGCGTGATCCGAGTCCTCTTTCTCCGTGCTTGGCCCGGAAATGCCTGCGGAAGCGAAACTCCTGCAACGTATTCATCCGCGGATCTCCGACAAAGAGGACATTGCCTCCGTTGCCGCCGTCTCCGCCATCCGGCCCGCCGCGGGGTACGTTCTTCTCGTGCCGGAAACTGACGGCTCCGGGCCCGCCGTCCCCGCCCCATACCTCGATAGTTGCCGTATCTACGAATTCCATGTTCCCGCCTCCGGCAGTTGTCTGCGCGACTGCCGCACCCGAGTTTCCAATTAACAAACCTATGGAATGGGCTGACCTTTTCATAGACCCGGCACCGGCGAAAAGGCCCTCAAGTCCACGCACCTGCGCAGGCTACACCCAGAACTGCCACCCCCGGTGGGCCGGGTCTTGAAATCACGCCAGCATTTTACGTATACTTATTAGTTCTTTGAACACTGTGGCCCGTTCGTCTAGTGGTTAGGACTCAGGGTTTTCATCCCTGCAACAGGGGTTCGACTCCCCTACGGGTCACCAGGTGCTTTCAGAGACCGGGCGAGGGGCCTGTCCGCTTCGGGGAAAGCATTCAGGATCTGCGGTCGGCACTTCCCTCTGAGGAGTACCACGATGGCAACACAGCCCTTTTCGCTGGACGCCATTCGGTCCGTCCCTCTCTTTACCAATCTCTCCGACGAAATGCTCGAAGCCGTTGTGAAGGCTTCCACGGTGGTAACATTCCGGCGGAACCAGACCATTGTCCGCGAGAATGAGGAAGGGAACGCGCTTTTCATCATTCTCAGCGGCAGGGTGAAAGTCACGCTGATCCGCTCAGATGGTAAGGAAGCCATTCTGGCGATTCTGCGCGCAAATGATTTCTTCGGAGAAATGGCACTTCTGGACGATCAACCGAGGTCGGCATCCGTAGTGGCGCTCGAAAGCACGCGCGCGCTCATGCTTACGAGGCCGAATTTCATCAAGTTGCTTGAGGACGACCCGCAGATTGTTCACAACATCATGGTTGCGTTGAGCGGGCGCCTCCGCAAGGCAAACCAGAAAATCGCCGACCTCGCATTCCTGGACGCGATCGGCCGCATCTGCGGTGTAATCCTGCAGATGGCGGAGGAAGCCGGTGAAGAGACCGATGAAGGCGTCCTGATCCACAATCGCCCTTCCCACGAGCAACTCGGAATGATGGCCGGCACCACGCGGGAAACCGCCACACACTGCATGATCGCGCTTGAACGGCGAGGGTATGTTCTGACACAGGGTCGCGACCTGCTGTTGTTTTCGCCGGAGGACCTCAAGCGCGATTTTCTTTCCCCCGGTTCGTAACGTGAAGCTCCGTATTGTGGTGGTGGGCAAACCGCGGCGTGATGTCGTCGACACGTTTGTCGCCGACTATCTCGCGCGTCTGAAACCGATCTGGCAGACGGAACTCGTCGCGGTGGCTGAAGAGCGGATCGCGACGGGCCGTACCGAGGGGGAAATCCTCGCAAAAGAAGCGGAACGATTGCGGGACAAGGTTCCCGCAGGCTGGGTTACGGTTGCGCTTGATCGCACCGGCATGGCGCTGGACTCGGGGGAGTTCGCAGACGCGTTGCGCTCGTGGCAGGATTCCTCGGTGCGCGGTGTGGCGTTCGTGATCGGCGGCGCGGTGGGGCTGGACCCGGCATTTGCCCGCGGATGCGCGCTCCGTCTATCGCTGGGGCCCATGACCTTCCCGCATGACCTCGCCCTGGTCGTCCTCGCCGAACAGATTTACCGCGCGGCGACGATAGTCAAGGGGCTTCCCTACCATCGCTAACCGCGGCCATGCTCTTCGCTCCTTCGAACGGCTTTCAGGCGGAGCTGCGTTTTCGACTTCCCGCGCCACACATTTTCCTCCGGCACGTAGGCGATGTCAACTGCACCTACCGAACGGTTTGCGGCATCGTAGAAGAGCGGCGCCGCCCATTTGAAACCGTAGCCGATGATCTCCCTCGTTACGCCGTCCTGCTCAACTTCCACCTTCAAATGGGCATCCTTCATGATGACCGGGTCTGATATCGCGCGCACGCCGCGAGAAACCAGCACCGGCTGCATGTTGTCCGGCCCGAAAGGACCGAGACGGGCGACCGCTTTCAGGTATTCCGGTGTGATATCGGACAACCGCGCTTCGGCGTCGAGATACAACCGCGGGGAGAGAAGGTCGTCCGTCAGGCGTTCCGCCGCCACCTGTTGCAGACGCTGGCGGAACTCCGGAATACGCTGAGGGTCAATGCTGAGGCCCGCCGCTTTGATATGACCACCGTACCCGATAAGCGTTTCCGCGCACGCGCCGAGGGCGGCATGGAGATCAAACCCGTCTATGCTGCGGCCGGAACCCCGCGCGAAGGGTGTGGAGCCGGTAATCATGACCGTGGGAAGATAAAACTCTTCCACGAGACGTGCGGCCACAATACCGATGATCCCGGGGTGCCAACGTTCGTCCGCAAGCACCAGCGCTTTGGCGCCCTGCGCAACCTGCTCTTCCGCCTGCTGGTGTGCACTGTCGAACACGTCCTGATCGCGCCCCTGCCGGTCCCGGTTCAACTGGTTCAGTTCACGGGCAAGGTTTCTTGCCTCCTCGTCATCCTGCGTAAGAAGCAGTCGGACGGACGTTTCCGCGCTACCCATTCGCCCGGCCGCGTTGATTCTTGGCGCAAGACCGAACACGATGCTGGATGTGGTGAGTTCTTTCCCCGCCAGCCCGGCAACCTGCAACAACGCCCGCAGCCCCGGGCGGGGTGATTTCTTCAGCCTGCGGAGCCCGAATCTCATCAACACGCGGTTCTCGTCTATCACAGGCACAATGTCGGCCGCGGTTCCCACGGCCACCAGATCGAGCCCCGGGATCAAAATCCTGCCGGGGGGAACGCGCAAGGCGTCGCACACCGCCTGAAGCAGTTTGAACGCCACGCCAACCGCGGACAGACCGGGGAAGGGGTACGTACAACGCGCGCATTTCGCGTCGAGAACCGCCAGCGCGTTCGGGAGCGTCTCCCCCTCTTCGTGGTGATCCACGACGATGACGTCTCGACCTTCCCGCGTGAGTGTCGCGATCTGCTCCACCGCCGTCACGCCGCAATCGAGTACGATCACCAGCGTGCCCGCGGTATCCCTGAGCAACTCTACTCCGCGATCACTCAGCCCGTAGCCGTCTGCGGTTCGGTGCGGGATGCGCCATTCCACCGGAACGCCGAGGGTCTGGAGCGCCTCGACCATGAGCGCGGTGGCCGTCGTGCCGTCCACGTCGTAGTCGCCGTACACGCTTACCTGTTCCCGGTTCACCACCGCACGGCAGATCCGCTCGACCGCCCGGTGCATCCCGTTGTACAGGTACGGATCGTGGAGATGTCGGAAACTTGGATTCAGGAAGCGTGAGATTGCGTCGTCTCTGGCGGCGGAATCCGGACCACTCACCCGGCGCAGCAGGATCTCAGCTACAGTGAGCGGGATATCCCAACGCGTCGCAATACTGCGTACTTCCTTTTCCGCGCAAGGAGCAGGAAAAACCCACGTGGGATCGCGCGATCCGCTCATCAGTACGTGCTCCGGGGTGCGCTGTTGCGTTACAAACGCACCGTGAAACGTTCGGATGCCGCCGGCGTATTCAGGGATGGAGGCGATAGATAACCGAAATATAGTTCATTGTATCCGTCAGCCCAGCACGCTTCCGGTAGGATCGGGAAGCACTCGCAGTGATCTCGTCCCGCTTCGAGAACAAGCCGTTCGGTGGTGAAAACGAGACCGCAGCCTCCCCATGAAACCCCTCCTGCTTGTCCACGCGCCTGCCGAGGGCAAACGGGTTCCATTGCGCCTGAGTCGGGACGTATCCCTGTTGACGGTCGTACGAGACGGAGGGTGCGATTTTCCACGAAGACCCGGCTCGAATAACCCCGGACACGCTGACGACGTGGATCAGCTCGTTCCGTGTAAGCTGCCAGAGTCTGGGACGCTGGCCAGGCCCGGAGGGCAGCAGGTTTCCCAGCGTCCGCGCTTCCACCGAATACGATATTCCGACCGAATCACGCTCACCGACCCGGGTTTTCGCCTGCCACTCCAGCCGTCCGAGCCTGGTGTTCCGGCTTTGCGGGCTCGT
>Ga0116178_10000194_pt1 | contig 54056 bp, 41 predicted proteins | sample AD_STIC12_MetaG_FD_89880 | JGI IMG/M metagenome (GOLD analysis project Ga0116178, IMG submission 89880) | Active sludge microbial communities of municipal wastewater-treating anaerobic digesters from USA - AD_STIC12_MetaG | ecosystem: Engineered > Bioreactor > Anaerobic > Digestate | place: USA...
CGATCTCGGTGCGCGTATGGCTGGACCCCTGGAAGGGCGGCGAGGAAACTCCCTCGTCCCCCGCCGTGACATTGCGCCGCAGGGTGTTCGTTGCAACCTCGCGGCGCGGGTACACCCCTGACGCTTTGCCCGAACTCGATCCTTCCGGCGTGGTGACCATCCCGGCCGGCGAAGCGCTGAGACTATGGCTCGATTGGTCATCAGGTGACACTCCGGCGGGAGTCTATTCTTCGACGCTTTCCATGCGCGCGCTGACCGTCGCGGGGGATGTACTGCGCATCCCGCTCCAATGGGAAGTGAGCACCGTCGCCCTCCCGGATTCCATGCCACTGGCGTTTCGCGTCTGGGCATATGAACAACCCGCGTTTTTTGACAGGGACGCAGTCTGGGCCGATCTTCGGGCCCATTACGTAAATGTGTACGATATCCCGGTGCCGACCGTGCGTTACAACGCCGACGGGGAAATAACCGCCGAGGATTGGGCCGCCGTCGAGGATGTTCTTCGACGTGCCCCGAGCGGTTCGTTCTTCCTGTGGCACGGTCGCGAGACCCTTGTCCAGCCGGCGGAGGGCGCCCCGGCTTCGGGTTCACCCGCGTGGGAAAAGGCGTTTCGGACCTTCGTGCCACGGTGGTTGGACGGTCTGGCTGCGCGCGGGTTGCCGCCAGACCGCCACGCAAACTACATCCTCGACGAGCCTGGTATCGACGGCGGACCCAGCGTGTACGAACTGATACGCATTGCCCGCCTGTACAAAGCAGCCGATCCCCGGGTGAGGATTTTCGCCAACCCGGCGGGAGGTGCGACCGCGCAGCATGTTGACGACTTGAACGAGGTCGTCGACATCTTCGATCCGATCATGAACTTCGCTCATTTCGAACGGGTTCTCGCAAAAGGGAAGCCCACGTGGACCTACGAGTGCGGGGATGGCGCGAAGGATAACACCCGCATGCGCTACTACTGGCAACCAATCTGGCAAGGTATGGAGATGGGTCTTTCTGGTCTGGGCATCTGGTCCTATGCCGGGAGGAGTGTGGATTTCTGGCAGGGCACCCACGACGGTTGTTGCGACTGGGAACTCGTGTACCACGGCGTGGGCGGTTCCGTGATACCGAGTCATCGCTGGCAGGGAGTGCGGATCGGGATCGAGGACTACGCGCGCCTGTGGCTGCTCTCGCGGGCGGCAGACAACCCGCGCGGGCGAGGTGATAACGCTCACGCCCTGGAACTCACGCGCAGGAAAGCAGCGATGATACGACAGGTCCTGGAATCCGGGTGCGATGAAGGGGTCGTTACGCGTGTCAGAAGTCAACTGCGCGCGATTCTTGCCGAAGAAATCGGCCACCACAGAACTGAACGAAACGATTAGCGCTGGTTGGCAACAATCGGTGGAGCCATCGAAGCCCGTAACGAGATCTGCAGGCGGACAATTGATCAGGGGGTTCATGCGCATGCCCGGAAAAGTGATCGACAGAGTCATCTTCATGCCCAGCCCGCGCAAAGGAGTTGCAACGCACGCATCGTCGTATTACACGGCCCGTGAAGGTGGCAGCCTCATGAGCATTCACGGGTACGAAAGTCGAAGTGACACGACGGACGTGGCGTTCATTCGGTTCTCGGGCGACAATGGCAGAACGTGGGGCGCTGAAGAAACGTTTCAGACCGAATTCCGCGACCCGAAAGGAACGCGGCGCAGGTATCCCGCGGGAGGGTACGTGGATCCGCTCACGGGAAGGTACCTTACCGTGCGCAACGAGGGAGTGCTGCCGACGGATGATCCCCTCGAAGGGATGCGTCAATGGAAGCTCCACTATTCGGTTTCAGAGGATGGTGGCCGGACCTTCCTTGTCGACGAGCAGATCATACACGATGGTGAAGAGTACGACGCAATCAACCACCTCCCGGGGATTTCGGTCGGAAAGACGTGTGCGATGATCGGAGATATGGGACAGAGACCGATCACACGCGCGGACGGCGTTCTCCTGGTTCCCATTCAGTACACGCCCGCCGGGCCGGATGGCGTGTATCTCAACCCCGGCGCGGGATTCACCTACACCAATTGCATGGTCCTCTTCGGGCATTGGCTGCCGGGAGGTCGCCTCCGCTGGACGGCGTCTGACAAGATAATTGCGGATCCAGCGCGAACAACCAGAGGACTCATCGAGCCAACGATCGCACAACTCCCCGACGGCCGCATCATCATGGTGATGAGGGGAAGCAACGACAAACGCCCGGAGTTACCGGGGTGGAAATGGTTCTCGGAATCGCGCGATGGCGGGCAGACGTGGAGTGTTCCCGCGCCGTGGACATATGACGACGGGATACCGTTCCATTCACCAAGTTCCTGCTCCCAGCTATACCGGCACCTCGACGGAAGGCTATTCTGGATCGGGAATATCTGTCAAGAGAACCCGGAAGGAAACGGCCCGCGGTACCCGCTCGTCGTGGGTCAGGTGGACGAAATAACAGGACGTCTGCTCCGGAGAAGCGTGTGGGCAGTTGACGATCGCGAGCCTGATGAAAGTCCCTTCCTGACGCTGTCCAACTTCTTTGCGCGAGAGGACAGGGAGACGGGACACATGCTGATACACATGACGCGTCTCTTCGCCAGGGATTTCCGGAAGGGGGGCTCTATCGACTGGACCGCGGACAGCCTTTTGTATCGAATCGAACTCAGTGACTGAGTGACGCCGCGTGAAGAGGGCGGGGCAGAGCGACCGCCCCGCCGAATGCGGCAATTCACCTTACGTTGGAAGGCAGCGCGCCCCGTTCACGGGGAGGGTAGTCGCTCGCGCACCGGAAACCTACATCATCCGCCGCTCCTCCGGGAACGCGGTATGCCCGGTGAAACGTGCGCAGATTGAGGAAATTCGTTTTGTAACTCCCCCCGCGCACGACCTTTTGTTCGCCACTTTCGGGACCGGCGTAGTCGGAAACTGCATTCTGCGGATACGGCGCGTACCAGTCCTGAACCCATTCCCAGACATTCCCGGCCATATCCTCGACGCCGAACGGGCTCGCGTATTTCGGAAACATTCCCACCGGTGCAAGGCCCGAAAAACCGTCCTTGGAACCATCGGGAACAGTCATGATGTCGACGCCGTCGTCGCCGTTGGCCTTTTCCGCGTCAGCCGGGTTGCCCCAAGGATATCGTCTGCCGTCAGTTCCACGCGCGGCGAACTCCCATTCGGCTTCCGTAGGCAGGCGACATCCCCTCCACGCCGCAAACGCGTCGGCAGTCTCCCACGGTATGTTCACGACAGGGAGGTCGTCGTACGCCGGAGCGACAGAGAACGGTAAGCCGAATACCTTCGCGAATTCGCGGTACTCCCCGTTCGTTACCTCGTATTTGTCGATCAGATAAGGTTTCAGCGTAACCACCAACCGGCCCATTGTCGAATCGCCGAGCGTCACGGTTCCACCAGGGATGTACACCATATCCTTGCCCTTGACCTTAATCACATCTCCCGGTCTGGGGCCGCGGCTGCACGAAAGGGACAAGAATGCCAACGCTGCAAGTAACATCGAGACCGACGTAACGGCGCCACGATTCATGTTCGCTCTCCCTTTGCCACCCCGGCGGAGGGGGCGTTACCTGTCAGAATCACGAAAACGAGGGCCAAAGCGTCGCTCTCGCCCTCGTCTGTAGTATCGCAAGAACACCGTCAGGATCAAACGGGACACGGTGCTCAGGTGGATGGTGACTCCTCACGATTCGCGCCGTGGCTCGGCCTCGGCAGGATCGTTTCCTTGGGAACTATTCCACTCCTCCTCGCCACCGCCTCCACTGAGGAAATCACACCCGACAACTGACTTTGAAGTGCTTTGACAGCCTTCTGCAGAGACGGATCCCGGTCGATTTCCGCGGCATCGCGCAATCCGCGGAGCCCCTTCCTCAGGTGGTCCAGAACATCGAGAACATCCTTTGATGACAACATCGCCGTCACGCCCCTCAGCGTATGGTTTTCCTGTTACGATTGTCTGAATTCTCTGCAACAAAATGTACAACCGGTTTGCGCAGGTGGAGTTAACAGCGCGTGAGTAGCTGATGAAACTTTGTTCATGTACGCCATCGAATCAGTTCACGGGAGAACCCCCGACAGAGTCAGTGCCTGAACCACGTGCTTTGGCGAAGGCCAGTCCTGCCCTTCCGGCGCACATACTGCGCGCACCCGTTTCCCCCGGGGAGACCACACTACGGTGTTTTTCCTCCCCTCATCGCCGCCGCCGAATACCGTAAACGTGGGAATGCCAAGAGCGGCCGAAAGATGGCTGGGCCCCGTGTCACTGCCGACATATGCCGCGGCGCACGACAACACCGCTGCCAGCTCGAGTACCGCGAAAGGCCCCAGGACGGGCATATCAGCCACTTCGTGTCGCTCAAGCGCGGCGTTTTCCTTCTCAATCGGTCCCACGTGCAACACCGGCATGCAACCCGTTTTCTCCTGCAACAATCTGGCAAAGTCCACGGCATGCGGCCATACTCTCTGACGGGAGGATGCTCCAGTGTGGATGAAGACAAATGGCGTGCCGGACCGAACACCTGATTCATCCAGGATTCTCCTTGCCGGAGCCACTTGTTCGCGGGGCAGACGTATTGACGGTATTCGCTCCAACGGCCCGTCAATCAGCCCGGTTAGAGCCCGAAGAAGGTGATCGACAATATGGATGGTCGCATTTGGAGGAAGCACCGGGGATTGGAAACGGACAAATCCGAATCCGGCCCGACGCGCGGTTTCTCTCAATTCATCATCTTCCGACGTGAACGCAATGAGGGCGTCCGCACCTTCCACCAGCCCCTGCATTCCTGCGGCGTCACGAGCAAACCATCTCCGATCCCATTCCGAATCTGCCGGTAACGCTGCATCCGCCAGCCCACAAGTCTGCGCGAGGAGCCCCGTTTCTTTTGAAGCAACCAAATGGAGAGGCACACGAGGATAAGCGAGACGCAGGTTCTGCAGAACCGGGAACGTGACTATCGTGTCCCCGAGCGCTCCGTTCCTGTAGACGACGATTCCTCTGACGCGCTGAAGGGCAAGCAGCTTGGACATTGGGTGCTCCGAAGGCTTGATTGCGCTGGTTACGCTAGAACGTACATTTCATCCGTGTCCGGCCAGGCGAGGCCGACCTGTCACACATAGGGAGCCTGACGTATCAGGCAAGAAGAGGACTGGAAATCCCAGCAAAGCCGAATGAACCACGAAACCCACATCGTCCCGTATGCCCCCGTCCACCTCGAGGCCCTTCTGAGGGTTGTCAATGCCCACGTTGCAGCATTGCCGCCACAGGACGGTGTGATCGACAGGACCGCGCTGGAAACCATCGTGGACCGGCCCGAGGCGCTGTGGGCACACCACACTCGCGAACACAGTATCGATGCCGCCAAGGTTAGAATGGTCGCCATTTCTGACGACCATGTTGCCGGCCTCGCGGTGGCCTGGCATGAGATCGGCAATGAACAGGCTCATCTTCCGCTCCTGGCGTTTGAGCCACGCGCGCGGGGCGCGGGGCAGGCGCTCCTCGGCCGGATTCTTGACGAGTTGAGGGATCGCGGGTGCACCAGTGTCGCCACAGACGAACGCAATCCTCTGGGAATCGGATGGTTCGGCATTCCCGATTCCTGGCCGCACATACTCGAAACTATGCGCCAGGCGGGGTTTTCTGTTGCTGACGGGTGGGTCATTCTGACCGGGAGGACGGACTCCATACCCGTTGAGCCACCGCGGCCCGCGAACGAAATGATTACGTGCGTGTTCGTTAACAACGAAAACATGGGAGAATGGCGCCTCGAGTTCTTCCACGATGACAAGCTCGTCGGCGAGTGCGAAACCTGGGCCGCGCCTCCGCACCTCGCGTCCTGCCCCGGGTTCCATGACTGGATCACCGTGGAATGGGTTGGGGTGGAGGAGGCGTTCCGGCGTCGTGGACTCGCGTTCTGGCTGCTGGTGAAACAGATGCATTATCACTTGCGTGCAGGCCGCACGCGAGTAGCCCTGTGGACCGGCCCCGGAAACCACCCCGCGCGAGCGTTGTATTACCGCCTGGGATTCGCGGACGGTCCTGAAACGTTCGTTCTGACTCGTTCCCTCGCTCCATAATGCCAATGTGGCACCTTGAACGGCCTCAATGCCTGTCTCTCCTGCACGTGTGCGCCAATATGGCATAAATCGCTGCTCATTCCGTCGTGGTATCCTTCTTGCAGAACGAGTCGAAAAAAACTCGGAAATTCACGAAGGAGAAATAACAATATGGCAGCAATGGACGCCAACCGAATGACTCAAAGCACGCAGAACGCGCTGGCTGCTGCTCAGCAGACAGCGTTGAATCGGAATCATAACCAGTTGGAACCCGAGCACCTCCTTCTGGCGCTGCTTGAGATGGAGCAGAATCTCCCGCAGGAAATACTCAGGCGAAGCGGCGGGAATATCGAGACCATCAAGCGCGAGGTGCTTTCTGCCCTCGACAGGCTGCCCCGTGTTCAAGGGGACAACGTACAGGTGTACGCATCGCCGAACGTCCAGCGGGTTCTTTCTGCGGCGTGGAAACGCGCGCAGGAACTCAAAGACGAGTACATCTCCGTCGAGCACCTCCTGCTTGGAATACTCGACCAGAGACATACACAAGCGGCGAAAATCCTTGAACGAAGCGGTATCACGCAGGAAAAGATCCTCCAAGCGATGAAAGAAATCCGCGGGAGCCAGAGGGTCACCGACCCCGACGCAGAATCTCGCTACCAAGCGCTCGAAAAGTTCAGCCGGGACCTGACCGCTGCAGCGCGGGAAGGCAAACTTGACCCGGTGATCGGCAGAGATGAGGAGATTCGTCGGGTCATCAAGGTCCTCTCGCGCCGCCGGAAAAACAACCCGGTCCTGATCGGCGATCCGGGCGTGGGGAAAACGGCTATTGTGGAAGGGCTTGCGCAGCGCATTGTCGCCGGCGAGGTCCCCGACTCCCTCCAGGGACGCCGGGTGGTTTCGCTGGACCTTGGTTCCATGATCGCCGGATCCAAATTCCGGGGCGAGTTTGAGGAACGCTTCAAAGCGGTGCTCCAGGAAATTGAAGCGGCGGAAGGTCAAATCATTCTCTTCATCGACGAGCTGCACACGGTTGTGCGGGCAGGAGCTGCGGAAGGCGCGATGGATGCCGGGAACATGCTCAAACCCGCGCTGGCCCGCGGCGTCCTCCGCTGTGTGGGCGCGACGACGCTTGATGAGTACCGCAAGCACATCGAGAAGGACGCGGCACTTGAAAGGCGGTTCGCCCCGGTCTACGTCGGTGAACCGTCGGTGGAAGAGACGATTTCGATCCTGCGGGGATTGCGCGAACGGTACGAGGTACACCACGGCGTGCGAATCAAAGACGAAGCGCTGGTGGCAGCCGCGCGCCTTTCACACAGGTACATATCAGACCGCTTCCTGCCGGACAAGGCGATCGATCTTGTGGACGAAGCCGCGGCAGAATTGCGAATCCAGCTGGATAGCATGCCGCCTGAACTTGAGGCCATTGAACAACGCATCGTCCAGCTGGAAATCGAGCGCTCAGCCCTCAAGCGCGAGGAAGATGCCGAAGAGCGCCTTGCTCCCGTCGAAAGGGAACTGGCGAATTTGCAGGAGAAACGTGCGGCTCTGAAATCTCACTGGCTCAAAGAGAAGGAAATCGTCAACACGCTCAAAAAGCTGAAGGAGCAGGCGGAAGAAGCTCGGACAGAACTCGATCGTGCGCGCAGGACAGGGCAACTTGAGCTCGCGGGACGAATCCAGTACAGCGAACTCCCCCGCATCCAGGCGGAAATTGCACGGGCGCAGGATGAGCTCGCACAGGTTCAAAGAGACCAGAAGATGCTGCACGAGGAAGTCGAAGAGGAGCACATTGCGGGGATCGTCAGCAAGTGGACGGGAATTCCGGTAAGCCGGCTGGTGGAAGGCGAAATGGAAAAGCTCCTCCACATGGAAGAACGGCTTCACGAACGTCTCGTCGGGCAAGACGAAGCTGTTACGGCCGTCGCAAATGCGGTGCGTCGGGCACGGGCGGGGTTGAGTGACCAGAACCGGCCCATCGGTTCGTTCCTCTTCCTGGGGCCCACGGGAGTCGGCAAAACAGAACTGGCGAAAGCTCTGGCGGAGTTCCTTTTCGACGACGAACGGGCAATGGTTCGGCTGGACATGTCGGAGTACATGGAACGGCACAGCGTGAGCCGCCTCGTCGGAGCGCCCCCGGGGTACGTCGGGTACGAGGAAGGCGGCCAACTCACGGAAGCCGTCCGGCGGCGACCATATCAGGTCGTGCTCCTTGACGAAATCGAAAAAGCCCATCATGACGTCTTCAACGCCCTGCTGCAGGTGCTGGACGACGGACGGCTCACTGATGGACAGGGCCGAACGGTCGATTTCAGGAACACCGTCCTCATCATGACGTCCAACGTCGGAAGCCAGAATTTCGCGTTCGGGGAGACCGCCGATTACACCAGAATGCGTGCGCAGGTGATCGAGGCTCTCAAAGCGGAATTCAGGCCTGAGTTCATCAATCGCGTGGACGAGACGATCGTGTTCCACGGGCTGGGTAAGAAGCACATCCGGGAGATAGTCCGCCTGCAGACCAGATTGCTCGCCCAGAGGATCTACGAGCAGGCAAGGGTTACGCTGACCCTGACAGACGCTGCCAGCGACCTGCTCGGCGAGCTGGGGTACGACCCGGCGTACGGTGCGCGCCCGTTGAAACGCGTCATCCAGCGCCAGCTGGAGAACCCGCTGGCAATCGCGCTTCTCGAACGGCGTGTCAAGGAAGGCGATACGGTGAGCGTCGACGTCCACGATGGGGCTCTCGTGTTCCGTACCACAAAATCGGATGGATCCGGTACACCCGGCGGCGAACCCGTGACTTCCACCGCGGAATCTGTCGAGGACGTTGAGGATGCGGAGTTCGAAGAGCTGAAATAACCTCGGGGCGGCAAAAGAAAGAGCCGGCAGGGCTCTGTGGAACCCTGCCGGCTCTTTTCATTGAGCAAGAAATCACATTGCCGCAGAAACGGCAGTCGGCGAGGTTACTCTGTACGCTTTCTGCGCAGGCGCAAAACGCGCGATCGCCTGATTCGTAACGGACAACGCGTTTTTTGCATCACTGGCGTTGATATAGTGCGTTTTCCGCAAGTCCGCAATCCGAGCGCGGGCCGGAATCAGGACGCTGGACACAACTTCGGCGTGCGTCATTCCCTTCGCGACGAGTCCGTCAAGGTACTGCTGGCCGCTTCGCGGATGCCCCTGCAGCAGGTGTCGCAAATACCGTATGACTCTCTCCTCAGCATCGATATTCATGGTAATCTCCTCTTCATTACGCTGGTCAATGTGGACGCCGTTTTTTCTCAGTGTGTGCTGTGGTACGCCAGAGCAACATCCCGAGGTGGCGCCTCTTCTCTACGAAACACAAGAAGCCTCCCGCGCTAGATTGCACCGGAGGCTTCATATTGCAAATACCTTGCCAAAATCGGCAGGCGTGACCACGCGATGCTCAGACCGCTCGTCGGCTTTCCATGTTGACCTTCTTGTGTGTCTTTCGAAGCTGAGCGAGCGCACGTTCTTTGAGCTGTCGTGCCCGTTCCCGCGTTATTCCGAAGGAGGCCCCGATATCTTTCAGGGACTCCGGGTCCTGGTTATCGAGCCCGAAATAACGTCGTATGATCTCGGCTTCCCGCTCGTCAAGTTCGGATAGCGTTTCTTCCACTCCGATCCCGAAGCGCCGCTCGAACGGCGACTCCTGGAATGCTTCATCTTCCAGAGGGATCGTGTCCAGCAGAGTACGTCCCCCCTCCTGATGTCCCGGGTCGTCAAGGGACAGGTGAGGCCGCGAGATGTCGAGCGCCTTTTCGACATCCTCGGGTGACATTTCTGCAGAGCTTGCGATCTCTTCGATCGTCGGCTCTCTCCCGTAATACTGGCACAGCGCACTTACTCGTTTGTCAACTTTCTGCGCATCTCCGACCCTGTTCAAAGGTACTCGGACAATCCGCGACTGCTCCGAAAGCGCCTTGAGTATTGCCTGCTTGATCCACCACACCGCGTACGAGATGAACTTGAACCCTTTGGTTTCATCAAATCGGTACGCTGCTTCCATCAGGCCAACGTTTCCCTCGCTGATAAGATCAAGAAGCGACATACCTCTGTTCTGGTATTTCTTCGCGACGCTGATCACGAAACGAAGATTGGAACTGGTAAGCTTCTCCAGCGCCTTCTGGTCCCCGCGCTTGATCTGGCGCGCGAGCTGTACCTCCTCCTCACGCGTGAGCAGAACGTAATCACGCACCTCCCGGAGGTACGCTTCCAGGGCCTGATCATCGAGTTTGGAACCGCCGGCGGTGTTAGTTGTCATAGGCTCCGCTCCGTTATGTTAAAGTATTCTCCATTCCGACAAACGGCCACGTCACAAGGTTCCACGACGCAGCCGCAGCCGCAAATGAATATTCTCGCACCGCTTGCAAAAACAGAAGGGTTCCAGCAAGTGGCACGAGAGATAGTGCACAATATTTGGAATATACTGCAATTCATAATGTTCCGCTAACGCCGGAGACTCCGCCCCCTCGCAAACAGCGCGGCCCCGGATTTTCTCGTTACAGACCATCGCACTGCAGCCCTCGCCAAGCATGTCATGCAGGCCCTCATCCGGTGTCGTAAATTTCGATACCGGAGGTGGCTGCATGAAAAAAACGCGTGCAATAGTGCTCGCATCCGGCGGGATGGATAGCACAGTTACGGTTGCTCTGGCAAACGAGCAGAACGTTGAACTCGCGCTGCTCCACGTCAATTATGGTCAGCTGACCGAGAGGCGCGAACTTCAGGCATTCCAGTCGGTAGCCGACCACTATCAGGTTCCGCAGTCGTTGCGTCTCGTCGTGGATATCCGGTATCTCGTCCAGATCGGCGGGTCCGCACTGACTGACGCGACCATCCCGTTCCCGGAACCCGCGTTTTCCGAACGGGGGATGATTCCCAGCACGTACGTTCCGCAGCGAAACGGTAACCTGCTTTTCATCGCTGCTGCGTGGGCGGAAGTGATCGGGGCCGAATCCATATGGGCGGGGCTGGTGGAGGAAGATTCCAGCGGCTATCCAGATTGCCGCCGCAGCTTCTGCGATGCGATAGAACGCGCAATAGCGCAGGGTAACCACGACCAGCATCCCGACCCAAAAATCATCACTCCCCTCATCGGGTTGTCCAAAGCCGATATCGTGCGTACAGGAGTACGCGTCGCCGCACCATTTGAGAAGACGTGGTCGTGTTACCGACGTGAAGACGCCGCCTGCGGGGAATGCGACAGTTGCCGGCTGAGGCTGCGGGGCTTTGCGCAAGCCGGCGTAAGAGATTTGATACGTTACGCTGATCCCGGCGTCTGACGACGACTTCAGGAAAGATTGTATTCCCGCAGCTTCCGGTACAGGGTACGTTCTCCTATACCCAGCGAACGAGCGGCCTCCCGCCGATTTCCTTTCGTCGCAACCAGCGCCTGCCGGATGGCGTCGCGTTCAAGGTCCCTCAATGTCAACGTTCGGGCGTGCGCTGCCTCGCCGGAAGGGGTATCTTCTTCAGAAACTTCGATATCCACCACGTGGGGTTTTGAAGCTGGCGATGAAGCCTCCTGCGGAGGCAGAGATGTGCTGGGCCAACTCCTGCCCGCCACGCCGTTCCCCGGCGCTGTGAGGATCTGTTTCAAGTCCGCCATGTCGGCCCGCAGTTCCAGCAACGTCCGATAGATGATCCCGAGTTCCATCTTTTCCGCGCCCGATCCTCGCGATGCCACCGGAAGGAGCCGACTCGCAGACACCTTGTCGCGCACCATGTCAGGGAGGTTTTCGGGCCGCACTACGGGAACATCGGAAAGAACGAGCATGCGTTCCACGACGGTGCGAAGTTCCCGAACATTGCCGGGCCAGTCGTACGAAAGGAGGTATTCCATGGCTTCTTTGCTGACCACCGGAACGGCCCGGTTATTCTCCGCACAGAACCGTTCCACAAAGTGCTCGACAAGAAGCGGAATATCTTCTTTGCGCTCCCGCAGGGGAGGCAGATGAATCTCGAATACGTGGAGACGCCAGTACAGGTCCGCCCGGAACGTACCGGCGCTGACGAGTTCTGCCAGGTCACGGTTGGTAGCGGTAATTACGCGAGCCTCCGCGCGCAACGGCTCGATTCCACCGACCCTTTTGAACTCACGCTCTTCAAGGACGCGAAGGAGTCTTACCTGGAGTGCCGGGCTTATGTCACCGATCTCGTCAAGGAAAACGGTACCCTTGCCGGCAGCCTCGAAAATGCCCTTCTTTTCGCGAACAGCATCGGTGAAGGATCCCTTTTCGTGTCCAAACAACTCGCTTTCTACGGTCCCCTCGTTCAGTGCGCTGATGTTGAGCGCCACGAATGGGTCCCGACGGCGCGGACTCAGCTCATGGATTGCCCGTGCGACAATCTCCTTGCCCGTTCCAGTCTCACCGGTGATCAGGACGGTCGTGGAGGTCGGTGCAATCTGCGCGATACTTATGAGAACCTGCTGAATCGCCGGTGATTGCCCTATCAGGCCAACCCGCCTGGCGAATTCCTGTCGATCCCCCGGCCTCCTGACGGACCGCGGAAACCCTTCTGGCAAACCCTGCTGGAACGATGTGTCCATATACGTAATCCGGTTTCCGAATTCAGAGTGAGTAGTCAGCTCGCAAATCTGCTTCGCGCGTGATCAGTATGTCTTTGCCGCGCATGGCCACATAACCACGCTCCTTGAGCCGTTTCATGACGCGCGAAACCGTTTCTCGAGAGGTGCCGGCCATATTCGCTATCGCCTGCTGATTCGGCGGGTTGTGGATGAAAATCCCCCTTTGTGAAGGTGCGCCGCGTTCTTCCGCGATCTGAAGGATCACCGAGGCCACTCTTCCGCTCACATCCATCAAAGCGAGGCTCTCTATCTTTCGATCCGCTTTTCGCAAACGAGCCGTGAGCGCGGCAACAACTTTGATCGCCATGTGCGGAGAACGTTCCACCAGCCGGAGGAAATCCCGCCGCCTCAGAATCAGCACTGTCGTCTCTTCAATGGCAATCACATTGGCAGAGCGCGGTTTCCCGTCGAGCAATGACATTTCTCCGAAAAAGTCACCCTGCCCGAGCACTGCCAGGATCACTTCTTTTCCATCCTCATTCAGAATGGAAACCTTGACCTCGCCGGAGAGAATTGTGAACAGCGCCTCGCCCTCGTCCTCCGCCAGAATGATCAGGTTCTCCGGCGGATAGACCTTCCGCGTAACAAGCGTTCCAATTTGCGCCAGTTCGGACTCTGACAACCCGGCGAAAAATGGCACGTGCTTCAAATAGCTGCCAGGCGCATCCATTGCGATCCGCTCCTATCTCGTGTCCGTCGGTGACGGCCCTGATTCAGATCCAGAATCGAGATTCTGGCCCGAGATACTCATAAGCTGGAGGGCCGCCGCACGTCCCAGATCACTTTCGCCTTCCATCGTGATGATTTTCCTGTACAGCATTTTGGCGTCCTCCATTTGGCCCAGCTTCTCATTTGCCTTCGCCGCGCGGAATAACGCGGTAACAGCCCAGCGCGATCCGGACTGACTGTGATAGGCCAGCTTGAGCCATTCGATCACCGCCTCGCGGTACTGCCCCGCGTTGAAGTGTGCTTCCCCCAGACCAAAACGAGCATCCGGTTCCTCGGGCGTTCCGGCAACATTGTCCAGCGCCTGCCTGTACGCGACGACTGCCGCCGGGAATTCGCCGAGACGATTCAGGTCGTCCCCGATTTTCACCCAGACGCGCACCACGTGGGGACTGTCAGGGAACTTTGTGAGGAAAACCCTCATCGTGCGAACTGCGGAATCCAGGCGCTGAATCTGTTCGTACGAAAGGATAAGGTTCCACATCGCCTGAGCGGCGAAATGACTCGTGGTATCCTGCTCAAGCATCCGGTTGTACGCGTCAGCTGCCTGGTCATAGAATTCCGCCTGGAAATAGGCGTTCGCAAGCTCAAAAAGGGCTTCCTGTCTCAACGGACTGTCCGGATACTGCTGGACAAGCCGTTCGAACGCCTGCACGGCCGGTTCCAGTCTTCCACTGGAAATCGCAACGCGTCCCTGAGCGAGAAGTGCGTCGTCTGCCCATTCGCTTCGCGGATTCCTTTCAACCACCCGAGCGAATGCGTTGATCGCGCCGACATAGTCGTTTGACCGGGCAAGCGCGTGGCCTTGTTCGATGGCAAGGCGAACCTCGTCATCCTCGGTAACCGGACCCAGATCGCGGAGCGCGCGCTCCCTCCCCTGTGCCTCGCTCGTCCTCCCGAGCCTGTACAGTGCGGCAACTTCGCCCAGTCTGGCCTGTTTGTCGGACGGTCGCGCCTGGATCGTCTTTCGGTAATTGGCTAACGCTTCCTCAGAGGATCCTTGCGCGAACTGGACATCCGCCAGCATTCTCCACGCTTCGGGCACGAACCTGCTTCGCGGATAGTTCCTTTCGAAACCGGTCAAAACTCCCATTGCTTTGCCCGACTGATTTCGTTCCATCAGGATTTTACCGCGTACCATCGTAAGGCTATCGGCGTCCGGAGCGTTCGGGCGCAGGGCGAGTTCCTCTCCCAGAGCGGTTTCGGCCTCGGCAAAGCGACGCATGTTCATGTACGCCGCAATAAGGTGCCTCGCTCCCCATGCGGCCGCATCCCCATTGGGGGCTTTCGTGATCTCCTGAGAAACCCGAGCCGCAGATTCGAATTCGCCGACCGCTTCGTATGCCAGAACCAGACGAGTCCTGATCTCGTTAATATCACGCGATGACTGGCGAAGCCGTATCATCTTTTCAAGTTCACGGGCAGACGCTCGATACTGGCGCTGGTCATACATGATACCGGCCAACTGGAATCTGCTCTCAGGAACGAGCGGGCTCAACGGGCGTTCTGCGATCAACCGCTCCAGTCGAAGCCGTGCTTCATCCTGTCTCCCCTGATTCATCAGTATCAAGGAAGAACCGAACAGAGCACGATCCAGAGTCTCACCCTGCGGCGCTATCTGGAGCGCTTCATCGAACTGCCGCAACGCTTCGTCGGGCGATCCGGTGCCGGTTCTCGCGAGGGCGATCGTGCTTTCGGCGATGCGGACCAGCGCGTAATCCCGGCGATCGCTCTGCGGATACCGTTCAAGGAACTCGCGGTACGCTTCCCGCGTCCTTGACGCACGGGTCGCCGAATCCACTGCGGCAAGGGTTGCTTCGGCAGTCTCGATGTACGCGTCGTCAGCGAGGGTACTCTGAGGGTATTGCGTGGCGAGGCGCGAAAGCGCCTCCAGGCCTTGCGCTCTGTTCCTTTCCTGCTCTGCCACATTGCGTTCCAATCCCGCGCGGGTGCTCAGCCGGAAATAACAGCGCGCAAGCAGGTGTTCGGCGATATCAGGGGAGGAAACGCCGGGTTGGCTCAGATACGCCTTCAGGAGTTCGACCCCGCCCGGATAGTCTTTCAGATATTCGATTCGAATCCTGGCCAATCTCAGGGGCTTCTCTCGCAGAAGAGAATCCGCGTTCCCTCGCACAAGTACTTGATCGCCTTCAAGCGCCATAGTAGCGACAATAGCCCCTTGAAGGTCGATCCGCAGATAATTCTTGATGAGGTTCAGGCTGTCTGCCGCCGCGCGTGCGAGGGCGTGGGCCGGAAACTGCTGCGTAACGCGAAAATAGGCGCTTTCCGCGGCGTCAAGGTTGCCAAGAGTCCGTTCACATCTCGCCAGACCGAACATCCCCTCCGCTGCTATGCTGTCGTCTCCAACCGCAAGCTCGCTGTACAATGTGCGCGCAAGCTCGGGCTCTGCGAGCCGAGTTTCACGTATTCGCGCAACGTTCAGGAGTCTCGATCGTCTGGCCTGGCCTTCGGCGGTACGGGCGACTTGCCGTTCGAAGTACACCACGGCACTTGATGGGTCGTTACGGGTGAGGTAATACTCCCCGAGCAGCCCCAGCGCCTCGGTGCTTTCGCTTGAATCGGGGTACGCGGCGAGAAGCTCTTCAAGAGCGAATACGCCGGCGCGCGAATCACCCCCGGAAAGGTGCGCTCGAGCCAGGCCGAGCATCGCGCGCGCCTTCCGCCTGCTCTGGGGATACTGTTGGAGGAAATCCTGCCAGTTGCTGATCGCCAGCGCCGGCGCGCCCTGAAGCTCCCTGACCAGGGCCAGATCGAAGAGCGCTGATTCCATGGCGGCCGGTGTCGTCGCGCGCCGTGCGATTTCCTTGTAAAGGTCCGCTGCCTGATTGAGGGTTTCGGCATCCCGTGTCCTCCGCCCCGTCTGGAGGAGGTATTCCGCCAGTTTTCGTCGAGCCAGCCACGTTCGATCGTCTCCGGGCGCCTGGGCAACCAGGCGATCGCTCAACGCACGGGCTTCGCCGGGTTTGTTGAGGGCAATTGCAGCTTCCACGCCCACCAGAACCGCGTCACCTACGGGGTTGGAGAACTGGCGTTCTGCAAGAACCGCCTGCACAGCCTGTTGGGCGCCCTGTGGGTCTCCAGAGTCCAGTTTCGCCCGACCAAGCAACGCTCGAGCAGCGGACAGCAACGGAGAGCGAGGATAACGTGTAATCAGACGATTGACGGCGCGTTCTGCTCTGTCAGGCTGATTCATTTCGAGAAAGGCGGACGCTGCTCCGACAAGTGCGTCGTCCGCGTATTCGCTTTCAGGGTACGAATCGGCAAGCTCCGTGTATGCTCTCGCCGCTTCTGCGAACTGGCCTGCACGTGCGCGCATTTCGGCCTGCTTCAGCCAGAGCTCGCGAACGCGAACATCCTGCGGGTATTTGATCATGAACCCCTGATACGTGTCCGCTGCCTTCGCATACGCACCTCGCGCTGCATGAGCCTCTGCGAGGAGCAGAAACGCATCGGGAGTTCGGGCCGCGTTCGGGTAGTTGCCGATGTATTGTTGCAGTTGCTGGCTGGCAAGATCATACATCCCGTCGCGCATGAGGTGCTGCGCAAACGCGAATTCGCCGTCCTCCTGTTGTGCCGCGACTGTGCTCATGGTTGCCAGAGCCAGGAGGATGGGGGCAAGTAGTCGCAGTCCCGGGTTGCCAGCATTATGACGATGCATCGTACCTCCTTGGAACGTTCTCACGGGCGGCCATTATGGCAGATAATGTACCCTGAATGGCGCTAAAATCCAAGTTATCACGCGTTTGCATCAGCGCCATTGTGCCATGCGTACAATGAATGCGACCAGACATAACGGAAGGCAAGAAACGCAATTCCACTTCGCATACGCGGGGGACGGTGTTTCGGATCCCTTTCCGAACCCGTAAGTCTGTTCGAGAGCGCCGTTGACTGTTCGCAGGAAAAAAGAAACGCGCTGATTTCGGCGCTTCCCGGTCGCCGGCGGGAGAACAGCCAGGCGGATGGCGAAGCGCGGTTATGAGTTGGCCACGCCCTGAGCCTTCGGTATATTTTCCCCGCTGTTTTCCAGACAGGTGCATCGAGATCCTCGCCCGAACGCGTACGCAACGCGCCGGGCCGGTTGCACCCGAAAAGCAGCACACCACGGAACACGGAGCCACGCCGGCCGCGCCACAGGGAAAAGGAGAATGCAAAATGGTAGGGGTTGTTCCCGAGTATCAACTGGATCAACACGGTTTCACAAACCTTGGGACGGTCCATTGGAATCTCTCAACGTCGTTACTTTACGAGGAAGCCATCAGACGGAGAGAAGGGCAACTCGCCCATCTCGGGCCTCTGGTCGTAAAAACGGGACACCATACCGGGCGCTCGCCGAACGACAAATTCGTTGTTCAAGAGGAATCCACAGAATCAGAAATCTGGTGGGGCAAAGTTAATCAGCCCTACGAAGAGAAGCGATTCCAGGGAATGTATCGCCGCCTCCTCGCGTACATGGAGGGTCGAGACGTTTTTGTCCAGGATTGTGCGGTTGGGGCGGACCCCCGTTACCGGATTCCAATTCGCATTATTACGGAAGACGCGTGGCAGAACCTTTTTGCACGCAACATGTTCATCCAGCTTCCTCGCGAAGAATTGCGCACTCATGTACCCCATTTCACCGTCATCGCTGCCCCGCGTTTTCACGCAATACCGGAAGTGGACGGAACGCGTTCTGAAGTGTTCATCCTCGTGAACTTCGGCAAACGCCTCGTTATTATTGGCGGAACCGCGTATGCCGGGGAGATCAAGAAGTCGGTATTCACCTTCCTGAATTACCTGCTGCCTCGCGGCGACGTGCTCTCCATGCATTGCTCGGCGAACGTCGGTCCGAACGGAGACACTGCCATTTTCTTTGGTCTTTCCGGTACCGGTAAGACCACGCTTTCGGCTGACAAAGGCCGCAATCTGATCGGGGACGACGAGCACGGGTGGAGCGACCACGGCATTTTCAATTTTGAAGGCGGCTGCTACGCAAAAATGATCCGCCTTTCGCCCGAGGCGGAGCCCGACATCTACGAAACAACGCGTAAGTTCGGCACAATTCTCGAAAACGTCATGATGGATGCGAACACCCGTCGTCTCAATCTGGATGACGACGGGCTTACCGAGAACACCCGCGGTGCTTACCCCTTGAGTCACATTCCGGGCGCCGTTGTTCCAAGCGTCGGTGATCATCCGAAAAATATCCTGATGCTCACGTGCGACGCGTTTGGTGTAATGCCTCCTATCGCCGCGTTGACCGCGGACCAGGCAGGGTACTACTTCCTCTCAGGATACACTGCGAAGGTTGCCGGAACGGAAAAGGACATGGGAAACGAGCCCCAGGCCACCTTCAGTACCTGCTTTGGCGCTCCTTTCCTCGCGCTGCCGCCGACCCGGTATGCGGACCTGCTCGGGAAAAAGGTCCGCGAACACAAGACCAAATGCTGGCTTGTAAACACCGGGTGGAGCGGCGGACCGTTCGGCGTGGGATCGCGAATGAAGATCCAGACCACCCGAGCCCTGATCCGCGCGGCTCTTTCAGGAAAACTGGACGGCGTCGCGATGAAACCGGACCCGTTTTTCGGCTTCCTTGTTCCGGAGTCATGCGAAGGCGTTCCCTCGGACGTGTTGCAACCTCGAAATACCTGGGCCGACAAAGAGGCGTATGACCGGCAGGCGAAGGAACTCGCCGCTCGCTTCTCAGAGAACTTCAAACAATACGAAGGAACCGCCCCGCGAGAAGTAACCGAATCGGGACCCAGGGCGGGTTGATACTTTCCCTGACTGGGGAACGGAGGGGTTGGTACGCGAGAGCGCCAACCCCTGTGGTTTTCCGGATCGTCGGGTTTTCGTCGCACCGTGCGGGAGGAATCATGGCTGCAAACAAAAAACGCAGAATGGCAACTGAGGACCTGTACCGCTTCAGGCTCATCAGTGACTGCCGGATCAGCCCCGATGGCAGTTCCGTCATCTACGTTCTGAACCGGGTTGAGCGCAGAACGGAAAAGAAGTTCGCGAATCTTTGGATGGTACCGGTCCGTGGCGGAAGTCCCGTGCAATTCACTCACGGCGACCAGACCGATTCCAGTCCCCGGTGGTCGCCAGACGGTTCGCGGATAGCGTTCCTTTCAAACCGCGGCGATGCGCAAAATCCGCACCTGCACGTGATCCCCGTCGGGGGAGGGGAAGCGAGGAAGGTGGCTGATCTTCGTGGCGAGTTCGGGGGATTTTGTCTGGGCCAACGATAACAAGACCGTGTATTTCGCGTTCCGCAGAACCGACCGCGAAGTCCTCGAACGTGAAAAGGATGAAACAGCGAAGAAGCTGGGCGTCGTTTCGAGAAAGATCGAACGCGTGTTCTTTCGCGAAGACGGGCACGGGTTTTTGCCGAAGGAACGCTGGCATTTGTGGTCGCTGAATACAAACACCGGGAAAGCTCGCCAATTGACGCACGGGGATGTCGCTGATGAAGTCCATCCCAGCGTTTCGACGGATGGAGAATGGCTGGCGTTCCTTTCCAACCGGAGCCAAGACCCCGACCTCGATCCGGAGGCAGTCGACCTGTTCGTCATGCCGGCACGAGGCGGCTCTGAACGGAGGATCGAAACGCCGATCGGGGCCAAAAGTCATCCGGTGTTTTCGCCCGACGGACGTTGGATCGCGTATTTCGGGACCGAGGGCAGGGGTGCGTGGGGACAGAACGGCAAGTTGTGGGTGGTCCCGAGTGATGGCTCTGCTCCACCCAGGAACCTCACGGGAAATTATGACGTGGACGTTCCGGGATGGACGATAAACGACCTCGGCGGCGCGGTCATGATGCCTCCCGTGTGGTCGCCCGATTCAGCGGCGATCTATATCCAGGTCGCCCGCCACGGGTGCACGAACCTCTGCCGTATCGGCGTGGACGGGAGCAGCTTCGAAAACGTCGTTGCGGAGAGGGGTGTGGTAGGCGCTTTCTCTTTCGATACAACCTTCGAACGTGTGGCGTTCTTCTTTTCCGATCACATCGATCCTGGTCGGGTGAAAGTTCGAAACCTTCGAACAGGGTTGGAACGCGCGCTTACAGAGGAGAATTCAGCGCTTCTTCAGAGAATCCAGTGGGGGAGCATTGAGGAAGTATGGTTCAAAGGCGCCGATGGCGACGACGTACAGGGTTGGATCGCCAAACCGCCCGATTTCGACCCGGAAAGGAAATACCCGGCCATTCTCGAAATTCACGGCGGCCCGCATCTGCAATATGGCTGGTTCTTCATGCATGAGTTCCACTTTCTCGCGGCCAACAACTACGTCGTCTTTTTTTGCAACCCACGCGGCAGTCAGGGTTACGGCGAAGCGCATGCCCGGGCGATCGAGAATGACTGGGGTGGCGCGGACTACCGGGACCTTATGAAATGGACCGATATCGTTGCAGAAAAGCCTTACGTTGACGCCGCAAGGATCGAAGTGACCGGCGGCAGCTATGGTGGTTTCATGACGAACTGGATCATCGGCCACACGCATCGATTCAAAGCCGCGGTCACCCAGCGAAGCGTAAGCAACATGATCAGCATGTACGGAACATCCGATTTTAACTGGAGCTTCGAGAGGGAAATGGGCGGTCATCCCCCGTGGGACAGCGTGGACAACTACTGGAGGCAGTCCCCCATGAAGTACATAGGGAATGCCACGACACCGACGCTGGTCATCCACAACGAAAATGACCTGAGGTGCGCCATCGAACAGGGCGAGCAGGTGTTCACGGCCCTCAAGCGGATGGGCGTTGAAACTGCAATGATCCGCTTCCCCGATGAGTTCCATGGAATGAGCCGAAATGGCCGAACGGATCGCCGAATCGAACGCCTGAGAAGCATACTTGACTGGTTCGACAAATACCTGAAACAATGAAGTCTTGAGGGAAAAAGGCGTGAAAATATACCTTTGCACGGACATGGAAGGCGCTTCCGGCGTGACGATGCGGTCGGAGATTGAGCCCAACAAGGAAAGGTACGAGTTCGGAAGGCGCATGTTGACTCGCGACGTAGCGGCGGCAGTGGAAGGTTTGAAAGCAGGCGGAGCGACGCGGATCGTTGTGCTGGATGGACACGGCGGCGGAGACAACTTCCTGTACGACGAATTGCCCGCGGGAGCCGAGTATATCTGCGGTCGCGGCGGCGATCCTATCCCGTTCCTGGACGACTCATTCGACGCCGTAGGATTTGTAGGGCAGCATTCCATGGCCGGTACGCCCGACGCGGTCTGGCCCCACACGCAGTCCTGGACGGACGTACTGGGCGTCTGGGCAAACGGGCGTGAGATCGGTGAGATCGGTCAATTTGCGATTTACGCGGGGCATTACAACCTGCCCGTAATCTTCCTCAGCGGCGATCGAGCGGCCTGCGCCGAGGTTCGGGCTCTGTGCGGGGACGTGCAGACCGTTGCCGTCAAGCAGGCGTGCTCTCCGACGCGCGCACTCTGTCTGTCACGTGCAGAAGCAGACAAGGCGATTTACGAAGCTGCCCGGGAATCCGCCCGCGGCACCATCCGCACTGCGCCTTGCACGGTGGAGGTTCCTGTGGAAATCCGCGTTCGCTTCACAAAAACCTCTCTGGCGGACGGATGCGTCCAAACGGGGGCTGAACGTGTTGACGAAGTGACGGTTCGACGTATGGTACCCTCCGCGCTGGATATTTACCGCATGTGAGTGGCAGTTACAAAACACCGCTGGTTCACGCGAGTTCTGCGACAAGACTCAGGGCAGCCTCGACGACCGCCTCCCCCGAACCCGGTGCGCAAGGGCTCGATCGTGCGGGACGTTCCTCGTATCCGTTCTGACTGTACGCCTCTCGCGTTGGTAGATACCCGAGTTTACCGCCGCAGCAGTCTGCCACCAGTGTGTTTGCGGCAGGAGAGCGTGTGGTGATCGTGTCCCCCAGTTCCGAAAACAACTCTCCCGGCACACCCACTATTCTCACCCCGCCGATTCGAATTCCGCTCATCTCTATGCGGATTTGTTCCGGCATTTCCGCAAGAAGAAGCTTCTCGCGCGCCCAGACTGCATCAACCGGCAACGGAGAGAGCATTTTGGATTGCGCAAACACGCTGCGGGCGGAAGCGAGTTCGCCTAGTTCAACGGAGCGGCGCTCCAGGGTGACGGCAGCACACGCGATTGCCAGAGGACCGGGAGTTGGAACACGCTCGCGCCATGCCTGAACGGCCTGTTCGGTAATCGCTCGGGCCATGTGTTTTGCATACTCGTACCCCCTCTGGGGAGACGCGTCGAACACGTTCAGGTGATTGATATCCCCCGCGGGAGCACGTAGAAACAGCGTTTCCGGGTGCCCCGGGAAATCGTGCGTAATGTGATCACACACCCGACCGGGGTAATCGGCCGACGCTTCCGTCCCACCGACCACGTCTGCGTGACACGGGAAGCTTGCAACTACAATCGGCAGTCGGGTTCTGTCACGTTCGAAGCCTATCAGGGTTACGGGTGTCCGAATCTTACGCTGGGGACCCACGATGTCGGGATTCATCTTCCCGGGGTTCGTCCGCACGGTCCCATCTTTCATGAGGTATCGGCGCTGAAATGCAACTTCCGGAACTTCTCTCTGCGCGAAGGAAACCCGGGCTTCGGCAAGATCATGCCATGCAGTCTCCGCTGCCCGGGCGGTTTTTTCCGGAAGCGAGCGCGCGTACTCGTCGCTCCTGGGCGTCTCAAAAGAGTCCACCAGCGCGGGACCTGTGTGAGTATGCGTGCAGAACAGGATGATATGTCGCTCGTCAACGGGGACGCGTTCCGCAACAGCTTTTCGTATGGCAGCGACGTCTGCATCCGCAAGCCCGATTAGGTCAAACGAGATTACGAGTGCTGATGTCTGACCGTCGGTCAAGGCAAGTGCGCGTGCGAAGAGAGGATCGTGCACCCCGCTCACGTACCGTGCGTTCAGATACCCCGCCATAGGCGTGCCGACGAGTGGACTGATTTCGATAAGGCCGAACCCGGCTTTGACCATTCCGGAACCCCCTCCAATAAAGGAATTTGGCGTCTTTCAGTTCCAGCGCGAAGCAAGGGCTTCTGCGAGCGGAACGAGTTTCATGAACATCTGCGCCGCGTGTTCACCATAGGTGCCCGACGCCGTACCTCCGAGAACGAACCCGTCAGGGCCCGCCTGCAGAAGGCGTTCCGAAGCGACAGGTTCGATTTCGCTCCACTCCAGCGATTCCATGATTTCCATATCGTCCAGATTGCCGACGAGACACACCTTGCCCCCGAGCTTTTGCTTGGCTTCTTCGAGGTTACAGTCCCCCCATGGAGGTGCTTCCATCGGATCGAGAGCGTGCATGCCGATGTCGACGAACTGCTCGTAGAAACGTGTGACCGGACCGTGGTTGTGATAATACGCGACTGCGCCATGGCGCCGCATGATGTCGCACAGCTCCCTGTCCGGTTCCACCACCAGTTCCTGAAACGCACGTGGGCCCAGTTGCACGCTGGCGTATTCACCGCCAACAATTCTGAACGCATCCATGCCCAGCGAGCACGCACGCTCTATGTACGCGTTGATCCGGTTCGCAGCCGTCTGCACGAGCCTGCGCATGACGTCAGGAGCGTCCAACCAGAGGAGACAGAAGTCCTCCGGCGAGTAGAGGGACGCGGGAAGACATATGGCGTCGCCCATGCCCGCAAGGACAAGGCCCTCCTCGCCTATTTCCTGTTTGACGCGATAGAAATCCGCAAGATCGGGCTCCGGCGGAGTGTATGGAATCGACAACCATTTCTCCGCGTCTTCCGGGGTGCTGCAGAAGTACTCCACGGTTGCTGACGCAACGTCGGTACTCCGCCACACGGAACGCATATCCCCCAGTGGCGTGCGGACTATCGTGATTCGATCCCTTCCGTCCTGAATGCGCTCGGTCGGGCAGTTCTGGCCCCAGACAGGATCCCCGCCCAGACCGCACTGGATGAAGGGGTCGGTAATCCGTATGAGATCGCGCGCGATCGCAGAATCGCGTGGAAGGCGCCCCAGATCAAAAGGGCCGACCGGAACACGATCCGGAGTATCATTGTGGATAGCAGTGAGAAGGCGCTCGCGGGAAGTCATAGGAAGCTCCACAGGAAACAATGCCGGAAGCGGGCGAGAAGCAATCTGAACCTAAATCATCCGGCCTTGAGAGCGCAACTGAGGGGTGGACAGGGTTTGTTCCGGCACCATGGCGTAAACGAAACGCCGGCAGATGGGAGAGAAACCTCCCACCTGCCGGCGCCAAATTGGTCATCCGCCACCCGTTCCCCGTTGCGCACCGCCAACGCCCGCGGAGTTTCCGCGGGTACCCCGTCAAGGGAACACGGGCGACGAAAGCGGCATTCGCGCCGAGGATTTTTCCCCGGCAGACAAGCCACCGAACGAACCAAGAGCAACAATCATACCCATGCTGGCCGCATGCGGCCGATTCGCTGTTTCGAACGCCCGTGTGTGCGCATCTTTACCGTACCATTCTGTACAGCTGCGCGCAATCTGGAACGCGTCTCGCGCCGGGAATGTCTCGTCAAGTCCTGCTCTCAGAACTGATCCGTCACGCACCCTTCCGATGCGGGCGAAACGTTTTCGATGAATTTGCGCAGCGTTCCATTGGTTGCCTTGTAAGGCGGGGCAACCCAGGCGTTCTTCCGGGCAGCCATCTCCTCATCGGAGATGTGCACGATGATCTGCCTTGAACGAGCGTCAATGGTGATTTTGTCACCCGTTCGAACCAGCGCGATAGGTCCGCCGTCCTGCGCTTCCGGCGTCACGTGCCCCACAACGAACCCATGTGTTCCACCCGAGAAACGTCCGTCGGTTATGAGAGCTACGCTGCTTCCGAGACCCTTGCCCATGATCGTGGCAGTAACGGTCAGCATTTCACTCATTCCGGGCCCACCTTTCGGCCCTTCATAACGGATAACCACCACGTCGCCCGGTTTGACTTCGTCCTTTTCCAGAGCCCGGAGAGTTTCTTCCTCTCCATCGTACACTTTTGCCGGGCCGCTGAACACCTCGCCTTCCTTGCCCGTTATCTTTGCCACCGCACTTCCGGGGGCAAGATTTCCATAGAGAATCTGTATGTGCCCGGTCTTCTTTATCGGGTTACTCAACGGCATGATAACCGTCTGCCCCGGTTTGAGATCGTCTTCCTCAGCGAGGTTCTCACCGAGCGTTTTTCCCGTTACTGTCAGGCAACTGCCATCGAGATATCCTTCCCTCAGAAGAAGTTTCTGAACGGCCGGAACGCCTCCAACCGCGTGCAGTTCTTCCATCACGTATTTCCCGCTTGGTTTCAGGTCCGCGATGTAGGGAGTCCTGTCGCTTATACGCTGGAAATCATCCACGGTCAACGGAACCCCCGCCGCCTTGGCAATGGCGATGAGATGCAGGACGGCATTTGTTGACCCGCCCAGCGCCATGACCATCGTGATCGCATTCTCAAGGGCTTTTTTCGTGATGATATCCTTCGGCTTGATATCCTTTTCGATCAGGTTCCTGACTGTCGCGCCTATTGTGCGGCACTCCTGAGTTTTCTCGGGGCTCTCGGCCGGTCTCGATGAACTGCCGGGCACGGTCATCCCGAGTGTCTCGATTGCTGAGGCCACGGTATTTGCAGTATACATCCCTCCGCAGGCACCGGCTCCAGGACAGGCGTGCTGGAGGATGTTTTTGAGTTCCTCTTTGGTGATCTGGCCGGAGAGATACTGTCCGAAACTTTCGAACGATGACACAATGTCGAGCTTCTTGCCATTCCAGTATCCCGGCGCTATTGTTCCGCCGTAAATCATGAGGGCGGGACGGTTGAGTCTGCACATCGCGATGATCGAGCCGGGCATGTTTTTGTCACATCCCGGGAGAGCAACGACTGCATCGTACCAGTGCGCGGCGACCACCGTCTGGATGGAATCGGCAATGATTTCCCGGGACTGGAGGGAGTAGTTCATTCCGTCGGTTCCCATCGCAATCCCATCGCTCACACCGATTGTGTGGAACACAAGCCCGACCATGCCGTTCTCCCACACTGATTCCTTCGCGTATCCGGCGAGCTTGTTGAGATGCATGTTGCACGGGTTGCCATCGTACCCCATGCTCGCGATACCAACCTGAGGTTTGGAAAGGTCTTCCTCCTTGAGCCCGATCGCGTACAACATCGCCTGAGAAGCCGCCTGCGAAAGCGGTTCCGTGATGCGCCGACTGTATTTGTTCAGTACCATGTTTGACCTCCCTAAGGGATTGAGCGTCACAAGTTACCGGGCAAGTTGCGCCCGCCACGCGCGAATTCCATGTTGTACAAATATCCGGCCGCCATACAAGCTATCAAAGCCGCAAAAGCTTCCGAGCAACTGCGCGCCGGCGTGTCGCCGGTTCCGAGGCGTTGGACGCTGGTTTGGGAAATCGTCCCAACATCCCTATCATCTTTCAGCGAAGAACCCCTCGCCACCTATCGTGGACGACAGACCTCCTCGTCCCGATCGTTTGAAGGCGGCAGTAACGGCGCTTGTAGCTCTTACAAGCTGGAGCGCCTCCCTCCATACCCGACTATGACGGAGACGGAAATGCCTCGCCGGCAAATGGATATGCCGATAACCCACGTGCATCACGGCGCGTACACGCTTGAGGGTGACATTGAGCCGATCATCGCCGAGTTGAGGCTGGCGCCACCTGTTCTGTACCAATGCAGCAGCACGGCAACTCCGTTGCCAAACACCGCCGGTGCTGCCATCCCAACTCCCACCGATCCGGACCGGTTCTGTTCTCCCCAGGAAATCCAGAAGCGCCTTGATCTGACGCGAAGATGGGTAAATGAGCTGCACGGAATCGGCATCCGGTGGGTAATTCCGTACACGTGCAACGTGAAGCTGGGCGGGAAACACGAAGGCCGCAAGGGCATCTGGAAGTTCTATGATCATTGGGATGATTACACATTTCTCGGCATTGGTCCGCGGCCGGGGGCAGACCCGATAGAATGGATGGCCAGGGAACGGGACGGGCAACTGCATTATTCCTATGAGAAGCGTCACCCGGGCTTTACGTCGTGCGGGTGGTATAAGTACACACCCTGCCTCAATAACCCGCATTTCAATACGTACCAGCGGGCCAACGTTCGCACCATTGCATTGGCCGGGTACGATGGCGTGTTCGTGGACAACAACAACATTAACTGCTACTGCCAGCACTGCGAAAAACTGTTCAAAGTATGGATGAGCAAAAGACACGCGCCGGATCAGTTGCGTGAGCGTTTCGGTTGGAGCAGTTACGACGAGGTCCACCTCGGCTGGCGCGGAAACCGGATGGACTGGGTCAAATACGACCCTCTGTTCCGCAGGTTCGTGGAGGACACTCTCCCCTCCCAGGAGAGGATTCAGTGGTTTGAGACGGACGACATGAACGAAATCAAGCTCCAGGAAGCAGGGAGCGGTTGGCTGTGGGGACGCAGCAACGAATTCCTGAGCTGGGTCTATGTTCACATTTCACCGGAAGAACGGAGAAAGACATGGGGCGTGGAGCACATCGAGGACTCGTGGGGCATCCGCGACGAGCGTGACCGACTTCTCTGGGCCGAGACCTCACGTTTCTGGGCATCGTGCATCTGCGACAACCTGCGCAAGATCAAAGGGTACGGGCAGGAAGTGTCCGGAAAGGATTTTCTTGTTGTACCCAACTGGGGGGAGTTGCTGACCTTCCAGGAGCTCGCTTTCCGAGAAGACATGGGGCATGATATCGAGGAGTGGGCCCCTGCAACGGACATCGTGTTCTGGGAGGACAACCGGGATCCGGGCAGAACTGCTGAAGGCCTCTACTTTGACTACAGCCTCGAGTATAAACTGGCCCACGCCGCGGGTGTCCGAAGTGGCGCAATGGCGGCGTTGCCCGGAGACCACGATACGTGTGCACTGGCGCATGGCGAAGCCGTTGCCCACGGAGGGGCGTTTATTCAGCGCGGTCCCGAATTCGCCGATCTGAGAGGTGAATACAACCGGTTTCTTTCGGGGCATCAACACTGGTTTGAGGGATACGTGTCAGCCGCGCGGGCAGGTCTGGTCCTGTCCTTCCAGACGTACCGTCTGGGCGGACACGCGCACATTCGCGACACGTTCCGCCTTGTCCAGTTCCTCAACGATCAGCAGGTGCCCTTTGACGTCCTCGTCGATACACAGCTTCCCGACAGGGAACTGCTTCGCAGTTATTCCCTGCTCGTGTGTTCTGAGCTTGCGGCTTTGAGCAACTAAGCGACTGCAGCGTTCCGGGAGGTTGTCTGCGGTGGCGGGATTCTTTTCGGTTGTGGAGCACTCGGCACCATGGACGAATTCGGGGCACCCAGATCGGGATTTCTCGCGGGGATATCTGCAGCGAACGTGATACGTTGCGACCGTCTGAATGATTTGCTCCCACCGGGACAGATTTCTCGAGAGGACGCCCTGGAGTTTGTTACGAATGTCTGGCGATATCTGAACTGGTCAGTCACAAAATGGCCGCTGATCGATGCCGGAGATTATGCAGTCAAGATCGAACGATTCGTTGATCCAAGAGCTGTTGCAACGCGGATTCCGGGATGGCAGAATTTCCAGGTCGCCGATCCCTACGCGTGTAATGGTCTGAGGGTCGTTCCGTATTCGAGGGTTAGCGGACGCCGGTGTGAGTTGAGTATCCATCTGCTCAATTACAACGTCGATCTGACCTTACCGGCGGGAAAAAGGTCTACGAAGACCATGCGGGACATCGCCATTTCGCTTCCGGTGGGAGACGGCCTTGTCCTTCGCGATGCGCTCTGCGCTCGGCCTGGCAAGGAAGTGGAGACCGTTGACGCGTGCATCAAGGCTGACCGGGTGATGTTCAACGTGCCCGAACTCGATGCCTACGCTTTGGTGCACCTCACTCTTGACAACCACGTCGCACACTGAACTCGTGAGGGAACACGGATGGAAACAGAAATCCCCGTCGTGACGAAGAATGACCTGGTCACCGGGCTGCGCTCAGTTGGTCTTTCAGGAGGCCAGCATGTTGTCGTCCACAGCTCCCTGAGTCGGTTCGGCAGGGTGGAAGGCGGTGCCGAAACGGTGATTGCGGCGCTGAAAGAGATTATCACGCCTGAAGGAACCGTCGTCATGCCTACCTTCACAAGCCGTATCGAATTCTTCGCAGAAGCTCTCATCGCCCGCTGCGTGGCTCAGGGCAAGGATGGCTTCCACGGCACAGTCCGTGAGCTCTACGACACCGTTCGGCAGATCTGGTTGGATGCGGGCTTCAAAATCGTTCCCTTCGAGACGCCTGAGTCCCTCTGGAAACGCTTTCACGACGAAGGGGTGTTCACTCACTGGAAAAACTGGCAAATCTCGCCCCAGGTTTTTCCGCTGCCGGGTGGCGAGCTCGTACACATCGTGAAGCACGGTCAACCCTTGCCGCCGGATCAACTACACCCTTGGTGCATTGCCGGAACCGTGGGCATCATCCCGGAAACGTTCAGGAAACAACCCGATGTACGGAGGAGTGAACATTATTCAGGATCGTTCGCCGCGTGGGGCTCCATGACGGATTTCATCCTCAAAGGGCACGACAACTACTCGCCGAGGGTCTTCGAAGACCATCCCTTATACCGGATGAAGGAAATCGGGGGAAAAATCCTCCTTCTGGGAATTAACCACGGCAACAACTCCACGATTCACGTCGCTGAAGAAGCCGCGGTGAGAGCCAGGGGCGTGAACGTTCCGCACGAGTACCTAGGGCATTTTATGAACATTGAAGCGCCCCTTGATGCGGCAGGCGGGCAAACACACGGAAAAATAGGAAATGCGGAGGTGCGACTGGCGGACACCCGAATCCTTTACCGCGTCTGCGCGGAGATACTCGATGCAAAACTGACGAGTGGCGAGCTGGTTCCTGTCGGATAAGTCACCTGGCGCGTTCCCGCGTTACGGTTCCACCCATCGCAGACCCGGGACCTCATTACCGTTTTCGTCCGTTACGCGAAAGTAGAAGCCCCAGGCCCTCCGGACGTTACCGCATTTTACCATGATCTCGCTCCAACCGGGAGTCAGTTGGACGGGGATCACGTTTTCGTCGCGCAAGGCAACCCGCCCGCGGGTCGACCGGAACACCTCTCTTCCGTTCACGAACACCGCAACATAGTCGTTGCTTCCGACTCGCAACTCGGCATGGGTTGCCGTGGGGACCTCCACCCACGCGACGCTGTACGCGAGCACGCTGTCCTGACCGCTCACGATTTCCTTCAAATCAACGAACCCCGTCGCGTCCAGATCCACCCGTCTCCACCGGAGTTCTCCTCCCGGCACGTCGAACCCATCGTGCGCCGAGTACACGGCTGTCAGATCAACGCCTCTTTCGGGAGGGTACACGACCGAGAATTCGTTCTGCCGGCAGGGGAAGGGTCCCACAACCCACCATCGCGGCGGAGTCCCCGGAAACACGACGGGGCAGCGGTTCCGCACGAGTTCGGCTCGCGCGGCGAACGCAGAATCGGTGATAACGGGTTTTTCCCGCAGAACGGCCAGGTACGCCTCGAGGTTGACGTCGGTCGGCAGGGTATCGTTGTATGCTGCGTGGTACCTGCTCCTAGCGGTCTCGCTCATCCGCCAGAAAACCGGTCCATGTCCATAAATCCATGCATACTCACGGCTTATCTGTCGCACAGCCGCGTACTGTCTGCGGAATTCCTCGGGCGGGTAATTGGCGCTCTTGTCGGCGTACGATCCCACGATCCGATTTCCGAAGGTCTCCGCCTTGCCGGAGTAGCCCGTGAACCGCCCGGACGCATCCATGATCATCCTGTAGTACCCGAGCGGCCACATCCCCGTTGCGATCGAACCGCGTCGCATCCAGTATTCGAACGCACGTTTGTCTCTCGACTGGTATAACGCCTTCCGTACCGCCAGATCAATGGACAACGCATTGTTTAATATCCGCTCCGGGTCGGTAACGTTATACATGTTTTCGACGCACATGTGGATACCCCCCGGTGCGTCAGTTTCCGCCAGCGCGTCTACCATTCCGGCAAAAAGCTGGACACCCAGCGGGCCGTAGGTCCAGACCGTTTCCGGCAAATGCCAGTTCACCATGTCAGGGAATTCCGAAATCATTGCCGACATGATTTCGTATCCCCTTTGACGTGCCTGGTGCGGCAACAGATCGCGAGGGTATCCTTCCCGAAGGTATGCCTCATACGTCAGTTCGTATGTGGGGTAGATGTACTCGATATCCAGAGCTACTCCAGCGAAACCGGCATCTCGCGCGAAGATGGCGCACTGACGGAAGTTTTCGCAGATGCTGTCCCATGCCGCGTCATCGAACCAGTCGGGTAAAGGGCGATAGAACGCGACTTTGATGCTGTTCGAACTCATTCCTGCTGCTCTGCACCGCTCGTTCATGCGCTTGCAGATCTGGAACAACGGATTATCCTCGCCAACGACGCGACCGGCCGGCTCATCGGGCGTGAACGTTGTAGGTTGCTTCCAGATGTCGCTATCCCAGTTGTGCATGATGTCCGCCACCATGAACCCGTCGATCCCGTTCCGTGCGAAATACTCGGCACTGTCGGCAAGGAATTCCGGCGCAATTGTTGTGAACACGAGCGTCTTCACGCGTTCGGGGTATGGATCGGGAGCATACGAGTATGTTCTGCTTGCCGCAGCCGCCGGGGGTTGCTGGCCGACTGGCACCACGGCCGTGTGCGGCGCACAGGAAAACAGAACAACGGCGCAAAACGGCAGGCAAGGAACAACGCGGCTGAGAAACTTCACGACCACCTCTTGCGGCATATGGGATGATGCATTAACCATACAATGGAGCGGCTCTCCCGTCCAACGTGGCGGCGGACTTGCGTTCTTGCCACACAGTGTCCCACAGCCTGGGACGTACGCCGGGTACGGCATCCTGCGAAAGGAAAGCTGATGACACAGACTCCTGAATGGGCAAAGGCCCAGACCGGTGCCCGGAGTGTTCTGGAACGCTGGATTTCCTCTTCCATCGAGAGAAACCTTTTGATCCCGTACCACGGCATCCACGACGAAGGGAGTTTCACTGCTTCGTGGGACGCGTTCTACTTCACCACGCAGAATCCGCGCATTCGTGACTTTCTTGTGTGGCTTCGCAATGGATTCGCGGACTGGACGAAGGATAACCTCCTGCACGGGTATTACCCTGAAGGCGAGGTTCACCACGCCACCGAACCGTTCACTCATTTCATCGCACGATTCCGGACGCTTCTGCCGGGTGACCCGCTGACCGCTCGCCTGCTGGAAGATGCCGCCGAGCATTTGGGGAACTGGGTGCCCGAGATACCGGCCTGGTACGACTGGAAGACCCACTGCATGAAGAGCTGGCGCATCGGTACCCGGGTGGTCAAGACCACTCCCCCTGACGATTACGAAGAACCGGATTCGGTTCGACCCGCGATCATCGCGCTGGCGGCGTACGCGGTTACAGGGAAGGAACGCTATCTCGCGTTTTGCTGCGATTACGCCGACAAGTGGGCCGCGGCACTCCTGGAGACTCCGCTTCCCCGCGTGCGATTTCTTCAGAGCGCGGAGAACTTGTACAACGACAGGATCGTGCTCCAGGCTACGGGAGACCTGCAACTGCGTCTGGAACTAGTGGTGGCTTCAGGGCTTGCAGACTGGCTCATGGACCTTTTCTACCTCACGGAGAAACCCACCTACGCGGAGGCTTCGCGAGTCGTCATGGCGGGTCTCGTGCCGGTTCTCGCGGATCCCCGCAACTCAATTGCCGCCGCTCTTATCGCGAAATACCGTCGGGTGACGGGAGACAGAAGCCTTGACGAAGCAATTGTCGCGTCACTCGGGCCCCCCCCACGCTACGACAAAGCAGGAATCGTTCTGCGCGAAGACTGGACGGACTCCAAGGAAACCCGAAAAGAGAGGTCGATGCTGCTGAACAAGCGCATCGGACACCGGTTTGACCAGGTCAGGTGGGCGGACAAAGAAGGCCAGGAAGTTACGGAACCGACAGGCGCCGCGTGGGTTCTCGCGTGGCAGATCACTGGCGAAGAACGATACGCCGCGAGAGCGATGTTCCTGGCCGGTGAACGGCTGCGGCTCGCAATGGAGAAACTCCAGGACGGACGCGACCACGGGTGCGGAGGAAACACCATCGGCGCGGTCGCTTCCGGCCACGGGAGAGCCGATAGATTCGGACATGTGAATTCAGTCTGGGGGCCTCTCGTGATTGGATCGTCCAGGGTGTTTTCCGCTGAACAGCCGCTCGTGATTTACCCTTCCGGTCTGCCCGATGGGGTTGCATCCCTTGTCAACTGGGCAGGCAACACTGGAGTGGAATGGTTCAACACGGGAGAGGTCGCCCGGACCGTCACGTGGGTAGATGGCTCGAGACCTGGCGCAACCCCGCAACACGTGACTATCCCGCCCGGAGAGCAACGGGAGGCTTCCCTCGAGAAAGCGTTCCCGATCGCACGCGCCACTGCAGGATGACGGCTCCCGGCGGGACCTGACACGGTAAGTCGGGGTTACTCGCCCGGCGGAGACGGTTCGTACGCTTTGCGGCCGTACACGCGTTCGTATGCTCTGCACGAGGGGCAGATTCCGCCTTCGACGTGTCTGACGAACCAGTATGCGATGCCTCGCTGCTTTTTTCTCGCGTGGCTGCATACCGGACAATCAACACACTTCTGAGCGAGAGCGCGGTCCCTGTCGGTTACTTCCTGATTTTCCATGCTGTATCCCTGCCTAAGGCGTTTTGGCGGTGGCCTCCACGGCCCTGCGTCGTCTTTCCTGCTGATAGATCGAATGCCATGAGCGATCGAGAATAACCCCGTTTCGTCGCAGCATGTCCTGTAACTCGGCGACGTCTATGTCCCGAGGCGCGCACCCTTCCCGAAGAGCCAGACACGCGCACATTCCTGCGGCAATTCCCATCCCAGCCGCGGTCGCCATCACGCGGAAAGACGACATCGCCATTTGATCGCCGGAGACACACCGACCCGCGACAAGAAGGTTTTCGGAGCCGCGCGGGATAAGGGCCCTCAATGGAATGTGGTACGGTGGAACGGGGTCGGTGATACCGGTACCCGCCCGTTGAAGCACGGTGGGCCAATGGTAGTCCACGTGGTACGTTCCTACCACCACAGCGTCTTCCCATTCCCGTCCCGCCCGGACGTCCTGCTCCGTCAGAACAACATCCCCGATGATGCGCCTTCCTTCGCGAATCCCGATGAGGGGGCTTACCGAGGAAAGACAATACGTGGAGTACCGTCTTCCGCCATAGCCTTCTGTCTGCAGGAAGTACACCAGGCCCATCATCTGACGCCGTGCTTCGATCTCCGCATCTGAAAGCTCGCGCGCGTTCACCGCGCTGTGGCCTATCACCTTCATTTTGACGTCAATTCGCCCGTTTTCGTGCCGGTGAATGGAGGTCATTGGTATGGTTTCCGGAGTGTACCGGGGGCACCCCGGTGGCAACCAGGGTGTCTGTTCGCAATGTGTATCCCACATGGAAAAATACAACGACATCGGGAGCGGCGCGCCGCCCGACTCGGAACCCGACACCGTGGGATATCCAGCGGAAAGCGCCACATCGGCATCCCCCGTTGCATCCACAATCAACTTCGGGCAGTGCGCCTGAAGGCCACCCGCAGTATGCAGAAACACAGTGTCGATAACATTGCCGTCCCTGTGCGTCGCCGCAACACGGCTGTGCAACAGCAACGTGACCCCTTTCCGCAGCACATACTCCTGCATCAGAAAGCCCACATACACCGTTTCGACGGCACGTGCGTCCTGTTCCGGGTGGTATGGTGCTATCACCCTGGCTTCTTCAAGAGCCGCAATGATCTCGTCAAATACCCGCCCGACTCCCCGCGTGTGGCCGCAGAAACCTGACACACCGGAAACCGCCATGGCGCCTCCCAGTTCGGCAAACCCCTCGACGAGAAGCACGTCCGCCCCTTGCTCCGCCGCCGCAACTGCCGCGCAGATCCCCGCAAAACCGCCCCCGGCAACCAGTACATCGGGACGCGATACAACGGGAATATCGTCCTCAATTCTGGCTGTATCCATCGCAAAGCCCTCCACGCGCCTGCAGAAACTCTCACTCCGAGGGAATTCGCCACCGTGACGTTGCTCCGCGGCAAACCTGACTCGATACTATGAAACAGTACGCATTCGGCACCACCACTGCACAGGACGAACAATGCAACGACCCGTGATAAAGCTTGCTCCCGACCCTGACCCTGAACGGATCAAAGTCCTTCTGTTTGCCACGCCTCCAATCAGTTACGTCACGGAAACGGCCTCTGAATGGGCCGAAAAAGGCTTTTCAGGATTCATACGGCCAGACATAATGAAGGGGTGGAATGCGGATGTATGGAGCCTTCCTGACGGAAGACGAGTCGTCGGAACGGACAACCCTTTCTTCCAGCAATGCCGGTCCATGAATCAGGCACTTACGGGTGCCGGGCTTCATGACAATTTCATGTGCGTCCCGTTCGCAACCGAGCTCCCGGACTGGTTCGACGACGAAAAATGGGCCGCACTGTGCGAGAACTTCCGGCAGGGCGCCCGATTCGCGAGAATGGCCGGTTTCCGCGGCATGGCGTTGGATGATGAGTACATCGAAGACTCTCTCGGGCTGAACTGGGCCAGATACCGGAAGCCTGGATACCCCGTTGATAAGCTGCTCCCACAGGCGAGGGTGCGCGGGCAACAAATCCAGAAAGCGATGCTGTCCGAATTCCCGGATATGGTCACCCTCCATCTCCCGGAAAGCTATTCCATCATGGGTGACCTCGCGAAAGCACTCTTTCTGGGATACCTTGACACCCTTTGCGCTGCCGATGCCCCGGGAGGACTCGACATACTTCCTGAGTGCACATATTTTCAGACCGATCCCTGGTGGATCGCGCTGTACGGTGCAGGCCTCGACCAGATTCTGAGGGAAGATCTCCAGGCACTTGATTCTTCGGGGCGCCTTTCGGACTACTGGGACAGGCGCTGCGGAATTGCTCTTGGACAGGCCCCTCTCGGGTACCTCAGGTTCATTCGGGACGCCGACGGGAAACGGATCGGATACGGCGGGAGGGAAGAAGTTTTCGGCGACAGAATCATAGAAGGCGGCGAAGACAAGAGTGGTAACTACCCGGCTTCAGTTTTCCGCGAAACGCATGCTGCCGTTCGCACCGTATCTCGAAGATACGCATGGGTGTTCTCCCCGGGGCCGGTCTGGTGGCAGATGTCCGAGGATCAATGGCGTCGCCACGGCGGACCGAAGGTCGCCACCTTGCCCCTCGTGCCGGAATTCCCCGATTACACGTTGCCGTTGAGACGACCGGAAATTGTTGTCGGCGCCGCGTACGACACCATGTCGAACGCGGTGAAGACCCGGACTCCTGCAAACCTGCTCGCCGGTCTCGGAATGCCTCCATCGTGGTGGGTTAATGGACCGTACGACAACTCCGGGGGCACAGGCTACGATTACGTCCTCCCTCCGGAACGGGGTATCGATCTCGAGGGGGTGTCCCTTGGCGCGTGGGGCGAAGTGCGATGGAAACAGGTGGATACCCCGCCGACCGGGTACGTGGACCTCAGCCGGCTCATAGCCGGAGGCTCCGAAATTCAGGGGTACGCGGCGGCCTGGTGCGAAACGGAAATGGAGGTTTCCGTAGTGGTACATTTCGGGTGTGACGACACGGGGAAAATCTGGTGCAACGGGAATCTCGTGCACGAATCGAAAACCGAACGCATCGCCGTGCCCGATGAGGACAACTTCCCTCTCGTGCTCCCGCCCGGACGGTCCGTCTTTTTGCTGAAGATCGGCAACTACCGCGGGGGCTGGGGGTTCTATTTCAGGATTACCGACGGAGAGGGAAACGAGATACCCTCGCTCCGCTGGGATCACCGGCTCCCGCCGAACGAAACAAAGGAGGCACTGCGATGTACGTGGTGTGCGTGACTGTACATGTGAAACCTGAATACGTCGCCGAATTCGCCGCAGCAACGGAGGCAAACGCGCGTTCAACGCGAGAGGAAAAGGGCAATTTCCGCTTTGACGTTCTCCAGTCGCTGGCCGATCCGGCACATTTCGTTCTCTACGAAGTCTATGAGTCGGAAGCCGCCTTCCGGGAACACCAGAAAACTGCTCATTATCTGTCATGGCGGGATGCCGTGTCGGATTGGATGGCTGAGCCGCGTTCCTCCGTGAAGTGCACGGCGGTGTTCCCCACGGAGCCTCAGGAATGGTAGCGTCCGCCCGGGATTCCCTTGCGAGGCAATTCGAGTTTGCGACCGCGTCGCGTATCGTGTTCGGTCGCGGGCGCGCGATCGAAATCGATTCTCTTGCCTCTGAACTGGTGGAAATGACTGGTAACGAAAAACGAGCCTTCGTGATTACTGGAAATACAGCCTTGGAGGTGAATTCGGGAATTGCGGCAATCCCGGAGATACTCCGAACCCACGGTTTCCACGTTGCGGAGCACCGGTGCAGCGGGGAGCCCACCGTTTCGGCCGTTCGTCTGGCAACCGCCGCGGCCAGAGAACATGCGCCTCACCTGGTGGTCGCAGTCGGGGGTGGCAGCGTTCTCGACACCGGAAAGGCGATCTCGGCTTTGCTCTCGAACGCAGGCGACCCTCAAGATTACCTCGAGGGAGTCGGAACGGGGCGCACGTTCGAGCGTCCAGCAGTGCCACTGGTCGCCGTTCCAACCACCGCGGGAACCGGATCCGAGGTAACCAGGAACGCCGTTATCAAGGCGGACGACGGTTCCTTCAAGAAGAGCATGCGCAGCGCCTTCCTCCTGCCAAAATGCGCGCTCGTGGACTCGAATCTTACTCATTCGCTCCCGGAACGCTCTACCACCTACACAGGAATGGACGCGCTGACGCAATTGATCGAAGCGTTCACCTCGAATGCCGCGAACCCTGTCACGGATTGCCTTGCCATTCGTGGCATTCAGCTTGTGGCGACTTCTCTGGAACGGGTGGTGGCGGATGGATCCTGCGCCGACGCTCGCGACGACATGTCCCTCGCGGCTTTGTTGAGCGGGATCTGCCTTGCAAACGCAGGACTCGGTGCCGTCCATGGGCTGGTCGCGCCGATCGGAGCGCGTTTCTCCGTTCCGCACGGTGCCGGTTGCGCGGCATTGCTCGCCCCAGTGATTGAGGCAAACTTCCGGGCGTTGGGAAGGCAAGACGCGAGCCACCCGTGCCTGGAGAAGTACAGAACCATAGAGGAGGCATTCGCACGGCGTTCCAGATCTGCGGGAAAGGGGCTTGCACAGATCATTCGGACCCTTGTCACCGATCTGCGCGTCCCCGGCTTGCGGAACTGGGGTGTCAGTCTGGAGGCCATTCCCGACCTCGTGAAAAACAGCCGCGGCGGAAGTATGAGGTACAACCCCGTGGAACTCGGAGATGAGGAACTGGCAACGATCATCGAAGCTGCGTTGTAACGAAAGTGGCAATACCACCGCACGTTGCTGCCACCCGGTGATTTGCGGAACGTGCCACGGTCGCGTTCCCGGTGCGTAACGCGGGTTCCGTCCATCGCTAACCAAAGGAGATCCCTGTGGCGAAAGGGCAGACATACAACTACGAGCGCATTCCCCGGGTCGATCCAGTGACGGGCTCCCGGTACATGCAGTTGACAAGCTTCCCGACGATCAACATGCACCTGTCGTATTCCTATCCGAACCTTACGAATGGCTTCACGGCGGATTCCCGCAGAGTCGTGTTTTTCAGCAGGAGAGCACCCCACAGAACCGCGCCCTGGGATGTGTTCCGGGTCGGCGTTGATGGTGCCGACTTTGTTCAACTCACGGAGTGTGAAGGGGTCCGGGGCGCAGTCGTTTCGTCGAAGAAGCCTCTCGTCTACTTCCATTCAAACGGAACGTTGTATTCGGTAGACATTGATACCTTCGAAGAGAAAGAAATCTCTCACTTCGAAACATATCACAACCAACATGGTGGCCGGTTCTCAGCGTGGCTCTCAGCCGACGAGCGCTTCTGCTTCGTATCGGTGTTCGATAAATCGGGACACGAACTCATCGTTCGCCACGCGACCGATGGTTCGGGGACGACTGTGATAGCAAGTGCTGAGGAGATGCGCATCCACAGCATTGATCCTGCGGGACGAGGGCTTTTTGCATCCCTGAAGGAAAACGGAGGATGGGTCGTCTGGCTGCTGGATTTCGACGGCACGCGCGCCGTACGGTATGGCGAGAACGTGTGCTCCCACCTGAGTCCGCTGGGGAACACTGGAGCCCTGCAGGGTTGTGCCGTCTGGCCCGAGCATTCGCTCCTGTTGCTCACCCCCGGACAGAAACAGGAGAACCGGTTGCTCAGCGGACCCGATTTCTGGCATTCCTCGGCGTCGCCCGATGGCCGTTGGATCGTGGCAGATACAAATCGGCCAAACGAAGGGATTTTCCTGGTGAACGTTGCAACCCGGCGAAGTGCGGTGCTGTTGCACCCTCACAACCTCGGTGGGGACGCGCCGTGGTCGCACGCGCATCCGTTTTTCAGCCCCGACATGCGGTATGTCGCGTTCACTACCGATGCGACCGGAAGCGCGCAGGTGTGCCTCTTGGAAATTCCGGCATCGCTGATGGAGCAACTTGCCCTGCCGTAGGAACGTCGGGGGCGGTATCCTTCCAGGTGGCGCGTCCGGGCGTCAGGGAACCGGAACCGGTTTGCCGTTGCTCTCAAGGATCGCGTCTATCACGCGAAGAACGTTGATACCGGTATCGGCGCCTACAGGCACTGCACCCTCTCCCATGAACGCCTCGTACGACAGCGCGATGTTCGTCTGGTGACTTGATCCGTAACATGCCTTTCCCAGAACCGCACCCTCCACTGCGAACTGGGGAGATTCTGGCAGGATGTTTTGTTCAACGATGCTGTTGCCGTCGGCGACGACAAACGTATTTTTGCCATCAACGGATCCGCGCAATTCGACGCGAATAACATCCCTCCTGTCCCCGCAGACGGTGCACATGAACCGGGAAAGGATGCCGTTTCTGAAATGAAGTTCTCCCTCAACCCTGTCTGGAACGTCGATCCCGGGGTGGAGAACCCTGTCTGTCGAACATTCGGCTACAACTTCCGTGACAGGCGAATCCGCAAGCCACATCACGAGATCCAGCGTGTGGTAAGCCTGATTCGACAGAACGCCTCCCCGCGCTTCCGAATCACGGCCGCGCCACCCCGATCCCGCGTCGTAATACTCGGCAGAGCGGAACCAGTCCACGGTCCAGTCTATCCGCGTGAGTGTCCCGAGATCTCCGGCCGCAACTCTCTCTTTCATCCACGCTTTTTCACCGTTCAACCGGTTCTGACTGATCAAAGAAAACCCGACACCGTTGGATGCGATGGCATCGCGCATCATTCGCGCTTCCGAAGCATTCAGTGCCATCGGTTTCTCGCATATCACGCTTTTGCCATGTTCTGCGGCCGCAATCGTCGCTGGCGCGTGCAGGTGGTGTGGCAGACAGATGTGGACGACATCGACATCCGCCTGCCGGAGGAGTGTCCGATAATCTGGAAACACCTCGACCCCGGATGGTATGGCAGACGCGCGCTCGGAAACCGGTTCCGCAACTCCAACGATCTCCACGTCGGGGATGGGGTGGATACTGCCGTCTGGCGTCCCTCGCACTGAGTAAAGATGAACCGGCCCGATAGAACCAAAACCGAACACGGCACCCTTGACGGGACGGCGAGTTATTGGGAGTTTGGGCATGGCGATCCTTTCAAACTGCTGCATGAACATCTGAATCGAAACGAGGCTCTCCTGTTTGGAAGAACGGCAACGCGCTGGCACGGGTCAACGTGGGCCTTCCGCAGCATGCCCCCCGGAGGAAAGTAAGAATGGTAGCAGTGAGAACTGAAACAGACGCTCTTGGGACGCTGACGCTGGACGCGAACACGCGTTACGGCATCCATACTGCCCGCGCAATCGCAAGTTTCGGACCTGCGGACCGCCCCGTTCCCCGAGGCCTTATCCATGCGTACGCCGACGTGAAGCGCGCATGTGCTCGTGTCAATCATCGCCTCGGTTACCTCACCGACGAACAGGCTGTCGCTCTGGAGGCAGCGTGCCGCGAGATGGCCGGCGGATCGCTCGACGAATGGATCGTTGTTGACGCCCTTCAGGGTGGCGCCGGCACCAGCACCAACATGAACGTGAACGAGGTTCTCGCCAACACCGCGTTGCTCGCCACCGGAAGAAGGTGCGGCGATTACGGCTGGCTTCATCCCATTGACCACGTCAACCTGCACCAATCCACGAATGATACGTATCCGACAGCGCTGCGAGTCGCTGTCATTCGGCAGCTCCGCGCCCTCAGTGATTCCCTCGTGCGGCTTGTGGAAGCGTTCCAGCAGGCGGAAAAACGGTTCGCCGACGTCGCCAAAGTGGGCAGAACTGAGATGCAGGATGCGGTCCTGATTACGCTCGGACGGGAAATGGGCGCATACGCGGAAGCGTTTTCGCGCGACCGCTGGCGCGTGTTCAAATGCGAGGAGCGGATTCGCGTATCAAACCTCGGCGGAACCGCCGTTGGAACCGGCATCACTGCCCCAAGGCAATTCATTTTCCAGGCCACTGAGGAGCTGCGCACAATCACAGGATTGCCGATCGCCAGAGCGGAGAACCTTGTCGAGGCAACGCAGAATCAGGATGCCTGGGTTGAGGTAGCCGGAATCCTCAAGGCACTCGCATCGAACCTGATCAAGATTGGAAATGACCTGCGCCTGCTCTCCAGCGGGCCGCATGCTGGTCTGCGGGAAATCCATCTTCCGCCCATGCAGGAGGGTTCATCCCTCATGCCCGGCAAGGTAAACCCGGTCATCCCTGAAATGGCAGTCCAGACCGGTATGGCGACGTTCGGGTTCGAACAAATGATAAGCCTTGCCGTATCCGCGGGGAACCTGGAACTGAATGCCTTCATGCCGCTTGTCGCGTACGCCATACTTACCAGTCTCGATCTGCTGGAACGCGCAGTCGACCGGCTCGCCGGTTTGTGCGTACAGGGGATCGAAGTAGACCGCGAGCAATGCGCGGCCCACGTCCTCAGAAGTCACGCTACGGCAACAGCTCTCGTCCCCGTCCTCGGGCACGATGCCACGGCGCGGCTGGTGGCGGAAGCAGAACGTTCGGGCAGGTCCCTGAGAGATGTTGCCGTCTCTTCCCGCGCGCTTACGGCCGAAGAATGGGAAGACCTTACGAGTGTGGAGCGTGTCAACGCCCTGGGTTCGCCCGTGGCGCGCAGAAGAAAGGAGGGGAACTAGAACCCGCGCGACGGCGGTGAGCCAACGCGCGGGCCCGAAACGCACCAAAAACAATCACCGTTTCACTTTTACAGCTTTGCCGAGAGCCGCCGATTCCCAGGCCGCCTCCGTCAACTGAATCACCCGAAGCCCGCACTCCGCCGGGGATTCCAGCTCCGCCTTCCCCAAAATCGCATCCACGAAGTTGCGGTCCGGATCCGTTCCGCCTGGCATTCGCTGCGGGAGATGCACCTCACCGTCCTCGCTCACGTACATCGTCGGGAAACCGTTCCGGAATGCGATGATGCCTTTTTCACCCCAGATCGTCACGTCTTCCCACCAGCGCAACCCTTCCCCCACGATGCTGAAGGTGCCCTGGGCACCACCCTTGAACTGCACGCTCACTGCCGAGTTGATGTCAACCGGAGTGCCGCAGTTGTCTATCACCGCCGTGACCTTCTCGGGAACCAGACCGGTAACCCACAGCACAATATCCACAAGATGGCTTCCGGAATCGTTGAGTTGCCCGCCGCCCGAAAGCTCGGGAATTTGCCTCCAACTGCCGGCTGTCGCCCTCTTCCATTCCTGGGATTGCTGTGCCGCAACAAACTGGATCTTCCCCAGCTTGCCCTCTGCAATCAGCTCCTTGGCGAATCGAAAGCTTCGATCGAAATGGCGCTGATAACTGACCTGAACTTTGAGACCTGTTTCCTCGGCCTTTTTCACAACCGCACGGGCATGCTCTGTTTTGCACACCATGGGCTTTTCCGTCAAAACATGAAGCCCGCGGTCAAGCCCTGCCATGATCTGTTCGAAATGCAGCGTGTGAGGTGTGTGAATCTCGATCGCGTCCAACTTCACCGTTTCCAGCATCTTACGCCAATCGCTGAACGTCGGGGCTTTCGCCAGTTCAGGGTGGCGTTCCTTGAAAGTTTTCAGGGTGGTTTCATTGGTATCGCACAGCGCGACGATCTGAGCATCCGGCATTCCCGCAATACGATAGGCATGGCCGTTTGACACACCTCCACAACCGATGAATCCGATCCGAACCTTTTTCATCTGCTCCCTCCAGAGTGTAACACACGTACGACAACCAACTACCTGCATCAACGAACGCTGGAATGCGTTGTGCGCAGATACGCCGGCATATCCCACCAGGCCCATGTCTGCGGATGCGCAGCCGCAAAAGCGATTGCGCCGGGATCTCCGTAGAAAACCACACCCGTGGGTGAATCACCCGTCCGAACCGCACACACCGCACGGCCATTCCTCAAAGCTTCAAAAAAACCTCCGGAGTCGGACTTGTTCCCGAGCCAGAGAGTCCGAGCGTTCTCTTCACGCGGAACGCCGCTTAACGCAACAACAAAGGGCACCAAACCGTTCAACCGTTCAATTCTCGGACAGGCCCGCACAAGGTCAGTCCCATCATCCAGCGCCGCTGCCACTGCAACGTCATTGGATAATCCCGTCCCTACGGCCTCCGTGAGTGCGTAGATCCCGGCCTGATCCCCCGGTCCGATCTGCAGGACCGGCAGCGCGCCCTGGGTAATGAACGGCGTCATATATCGTTCCAGAAACATTCCCCAGGGGATTCCCGGTTGACCCGCTGCCGCGGCCCACTCACTCTCAGAATTCCGCAGAAGTCCCATTAAAAGGGATTTCTGCTCTGCTCCAATCCGGAAGGAAACACGGCAGCCGGCCCGCACGTTCCCCGGTAATTGAACGATGACGGATCGCGGAAACGTCTCAACGAGCCCCGACACCTGCACGCGGTCGGTTGCGCCAATCGCTCTTTCGCCGGGCACAGAATCCGTCCACACAATTTCATCGCCCATAGCCGACAGAGGCAAGCCACGCCCCCGCAGAGATCTGAACCCTGGCAACGGATCCGCTGAAGGCACGTACGCGTAATTCACCGAGTAGTCGCGGTCTCCATCATGCCGATTCAGTGGCTGCTGAACGCACACCTTCTCCTTGATGCCGGCTTCAACTCCTCCACAAAGCGAGTTGAGCGCTGCAATCGCATAGTACGTGGATTCCAGCCTGGATCGCCTCCCCGGCCGATCACCGAATCCCCCGTCCGCGTTCTGGCATGCATTGACAAATGCCACTGCTCCGAGGCTGTCAGCCGGAACGGCCCCCAGCGCACGGAGCGCATCAATCGCAAGCCATGTATACCAGACATCACTCGACTGGGTCACTTGCGACGCGGGACGGAACGAAAACCCGCCATCGGGGTTCTGGCAGGACTGCAACCACGCCCTGACCCGTGGGCGCCAGGGTACCTCGTAACCGAGTTTCGTCAGCGACTGAACCGCGCAATAGGTGTTCCAGATATGCTCCGTCCACAATAAGAACGAACCTTCGCTCGTTGAATCGTTTCGAAACGTGGCGACTCGCAGGCTGTCCGATCTCGTTCCCGGCCGGGGGATTTCCCGGAAAAAACCGTCCTGAGTAAGCCTGTCCACGAAGAACTGCGCTGCCTTTTCGGGAGAGACAGGTTTCGCGCCCATGGCGGTCAGGAGTTCTATCGCGCGATATGTTGCGCCGATACTCCCGTTCCACCCGCCATCCGGTTCTTGCGTTGCTCTCAGTCCGGAAACGGTGCTGTCGTCGGGAACGAGTCCCAGCATATGGAGCGCGAGCGCCCGTTCAGAATACGATTCCGAAAGCATTGCCCCGGCGGGTTGTTCTCGAAGGAACGATGCCGTTTCGACGCGATTCGGTATGGGAGCGCCTGCGGTCCGGAGAATCGCCAGTCCGAAAAACGTCCAGTGTACCCCGCGGTAAGGCTGGAACACCGGACCGAAACCGCCTTCCGGTCTGGCCGCTGATAGCGTATAGGACAACGCGGACGCCGCGCCGACTACCGTCGTCGGGCGCTCGTTTCCACACCCGCTGACGGCAACCGCGCAGACGACGCAAAGCAGTTTGCGAAACATGCGGACGTGCTCCAGAAATCATACCAAGCGTACGAGCTTCACCGGTGAGCAGCAACCGTGCGCCGTTGTGAACGCCCCACGGTAGTGCGTCATTTTGTTAATGTTTCCCTATGCGCTGGCAACCTTGGAAAGGATTGGACGTGGTTTTCGGCAAACTATCCCCTCGCGGTTTCTCGTGCGTATTCGGCGTCGCGCTGCTGCTTCTTCCGGGGCTGGCGGGCGCAGTCTCTTATGTCGGCCTTGGCGGTGGTATGTCTCCGCACATCAATACGACCGTCGTTTCCAACTACGCGACAGGATTGGACACCGTCAGATTCCGTGGCGGGTACGGCTTTGAGGCGCAGTTTGGCTGGGAAGCCGCCCCGTGGATAGATATCGAGGGTGCGCTGCGGTATCACCTCTCGGGAAAAGCCGACACTCTGCGTGCAGACCGCGAAATCGTCAGCGGCCTCGACATCATCGGCGCCGAAGGAGGTATCAGGCTCCACCCCCGCCGGGGCTGGTCAAACAGTGGACCGTATCTGAGAGGGGGCATTGGCTCCTTTTCCACGACGCTGAGCCTTGACAAGGGTGCGGCATCACAGAACGGCGAGCCGGCGCTTGGGTACTATGCCGGTATCGGCTACGTGCGCGAAATCAGCGGCTCCTGGGGCGTCGACCTGCGAGCAACGTACATCCGGTTCAACGCATTTGACATGAACGCCGACGGACGGAAGTTTCGCGCGGGGTTTCTCGCCGTGACAGCCTCCCTGGTCGTATTCTGACCCTCTTTACCTTCCCTCCGTCGCGAATGCCCGCGAGTACGGAAACCGGTCGTTCCGCGGAGTAGCCGAGAGCTGCGACAGGAAATCCGCGATTCGCGAGATACATGTCTCCGCGTACCGAACGCCCTTTTCTGCGGTGGCCAGGTGAGGGTCTCCAGAGGCCGAATCTTTCGTGAAAAGGTGCCAGGGACGGGCAATCTGAACCCAGCCGGAGTTCATGCCTTCGAAGTCGGTTTCCCTCGTGGAGCCATCCCCCGCGCGCTCCAGATGGACAAGTTCAGGCATAAGGTGCAGCGCCACGCTCGTTTCCATCTCTCCTGAATGGTCATCGAGGTGCGTGAAGACATCTTTATACACGTCCTCACCGACCGTCCACCAGTTGATGCTGCACACGAACATCTGCGGATTGCGGCATTGCTCGCGAAGATAGCTTTTGAACTCGTTTCCCCCGTGCCCGTTAAGAATCACCAGTTTGGGAACCCCGTGGCAGACGAGGGACTCGATGAGATCGTCCACGATAAGGTTCAGCGTTTTTTGATAGAGACTCATCGCGAACGGGAAACCGAGCTGGTTCGTGTCCACGCCGTACGGGATTGTTGGCAACGCGATCGTCCGCGCCCCGCCCTCGTTGGCTCTTCGGCATGCCTCCTCCGCAATCGCCTTCACCGAGAGGAAATCCTGCCCGTAGGGAAGGTGTTTGCCGTGGGGCTCGGTCGCGCCAATCGGCAGAACCGCAACTTCGTATTCGAGTGACCGTACATCCGAATAGCAGCATCGTTCGAGAACCGGTGGGTGGGCCATCTTTTCCTCCCTGTGTCTGAGAAGCACGCATCGCTGTTTCCTTTCAAAGATATCGGTCTCACCCGGCGCGTTCCACCTGTGCCGTTCCGTTGCCAAACGAAGGCGCCTGCGGCGATATTTCAGTTTTGAGTTCTGTTCTGAAGCACGGATAACCGTCCGGATACCGACGCACCACGCATCACACCCGCCAGATGGAACGAAACATGACGCAACACACACCCCCGCGCGCATTCATCACCGGTGGAGCGGGCTTTCTCGGGATCAACCTCATCCGTTACCTGCTGCCCAAGGGCTTCAGGATCACTTCGTACGACAAAGCGGATTTCACGTACCCCGAACGCGACCAGGTCACCGTCGTCACGGGCGACATTCGCGACTTCGACACACTGAAAGCCGCGATGGCCGGCTCTTCCATCGTCGTTCATTGCGCAGCCGCCCTTCCCCTGTATTCAGAAAAGGACATCCTTTCCACCGATATTGACGGAACGACAAACGTTCTGGAAGCCGCCCGTCAGAACGGAATCGAACGGGTTGTCCACGTGTCTTCCACCGCGGTCTACGGCATTCCGGACCATCATCCGCTCCGTGAAGATGATCCCCTGGAAGGCGTCGGCCCCTACGGCATCGCGAAAGTCGAAGCGGAAAAGGTGTGCCTGGAGTACCGCAAGAAGGGCATGTGCATACCGATCATCCGCCCGAAATCATTCGTCGGCCCGGAACGCCTCGGCGTGTTCGCGCTCTTCTACGAATGGGCCAAAGACGGGAAAAACTTCCCTATGATCGGCAACGGCAGGAACAGATACCAGCTCCTCGACGTGGAAGACCTGTGCGAGGCGATCTACCTGTGTATGACCGGCGACCCGGCAAAGGTCAACGACGTGTTCAACATCGGCGCGAGCGAATTCACCACCATGCGAGAGGATTACCAGGCCGTGCTCGACCGGGCGGGTTTCGGAAAGCGAATCATCGGATTCCCGGCAGCACCGGTGATATGGACGCTCCGGTTTCTGGAGATGCTCCACCTGTCTCCCCTGTACAAGTGGGTGTACGAAACCGCGGCAACCGACTCGTTCGTCTCCATCGAGAAAGCGCAGCGCGTGCTGGGTTTCTCACCCCGGTTTTCAAACAAGCAGGCACTTGTGCGAAATTTTGAATGGTATCTCGAGCACCTGAGCGAATTCGAAAACGTGACCGGAATCAGTCACCGCGCCCCGTGGAAACAGGGCATTCTCAAGCTCTTCAAGGTGTTTTTCTGAGCTCTTCGCAATCGCCCCGGTGGCGAAACTGGTAGACGCTGCGGACTTAAAATCCGCTGGCCCAAAGCCGTTCGGGTTCGAGTCCCGACCGGGGCACTTATTCCAACACTCCCGCGCGCCAGTCTCCTCCGTCCAGCACGACACCCCGGTTACCCCCCAACCGCATTGTACTTCTCTCGGCGCACCACACATCGGGTTGATTTGTACGCGGGATTGCGTACACTCTTAGCGTAAGGAACGTGCACGTGCGAGGAGACCCCTGATGCCACGCAAGAAATCCCCCGGTTCCCGCTCGATTGAACCCTACGACAACGCCGCCCTGCGCGACCCGTTGCTGCCGATGCTCATCTCGGGCGCGCTGCGGGTGAAGGGTGCCGAGACGTTCGCGGGGGATTCAATATGACCGTGTCCACTGGTACCGAAGTCTACAACGCCGATACCATGGCCGTGACGGCGCGGGGCACGTCCTTCACGGACGCCGAACTTGACGCCGCGTTGCGCGGTGCCGTGTCGCGCATTCTCTGGGATGACGCAGGAACAGCAAGGTTAGAGGCCATTCTGACAAGCGTCGTGACCACGGGCTTCTCGGACAAGAGCGTAAGACGCGTTCTCTCCAACCGCGCAACGCCGGAGAACTGGCGCGTCGGTGAGGCCTTGGCGGAAGCCTTTCTTGTCGAGCACCGCGCCTGCGAGTTCCCCTGGCCGTCGAGGCGGGACCTCAAGAATCCAAGCGCCAGTCCGGCGGGAACCGACCTCGTGGGCTTCCAGAATACGAAAGCGGCAGAAAACGCGCATCGTTTCGCGTTCGGCGAGGTCAAGACCTCGGAGCAGGAGGCGCGGCCTCCAGGTGTTATGGATGGCCGGGATGGGTTGAAGAAGCAATTGGAGGATTTGCGAGACTCAACAGAAGTGAAGAACGCCCTGGTGATATATCTCGGGCACCACGCGAACGGAACCGATTGGTTTCCGCGCTACCGGAGCGCGCTGGCGCGCTTTCTTTCCGACCCGGGCGATGTCTCTCTATTCGGCGTCCTCGTGAGGGATGTGAAGCCAAAGCGCGAGGACTTGGCCGGTCCGGCGTGCGATTTGGCGGCTGGATGTCCGGCCGCAACTACTATTGAGCTGTGGGCGATGTACTTGCCAGACAAGAGCATCAACTCGCTTGCGCAACGCGCGGTCAAGACGCGAGGGGGCAGCCATGACCAGAACTGACATGGTCATCACCGAAGACGCCCTCAACCGTCTAGACCAACACTGGGCGGTCAAAGCTCTTGGCGGCGACCGGATCACCCGGGCGAGGAAAGTGGCCGCGATTCGCGTCATGCGCTCCGCCGTTGGACATCAGATGGCCATTGCCTTTAACGAGACCGCAACAGACGAGGAAACAGTCGAGCGTGCGGCCATGGCCTATGAGGTCGCGGCTATCGAGGGCCTGGAGGCACTCCTGCATCCTTCGGGCGGTGAAACGCGGGGTCAACTGCGCCTACAGGCACAGGCCGGAGCTTTCCGGGCGTACGCCTTGCGACGAACGCTGCTGATCCCACAAGAGCCGGAAAACCGCATATTTCATGTCCTGCATTTGGCGGCGCTTGCCTATTGCGGCGATCAATGGGCCGACCTGCGGCGCTGGCTCAAGGATCACGAGCGAGAGGTGAAGCCACCCTCGGTCGCCGACGTGAGTTGGGACCATCGGTTACTCCGTCGGCTTTATGAATGCTGGGTACGCTTGCTCCGCAAGCAGGGATGGGATGATCTCGACGGAGTCCGGGAAATCATTGCTGGCCTCCGCAAGGACCAAGAACAATACGAGAACGCCTCCCTGGACAAACCGGATAACGCCGCTGCCCAGGCTGCGTCTCTGCGTCTCATTGCGCTTTACCACTGGGCCAAAGCGACGGAGCTGCTGGCGGTCTACATGTTGCAGGGGCAACCCGTAGGCATCGAGGCCGAACTGGACAAGCACTTCGAGGCGGGCCGGCAGGCAGCTTCCGCCGCCCAGGACGCCGCGCTCGAGGTAATCCTTCGCTGGTTGCATGCAACTTCCCGCCAGATGGTTGCCGGTTCGCTTTGGAAGGTTGCCCAGGCGGTCAACTCCCGTGTGACTCGTTTCGTCAAGAGCATCACCAGGACACGCTCGATGTTTGAGCTCCTGCCTCCACAACGGGCCGCATTGCAGGAACAGGGGCTTCTGGACCAAGCGAGCCGCGCGGTGGTTGTGGACCTGCCGACCTCCGGCGGAAAAACCACGTTGGCGCAGTTCCGAATGCTTCAGGCGTTGAACCAGTTCGATGCAGATAAGGGGTGGGTTGCCTATGTCGCGCCGACGCGGGCGCTCGTTTCTCAACTGACCCGCCGCCTCCGTGAAGACTTTAGCCCGTTGGATATCCGGGTTGAGCAGTTGACCGGGGCCGTTGAGATAGACGCCTTCGAGGAGGCGATGCTTACTGCTCCGTCCGAGGTAGTCCCCTTCCATGTCCTCGTTTCGACACCGGAAAAACTGCAACTGGTGATTCGAAACAAAAAGGTATCGCGTCCACTGGCACTGGTGGTCATGGATGAGGCGCACAGCATCGAGGATGAGGAGCGGGGGTTGAGAATTGAACTCCTTCTGGCCACCATCAAGCGCGAGTGCGACCGGGCGAATTTCCTGCTGCTGATGCCAAACGTACCCAACGCAGACGATCTGGCGAGATGGCTTGGCGCGGATGCAGGCAAGACGATAAGCATCGGGACATCGCCTTGGCGGCCGAACGAGCGGGCCGTTGGTCTTTTCAGCGCCGTCGAGGACAAGTCGGTTCGCGGTGGGTGGAAGCTTCAATATGAGACCTTGATTACCACCCCCAAGACCATCCACCTTGGCGGCCAGCATCAAGTCGGAGCCGTCAAACCGCTGAACATTTCACACTCAAAGGCAAAGGGCGTATCGGTGCAGGCAGCCGCCATGGCGAAGGTTTTTTCCGAACGTGGCACCAGCATCGCCGTCGCCCAGAAGATAGACCACGTCTGGTCCATGGCACGCACCGTAACGGAAAGTCTTGACCCGCTCAAACGTATCCCTGAGGAAATCGCTCTGGTGCAGCGATTCCTGCGAACAGAGATCAGCCCGCAGTTTGAGTTGATTGAAATGCTCGGGCGTGGAGTGGGCGTTCACCACACAGGGCTTTCAGATGAAACTCGAACGCTCATGGAATGGCTTGCCGAAATTGGGGCGTTGCGAGTCCTTTGCACGACAACGACTCTTATTCACGGTATCAACTTCCCTGTCGCCTCCGTGTTCCTGGCCACGCGGAAGTATCCCTACGGCAAGGAGATGAGCCCGAGGACGTTCTGGAACCTTGCGGGACGTGCGGGCCGGGTGAATCAAGAAAGTGTCGGCATTGTAGGTTTGGCTGCTGGAGACGACCGAGACGGGAACCAGAAGTTTGTCAGCCAAACGACCGGGGCCCTTGTTTCGCGTCTGATTCGGCTGCTTGACGAGGTGGAAAGCCAAGGCAGGCTTAACCAGCTCTCCATGGTGATTCACGAAGAGCAGTGGTCCGATTTCCGTTGCTACGTGGCTCATTTGTGGAATGAAAAAAAGAACCTTGACGCCGTGCTAGCCGAATCGGAACAACTCCTGCGAAACACTTACGGGTTCGGCACGCTGCGGGAACGTTCAGACATCAGCGCAAGACAGAAGGCTCAAGCCCTCCTGCACGCCACAGGTGCCTACGCCCGTGAGTTGGCAAGAAATCCGGGCCATGCGACCTTGGCCGACGCGACAGGCTTTGCTCCAGAAGGCGTTGCCGCTGCCCTTACAGGCCTGAATCAATTGCAGCAGAAATTGACTCCCGCGGATTGGGAGCCGGCGAGCATATTCGGAGACATGGCGAGATCTCCTCTGCCCAATCTAATCGGTATTATGATGCACATACCGGAAATCAAAGGAGCACTATCGGAAATCGGGTCCAAGGGTTTGACGCATCAGCACATCGCCAATATCATGAGTGCTTGGGTGGCCGGACGCTCGATTCAAGACATCGCTAAGGAATTTTTCAAGGACAAAGCTGGCACAGAGGCAATAACCGATGCATGCAAAGCGATCTACCGGGCTCTAACAAACAATGGCCCTTGGGGACTCTCTGCGTTGTGCAAGATGAGTGGTATCGATTTTGATCAACTATCTCCGGACGAGAAACGCCGGATCAACAGTCTGCCCGCCATGATCTACCACGGCGTCAAGACTGAGGCGGCGGTTCTGATGCGCATGAACAGCGTTCCGAGGAGCATTGCGGAGCCGTTAGGGGCGGAGTTTGAGCGCAAGACCGGCGCTTCCGCCGGCGATCAGACAGTCGGCGTCGCCCGTGATTTCTTGCGGAGGCTAAGTGAGGGCGACTGGGGGCGGCTTGCGCCCGCAGATGTAGCAATGTCAGGCCGCGACTACCGAGAAGTGTGGAAGCGGCTTTCTGGCGAGCTTGCGAATATGTAGGACATGACCGACACCTGCATCACCGAGGCCATCGTCGAATCCGCCGCCCTGGCCTGGCTGGAAGCCATCGGCTCGCGCATCGCCAACGGTCCTGACGTCGCGGCGGACATGCACGCCCAGCGGTGAGTTGCGCGAAGCGCAGGAGGCGGAGATCAACCAGCGCGTTGCATGGTTGTACGGGTTCGCGTGAGACCACCAACCCGTAACCCTTTGCCCCTTGTCTTTATTATTTCAATCACTTACGAGACATCACCTGGCGCACTTCGCCACGAATTGACCGAAGATTCCACGCCAAAAACCCCAAAGCCGTTCGGGTTCGAGTCCCGACCGGGGCACTCAAAACAGCGCGTCACTTGCCGAGGGTCACCCCCCTCACCCCGGTAACCGCGCCGCCACCAGTTCCGCAATATCCAGCACTCTCACGCGCCCCTCCGCGTGCTCATCCTTGATCCCGTCGTCGAACATCGTCATGCAGTAGGGGCATGCCACCGCAACAACGTCCGCGTCTTTCCCCAGAGCTTCCCGCACCCGGTTTGCATTGATGCGGTGCTCCGGGTCTTCCTCCATCCACATCCTTCCCCCGCCCGCGCCGCAGCAGAAGCTCTTCTCAAGGCGGCGGTCCATCTCCAGTGGTTTCCGCCCTGTCGCCCGCCGCACCACTTCCCTCGGCTCCTCGTACAATCCGTTGTACCTTCCGAGGTAACACGAATCATGGTACAGAATCTTCCCGTCCGCAACCGGTTTGTCCCCGTCCAGCTTCAGGCGCCCCGTCTCAAGCAGTTCATGCAGGAACTCCGAATGATGCCGGACCTCCACATTCATGCCAAACTGGCGGTAATCGTGTTTCAGCGTGGTGTAGCAATGGGGGCAATAGGTTATGATTCTTCTTACGTCGTATTTCTTGAAAAGCTCGACGTTCGTGTTCGCCATCCGCTCAAACAGATACTCGTTGCCAAGCCGGCGGACGGAATCCCCGCAGCATTTTTCCTCCGTCCCGAGGATCGCAAACTGAACGCCCGCGGCCTTCAGCGCGCGCACCACCGCGGTGGCCACCTTCTTGTTCCGTGCGTCAAACGCCCCGGCGCACCCCACGAAAAACAGCGTGTCGCATCTCGCCTCTGACATGAGCGGCACCGCCAGATCACGCGCCCATTTCGCGC
>Ga0116178_10000195_pt1 | contig 54004 bp, 48 predicted proteins | sample AD_STIC12_MetaG_FD_89880 | JGI IMG/M metagenome (GOLD analysis project Ga0116178, IMG submission 89880) | Active sludge microbial communities of municipal wastewater-treating anaerobic digesters from USA - AD_STIC12_MetaG | ecosystem: Engineered > Bioreactor > Anaerobic > Digestate | place: USA...
ACCGACGAGATGCTCATGGTCTACGCGAAAAACGACCGGGTCCAGAGGCTCTACTCCCTGGTGCTTGCCGAAATGATCACGGCGGGAAAGCGGGACGGGTCCGGCCGGTGGTGCCTTCTGAACAAAGATGCCTTCGTGAGACGTGCCGTTGAACGCCTCAAATGGGAGCGGAACAGCATCCTCTCGGTCCTTGCCGAGCTGGTTGCCATGGAACGGCTCAGGGTAAAGAAGGACGGCGGCGGAACTGAATGGATCGCTTACCGTCTCGGGTAGGAATGCTGATGATGTAATAAATAAAAAGGCTTGACTTAATCCGCGGGTTGCATGGTTTTTATAAAAATAATTGATATATCAACGAATCTATGCTCGTCTTTCTGATTTGTTTTGCTTTACAATCTGCGATATCCATAAATGAATATTTATTTAACAATATTGATCAGTGTTTTAATGAACGCGACCGCGCAGCTTTTTTTGAAGGCTGGCATGCGTGCGTCAAAAAACCTGGATTTCAGGATAACCAATTTGATTGAGGTTATCAAGGTCCTGGCTGCCAATGTTTATATTTACCTCGGTTTTTTCTGTTATTTTATAAGCATCTGGTTGTGGCTTTCAGTCCTGAAGAAAATTGATGTCATAATTGCTTATCCTTTCATCAGTCTCGGTATCGTTTTTACAACTTTTTTCGCCTGGTTTTTTTACAATGAGCCGTTAAACATTTTTAAAATAACCGGTATTGTTTTCATCTGCATAGGCGTCGTCATATTGTCTCAAGGATAATGATAAAACACACATCTGATTTGACCCGTTAATTGTATGACAAAAAAAATTTATCTATCAGTCGCCGCTCCTGTTTTTAATGAAGAAAAAAATATTGAGCAGGTGATTCGCTACTGGAACGGCATTCTGGATTCCGCGGCTTTCATCAGTGAGATTGTTGTCACCAATGATGGATCCACTGATAAAACATTATCTATATTAACAAGATTAAAAAAAGAAATACCCCGGTTAAAAATCGTAAATCATGAAAAAAATTGCGGCTACGGGCAGGCTCTTACATCGGCCATTAGAAACACCTCCGGCGAATTGATCGTAATGCTCGACTCTGACGGCCAGTTTGACCTGAAGGAATACGAATTGCTGTTGAACAAAGCGGTCAAAGAAAAATTGGACGGGGTAACCGGCTTCAGAAAAAAGAAAAAAGACACGATCATGCGTGTCCTGCTGGACCGGATCCTGAATTTAATCATAAGGATCTTTTTCCATATACAGTTCAGAGATACGAATTGCGCGCTGAAACTGATTAAAGGTGATATAATCCGCAGGATTGATTTAGAAGCAAAGGGTTATCCCACCCCCACCGAAATTGTCGTGAAACTTTCAGCGATTGGAGCACGGATTGCAGAAGTGGGCATAACCCATACGGAACGGGAAGCCGGCATATCCAAACTTAAGCCGTTCAAGACGGCGGTTAACTTTCTGAGATTTCTCCTGTACCTTAAATTGAAAGTGCTTCTATATAATAAAAATATTATTTACAAGCTGTAATCATAACAAAAAAGGAATTGAGTCATGACTGACAGGAAATACAAAAGGGCCCTGGTTACCGGCGGAGCGGGATTCATCGGATCGCATATCTGCGGGAAACTGCTGGAAGAGGGGCTCGAGGTTGTTGTGATCGATAATCTTTCGATGGGGAAGAGGGAAAATGTTCCGTCCGGGGCAAAATTGATCGTTGGCGATATCCAGGATGACAGCCTCATCCAAAAAACCTTCAGGGAAGGAATAGATGTTGTTTTTCATGAAGCCGCTATAGTTGCGATTCGCTCATCCATAAATAATTTTTATAACGACGCCATGACGAATGTAATGGGAACGCTGAATATACTACGTGCCGCGTTACAGCATAAGGTGAAAAAATTAATGTATGCCTCTTCCATGGCGGTGTATGCCGATAATCTTAATTATACGCCGATCCCCGAAAGTTACGTCACTGCCCCCATTGCCCCCTACGGCATATCAAAACTCTCGTCTGAGCAATACCTGAAGAATGCATCGGAGAATAATGAACTGGATATTGTGTGCCTGAGATATTTCAACACATACGGGGAAAATCAAACATTGACCCCTTATGTCGGCGTGATCACCATATTCGTAAACAAGCTTTTAAAGGGGGAGCCGCCGGTAATTTTTGGCAGCGGGAACCAGAAAAGGGATTTTATATACGTCAAAGATATTGTGCAGGCAAATATCAAGGCAATGTACTCGGATGTGCATTTCGGGATTTATAACGTAGGGACCGGGATAGCGCATTCCGTCAATGATGTTGCTAACATGTTATGCAATGCAATCAATCCGAAGATTAAACCGGTGTACGCGGACGCTGTCCCCGGAGAACTTCAGTACTCGATAGCTGATCTGTCTCTTGCTCAAAAACACCTCGGGTACGCGCCGGAATACAAGCTTGAAGAAAATATACATTGCGTTATAGATCAGTATTCTAAATAGACTGCCCGTCAAGAACGGTAAGAAAGAATAACCGGCCTGTCAGGTGTGCGAACGAATGAATAGCTGAAAATATAACTGGAAATAAGGACAACTATGAACCGGTTCGGCAGGGATATACTGAAAAAATTTTTTACCTATACTTTCATCGTTGCTGCTTCTTTGATACTGTTAACCCTGGTAATGCAGTTATGGAACGCTGATATCAACGTGCCTTTCGGTTACTCCGGGGATTCCCTGCTTTTCGGGGAATTCGTCAAGTCAATGATGGATAACGGCTGGTATCTTCATAATCCCTTCGTTGCCATGCCGTACGGCCAATATCTGCATGACTATCCCCTGTCTGACAACCTCAATATTATAATTCAGAAAATTATCTCGCTGTTCTCCTCCAATTATGCCGCAACTATGAATATTTTCTTTATACTGACATTCCCGTTGACTGCATCTGCATCGTATTATGTCTTCCGGAAATTCAATGTTTCCCCGGTGAACGCGTTTGTCGGAGCCCTGCTGTACGCCTTCACGCCGTATCATTTTTTCCGCGGCGTCCATCATGTTTATCTGGCTTCATATTTCATGATCCCCTATATAGTTCTTATCCTGATGAGGATTTTTTCCGGCCAGATCGATCTGTGGCCGGCCGGCAACAGATCAAAGGGATATGGCGTGCGGCTGAACGGGTATGCTGTCGCCGGCATAATAATATGCCTCCTGCTTTCCTCGGCGGGCATATACTATTCATTTTTTGCCTGCCTCTTTCTCGTTATAGCCGGCTTAACCGCTGCCATCTGGGAGAAAAAAATCAGCCGTTTATTTACCGCGCTTTTTCTCGCTTTCATCATAGTCCTGGGAGGGCTAATCAATACAGCTCCAACGCTGATATATCAGATGCAAAACGGAAAAAATCTGAAAGCAACACAGAGAGTATACCATGATACCGAGTTATACGCGTTAAAGATCACCCACTTATTGCTCCCGGTCAATGATCATAGGATCAAATTACTGGCCGACTTTAAAAATCAATATAACAAAGAATCCAATTATATCAGCAAATTCGTCAATACAGATGTTTGCGCTTCTCTCGGTCTGGTTGGGAGCTGCGGCTTCATGATCCTGATCCTGTTTGTGCTATGTTACAGAAAGAATTCCGCGAAGGATGAAGATGCCAGACTGCAGACGCTGCATCAATTGGGGATATTAAACATTTCGGCGATTTTGATCGCAATTATCGGAGGATTCAATTCATTCATTTCTATTGCGGTTAATTACAGGATCAGAGCCTATAACAGGATGAGTATTTATATAGCCTTCTTTTCATTGTTTGCCGTAGTCGTGTTGCTGGATTTTATCTATGATAACTATATAAAAGACAGAGTGGTCCTTAAATTTTTTGGGAATACCCTGAATGCATCAAAATTCATCTGGTTAACCTTCCTGCTTGCGGTACTTGCCGGCGGTGTGTATGATGAAACCGGTTTAAACACGGTTCCTGACTACAAATCACTGGCCGAAAGGTTTAAGAATGACGGGACATTCGTGGGACGGATTGAGAAAATCATGCCGGAAAAAGCTATGATATTTCAATTGCCATACATTCCCTTTCCAGAGGAGCCCCCGCTCTATGGAATGGGGACTTATGATCATTTTCGCTGTTATCTCCATTCAAAAAATCTGCGGTGGAGTTACGGTGCAATGAAAGGGAGAAAGACGGATGAATGGCAGAAAGCGGTAAGCGCCAGGCCCATTAAGGAAATGATCAGTGAGTTGTCGGCAAAGGGTTTTAAGGGTATCTGCATCAATAAAACCGGGTATCAGGACAAGGGTGTTAAAATTATTAAAGATATCGGAGAACTACTGGGAGTTAAGCCGATTCTGGATAAAGACAAAACCATGGCGTTTTTTTCAATGCTGAATTATTCAAAATAATTCAGCGCCGCGGCCCCGCCTCTGTCGCAACTGTGCAGTTCTATGCTCCGGACCCCATTCAGGAGATCCTTCTATTTCATGAATTCCTCCGCCATCTGGATGTCCTCTTTGGTGTTGATATTCACGTACTTGTCGCAAATCAAGAAGGAGCGCACATCCATACCGTCGTCGATGGCGCATTGTATAAGGTCGGGTAATTCTTTCTCGTTACGCTCGTGATGAATCGGGGTATATTCTATATAATCGAATATCTTATTATTGAAAACGCAATCACCGGTGCCCATGAACTGGTTCAGCGGGTTGCGCGGTTTTTCTATCAGGCGAAATATCCTCCCTTCTGAGTCCTGGATAAGGGTGTATGTTTTTTTTATCAGATTGCGGTTCTCAACGGTTAGGATGCCGCACAGTGCGAATGCGCCGCTTCGCTTGTATTCGCTGATCATTTCCTTGTGGTGCGGGTTTTTCATGATTTCGTCTGCCAGCATGAGCATGAAATCATTCTGCCCGATCGTCTCGCGGGCGCACTCTATGGCGTGTACCAGGCCCTTTTGCTCTTTCTGGATCACGTACCGGATTGCGACGTCGTGGTACCGGTTCCCCAGATAATTGATGATGTCTTCCGCTCTGTAACCCACCACAATGACGATTTCTTCCACGCCGGCGTTAATCGCGTACTGAAGGTTGTATTCTATGGCCGGACGACCATTGATGATGGTCATGGATTTATTTCGTACGGCTGAAAGATCGTCGAGACGTTTTCCGCGGCCGCCGGCCAGCAGTAATGCTTTCATGGTATTTCTCCCGGTGCGATTCAGGCGACGCGCTGGTGAAGCCTCTCACGGATGCCGGGCAGAGCATGCCCTGCTCCCGGTCCCGTGTCGGGCGCGCGTTTCGGGATGGTGGTGCGGAGGGATCAGGCTCCGCACGGTTCCTGCGTCAATTTCCCGATATTCTATCGGTTGCCATTCAATTACAGAGCGGAAAATAATCAAGATATTTTTAATGAGGACCCGATTTGGCAACCGTTACTCGTTATCCGGATACCGCTGCATGATGTTGCGGATTATTTCCAGGTTACCGAAGAAAATCTCCACAAGCTCGGGGTCGAATTTTTTTCCCGACATGGTCCGGATCTCCTTCAGAACTGATTCGTGGTCCCACGCTTCCTTGTAAACCCGCTTTGACGACAGGGCGTCGAACACATCGGCCAGGGCGACGATCCTCCCGAAAATGGGGATCTCCTCACCCTTGAGGGGCACAGGTTTTCCGTTCGCGTCCTTTTCCAGGGCCTCGCCAGTTTCAACGTCGATGCGGCCGGGATAGCCGGTGCCGTCCCAGTTCTCGTGGTGGGTGAGGGCGACGACCGCCGCCATCTCGTCAAATTCCGACTGCCTCAGCTTGAAGAGACGGGCCCCCTGGGCGCAGTGGGTCTTCATGATCTCGAATTCCTCGGGGGTGAATTTGGCCGGCTTTTTCAGGATAAGGTCCGATACCGCCACCTTGCCCACGTCGTGGAGCATGGCGGCCATGCGGAGTATGTCCTTTTTGCGGAAGATTTCGTCCCGGGAAATTTTTTTAATGTCCGCCCAGCGCTCGTAAATTTCCACCGCGTAGGAAGCTACCCGGTTGACATGGGCCCCTGTTTCCTTCGGGTCCCTGAGCTCCGCCATGTTGATCATCCTCAGGATGAGGGCCCGGGTCATCTGCGCCCTCTGGAGGATTATGCTGGCCATGTTGGCGAAGTGGAGCGCTATCATCTCGTCCGCCGCGTCAAAGGTGCCGCAGAAATCGGCGCATTCGTCGAAATCGCTTTTATTGCCGTCGGGGCTCAGGGAGTTGATGATCTGCATGATCCCCAGTATCTCGCTGCGGTTGTTCTTTAACGGAATGGTCAGCATCGACTTGGTCCGATATCCGGATTTCCTGTCATTGGTGGGGTCGAACTTATAGGGCGCGCTTTCCGGTATGCTGTAGGCGTCCGGGATGTTTATGATCTCCCCGGTGAGGGCGGCATAGCCGGAGATGGAGCTCTTGTTGATCTTAGTCCTGAAGGTGGTGTAAATCAGCTTTTCCCCCGGCTTGAGCTTCCGTTCAAGGGAGGCCGTCTGGACATGGCTGGTGAAGACGAGTTCGTCCCCTTCCTTGATCTGGATGGACCCGGCGTCGGCGTTCAGGATCTTCCGGGCCTCGGTGAGAATCCTGTCCAGGAGTATGTCCAGGTCCTGCACCGTGTTGAGCTCGGAGCTGAGCTTGATGATATCGTTCAGTTTGATCGCCTTGTCGTGCATCGATACCGCCGTTATGGAAAGTTAATTGCAGCTACGTATAACTGGAATTAAAGATAATCATGAATAGTCATTAATGCAATTACTTTTTCAGTATTGCTTACAATGTTTCAATAGCGTAAAATTGTCCCGTTGAAGGGAAATTAAGAAAGACGGCCACGAGGGGCAGTTGCTATATTGAATTAGGTAAAAGGAATGGCAGATATAATGTCACAGCGACGGAACGGCAACGGACCCGAACAAGAGCGAACACCGTTGATTCATGGCGACAAGGCTGAATCCCGGGAAGTGCGCGAGCTCACGCTCCTGTATGAAGTCAGCAGCGCCCTGAACGGCACCCTCGACCTGCGCACCGTGCTGGACCGCGTGCTTTCGATGATGGCGGAGCGCATGGAAATGCTTCGCGGCACCTTCACTATCCTTAACAGGAAGACCGGGGAGATCGTCATAGAGGAGGCCTACGGCCTCACCCCGGATGAGCGGGCGAAGGGACGCTACAGCGTCGGCGAGGGAGTCACCGGCAGGGTGGTCGAAACGGGCCTGCCGGCGGTTGTCCCGCGCATATCCGATGAGCCTATGTTCCTTGACCGTACCGGCTCGCGGAAACAGCTCGACAAGGAGGACATCGCCTTCATCTGCGTCCCTATAAAGACCGGCAGCGAGGTTATCGGAGCACTTTCCGTGGACCGGCTGTTTAATGAAACCATTTCGCTGGAAGAGGACGTCCGGCTTCTCACGATCATATCTTCCATTATAGCCCAGGCGGTGCGCCTGCGCCAGCTGGCCCAGGAGGAACTGGACCGGCTCAGGGAGGAGAACCGGAGGCTTCACGATGAGCTGAAAACAGCGAACCGGCCGGATTCCATTATCGGCAACGCCCGGGCGATGCTGGAAGTCTACTCCCTGATAGAGCGCGTCCGCGACACCAAGACAACGGTGATGATCCTGGGCGAAAGCGGCGTGGGCAAGGAAAAGGTGGCCCAGGCCATCCACTACGGCTCCAACCGGGCCGACAGGCCTTTCATCGCGGTGAACTGCGCGGCCCTTCCCGAGTCCCTCATAGAGAGCGAGCTCTTCGGGTACGAGCGGGGCGCCTTCACCGGCGCTGTCGCTGCCCGGAAGGGGCGCTTCGAGATGGCCGACGGCGGCACGCTCTTCCTCGACGAGCTGGGGGACCTCCCCTACATGATGCAGATAAAGCTCCTCAGGGTGATACAGGAACGGGCCTTCGAGCGGATCGGCGGCACATCGACCATAACCGTGGACGTGCGGATCATAACAGCGACCAACCGGGACCTGGAGGCCCTGGTGCAGGAGGGGAAATTCAGGGAGGACCTCTTCTACCGCCTGAACGTCTTCCCGATCGTGGTGCCGCCCCTGCGGGAACGGAAGTCGGACATCATCCTCCTGGCGGACCACTTTGTGGAGCGGTACGCCGCCCACCATGGCAAGACCGTGAACCGCATCTCCACCCCGGCCATCGATATGCTGATGTCCTACCACTGGCCGGGAAACGTTCGCGAGCTGGAAAACTGCATCGAGCGGGCGGTCATCCTCACCACTGACGGCGTCATCCACTCCTATCATCTTCCCCCGAGCCTGCAGACCGCGGGGGCAGCCGGAGACGGCGGCGCGGCAACATTGAAGGACATGGTCTCGACCATTGAAAAGGAGATCATTGTTGAAGAGCTGAAGCGCTCGCAGGGGAATATGTCGAAGGCCGCCCGGGCCCTGGGAATCACCGAACGGATAATGGGGCTCCGCGTGGAAAAATTCGGCATCGACCCGAAACGCTTCAAGGAGTGAGGCCCGCCCCCTGTACCCCGTGGTGGGGGTGAAACGTTCAAGCACCCTGTTTTTCTATTTCATTTCGAAGGAGCCCCTCGATTTACTCGGGATATACTCCGCGAATGAGAAATCTTTAATCCTGCCATGTTAAAGGATTTTTCACCCCTGCGGGGTTCGAAATGACAGCGTAATATGCGTTCTTCTATAAAACCCCCGCGTGTCAAAGCTCTATCACAATTGCTATTTCCTTCCAATTTGACAGGAATTTTTCCTAAGGTGATAACTCTTACAAATATGTAGCTCCATAATTACCAATCCTACAATTGTGTAGTTTTTTCTTCAACTTTCCGCTTCTTCCGGCGCACTGGGCTGTGAAGGAAACATGAATCGAACTGATCGTGACATTGTGTTATCAATGAATTGTCCCTTATTATTACGGTCATGTTAACTTGTGTCGCAGAATAGGCGGTTCCGCATCCCTCCCGCTGATTTGGCACGGGCCGTGCTATATATAAAATTATGTATGAATTTCCGGCGGACCGCGGTTTGCGGGTTTTCAAAGGACAGTTCAAAGATTCTATCAATAGTATTTCGGAGGAGATATGAGTAAAGTTTTCACAGCAGTATCGCTGGCGCTGTTCATCGGCGTTGCGGCGATGAAAGTTTTCGGCGCTGAAACCGCGCCCGCCGCGGCCGTCACGCCGGATGCGCTGGAGGCATTCAAGAAATCGATGCAGGTCGGCGTCGATACGGCCTGGGTGCTCTTCACCGCGTTCCTTGTTTTTTTCATGAACCTTGGGTTCGCCATGGTCGAATCCGGGCTCTGCCGGGCCAAGAACTCGGTCAACATCCTGGCGAAGAACTTCATCGTCTTCGCCATTGCGTCCCTTTCCTTCTGGCTTGTCGGCTGGGGCCTCATGTTCGGCAACGGTAATCCATTCATCGGCCTGGAAGGTGTTTTCTTCGCCGGCGGCGCGGATAACAGCCCGGCAATGGGAGACGCGTATCAGGGAGCCTACAAGGCCCTCAACTGGACCGGCGTTCCGATGTGGGCGAAGTTTTTCTTCCAGCTGGTTTTTGCCGGCACAGCGGCTACCATTGTTTCAGGAGCTGTTGCGGAACGTATCAAGTTTAAATCGTTCATAGTGTTTTCATTCATCCTGGTTGCCGTGATGTATCCCATAACCGGACACTGGATCTGGGGCGGCGGCTGGCTGCAGAGCCTTGGCATGTTTGACTTCGCCGGCTCCTCCGTGGTTCACTCGGTGGGCGGCTGGGCGGCCCTGGCGGGAGTCATCCTTCTTGGCCCGCGCCTGGGGAAATACCGCGCCGACGGATCGGTAAACCCCATCTTCGGCCACAACATGTCAATGGTCACCCTGGGTGGCCTGGTGCTCTGGTTCGGGTGGTTCGGGTTCAACCCGGGATCCACCATGGGCGTCGGCGACGGAAGCGCCATAGCCCACGTGGCGGTCACCACCAACACGGCTGCAGCCACAGCTATCATAAGCTCGACCATAATGTCATGGGTCATGCAGAAGAAGCCTGACCTCTCCATGATCATCAACGGCGCCCTGGCGGGCCTCGTGGCCATCACGGCTCCCTGCGCCTTTGTGAGCGTCAAATCGGCCGCCGTCATCGGCCTCATCGCCGGCGTGCTGGTGGTCCTCGCGGTCATAATGTTCGACAAGTTGAAACTTGACGATCCGGTGGGCGCACTGTCGGTACACCTGGTGAACGGAATCTTCGGCACCCTGGCCGTGGGACTCTTCGCCCAGGACAAGATCACCGGCACGGCCACGGGCAACGGCCTCTTCTTCGGCGGCGGAATGAAGCTCCTCGGGGCCCAGGCGATCGGCGTACTGGCCGTGGGGGCCTTCACCTTCATCGTGGCCTTTGCGGTCTGGTTCGTCATCAAGCTGGTCATGGGCATCAAGGTTTCCCGGGAAGAGGAAATACAGGGCTTGGATCTTGGCGAGCACGGCATGAAGGGATATCCCGATTTTCAGGGGTTCCTGACCAAGTAATGCGGGCCGATACCGAATAAATTATATAAGGAGAAAACAGCATGAAACTTATAATAGCAGTGGTCCAGCCGGAGAAGCTGACCGATGTAAAGCAGGCCCTTACTGAAGCCAAGGTGGGAAAGATGACCGTGTCCAATGTCATCGGATGCGGCTCCCAGGGGGGCTATACCGAGACATACCGCGGCGCGGAAACGGAGATAAACCTTCTTGACAAGGTGCGCTTCGAGATCGCGGTCAATGACTCTTTCGTGAAGCCGACGGTCGATGCCATCGTCAGGGGGGCGCGCTCAGGGAATATAGGCGACGGGAAGATCTTTGTCGTTCCCCTCGAGGAATGCATCAGGGTCAGGACCGGGGAAACCGGCAGCGACGCCATAGGATAGTGATTGCCGCGGCGCGCAGGCCGATACCGGTCGGCGCGCAGCGGCTTAAAACATACGTTTAGATAATATCAATGGAGAACAACAATGAAAAAGCTTATCAGCATGATTATGATGATTTCTTTTATTTCCGGCGCCGCCCTGGCGCAGGACAAGAAGGATGAAGCGGGCAAGAAGGGCGATCCTATGGGCCTCTCCTTCGGCCTGGACTATTACAGCAACTACCTCTGGCGGGGCACTAAATTCTTCAATGGCGACGGCGCCTTCATCCCGAAGGTGTCCTGGAACGTGATGGGGACCGGCCTGGTAGTGTCCGTGGCCGGGGAGATATCGGCAAGCTGGGTCTTCAACGGCTTTTCAAGAAAGCCGGGAAAGTACGAGTACCGCTTTGATTCCTCCGGGACCCCGGTGCGGCGGCAGCTCAATTTCAACCACCTTGCCTACGCGACCCAGAGCCTCGACTTCGGCGCGGATTATTCCTACACCATCAAGGATGCCGTGACCATCGGGGCGAGCTTCTGGTACTGGTGGTATTTCAACTCGCGCAATGCCAGGGAATACGCGCGGCCCCAGGTGGACGGTCTGAACACCGTGTCCTACGTGGACGTCAGTTTTTTCACCACGACCCTTACGATCGGGCTGCCCATAGTACCCTATATCAACCCGACCTTTACCTTGACCCACGATTACTATACCGGGCTCAAGCGCGGTGGGGATTATTACGTGACCATGGGCATCAGCCATCCCTTCGAGCTGACCAAAGAGGTGGCGCTGACGCCGGGTCTCACCGCGGGTTATTATTACCAGACCACGGCGCGATTGACCCGGTATAACCTGATGGTTGACCCGGCTGCCGGGTCCCTGGACACTACCGCGAGCTTTGCCTACAGCGGCCAGACCAGGACCATCACCTACGGCGGCGTAAAGCAGGTCAGGACCCCCCTGAAGAAAGGCTTCAGCGACATCACGCCGAGCCTGGTCCTCACCTTTACCAAGGGCCCGGTCTCGCTGAACGGCGGTTTTTACTGGTGCATAGTGCCGTCAAAGACCTGGTACAACGGCGCCGAGGTGCACCGTCTGTACGCAAAGGTGGGAGCATCCGTTGCCATATGAAGGCATGATCTGCAGTTGCAAGAATTAAGAGAACAATCCTCCACTAATCCCCTCCCGGCACGGGCGGGGATTTTTTTAAAGCTCCAGCGCCATTTCGTCCCGGGCCGCGATGGTCGGCTTGAAGATCCGCCGCGCGACCTTCTGGGCCTCGCTGCGGGAGGCACGGTCCGGATAGCGGCTGGCGTCAAAGTGGGTGAGGGCCAGTTTTTTTGTTCCGCACTCCACGGCAGCGGCGGCGGCGTCCTCCGGCCTGAGGTGCGGCCAGTTGTCCGGCGTTTGACCGGGCAGGTATGACGATTCGCAGATGAGAAGGTCCGCATCCCGTCCCAGCTTGATGAGGCCGGGGCAGAGGCCGGTGTCGGTGCAGTAGGCAATGACCCTGCCGCCGACGGCAAAGCGGTACCCGTAGCAAATGGTGGAGTGGAGGAGCGGCGCGAATTCAACGCCGAGGGCCGGCGGCCTGTCCCGTTCGATCTCGAACAGTTCCGCCTTCATGGGGAGGTTCTCAAAGGGAGTGGTGTAGGGACGCCGGAGCAGGTCCCCGAGATATTTTTTCGAACCCCTGGGTCCGAAAATGGACAGGGTGTTGGTCAAGTTAAACTTGGCAAGTACATGGAGACCGGCGATATGGTCCAGGTGAAAATGGCTGAGAAAAAGATATATCGGCTTTTTCTTTTTTATATATTGGTCCGCCTTGTGAATGCCGTTGCCCGCGTCAAGGATGATGTACTCGCGGGGCGTCTCCACCAGCGTACAGATGGTGTTGCCCGTGCGCGTGTCAAACCACCCGTTGGTCCCGAGAAAAACAACCTTTACCATTGTCACACTCCAGCGTGTAATGTTTAATCATCTAATATTATAACAAACAGTCAATAGAAATCCTTGGCAATTAAGTAATAAAGAGTGGCAGCAGTATTTTATAGGGGTGGGGATCTGCCCCGCGAACAGGCGGCACGGATGCCGCCGGCAGCCGAGTCTTACAGGAAGTAACTACGAGGCGATGTGAGCGGGACGGATCCCCACCCCCTAATTTTGAATTACCCAAGAAAAACGATGATTGAAAGTTACACAACGCCCCTAATAATCATTGACAATTTGCATTATTGGATAAGATTGATAATAATCCCTTCGCAGGAGACCTGCCATGCTACAGACGATCAGGCGCTACTTTAAATTCGATGAACTCGAAACGGATTTCAGGCACGAGACCATGGGCGGCCTTACCACCTTCATCACCATGGCCTATATCATCATCGTGAACCCTAAGATCCTGGAGATCGCCGGCATTCCTTTCGGTCCCTCCATGGTGGCCACCATCGTGTCGGCCTTTTTCGGGACCATGCTGATGGGGCTCTACGCGAAGCGGCCCTTCGCCGTCGCGCCCTATATGGGGCAGAACGCCTTCATCGCCTTCACCGTGGTCAAGGTGATGGGCTTTTCCTGGCAGACGGCCCTGGGGGCCATCTTCATCGGCGGCATGCTCTTCACGGCCCTGACCCTCTTCAGGGTCCGGTCCTGGCTCGCGAACCTGATCCCGATGAACCTGAAGATAGCCTTTGCCGTGGGGATCGGCCTCTTCCTCACCTTCATCGGCCTGAACGAATCGGGCATCGTCTCCATCGGCGTGCCTGGCGCGCCGGTGAACATCGGCAAGCTGGCGCAGCCGGCCCAGATCATGGCGATCGTCACGGTCCTGGCCATCGCCTTCCTCATGATACGGAAGATAAAGGGCTCGATGCTCATCGGCATCCTCGGCGCCACCGGCATCGCCCTGCTGCTGCAGTGGCTGGCGCCGGGCATCCTGCCTGAAGGAAAAAACCTGGTGCAGGTGCCGGAGGCACTGGTGAGCCTGCCGCCGAGCCTGGGACCGGTGTTCCTGCAGCTCGACATCCTGGGGGCCCTCTCCTGGGGCTTCTTCTCGGTCATCCTGACGGTGTTCGTCATGGACTTCGTCGACACCATGGGAACGCTGATCGGCCTGTCGTACCGGGCGAAGCTCCTGGATGAAAAGGGCGAGCTCCCGGAGATCGAAAAGCCGATGCTCTGCGACGCCCTGGCCACGACCGCGGCGGCGCTCCTGGGCACCACCACCACCGGCGCCTACATCGAGTCCGCCGCCGGCATCGAGGAGGGGGCCAAGTCCGGTTTCGCCTCGGTCGTGACGGCGGTGCTGTTCCTCTCGGCCCTCTTCTTCGCGCCCCTCTTCTCGGTGATCCCGCCCTTCGCCTACGGACCGGCCCTGATCATCGTGGGGATGCTCATGATATCGCCGGTGACGAGCATAAACTTCGATGACCTGTCTGAGCTTTTCCCGTCCTTCATCACCATCACCCTGATGTGCTTCACCTACAACCTGGGAATCGGCATGACGGCGGGATTTGTCTCGTATCCGGTCATCAAGCTCTTCGCCGGGAGGGTGCGCGAGGTGAACGCGGGGATGTGGATCCTCTTCGCCTTTTCCCTTGCCTTTTTTATATTTTATCCCTACTGACGGTAACGCCCGGGAGACATGATGGTGCCCCAGAATTCTGATGAGAGAAGGCTGAAAAAAGAATACCGCGCAGACATGCTGAACAACTACCTACGGTTTTCGGTGATCGGCGTCTTCGTCATTTTTCTGGGGATCGCGTACTATATCTATGAAGATTCCGTCAACGGCCTACCTCGGGTTTCAGTACTGTTCCGCCTGGTGCCGGTTGTTCTTTCAGCCCTGTTACTGGTGTCGGTCCTGACGCCGCTCCGGAAGCGGACCGGCTTTATCATTGCCCTCTATTACCTCTGCCTCGGCGGCCTCATGACCATGATGGCCGGCCTCGTGGTCATCGTCGCCGGCACGGCGAACTATGAATCCTATGTCCTGGGCACCGTGGTGGTGATCATCTGCTGCTTCCTCTGCAGCTTCCTGGGGATGAGGTTCCTGGTCCCGGTGTACGCGGTGCCCCTGGCCGCTGCCCTGGCGGCTATCATAGCCGGGGGGAAGATCCCCGCCGGCCGCGTCATGATCATGTCGAACCCCTTCATCGTGGCAGGGGTCTGCTGTCTCATGGCTGAAATACAGAACAGGCACCGGTACCGGGCGTACCGGTCGAGCAGGGTCATCGAGGGCCAGAACGAGCTCCTGAACAAGGAGCTTGCCCTGGCCATGGCGGTGCAGCGGAACATCCTCCCCTCCGCGATGCCGTCGCTGAAAAGCGTGGAGGTGGCCGCGGAGTATATCCCCATGATAGGGATCGGCGGCGACCTCTACGACTTCATCGAGTTCAGGGAGCACGGCGCCTTCGGGCTTTTCGTGTGCGACGTGTCCGGCCACGGCGTGTCCGCTGCCCTGGTGTCGAGCATGGTCAAGGCGCACCTGAGCGCCGTGCGCCACGCCGGCGAGTCCCCGGCGGAGCTCCTCCGGTACCTCAACGAAAAGCTCTGCGGCCAGATCAGCGAGCACTTCGTCACAGCCTTCTACGGCGTCTACCGGGCCGCGGACCGCTCCTTCGTCTTCGCCCGGGGCGGCCACGGCTACCCGATACTGGAGCGGGGAGAGAAACTGTCCGAGATCAAGAGCCGCGGCGGCTTCCTGGGCAGGTTCAGGGCCATGGCTTTCGAGGAGAGGGAGGTGCGCCTGGAGGCCGGGGACCGGCTCCTCCTGTACACGGACGGCATCATAGAGGCGCGGGACGACGCCGGGACCATCTTCGGCGAGGAGCGGCTGATGGGTGCCCTCAGGGCGAACCGGCACCTGGATAGCAACGGTCATATCAACGCCGTGATCGATGCGGTGAGAAGGTTCCAGGGGAGGGACGACTTCGACGATGACGTGTGCCTCATCACCATGAGGGTCCGGTAAAAAATCATCACCGGTTCCTCTTCAGCTTCTTCCGTCTCCGCACGCTGTACCCGAAGTAGCCCATGGGCCGCCCCAGTCCGCAGTAGTCGCCATGGTTGTAGCAGGCCAGGCCCGCCCGGTCCAGGCAGAGCTTTCCCTTCGCGTCAATGAGGCCCTCGTCCACGTTGACCGCCACGATCCGGGCCAGGAACAGGTCGTGGGAGCCGAGGGGGATGATCTTTTCCACCACGCACTCTATGTTGACCGGGCTTTCCGCTATAAGGGGAACCTTCACGGCCGAGGCGGGTTCCACAGTAAGTTTCAATGCCTTGAACTTATCCACGGTCCTTCCGGATTTCACGCCGCAGAAGTCCGCGGCCCGCACCAGGTTCCGCGTCACCAGGTTGATCACGAACTCCTGCCGCTCAGCTATGAGGCCGTGGGAATACCGCTCCGGCCTCACCGATATGGAGACCATGGGCGGGTCGGAGCTGACGGTGCCGGTCCAGGCGATGGTGATGATGTTGGGTGTTCCCTTCGCGTCGGCGCAGGTGACCATGGTCACCGGGACCGGGTTCAGGATCGTCGAGGGTTTCCACTGTAGTTTTGCCATAGCAACCGCCTTGATGTATAGTAAGAATCCTGCTTATTCATGCACCAGGGACCATTTCTGTAAAGTTATTTCCTTGGATGACTTGATATGGCAGGTCACTGACGCCCAGGGCATGCTAAAAATAAAATTTTGCCGATATAGACCTTGACACACGATAATAGTTTCTGCAATGTTAATTGAGATCAAAATGCGATTATATTATTAAGATTTTATCTGACAGTTTCCTGAAATACTCCTTCCATGGAGTTTTTCAGGGCCGGTTTTACGAAGTGAATTCGTAAAACCTCACATTTTGCTCGGCTAACGCCTCGAAAAATGGCGATACATCCATGTATCGCTTGGCAGTTTGCTGTTTTTCAGCAAACTGCTAAAAAATCAGCGGGCAATCTGAACGATATCCGGATGACTGTAAATACAACAAAGGTTCCGGTATCGGCTTTTTTAAACTTCATGGATATGGGTTTTGTGGCGCACTTGAAGTTGATAATGAATCCTTTATTAGGGACCTTCCCATGAAGCAATTAGTATTCGCGGTGTTTTTCATCTTCATTGTCCGCGGTGTGTCCAGCGCAGGGCCTTTCATTTTAAACGACAATCTTACCAGAACGAATATCATCCAAAACATGGAATATTACGCCGACAAGGAAGGCTCGATGTCGGTTGATGATATTGAATCCCGGGCTTTGCAATGGTCTGAGCCAAAAGAAGACGCTATTAATTTTGGGTTCACCTCTACGGTCTACTGGTTCAGGCTGAATGTCGTCAATGATGGGGAAAAGAAGATCCCCTGGTTCATTGAAATAGATTATCCGATGATAAATTTCATCAAGCTGTATTCGCCGGATGAGAAAGGCGGTTTCACCGTAAAGGAAACCGGGAACGGCCTTCCCTTCGGCCATCGTGACATCAAGCACAGGAACTTTGTCTTTGCCCTTGAGACGAAACCCGGCACGTCCACCTATTTCATGCGCATTCAAACCAGGGGATCGGTCAATTTCAAGGCATACGCATGGGCCCCCTCGAAATTTTTTAACAATGTCTTCTACGAGCTTCCCCTCTACTGGATATACTACGGCCTGATGATGGTCATGTTTGTCTATAACCTGCTCCTTTTCATGTCGATACGGGAAAGAAGCTATATCCTGTACACCATATTCATCGCTTTCTGGATACTGTTCCAGATGACCCTGAACGGATTGTCGTTCCAGCATCTCTGGCCCAACTCGATATGGTGGGCGAACAACTGCCTGCCCCTGTTCATGGGGATGTCGACCGTCATGGGAGGTTTGTTCAGCCGGGATTATATGCAGACAAGAGCCCGGTATCCGAAAATGGATAAAATAATTATTTTCGGCATTGTTCTGCCCGGTCTTGCATGCGCGCTGGCTGCTTTCACGGGAAACTACAAGCTGAGCATCAAGATCAATACTATCAATGGCGCATACTTTTCCACGGCGATGGTTATCCTTGCCATCATCCTGAGCTTGCGGGGATCGCGGTCGGCGCGGTTTTTCCTTCTTGCCTGGGCGGGGCTCCTCCTGGGCGTCATCGCCTATGCGCTGAAAACACTGGGTGTTTTCCCGGTAAACCTGTTCACTACCTGGGGCATCCAGATCGGGTCGTCGATGATGGTGGTGCTCCTTTCCCTCGGCCTGGCCGACAAGATCAACATCATGCAGAAAGACCTGAGGCTTCTCAACGCCGATATGGAAAAGAATGAGCAGGAAGCCAGGAAAAGGGCGGAGTACCTCGAGGGCGTCGTCAACACGGTAAAATCGATTTCCGGCGACCTTTTGAAAATAGGCTACGAGCTTTCGTCGATGGGGGCAAAGTTCTCGGAAATGGCCACGGAACAGGCCTCCACCAGCGAGGAGATGTCGGCGACCTTCGAGGAGCTGGCCACTTCCAACGACATCATCTACAAACGCACCATCACCCAGCGCGACCAGGGGAAGAAGACCAAGGAGCTGTCCGGCATGACGGTCCAGACGCAGAGTGAGATCGGCGAATCGAGCCAGGCCGTGGTGGACAGCATGGGGGTCATATCCGACTCCACCCACGTGACCGAGTTCACCATGCGCAACCTGATTAACAAGATGAATGTCATCATGGAAGGCGGCAAGTCCATCAACCAGTTCATCGTCATGATCGACGACATCTCCGACCGGATCAACCTCCTCAGCCTGAACGCGGCCATCGAGGCGGCCCGCGCCGGAGAGCACGGCAGGGGCTTCGCGGTGGTTGCCGACGAGATCGGCAAGCTGGCCCAGGCCACATCGGATAATTCCAAGGAGATAGCGTCCAAAATCCGGCAGATATCCCAGGACATCCAGGACGGGATGGGAATGGTGAACAACACCAACAGCTCCATCGAGGTAATATTCAAGATGGTGGAGACAATAAACCACCGCATCGATACCGTGGCGAAGTTGATGGAAAGCCAGGCCGGGGCCATCCTGGAAGTGACGAAACAGGCGGAGGTCATGGACGGCCTGGCCGAGGAGATCACCATCTCGACCCGGGAGCAGAATTCCGCCATGGAGGAGCTGCTGAAGACGATATCGCGCCTGTCGGAGATCGCCCAGGAGGTGTCGCAGTCCACCCACACCATAAGCGAGATATCGAAGTCGATCAACCAGAAAGTCAACACCCTCGATGAAATAGTGAAGGGGATTGAATAAGGGTCCCCTTCGTCGCCGTCCGGAGCGGATCACTGCCTGCGGAAGGTTATGGTAAAGGCGGTCCCGCGCGACCTGTCGAGCGTTACCTCCCCGTTGATCTGCCCCGCAAGCATGGGCACCAGCGAAAGCCCCAGGGTTTTTGCTTCCCCGATGCCTTTATCCTCGGGCAGGCCGATGCCGTTGTCGCGGATGGACAGCTCCACCATGGCGCCGTCAAGCTCCCTCAGGGAGATCAGCACCTCCGGGGTCCCGCTCCAGCAGGCGGGGAAGGCGTGTTTTATCGCGTTGGTCAGGAGTTCGGTGACGAGAAGGCCCGCCGGGATCGCCTGGTCCACGGGAAGGCGCACCGGCCGGGCGTCGATGTCCATGGTGATCGACTGGGAGATTCTGGAATAGCTGTACATGATCGTGTTCGCCAGCTCCGACAGGTAGAGGGAAAAATCGATCTGCCCCAGGTCTTCGGACTGGTACAGCTTTTCGTGGACCAGGGCCATGGACCTGATGCGGTTCTCCGCCTCGAGAAAATGTTTTGTCATCTCCGCGTCGCCGAGATACTGCGCCTGGAGGCTCAGGAGGCTGGTGATGACCTGCATGTTGTTCTTCACGCGGTGATGTATCTCTTTTAGAAGCGTTTCCTTTTCCCTGAGCGAGGAGGTTAGGCGATCTTCAGCTTTTTTCCGCTCGGTAATGTCGATATTGAATTCAGCCACCAGCCATTTCCCGTCAGAGTTTTTAAAGGGGATCGTATGTACCTCGATGATACGGTTGTTTTCACGGGGAAGGATTTCCTCAGTCACGGTATGTTTTTTTGTTTTAAGGGATTCAGGGATCCCGCAGCCGGGGCAGATCTCATCGCGGTCCATGAAGTATTCGTGGCATTTTTTTCCCTGCGGGTCGCCGTAAACTTTCTGCCACCCCGGGTCCACGTACAGGACGTTCAGGTTCTCGTCGATGATGTCAATACCGGTCTTGGTGACATCAAGGAGGAATTCAAGCTGACGCTGCGTTTCCCGAACTTTCTCTTCGGCCCGTTTACGTTCCGTGATGTCCTTCACGGTGCCCAGGATGGACGTGACCCTGCGGCTGCCGGGATCCGCCGTCGGGTAAACCGAAACGCTGATCCACCGCATGGCCCCGCTCTTTAAAAATGACCGGCATTCGAAGGTGCCCTTCCGGCCGCCGGCCATGACCGCCCGGTAGAAGGCGAGAAACTGCTCCCGGTCGTCGGGATGGATAATGCCGATCCACTGGTCAAGGCCGGTAATCTCGTCCTGCCGGCGTCCGGTTATGGCGGTGATGTTTTCCGATACGTAGGAGAGGCGGGGCGCGCCGTCAGGGGAGATGTCGATTTTAAAAAAGTAATCCACTGAAAGCTGGGATATCTGGCGGTAGCGTTCTTCGCTTTCCTGCAGGGCGGCTTCGGCGCGTTTGCGGTCCGTCATGTCCCGGGCGATCGAAGCGATCCCGCGGGGCCTGCCGTCTTCATCCCTCACCAGGGAGAGTGTCACCTCCGCCGGAAACCTGGTGCCGTCTTTCCGGATGAGATGGTGTTCCATGATCAGGGTTTCCGTCTCGATGATCTTTTTCATGGCCTCTGCGACCTGGGGATGCTCTTCCGGAGCGATAAGATCCATAGCGTTCATCCCGACGAGGTCCTCCACCTGACGGTAGCCATGCTGCAGGGCTGTTTTTCTGCTGACGATACGGATCGTTCCATCAAGGCCGGAATACACGAACATGTCCGGAATGGATTCTATCAGGCGCTGAACCGGAAAACCGCCGAGGAGGCCGGTGCCGGCCTTCTTCGGGTTGCCCTTCCGCGCCGATTGTTTCCCCGCGGGAGCAGGTTTCTTTTTTGGTTTTTCCATCGGCGGTACACGCTGACATTAACCATACAAGGTTGTTTTGCTGCTGTAAAGAATTTTTTGGTATATATGTAATGATTCAGGAGCGGGCTCCCGGCTCATAACCGTTTCCCATGAAGAATGATTGCCCCTGCAGTTATTTGCTTGACGTTTGCCTTCGTATGCACCATGGTAATGAACGGTAAATAGGCCCATTGCGACGCGGCCCTGCATCCGGCCCCCCAATTGCCTGGTTTACGGGAACAATCGTATCACTATCCTTATAAGGAGAGACATTCATATGAAACTATCCGAATTATCGCATGAAGCTGGTCGGTCGGGAACCTTCAGACGGTTTTCAATAGCGGCCCGGGTGGCGCTGGTCATTCTGCCGCTTTTCCTGCTGACGCAGTGTTTCCAGATCAGCCATATACTGGACCTGAAGGATGATGGCTCCCTCGATGTCCGCTGGCTGTTCAAGTTTTCCAAAGCCCTGGAACAGGCCCAGAAAGGGCAGCAGCAGGGCGGCGAGAAGAAGGAGCAGGGCCTGGGGGATATGATGGAAAAGCAGAAGAAGGAGATCCCGGAGTCCCTCAAGGGATTGGTGAAGAACCTGGCGCTTAAAAAGATAGAATCGGAATATGATTCAGGCATGGAAATTTCCTTCATGGTGCCCGATTACGCGAAGTTCCCCTTTGATAAAATCAAAAAGGAAGAATTCCCACTGATCCCGCAGTACTATTCCTCGAAGAAGCAGCTCATCTTTCATTTTGAGCCGATGAAGAAGCCGGGCGAAGAAAAGAAAGACGCCGGCGGCAAGGGCGCCGAGGGCGAAAAGAAGGAAGCGGCGCCTGACGGGTCCGCCGCCGGGGACCAGTCCATGGACCAGATGGGGAAACAGATCACCCAGCTTTTTCTTTCATCGGTGCGGTACCAGATATTTCTCGGGAAAAAGATCAATCCGGAGCGGATTATCATAAAGAAGGGAAAGGAAGAAAAGAAGATAGACATGATGAAGATCGGCGACCTCACCCTGGTCGACCTGCCTCTCTTCGCCATGTTCGGCGATAAGGAAGAGCCCTTCGATATGATCCTCTTCCTGAAGTAGCTTCACTGACGGGAGGGCAGACTGCCGGCGGCCTGCTCCGTGCCGGGAACCCCCTGCCCCCGCGGTTAAGGGGTTCTTTGTTATCTGCTGATGTAGTCCGGATGGGCGTTCCTCAGCTGAATCATCCGGTCACGGTCAAAAACGACCCGAAGCTTTTCCGTTTCATCGCGTACGCGTCCTCGGTATTCCCGGGAGTCGAAGTAGCGGCCGAGGCTTTCCGCCATCGGGAGCAGCTGTTCAGAGGGCCTGTAGGCCAGGGGCTCACCGGATTTGCTTTCAGCTATGGTGCCGGTGATGAATCCCCAGCTCAGGTCAGCTAGCGGATGCGACCCGAGGTCGCGGAGGACCGCGCGCATCATCCCTTCACAAGCCGGGTCCATGTAACTGAACTTTCGGGAATACATGACCGCGGCGTGGAACTGCTCGGGCACGTCCAGCACCGCGTCGGCGGAGAGATCCCGGGCGAACAGTTCCAGGAGCTGCGAGATGTGGCGTACCGCGCCGAGACCGGGATGATTCTGACCGGGAAGGCGCGGGTATTCCGGCGTGAAGCGTCCCCGGGGGTTTTGGAGTGAGAGCCATTCGACCGCCAGGGCCTTGTACTGGCGTTCCCTGACGATCCCCCTGACGAGACGCTCTTCCGGGGTATAGATCATCTGGGAGAGGCGCAGGTCGACAAGGAGGCGCCCGGGTACCGCGCGGCCCTGGTATATCCTCAGGTAATGCATCTGTTCGGGACTCCGGTCAACCTGGACCAGCGGCTTCGGGAAGCCCTTTCCCCGGAGATGTTCCATGAGGCCGATACGCTCCACTATCTCGCAAATCTCCCCGTGGTCGTAGCGGTTGAGAAAAAGGTCCTGGCAGGCGCTGGTCCCGGAGAAGGAACTTATGGTGCATTCAAAGCGTTCTTCGCCGAAATCATAGGTCTCGAACCTGGACCCCGCCGGTAGATACCGGTAGGTTTTTGCACGCCGTAGTGAACGTGTTAATCTGGATATAAAATTGTCCATGATGCAGCCGGTAACGGTTCTATAGGGGCATAACCGGCGCTTCCGTGCCTGCCGGTATCCTCAGGGAGCATGGTGATGCCGCGCCCTGAAAAAGCAAACAATTTCCAGGGTGGCCAGGAAAAGACGTTCATCCCGGGTCCTGCCGTCAATAAAAACAGCAGATGTCGCATAGTGCTTGACGGAATCTCCCGATCGGTATTCATTAATCACCTGAAATGCGGTATCGTTTGTTCCCGTTGAAACGGGAGGAGGGTTAATGCATGCCGCAGGTGCATTTTTCAGAATGATCATATTAACACCAGAGAGGGAGGCTCTATGTCGTTTAAAAAGATTTTTGTAATACTGATGTGCGTGGCTCTGGTTCCTTTTTACGTTTCCTGTAAGAAGCAGAGCGGTGAAACTATAAAAATAGGAGCGATCTTCGCGGTGACGGGCCCCGCTTCGTTCCTTGGCGCGCCCGAGGAGAAAACGGCCCGGATGATGGTTGACGAAATCAACAGCAACGGCGGCATCAACGGGAAAAATCTTGAGCTCGTGGTCAAGGATTCCGCGGGGAGCCCCGAGAAGGCGATATCCTTCGCCAAGCAGCTGATCGAGGAAGAGAAGGTCTTCGCCATCATAGGACCGTCCACCAGCGGCGAAACGATGAAGATCAAGTCCATTTGCGAGGAAGGAAAAACGATCCTCATTTCCTGTGCGGCCGCCGAGGTCATCACGAACCCGGTCGCGAAATACATATTCAAGGTCGCCCAGAATGACAGCTTCGGGGCCCAGAAGATCTGCGAGGTCATGAAGAAAAAGGGGATTGCCAGGATCGGCATCGTTTCCAGCAATGACGGCTACGGCATAGCCGGCAAGGAACAGATGGAGAAAGCCGCCGCCAGGAACGGCATCACGGTTCTCATCAGCGAGGTATACGACAAGAAGGCCACCGACCTGACCGGGGTGCTCACTAAACTCAAGGCCAAGAACGTCCAGGCCGTGGTGAACTGGTCCATCGTGCCGGCGCAGTCCATCGTCGCCAAGAACATGAAACAGCTCAACATGGACGTGCAGCTCTTCCAAAGCAGCGGTTTCGGGAACATCAAGTACGCCAAGGAGGCCGGCGAGGCCGGCGAGGGGATCATCTTCCCCTGCGGGCGTCTCCTGATAGCCGAGTCGCTTCCGGCAGACCATCCCCAGAAGGCGGTCCTCATGAAGTATAAAAAGGATTTCGAGTCGAAGTTCGGCGAGGACGCCAGCACCTTCGGCGGCCATGCCTATGACGCGGTCATCATCCTGGCCGAGGCGATCAAGAAGGGGGGCGCCGACAAGGAAAAGGTGCGCGACGCCATCGAAGGCCTGAAGGGCTTTGCCGGCATCGGCGGCATTTATAACTTCTCGCCCCAGGACCACCTGGGCCTCGATATCAATGCCTTTGATATGCTCACCGTGAAAGGCGGGAAGTTCGTAAAATACGAAGATAAATGATGATTGCCATGCAGGCGGCGCCCGCGGCGCCGTCTGCATAAATACTTGTCTTCGCCCGCTAAGTGCTTGACGTATAAAAGCCAATAGTGTTGATTAACACTAATTTTTTCCTACCCTGACGTACAAATTTTATATTTCTGATTTTTAATGTATACGACTGGAGGCGTCATGTTATTAAAAAAACTGTTTGCAACGATTCTATGCGTAAGCCTGCTTCCCCTTGCGTTTTCCTGCAAGAAGCAGAGCGGTGAAACCATCAAGATCGGCGCGATTTTCGCGGTGACGGGCCCGGCCTCGTTCCTGGGAGCGCCGGAGGCGAAGACAGCCCAGATGATGGTGGATGAAATCAACAACAACGGGGGTGTCAGCGGGAAGCAGCTCAAGCTGATAATCAAGGACTCCGCGGGGAGCCCCGAGAAGGCGATATCCTTCGCCAAGCAGCTGATTGAGGAAGAGAAGGTCTTCGCCATCATCGGACCGTCTACCAGCGGCGAAACGATGAAGATCAAGACTATCTGCGAAGATGCCAAGACGATTCTCATCTCCTGCGCGGCCGCGGAAGTGATCGTCAACCCCGTGGCAAAATACGTTTTCAAGTCGCCGCAGAAGGACAGCCACGCGGTACAGAAAATCTTTGAAGTGATGAAGAAGAAGGGCATCAGCAAGATCGGCATCGTGTCCAGCAACGACGGATTCGGCATAGCAGGCAAGGAACAGCTGGAGAAGATCGCCCCGACCCAGGGGATACAGATACTGATCAGCGAAGTGTACGACAAGAAGGCCACCGACCTGACCGGGGTGCTCACCAAGCTCAAGGCCAAGAACGTCCAGGCCGTGATTAACTGGTCCATTGTGCCGGCGCAGTCTATAGTGGCGAAAAACATGAAGCAGCTCAACATGAACGTGCCCCTCTTCCAGAGCCACGGTTTCGGGAACATCAAATATGTCAAGGAAGCCGGCGAGGCTGCCGAAGGCATTATCTTCCCCTGCGGGCGGCTCCTGATCGCCGATTCGCTTCCGGATAATCATCCCCAGAAAGCGCTGCTGATGAAATACAAAAAGGACTATGAATCGAAGTACGGCGAGGACGCCAGCACTTTCGGCGGCCATGCCTACGACGCCATGCTCGTTCTGGTCGAGGCGATCAAGAAGGCCGGCTCCGACAAGGAGAAGGTGCGCGATGCCATCGAGAACCTGAAGGGCGTTGCCGGTACCGCCGGTATCTTCAATTTTTCTCCCCAGGACCACAATGGGCTTGACATAAACGCCTTTGATGTGCTCACCGTAAAAGGCGGGAAGTTCGTTAAGTACGAATAAGAAATTCTATATGTCTGCGTGAAGGCGGCGTCACGGGACGCCGCCTTCACGCGTTTAAGGCACCATGTCTTTTGAGCATCTATTACAATATGTCCTTTCAGGCATTACCAACGGCAGCATCTACGCCATTGTGGCCATAGGGTTCAATATTATCTACAATACCACGGGCATAATCAACTTCGCCCAGGGGGAATTCGTCATGCTCGGCGGGATGACGGCAATCTCCCTTTCGGCCTTCATGCCGCTACCCCTGGCCATACTGGCCGCGGTTATCATCACTTCTTTCGCGGGGGCGCTGATAGACTTTCTCTTCATCCGCAGGTTGAAAAGCCCCTCCGTTCTCAACATGATCATTGTCACCGTCGGCCTCTCCATAATGATAAGGGAGATAGCCCTGCACATATGGGACGAGAAGGTGCGTTCTCTCCCCTATTTTACCGGCAACGAGGTCACCTCCATAAATATCCTGGGCGCCTATATATCGCCGCAGGTGCTCTGGGTCCTGGGGGTCTGCTCCGTGATCGTCGTGTTCCTGGGGCTCTTCTTCAAGTTCACCCTCACGGGGAAATCGATGCGGGCCTGCGCCTCCAACATGACCGCGGCGCGGCTGTGCGGCATCAACACCCGGAACATGGTGACCATTTCCTTCATGCTGAGCGCCGCCATCGGCGCCCTGGCGGGATGCGTCATATCCCCCATCACCCAGACGCAGTATGACTGCGGGACGTCCCTCGCCATCAAGGGCTTCACCGTGGCCATCCTCGGGGGGCTGGGCAACAGCACCGGCGCGATCATTGGAGGGGTCATCATCGGCCTTCTCGAGGCCTTCAGCATAAGCGTAATGCCCCTGGCCTACAAGGACGCCATTGCCATAACAGTCCTCCTGGTCATTCTCTTCGTGAAGCCCAGCGGCCTCCTGGGCACCAGAGAAGCGGCGGAGCTGAAGGAGTTCTGATGGCCTGGAAAAAGTATATTCCCGTATTCGCGCTGATTGCCTGCATCATAGTGTTTCAGCTTGCCGTGACCGCTATGAGCCGCGAGTTCTATCTTACCCAGCTTACCATGGCGGCGTATTATTCCCTGGTGATACTGGGCCTCACGGTGCTCATGGGGTACGCAGGACAGATTTCCATGGGCCACGCAGCCTTTTTCGCCATAGGCGGCTACACGTCCGCCGTGATCACCACCCGCAACCTGATGAACGTGAAGGGCGCCGTCCTTGCCGACCTGGCCAGGGACCTGGGCCTCACGATCGTGGAAAAAAACGCCTACGGAAACGACATAGAGCACCTGTCGCCCTGGGTGGCGCTGGCGGCCGCCGTGGTCCTGACCGCGATAATCGCCTTCCTGATCGGCATCCCGATCCTCAAGCTCAAAGGGCATTACCTGGCCATGGCGACCCTGGGCTTCGGCATCATCGTGTACCGCATCGTCCTCGGGTCGAGGCTGTTCGGCGAGGCCGACGGGATATCGGACATCCCTCCCTTCAGGATCATCGGAAGTCTGGCCGTGAGCGGCGACCCGGCCCTGCGGGTGCAGAATTTCTACATCGCGTCCTTCCTGGTCGTGGTGGGGGTCGTCCTGCTGATGAACCTGATCGATTCGCGCGTGGGCCGCGCCCTGAGGTCGATTCACGGGAGCGAGGAGGCCGCCAACGCGATGGGCATCGACACGGCGCGGTACAAGCTTTTCATTTTTGTCCTTTCAGCGGTGTTCGCCTGCGTCGCCGGGGTGTTTCTCACCCACTTCAACGGCGGGATCGGCCCCTCAGAAGCGGACGTGATGAAATCGGTCAGCTACGTGGCCATCGTGGCGGTCGGCGGCATGGCCAACCTCTGGGGGGCCCTTATCATGGGCGTTATCCTCAACTACCTGTCCCTGCGCGGCTACTTCGGGAGCTACGACGAGTTCGTCTTCGGGAGCATTCTCATCGTCATCATGCTCTTTGTCCCGGAGGGTCTGCTCAAGATGGAGAACGCGAGGGCCCTGGCCCGCGCCCTTGCGCGGCTCAGGAACAGCCTGGGCGCCGGCAGAAAGCAATGAGCTATCTTGATATTAAAAACATGTGCCGCGCCTTCGGCGGCCTCAAGGCGGTGGACGATGTCTCCTTCAGCGTCGAGAGGAACGCCATCAAGGCGGTCATAGGCCCCAACGGCGCCGGCAAGACCACCCTCTTCAACCTCATCGCCGGGTCGCTCGAACCGGATGCGGGCGAGGCCTTTATCGGCGGCTCCCCGATCCACAACCTGCCGCCCTACCTGATCGCGCGGCAGGGGATATCGCGCACCTTCCAGAACATAAAGCTCTTTTCTCACATGACCGTCCTGGAAAACGTCATGATCGGGAGGCACATCCGGAGCCGGTCAGGGCTCCTGCAGGCCATGCTCCGCCTTCCCCGTTCGCGGAAAGAGGAGCGGGAAATCAGGGAACGGTCGATGGAGCTCCTGGAAATGATGGGGATCGGCGACCTGGCCGGGCAGGAGGCGACGAGCCTTGCCTTCGGCAAGCAGCGGATCGTGGAAATAGCCCGGGCCCTGGCGACGGAGCCGTCGGTCCTCCTCCTGGACGAGCCGGCGGCGGGCCTGAACATCTATGAGACGGCCCAGGTTTCCGACACGATAATGAAGATCAGGGAAAAGGGGATAACCATCCTGGTTATCGAGCACGACATGTCCCTGGTCATGAATATATCCGACGAGATCGTGGTGCTTTCCTCGGGAAAAAAGATCGCCGAGGGCGTTCCCACGGACATACAGAGAAACGAGGAAGTGATACGCGTGTACCTGGGAGAGGAAGATGCTTAAGATACGGAACCTCTACTCCGGATACGGCAACCTCCGGGTGCTGAAGGGGGTCTCTCTCCACGTTAACCCCGGGGAGATAGTGACCATCATAGGCGGGAACGGTTCGGGGAAAAGCACCCTGCTGAGCACCATCGCCGGTATTGTCCCGGCGCTGGAGGGCGAAATCGTTTTCAACGGCGATAACATCGCCGGCACTGCCCCGGAGAAAATCGTCGCCGCCGGCTGTTCCCTCGTGCCGGAAGGGCGCCTGGTATTCAATACCCTGACCGTCAGGGAGAACCTGGTGCTGGGGGCCTATACCCGCATCCGCGGCGACCGGGGGATGAACCTCGCCGGCGAGCTCGCCGTTATATTCGGGATGTTCCCGCGGCTGCAGGAGCGCGAGCACCAGCTGGGCGGCACCCTGTCGGGCGGTGAGCAGCAGATGCTGGCCATCGGCAGGGCCCTCATGGCGAAGCCCCGGCTCATCATGCTGGACGAGCCCTCCATGGGGCTGGCGCCCATAATAGTGAAGGGCATCTTCGAGGAGATACGCAAGCTCCGGGACGCCGGCAATACGATACTCCTCGTGGAGCAGAACGCCCGGGCGGCGCTCCGCATCGCCGACCGCGGGTACGTGATCGAGACAGGGCAGATGGTCCTGGAGGGGACGTCCGAAGAGCTGCTGAACAACAATGACGTGCAGCGGGCGTACCTGGGGAAAGACTACAGAAGCATCAGCGAGTAGGCCCCCTGTCCCCCTGAGGGGGCATGCATGACGGCATATTCTGATTGCCATGAATTGAATCGTGTCATAATATAGATTGAACCGGTGCCGGATATCAGATTGCGTTGAATGGTCAACGTGATGGAGATCAATCAAAATTAATTCGTTGCCTCGTGTCCCCTCCGGGGGCAGGGGGGGCTTCGGTGGGGGGTCATCCATGATTTACAACGCCAAGTATGAATCGATGCCGCGCGAAGAGCTGGCCCAGCTCCAGATCGAGCGGCTGCAGAGCACCCTGAACAGGGTGTACCGCAACGTAACCTTCTACAAGGAATCCTTCGACGAGAACAAGATCGACATCGGCACGATACGGAGCATCGCCGACATGGCCCGGCTCCCCTTTACCACGAAGGACGATTTAAGGAAAAGCTACCCTTACAACATGTTCGCCGTTCCCCTGCGCGACATCGTTCGGATCCATTCCACCACCGGGAGGACCGGGGTGCCCATCGCGATAGGCTACACCAGGAACGACATACTCCACTGGTCCGAGCTCGTGGCCCGGGTGATCGCCGGGGCCGGCGTAACGGACAATGACTTCGTCCAGATCGCCTTTGATTACAACATGTTCACCGGCGGATTCGGACTTCACTACGGGGCGGAGAAGATCGGGGCGTCGGTCATCCCGTCATCCCAGTCGGGCAACGTCCAGCGCCAGATCCGCATCATGAAGGACTATAAGACCACGGTGCTCCTGTCGACGCCGAGCTACGCGCTCCGCATCGCCAGCAACCTGCGTGAAATGGGAATGCACCCCGACGAGCTCAACCTGAAGACGGGGCTCTTCGGCGCCGAGCCGTGGAGCGAGAACACCAGGGCGAGGATAGAGGAGCGCCTCCACCTTTCGGCGTTCAACATCTACGGCATCAACGAGATGATGGGGCCGGGCGTGTCGGGCGAATGCGCGGAAAAGAACGGGCTCCACATCAACGAGGACCACTACATCGTGGAGATCATCGACCCGCTCACCTGGGAGCCGCTCCCCCACGGCGCCGAGGGAGAGCTGGTCATTACCACCATAACCAGGGAGGGTTTCCCCCTCGTACGGTACCGCACCGGCGACCTCTCGTCGATCATCGAGGAGCCCTGCCCCTGCGGCCGGACGACACTGCGCATGCGCCGCGTCGCGGCGCGGTCCGACGACATGGTCGTCATCAACGGGATCAACGTCTTCCCGACCCAGGTCGGCGAGGCCCTGAAAAAGGCCACTGGTTTCGACCCGCGGTTCCAGATCATCATCGACGATATCGACGGCGAGGACGTAATGGAGATCCAGGTGGAAATCCTGGAGAAAATGTTCGATGACGAGGTCAAGAAGCTCCTGTCGCTGAAGAGCGCCATCGGCGTCGCGGTCGAGCGGGAAATGGGCGTGGCCGCGAAAATAACCTTTGTCGAGCAGAACACGCTCCAGATGTATTCCGAGGGGAGGGTCCGTCGGGTCATAGACCGGCGGTAGGGCGGGTGTCCGCCGTCCCTCAGTCCCGCAGGATGCGGAAGGGGCCGCTGTTCAGGAAATCAAGAAGGCCCCGGTCCTGGGACGTCCGCTCTTTTTCAATGGCCAGCATCAGGTAATAGGCGTCGCTTTCGGACACCACCTGGTTTTTCTTTTCGATGTAGTTACCGTCCCATTCATGCATCTCCCGGGACACGTAGAAGATCATCAGCAGGTTGTACAAATAATCAACGCCGGGATCGTAGACGTCATCCACTTCGCAGGCGAAATCGAACTCCGTACCCTCCTCCTCCCATCCGCCGGCGCGCGCCGCTTCGAGTAGCCGCTGCCACTCGTCTTCCGGACAGGAGAAGGTCTGCAGTGTGGCGAGGTTGAGGAACGTGTATGCCATGGAGCATTCGTTATTGATGATTGATGGATCGCACGGCCGGGATTGTTCCGCCTGCCGCCTGTACCGCGGAAAAGCAGGGAATAATTATGCGGCCGATCCTCTTAAATTCTTGATTTATTTTCAATATCTCTGACATATAGTGCCATGAACGCGTCATCGGCGTCAACAAAATCTTTTTTCCATGTCCCCCCGGACGGGAATCCCGTGGCCGTCCCGGACCTTGGATCGGCCCTGGAGGCGCTCAGGGGCGGGGGCTATCTCTGGCTTAACCTGATAGATCCCGCGCGGGAAGACCTGGAGGCCCTGTCGCAGCCCTTCGGACTCCACCCCCTTGCCATTGAGGACTGCCTGGACGACGAGCAGATACCCAAGATCGAAGATTATCCCGCCAACACCTTCATCCTTTTCAATAAGTTCCATTACGAGGCGCAGGAGCTCTTTATTGACGAGGTGGACCTCTTCCTCGGGAAAAATTTCATAATCCTGGTGAGCCACAACATGCACGGCGACCCCAGCTTCCTGGACCGCCTCGAGCAGATGGCGGGCCTGGAAAGGGACAATGTGCTCCGGGGGGCCGATTATCTCCTCCACGTCATCATGGACTACCTGGTGGACCAGAAATTTGAAACCATCGGGTCTCTGCGGGACGAAATTGACAACATCGAGGAACAGATCATCAGCGACATCGCCGTCTTCAAGCCGGAGGACCTGATGCGCCTGCGCCGGCATCTGCTGAAAATACGTAAGAGCATCACCTACGAGCGTGAGATCCTGGTGAAGATCTGCCGGAAGGATTCGCGCTTCATAACCGAAAAATCCATTTACGAGTTCCGCGATATATACGACCACCTGTCAAAGTTCTTTGAGGAGACGGACATCTACCGGGAAATGATATCCAGCTTTATGGAAATGTACCTGTCGATGATGAACAACCGGATGACCATGCTCTCCAACAGGACCAACCGGATCGTGCGGCGCCTCACCATGATCACCACGATCTTCATGCCCATGACCCTCCTTTCCGGCATCGGGGGAATGTCCGAATGGAGCATGATGACCGGCCCGGAGAACTGGAAGATCGCCTATCCCCTGTTCCTGGTCATGATGATGGTTGTCGGGGCAGGGAGTTATTTTATCCTGAAAAGGCTCGAATCAGGGGACAGGAAGGAAATTGAGTAAGGCGGCGCATTGAGCCGGTGCGGCAGAGCAGGCGGGCAATACAGCTGCGCATCTTATATGTTACGGAGAGGTTGGTGCCAATGAACAAAGTCGGTCTCATAATCAATCCCCATGCCCGGGGAGTCAGGAAAATGAACATCGATCCCCTCGAGTATTTCACCGGGATCTCCGGTGGTTACGCTGATATCAGGCTGACCAACAGCCTCGCCGAAGTGGATTCGGTCATCAAGGACTTCAAAAAAATGGGCCTGCCCTATGTGGCCGTGTGCGGCGGCGACGGCACCAGTCATAATGTGCTCTCCCGCATGATCAATCTGTACGGGAAAGATCAGGTCCCGCCGCTCCTTCACCTCAGGGCCGGGACCATGAACACCCAGCCGCGGACCATCAACCTGAAGGGGAAGCCCGGGGAATTGCTCGGGAGAATGGTGGCAATACTGAAAAACAACGGAACCCCGAGGATCTTCACCCGCGACACCATCAGGATCGACGACAGGTACGGCTTTATCTTCGGCGTGGGCATGACCGCCAATTTCCTCCATGAATACTACCAGGGGGAGGGGACCGGGCCGAAGAAGGCGATGAAGACCATCTGGAAGGCCATCAAAGGCGTCACCGTGGGGGGCGATGTCGGCACCCTCTTTGACCGCCTGAACTGCACCGTGACCGTGGACGGAAAGATCGTCCCCCACCATGACTTCATCGCGGTAATCGCCACCACCGTCGATGACATCGGGATCGGGTTCAGGCCGATGTACCGGGCCTATGAGAAGGACGGAACGTTCCACATACTGTCGGTGGGGTGCGAACCGTCGGATATAGTCAGGAACCTCCTGAAGATCAAGAGGGGAAAGCCGATCCATCACCCCTATCTCTTCGACTCGATCGCCAGGAAGGCGGTCATCACCAGCGAGAAAAAAATGCTCTATACCATTGACGGCGACATGTATGAGGCTGAAAAAAAGCTCGTCGCGGAAATCGGGCCCCCGGTGAAGCTGATTTACGTATGACGGAAATTCAATAAAAAGGGATTGTCTCAGAAACCCCCCACCCCCCCAGAGGGGGGCTTTTTTACTTCGTTCTGTTCATAAAAGTCCCCCTCCGGGGGATTTAGGGGGCATTTTAGGACAGCCCCTTCAGCATGACGGCCGCCCTTCAGGTGCGGCGCTTACCTGCGGTGTCCCTCGCCGCCCCCCTTTCCCCTCTCGCCCCCCTCACGGGGGCCGGGGCCGTCCTGCCTGCCGGAACCCTTCATGCCTCCGGGATTGATGACCTTTTTATCGGGCGAGGGGAGGACGCCGCGCCTATATCCCCTGTCGGGATTATACTCCTTGCCGCGTTTGATCAGGCGGTCCGCTGTGCCGGTGTCCCGGCCGCCTTCCTTGCCGCTGATCTTTTTTTTGTCGGGAGAAGGGACCGTTCCGTGCTTGTATTCCTTATCGGGCCGGTACTGCTCGCCGCGGTTAATATGCCTGTCCGATTTGCCGCCGCCCTGCTTGCCTGACCTGCTGCCGCGGTCACGGGCTTCGCCCCGGTCCGGTTTCTTTCCGCGCGGCTGATCGGGCAGGAACTTCCATTCCTTGTTGGGTCCCGCGGGCCTGTAGTTCCTGTCATGGCGGGGGTCGTTCTTCCACCTGGTGTGCATTTTTTCCATGTGCCGGGGCGGTATGTGGCGGTTCTTGATGGCTTCACGACGGTACTTGTAAATCTCCCCGAGATATACGGGGTGGGCTTTTAACAGTTCGCGGTTGCCGCAGGCGATCTTCATGACGCCGGGATGGCGGTGGAGCCATTCGCGGTGGCGGTAGTACCGGTGATACAGGTCCGGGTACCTGTTGAATATGACATAGTTGCGATACACCTCTCTGGCGATAAAGGGGTGCCTGATGAACCATCCGTCATAGCCGTAGACGATCAGGGTTATCCGGGGATACCTGACCAGAAACGGCCGGTTGCTGACAATGACGTAGGCGACATAGGGATAATTGCTCCAGAAATCATAATTGAGATAGATCCTGGCGGCGAACTGCGGGTGCGCGTTGATCCACACGAAATCGGAGCAGAGTGACCAGATCACGACCGGGTGGGCGTCAAGCCATTCCCGGTCCTTGACGTATCCGGCGTATTTTTCCGGGTTTTCCCGGATGTCCTCGATCAGGGCGCGGTCCTCATCGGTAACGGGCGGCGCCTCCGTTTTTTCCTTTCCTTCCACGTCCTTTGAATCGTCCACCTGCTGGACATCCTCCAGCATGCGGTTGATTTCGTCGTCGGTGTAATCCTTCGGCATGCTCTCCGGCATTTCTTTCAGCATTTCATCCGCTCCGGTGTCATAGGACGAATCATCCTGGGCGACGGCCATGCCCGATGAGCTTGTGCCGCTACTGAGACACAGGGGGATTGCAAGGGCAATAATGATGAGTGAGATGAATTTGTGAATACGTTCTCCTGTTGATTTCATACGCCTTACCTTTGGTGCTGTATTCTGGTCTGTCCGAATCTTGTTATAAGACCGTGATATCATATCACCGGTTCCATTTTTTTCCATAATTATTTATGAAAGTGCATATTTTTGTCCAGCTGCTGCAATAAATCTGCAATCTCCGCAAAAAAAAATTGACAGAAAATGAATCCAAAATATCGTTAAGCGATATTGGTTTTCGATATTAATTGTCCGGCGACGCATCGGGGAGGGCCATGCCTAAGAGCGATATTGTACAGGATTTTCTTCTGGGATTCATCAAAATCCATATACTGCACCATGCCAGCACGGAGCGGATTTACGGCCAGGAGTTCAGGGAGGAGCTGGCCCGTCACGGATATTCAATATCGTTCGGAACGCTGTACCCGATATTCCACAGGATGGAAAATAGCGGCTTCCTCACCTCGGAACGGGAAACTGTCCGCGGAAAGGTGAGGAAGTATTACCGGATAACCAGAAAGGGCGAGGCAGTGCTCGCAGAATCAAGAAAAAAAGCAAAGGAGCTATTCGACGAACTATATGAACACGAGGAATGAATCGACCCAGCCGGAAAAAATCATGTATGACCGGAATGTGATCCTCACCGGGTTCACGTCTTTTTTTACCGATGTCTCGTCGGAAATGATCTACCCCCTGATCCAGGCCTTCGTGGCCATGATCATGTCCGCGCAGAAGGCGCTCCTGGGGCCCGTCCTGGGCGTCATCGAGGGCATTGCCGAATCGACGGCCAGCCTCATCAAGGTGTTCGCCGGGTACTATTCCGACAGGATCGAGAAGAGGAAGGCGCCGGCCATCGCCGGATACTCCCTCTCCGCCGTTTCCAAGGCCCTCCTCTTTGCCGCTTCCGCGGGCTGGGTCTTCGTGCTCCTCTCCCGGTTCTTTGACCGGGTGGGGAAGGGGATACGGACCGCGCCGCGGGACGCCCTTATATCAGAATCAATGCCGAAGGAGCTCCAGGGAAAGGCCTTCGGGTTCCAGCGGGCCATGGATTTCGCCGGCGCCTTCCTGGGCACCGTGGTGTGTTATTTCGTCGTCGTGCACTTCATGGACCCGGTGACGGAAACCATCAGGGACATCGATACTTTCTATCTGCTTTTCCTCATATCCATTGTGCCGGCCTTCATCGGCGTCGTGTTCCTCTTTTTTACCAGGGAAACGGCGAAGACGGCTTCCGGCGGCAACGGCAAGCCGAAGCCGAACCTTGACATACGGAAATATGATAAGAACCTGCGGATCTTTTTCATAGCCCAGCTCATCTTCACCCTGGGCAATTCGTCGAACCAGTTTCTCCTGCTCAGGAGCATGGACCTGGGGTATGTGCTGTCGACGGTCATCCTGATGTATATCATTTTCAACCTTACCACCACGGCCCTGTCCTCGGCCTTCGGCTCCCTGTCCGACCGGATCGGGAGGAAAAAGCTTCTCATGGCCGGCTATCTCCTGTACGCGGCGGTATATATCGCCTTTGGGTTCATTTCAAACTCTTCGAGCTATCTTCTCTGGATCTTCTGGCCCCTTTACGGGCTCTACTACGCGATGACGGAAGGGGTGGAAAAGGCCTTCGTCGCCGATATCGCGCCGGAGAACTCCCGGGCAACGGCCCTCGGATTTTATCACACCATAATCGGCATCGGACTTCTCCCGGCCAGCGTGGCAGCCGGTCTCCTCTTCAAGGCCCATCCGGGGCTTCCCTTCATCTTCGGCGGGTTCCTCGCCGTGCTGACCGTGCTGATCCTGGGTTTCGGCGTGAAGGAAAAAGCGTGAACAGGAGGATGATAGAACATGAATAAGCATTTCTTCTGTTTCATATTCTGGGCGATGTTCCTGGCGTGCATTGCCATTTCCTGCGACCGGAAGGAGCCTGTGGAAATCCCCCGGGACGCCGGGATTCTCGGTGAAACAACGGTTGCCACCGTGGACGGGTTCCGCGTCGGGAGCGGCAACTATTACCGTCGCGCCGACGCCGGCGGCGTCAAGCGGAGGAGCATTCAGATTTTTGTCTGGCGCCCCGGCGGCGGGTCGGAGAAGAAGGCGCGGGAAGCCGTGGTTTTCGAAGGGGATATCTTCGATATCGGCGGAAAAAAATACAGGCTGGTCCATGTCGACGAGGGAACGGGGGGCGACACGGGAAAGGCTTATTTTATGCGGGTTAAATAGAGTATATTATTGTAAATCGACCTATATCAAATATCCCCCTCCCTTGATGGGAGGGGGCAGGGGAGGGTGGTTCGTGTAATAGTACCCCCACCCCGGCCCTCCCCCATTAAGGGGGAGGGAGGTTGTCATAAATTTTCCCTCATCAAATTACACCTATTTGTCGATACTGATTGAAAGGGATACCCCCGCATTTTTTATCGACCAGGTGGCGATATGAATAAATTACTCCTGACTATCCTTATCCTGATCCCCTGGGCTGCGTCTCATGCCGCGTCCCTCACCTGGGAAATACCAAAGGATGAGCGGCTTGAGATAACCCGAACTGCCGCGGTGAAGTTCCTCGTCAACGACAGTATGCGCAGGGTGTACCAGGAACGGAACATCATTGACCTCACCTGCTATGATGCGAAGGCCGGGGCGAGCAGCGTCAGGGGGCGTTTTTCCGTGTATGAGCGCGGGTCCGTCGACGAGGTCTTCAACCTGCGAGAGCAGTATCCGTCGGAGTTTGTCATCGACCGCCAGGGGCGGTTCACGGTGCCGAAGAACTATGTCATGCCGAACCTGCGCAACCTGCCGGCCTTTCCGGCGAAGGAGGTTGCCGCCGGCGAATCATGGACGGAGAAGGCGGACCTGGTCCTCAACAGCTTTTCTGTCCCGTTTAAACTTACCTTTCCCGTGGAGTACCGGCTGGCCGAGGTCACCAGGAAGGGGAACAGCGACATCGCGGTGATCAGGTACAGCTTCACCGTGGACATGGACCTTTCCGGAGGCGCGTATCCCGCCGATTTTCCCCGAAGCATCATCGGTAAAGACGAGGGGGTCATCACCTGGAACATCAGCGAGAAATGCCCCGTGAGCATGAAGGAGAAGTACCGCATGGCGTTCCTCTTCCGCGACGGGAACAGGCAGGTCGCCGTGAACGAGTTCCAGATGCTCATCGACACGACGATGAAAATGTACAAGCCGGTCTCGAAAGAGGAGCGGGAACAGGCCCGGAAGGAACTGAAGACGGAAATCCCCGACGACGTGGACGTTGATACCGACCGGCGTGGCCTGGTGATCAGGCTCGGGGACGTTCTCTTCGATTTCGACTCGGCCAGGCTCCGCGGCGACAGCAGGGAAAAGCTGGACAGGGTCGCCGACCTGCTGAAAAGGAAATACCCCGACCGCGAGCTCATCGTGGAGGGACACACCGACTCTATCGGGGGCCGGGAATATAACCGCCGCCTGTCCGTGGACCGGGCCAGGTCCGTGGCGGAATACCTTAAGCAGCGGGCGGGGACGGACAAGCTTTCGTACCGCGGCTTCGGCGCCGACCGGCCCATAGCCGGGAACGGCACAAAAGAGGAGCGGCAGAAGAACCGGCGGGTGGAAATAATCATCAAGCTGCAGTAGTTCATCGTCAGGATTCCCTTGCTCAACAGATTTTATTCTTGAAATTTCGGCCAATCTCTGTTTTGTTACAGAAGGAAGGGATGATATTCGCCCTTCCTTTTTGGCGATTTTTCACATTATGGCCCGTTGGCATTGATTGAAGAATGATGAGAACCCTGGCAAATATCTTTCTGTGCGTCCTGCTGTCATGCGCTGCAGCCAGAGCGGATGAAGGCATGGAATTGGATCTGTCCGGCTCCTGGAAGTATTGCTTCATTCAAAGCGAAAAGGATTATCCGCCCAACGAGGGGGCGGCATGGGAAACGGTCACCATACCCAATAGGTATCTCTTCGAAACAATCGCCGTAAAGAGGAACATCAAAAGGGGCTATATTCTCTACCGGAAAACCGTATCGCTGAAGGAAGACATCCCCCGCACACTTGCCTTTCAGGCCGGCGAGATAATGAACAGCGATATCGTTTATATAAACGGCAAAAAAATCGGTCAAACGGGAATGTTTCCCCCTGATTTCAAATCGGGGTGGTCAAAATTCCGGCACTACCCCATCCCCCCGGGATTGCTGAAGAAGGGCGAAAACACCGTAGATATCGTCAACTACTTCGACGCGGAGCTGTGGATACTCTCCCCGATACGGATCATCGATGAAAAACACGCGAATTACAGCTACATGGTGCGGAATTTCCTCCAGATCGAGTTCATACAGGCCTTCTACATTCTTCTGCTTAGCTTTTCCCTCCTGTTCCTGGCGATTTACCTGAAACGTAAAAAGGAAATGATTTATTTTTATTATGCCTGCGCCACATTTTTTCTCGCGGACATGATGCTGCTGCAGTTTTTTGAAAACACCTTTCCCTACATGCCTCTCTGTTCCAACACGACATTCAAGATATGCGGCATCGGCCTGATGTTTTTTCCTCCCTTCCTGACGCTGTTTTTCAGGAGTTTCCTGGAACTGAAGATATCCATGAAAAGGATTGCGGTGTATCTTGCCCCGCCCAGCATCTTTGCTCTTCTGATGGTGGTTTCCCAGGACCGCTACTATGTCATATATTGGAGAAACATCTTCCTGCTGCTGATCCCCCTCTATATTGCCGACATTGTCATAATGTCAATACGGCAGATCATGGCGGGAAACCGTAAGGGGCTCATGCTCTTTATCGCCCTCCTGCCGATTTTTGCCTTCGGGATCTATGATATCCTGGTGTTCAGCCTCCATATTTTCGAGGGAAGCGTGCCGCTCTATCCCCTGGGAGTTCCCTTTATGCTGGTGCTCCTCGGGTTAAACCTCATCAACAGGTTCGTGTATAACCTCAATACGTCGGAGGAGCTGAATATCCTGCTGCGGCAGAAGATAGAGGAGGGAAAGCGGCTCGCCTTTCTTGAAAATGAGATTTCCATTGCGAGAAAGATCCAGCTGGCGGCGCTTCCCCACGAGCTTCCCGAATCGACCGCCTTCAGCATCGGGGTGAAATATATACCGGCGGCCAACATCAGCGGGGATTTCTATAATTTTCATTGTATCGAGGATGAAAAGCTCGGCGTTCTCATCGCCGATGTTTCCGGCCACGGGGTCCCGGCTTCGCTGATAGCGTCCATGATAAAGATACTGTTCAGCACCCTGACGCCGGTCTGCTCACAGCCTAAAGATTTCATTGAGGGACTCAATGCGTACATCTTCGATAAAATGGAAAAAAATTACTTAACAGCGGGCTACTGTTATATCAACAGGCCGGATAAAAAGGGTTATTTTGTCAGGGCGGGCCATGAGCCCATGCTGCATATATCATACAGGAACGGCGAAGCCGCGTTGAATGAATACTGCCCGAAGGGAATGGCCATCGGCTTCATACCCAACATAGACCCGGAGGTTTTGGAATTCAGCATCGAACGGGGTGACAGGATAATCCTCTATACGGACTGCCTGACCGAGGCTTTCAATGCCGAACGGGAATTGTTCGGCGATACGCGCTTGAAAAACCTGGCCATGGAGTCGAAACGCCTTCCCCCGGTTGAAGCCGCTGAATTCATATCCAATGCCATCAAGGAATGGAGCTCGTCAAGCGAGTTCCAGGATGATTTCACCCTTATCATTGTTGATGTCAATTGACGGAAATCTACCATCCGCCGGAGGCGCCGCCCCCTCCGGAGCTTCCGCCGCCGCCGGAAAAGCCCCCCGAACTGCCGGATGAGCTCCAGCCGCCGGAGGATGAACCGCCGGAAAAGATGAACCCCCCGATGCTGGCCCTGCCCTTGGTCTTAAAATCTTTCCGCGCCTTTTTGAACCAGGCGCTGCGGCTGATGAATATCCGCGCCACCGGATAGGCCACCAGGTAGATGCAGAGCATGACAAAGGCGCCGGTCGTTCCCACCACGACAATGGGGAACATGGCCCAGAAGGGAATCAGGAATAGATAGAGGAACCATCCGACTCCCTGGGGGGTAAAAACGCCGATGATGGTGAAGAGGCCTATGATGCCGAAGATGAAACACCCGATCAGGATGCGCTGCATGATGGGAAGGTCGGGGCCTTTGAAAAAGTCATCGGAGCCTTCGCCGGATCCTCCGCCCTGCCCGGCTGACGCGGCGCCCGTGTCTTCAAGCAGCGCGATGACCGCCAGGACGCCGGCGGTCACGCCGCCGTCAAAATCGCCGGCCTTGAAGCGAGGGGCCATTACCGTGTCTATGATGCGTCCTGCCTTCGCGTCAGTGAGGACTTCCTCCAGGCCGTAGCCCACCTCGATGCGCATGCGGCGGTCCTTCGATGCCACGATGATGAGCACGCCGTTGTCCTTCTTTTTGAGGCCGAGACGCCACGAGTCGAAAACGCGCGTGGCGAATTCCTCGATGGATTCCCCTTCCAGGGTTTCGACGGTCAGCACCGCAACCTGGTTCGTCGTGCGGTCCTCGTGCGCCTTGAGGAGTCCGCTGATATGCTCCACGGTCGCCTTGCCCAGGATGCCGGCATCGTCCGTTACGCGTCCCCGGAGCTCGGGCACCGGGACGAGGGACAGGGTGGGCACGGAAACCAGCAGGGCAAGAAACAGGGCCGGCAAAAAATGACTGGCGCGTCGCTGTGTCATCGGTCTTCCCCCTTATCCTGGACGAGGCCGTCCGCTATCTCGCTGCCGGATTTTTTTGTTGTTTCGAATCCGGCCCGGAGGAGCTCCGCTTCCAGCGCGTTAAGACCCTGCAGAATGGCCTCATAACGGTCCTTCCGGCTCAGGAGGGGCGTCATTGTTGCTATCACTTTCTGCAGTTTCTCCTGTTCGAGGCGGCCATGGACTCCGCTGTCGGGAAGGATGACCACCGTGCGTTCAAAAAGGCCGACCAGGACCAGGATGCCGGTGCGGCCCGCGGTGCGGAAGAGCTCCCGCTCCAGGAAAAAGGAGCGGGCATACTGCTCGGTTTCGGTTTCGGCGCGCACGCGGTCGAGAAAGAGCCGGCCGAAGGCAGGCAGGAAAACGGAAAAGAGGGCGAATACGGCGCCTGCTCCGAGGATGAACGCCGCGGCGAACTGCGGGTTCCGGAGAAGGGCGCAGCCGTGCCCGATAAAGGCCTGGACCAGAACGGCTAGGGCGCCGGCCGCCGAGCCCAGGGCGAAGGCCTTCCAGGGGATCTCGGGATAGCTGTCGCATTTTCCCACCACGGCGGCAACCAGCTCGATACCGGTGCGCTCTTCGATTTTCCCGATGAGATCATTGATGCGGCCGGTTTGCGTGTCGTTGAAATACATGGCTTGATTCACTTTTTTCTGCTTATAGGATCATGATCATTTTGTCAAGATGTTTGGACGGGGTATGAACGGTATTTTCGTCAGGCGCCAGAAGATCCCGCCGGAAAGCATCCGGGGGCCAGCTCTTTTCAATTTTTTATTTGTTCCAATTGTTAAAAAGATGATGCGCCCGAGCGGGCATGGCCCTGCGCTGATTGGTCGGAGACCAAAATATTTCTTTACAAAAATTTATCGCAAGCTATCATAAGTTTAGCGGTCCTTTTTTCATTGCTGTATCTGTCGTATTCCTTAAACAATCTCATAATCAGTTTTTCATCGCAGCGACTGAACATTCCATCGCGGGGGCACCTATGGAATTTAACAACATCATCTACTTCAACAGTTTTTCCCTGGGATCTCTGATTGCAGTGGTTTTTTTTGTTCTAACAGCGGTCTATATGCTCACGATCAAGAACAAGTCCGCCGCGACCTTCCATCTCGGCGTGGGATATACGCTGATGGCGGTATTCAACACGGCCTATTTCATAGCCTCCACGGTTCATCACCCCCTTGCCGCTTATCACCGCTGGATCACCGTGAGCACCATTCTTCTCGTGATCGTGCATATTGACGCCTTTTATTTCCATTATGCCACGGATAAATACCGCAGAGCCGCCAGGATATTCATGCGGGCCAGTTACGGCGTGGCGTTCGCCTTCACCCTCCTGTTCATGGTCACGACTGCCACGGCAGACAAGGTGTTCCTGTTCAGCGCCCATACCTGGGACTTTGACGCCGACAGGATCAGCGAAATTTTCAGCCTGGTCATCATCCTGTACATAGCCATAAATTTCATTCTCTGCATGTGGCGTTTTATCACCCAGAAGACGAAGGAGCGGTGGGTCGTGTTCTTCATGGGTGTTACCTTCTTCTGCGCCACGCTTGTTCCGGCGGTGGCCAATACCATGAGCCGCGACGGCATCCTCGACCGGGACGTGTTCCAGAACGCGTGGGTCCTTTTCAATGTCCTCGGTTTTTTCATCCTGCTGATCATCTATGTCAACAACACGAAGGACCGGATCACCTTCATCGCCACCCTGATCGGCATATGCCTGGTGACCATCCTCACCATGCTGCAGTTTTTGAGCTTCTACTCCCTGAGGGAGCGGGACCAGTCCTTCGATGATATACATAAAAAGGCTTCGCTCCTGGCGGTCTCCGGAGAAAGAAGGGATTCCGATTCCGTCTACGTGGTGTCCTATCTGCCGGGTAAGGACGCCTTTGAGAAGGGCTGGGAAAAAGCACCGGTTGATGTGGATCCGATAAAGCAGGAACTGATTAACACATACATTCTGGAGGAAATCAGCCAAATCGACGGGGCCGGCTTTAGCGGGGAACTCGATAAAATCCTGGCCCAGGGCGGGATCTATTTCGAGGGATACCGGAGATCAATAGCGGAACATGTGAAGCATGCAGGCGGCACCGCAAACGGCCGTGAGGAGCTGAACGCGTATATCGACAAGCTGAGAAAGCAGGTCCTCCAACGCGCGAACAAGATCCGGAAGATACCTGATAACGGCTTCGGCCCGGGGCTGGAAAAATTCATGGATATAAAAGACGATCCCTGCCGGGCCTTCATGGAGGCAGTACGGGAAAACACCGCGGATTCCGGATTGGAAGGAAGCGATCTGAAGCGTGAAGTGCTGAAATATCTGACACCGATGAAAAAGGCGGGGAGCCGGGTGTACCGGGCCGGTACGGCGGGAGAGCTGTTCATAGAATACTTTACCATCGATCGCGGGGGCGGCAGGATATACGCCACCGGCTTCAACTACCGCGACTTCAGGGCCTACATGCATCCGTCGGTCGTTAATATAATGATCATCATGCTGGTGCTTTTGGCGGTGGTGCGCTTCGGGTTCCAGTTTTTTTTCTCCGGGATCCTCATCAACCCGCTGCGGAAACTCTCCCAGGGGGTTCACGAGGTGAATAAAGGCAACTTCGCCATATCAATTCCCGTCAAGGTCGAGGACGAGATAGGATACATCACCCATTCGTTCAACAACATGGTTGCCTCCATCCAGAAAATGGTCGAAGCCATCCGCCTGAAATCGGACGATGTCAAGGAGAGCAGCAGCAAGCTGCACCAGGCTTCGTCCGTCATGTCGGACATGGCACGCGAACTTTCCTCCATAGTTGAGGAAGCCTCGGCGGCCTATGAGGAAATGTCGGCGTCATTTGAGGCGAACCTGAACGACGTGAAGATCCAGCTCGAAAGCACGGACCAGGTCAAAGAGGAGATTTCGCGGATCAATGCCAACAGCGACCAGCTTTCCAAACAGATCACGCAGCTGAGCTCCAACATCGTCAGCGCCGTTAACCAGGTCGAGCAGGGGGAAAAAACGATCGTGAAATCGATGACGGCGATCCAGAGCCTGGCGGTATACCTCAAGGACATAGAGCAGACGACGAAGACCATCACGGAAATAGCCGATCGGATCACCATGCTCGCCCTGAACGCCGCAATTGAGGCCGCGCGGGCCGGTGAACAGGGCCGGGGGTTCGCGGTGGTCGCCGACGAGGTCAACAAGCTGGCCGATCAGACCACCGGCCTGGTCAAGGGAATGCAGCAGAAGATCGGGGAGCACTCGGCCAGGATATCAAACGAGCTCGGCTTCATCGGCGTCACCACAGACATTTTTAAGGAGGTGAGGAGCAAGATACTTTCCACCAATGACGTCCTTTCCGGCGCGGTGGAGTTCACCGGGAACCTTGCGGCGATGAATGATTCCATCGGCATGAAGATAGAGAGACTGGGCGCCATAGCGGCCAGGATACATGATTTTTCCTTTGAGCAGAAAAACACCATAGACGAGCTGACCAAGGCCGTGACGACGATTAGCGAGATATCGCAGAAGACACTTGAAAACGCCGAGGCGGTCAGGAGCTACTCCAACATCATGGACCTCGGCGCCCGGGAGCTGGCGGAGACCATTGAAAACGTCAGGACCGAAGAAGAAACCGGCGACGGCTCCGCTTCCTGATGCTGTTCTTTCACGTCATGGCTTCACTTCGTCGATAAATCCCAGGTCCTCCCTGTTGAGGACGATGATCCTGCCATCCCGGCGGTTGATGTAGATGTAATTGTCCCAGAAGCTGATGAAGGTGTTCTCGCTCAGCTCCTCTTTCGATTTGGCCACGAGCTTCAGGCTGCCGTCGAAGCGGCCCAGGTGGTGCTTCCCGTTATCGTAGGTAATGGCGTAAATGAAGCCGTCACGGATCTCGATGAAGCTTCGCCAGAACACGTTGTCCTCGCCGTAGATCTTGGCCTGCAGGGTGTCCTTGTCGACCAGGGTGAGGCGGTGGCCGGAGGTGTGGCTTCCCCGGTGGGTTATGATGACGATGCCCCCCGAGTAGACGTCGTAGCGGCTTCCGCAGATGTTCTCCACCGGCGACTTGAACATGATCTTCCGCGTCGAGGCGTTTATCATGTAGAGGTCGTTGTTGTAGTGGCCGCCGTCAAGGTATTCCTTCAGTTTCAGGTAATAGAGCTTGCCCGCGTAGATGTTCTTGTCGAGTTCCTTCTCCCGGAGCTGGTCCTCGCGCTTGTCCAGCTCCTTCTCCTTTTCCTCGAGCTTTTTCTTCGCCTTTTCCGGCTCCTTCTCGATGTCGCGCTTCAGCTCCTCCTTCTCAATCCGCTTTTTCTCATCCTTGATGCTCTCCTCGCGCTTCTTGATGGTATTTTCTTCTTTCTGTATTTCCTTTTCTTTTTCCTTCGATTTTTCTTCTTTTTTTTGCAGCTCTTTTTTCTCTTCCTCTAATTTCTGTTCCTTCTTTTCGATCTCCTTTTCTTTTTCCTTCCTTTTTTCAGGCTCGACTATTTTTTTTGTCTCTTCCTTTTCCTTTTTCAGATCCTCTTCTTTTTTCTTGACCTCTTCCTTCTTTTTTTCTATGGTCTTCTTTTCCTGTTCCTGCAGCTTCTTTTCATCTTTAAGTTCCTTCTTGTCCTTCTCAAGCTTCTTTTCCCGCAGCTCCGTCATTTCCTTCCGCTCCGGCAGGGCCTTCCGGTCCTTGCGTATCTCCTCGATGGTTTTACTGTCGGAAAGGAGGTCCGGCTCCACGGAATCGAGCTTCCCCTTCTTAGACTGCTCGGTCAGGGGGATCAGCATGGCCGTCGCGCCGGGCCATTCCCAGTATTTCGTCGATATGCCGGCGTTCTGCGAGCTGATGTTTTTCAGGACCACTGACTTGTACTTTTTCCCGAAATAGCCGAGGTCGCCGCGGTGCACTGCGTTATAATATGACAGGAACAGGGATATGGCCCGGGCCTGGGCCCGGGTGTAGCCGTACTTGTTCATGAAATAGGCGGTAGTAATGCGCCGTACCCTGTCTATATGCCCAACCTTTGCGTCCCGGTCTATGTAAAAGATGTCCGCGGAATATCGCTCCGGTTCTTCCTTCGATTCCGCGCGCAGTATAGAGTATTTCATGTGGAACCGCACCCTTCCGGCGTCGACGCCCCGGGAAAGCTTTTTCCCGATCTCCTCCACCTCGCTGGCGGGATCGGCCTTTTTGGCGTCGCCCCGGTAGTTGATGAATTCGACACGCTTCGTGCGGATCTCGTCCACGTCGACTTCGAGGGCGGCGGCAATGCCGGCAAAAAGCAGTGCCTGGATGCAGAATGATGTTATGGCGCTGAGCAGGATAATTCGTTTCATGGCATTCCTCCATATGACATTATGGGCCTTGACCGCACCATGGATTATTCCGGTTCCCTATCTTGGGCAGAGAATAGAGATGCTATCATGGCGCGGATTAATGTCAAGACACTTCCGGTTTGACGCGGAATGCGGCGCCGGGCAGGCGTCGTATATGGCTTGACTTTTTCCTCGCAGGCTGGAAAGTTCAAAAAAAATGCAAAGGATGATCCGATATGAGCAAAGGTGAACTAGCGGCCGAGAGATTCAGGAACGGACTGAACTGCTCTCAATCCGTCCTGGCCACGTACGGTCCCGCCCTGGGTCTTGACGAGAAAACCTGCATCAGGATAGCGTCCCCCTTCGGCGGCGGCATCGGCCATGTGCAGGAGGTGTGCGGCGCGCTGAGCGGCGCCATCATGGCCATCGGCCTGAAGCATGGCGAGGGAAGCGAATTGCGCGAAAGGAGGGACCGCGTCATCGAGCTTACCCAGGAGTTTATCGGGGAATTCAAGAAGCGGAAAGGATCGATATTCTGCCGGGACCTCCTGGGGTGCGACATCACCACGAAAGAAGGCCTGGTGAAGGCCCGGGAGCAGGGCGCCTTTAACGTCTGCGCAGACTACGTGCGTCTTGCCGGGGAACTCCTGGAGAAGATGCTGTAAGGGATGGGCCCGCTGGCGGACAGGCATGATACAGGCGGGGGGGCGCCGTTTTTTTCCGGCTTCACGCCTGCGGCGCACCGCGGCGCGTCCGGCCAGTTTCCGGAAAACACCATTGAAGCCTTCCGGCGCGCGCAGGAGATCATCCCGGGGTGCTTGCTTGAAACCGACGTGCGCCAGACCAGGGACGGCGCCATCATCATCATTCATGATGAGATGCTCGAGCTGAAGACCAACGGCGCCGGTCCCGTGGGCAGGATGGACCTTGGCGAAATCAGGACCCTGGACGCCGGCTACACCGCGACCTTCGACGGCGGCCTGACCCATCCCTTCCGCGGGAAGGGATACCGGCTTCCCCTCCTGGCGGAGGCCCTTGACGCCTTTCCCCGGGCCAGGTTTTCCGTCGATATCAAGGACCAGGACCTCGGCGCGGCGGAGCGGGTGGTTTCCCTGGTATTGGAAAAGGGCGCGGCCCGGCGCGTCATCATCGGTTCCTTCCATGACCGGACCGTGCGCTTCGTGCGGAAGAACTTCAAGGGAATCATGACCAGTTTTTCCAGGAACGACATCCTGGCCTTCATCGCGACGAGGAAGTTCCGCAGGAAGGCTCCGGCGCGCGCGGGCGCGGCCATGCTCATACCGGAATTCATCGGCGGCGGACATTACGAGTACATGGGCAAGGGAGCCACCCGGGGAGCCAGGATCATCACCCGTGGCCTCATCAAAGACGCGCGCCGGTGCGGCGTCCCGGTGCTTGCGTGGACCATCAACCGGCCCGACAACATGCGGCGCCTCATCGAGTGGGGGATCGACGGCATCGTCACGGACCATATTGATCTGCTGAAAAAGGTAATGGCTGAGTACGATCTTCTCTGACGGAGGCGGGCTGTGATCAAACGGGGATTATTTCTTTTTATGATGCTTTTTCTGTCGATTTCCCCCGCAGCGGCGGTGAGCGAGCAGGAGAAGATACGGGCCCTGCTGGAACGCATTGAAAAATCCGGCCTGACATTTATCCGGAACGGTTCGGAATACACATCCGCCGATGCGCGGAAACACCTGGAGCTGAAGCTTTCCAGGGCGGGTTCAGCCATAACAACGGCGGAACAGTTTATCACCCATATCGCATCGGGGTCGTCCTGGACCGGCACGCCCTATTACATCAGGCTCCGCGACGGCACCCTTGTCAAATCCTCGGTCTGGCTGAGGAAAAACCTCGCCGAGCTGGAGAAGGGGAAGCGGTGAAAGGCTGCCCGGTAATGAGGACGGATGCGGCCGCGGCGCGTGCCGCCATGAATCCTGCCGCAGTGGCGGCTCGCGGAAGTTTCATCAAATATTTCATTGACAGATTCCGGTAAGGGGAAAGGATGGGATGTAACAGCACCTGCGACAGTTGAGGGATCATATGTTCTGGAACAAAGAAGTTGAAACCATTGACCGGAAAGCGCTGGAGCAACTGCAATTCAAAAAGCTTTCCGCGGCACTGCGGAGCGCGGCAACCACTCCCTTCTACAAAAAAGTATTCAAAGAAAACAATATCAGCGTGGAGAAGATCACGTCCCTGGACCACCTGATAGACCTTCCCTTCACCAGCAAGGCGGACCTCCGCCTGAGCTACCCGGACGGCATGGTGGCAGTCCCCCGGAGCGAGATCATACGCCTCCACGCCTCGTCGGGCACCACGGGCAAATCCACGGTCATATTCTACACCGCGAAGGACATAGCCGACTGGGCGGACCTCCTCGCCCGCTCCATGATGGCCACGGGCACCACCAGGGACGACGTCTTCCAGAACATGATGGGATACGGACTCTTCACCGGCGGCCTGGGCCTCCACTACGGCGCTGAGCGCCTCGGCTGCATGGTGATCCCCGCGTCGTCCGGGAACAGTTTGAAGCAGATTCAGCTGATGCAGGACTTCCGCACCACGGTGATCCATATCACGCCCAGCTACGCCCTCCATCTGGGCGACGTTGTGGCGGATCAGGGAATCAACACGCCGGATCTGGGCGTGAAGAAAGCGTACCTGGGCGCGGAGCCGTACTCCGAGGAGACGCGCGACAAGATACAGGAACAGTGGGGCCTTCAGGCGTACAACTCCTACGGGCTGTCGGAGATGAACGGGCCCGGCGTCGCCTTTGAATGCGAGCTGAAAAACGGCATGCACCTCTGGGAGGACTTCTACATAATGGAGATCATCAATCCTGATACCGGCGAGCGACTGCCGGACGGCGAGGCGGGGGAGCTGGTCATCACCCACGTCAACCGGGAGGCGATGCCCATCATCCGCTACCGGACCCGCGACCTGACCAGGATCATCCCGGAGCAGTGCCCCTGCGGAAGGACGCACCGCCGCATCGAGCGGATCAAGGGCCGAACCGACGACATGCTCATCGTGGGCGGCGTCAACGTGTTCCCGTCCCAGATCGAGTCGGTCCTCATGAAGATACCGGAAGTGGGGAACAACTACCAGATCGTCCTTGACCGTCACGAGAACCTGGACCGGCTCCACATACGGGTCGAGCTCTATTCCAAGATGTTCCAGGGCGACATGGAGGGCCTGAACAGGCTCAAGAAGAAGCTCGTGGAGGAGCTCAAGGCCCTTATAACGGTGAACCCGCGCATCGAGCTCCTGGAGCCGGGCTCCCTGCCGCCCAGCACCGGCAAGGCGGTGCGGGTCATCGACAACAGGAAGATATAGCACGAATTTTTCAGGAAGAAGTCAGGGAGGTCGTCATGCCGCAGCAGATATCCATCTTCGCAGAAAACAAGCCGGGAAAGATCGAGCGCATTTCAGGCATCCTGGGCGGGAACAATATCAACATGCGGGCCATAACCATCGCCGATTCCGGCGACTACGGCATCATCAAGATACTGGTTGACCGCCCCGTGGACGGCTGCAAGGCCCTGAAAGACGAGGGGATCGCCGCAACCCTGAAGGAGATCGTGGCGGTTCGGATCGACGACAGCCCCGGGGGACTGCACAAGGCCGCGTCGGAGCTGGCGAAAAACGATATCAATGTCGATGACGCTTACGGGTTCACGATCCGCGGGAGCCACGAGGCGGTGTTCGTGTTCCAGGTCAAGGACATCAAGAAGACCGAGAAGGTCCTCCAGGAAGCGGGCTTTTCCCTCCTCGGGGACAACGAGCTTTATTTTCTCTGACAGGCGACGCGGCGCGGGCTGTTACTCCGTTACCGGGACAACGGCCTTTGCGCCCGGTTCGAGCTTCAGCGGTTTTACCATCTTGATCTTGTTCCGGGGGATCTTGACAATGCCGTCGGCGGTACGCACCTGATACAGTTCGCCGCGGGAGATGATCGCCCCTACGATAATCCTGCCGTTATAGAGTGTTATCTGATCTGCCCAGAGCTGTTTCTCTTCCGGCTGCCGGTGTTGCACCGGCTTTGCCGCGTTTTTTTCCGGAATGTCCCCGGAGTTAATCCTCGTAGCCGCGTAATACCCGCCATAGGTAACGGCGGAAACCGTTGCGGCCGCTATGATAATCTTGGCAACGGGTATCCCTGCGATCAGCTTCTTCAATGAAAAGTATATGAAAAGATATAGGGCGTACAGGGCGCTGTAGGCTCCGACGGTTTTAAGTACCCGCACCAGGTTCTTCTTTTTCGAGGAGCGGATTTCCTCCCGGACGCCGTCAGGCACGGGCCTGGCGAAACGGTACCTGTCCAGGAGCTGTTCGAGGAGCCGGGTGTCATTATCGGTCTTGTTCATAGCAGGTCCTCTAGTTTGGTTATGCCGCGTTCTTTCAGGTGGTCCAGGATCCTCCGGGACACCTGCCGGTACCGGTATGCCGCCTGACGCCTGGTCATACCGAGGTGCTCCGCGGCCTGGTCATAGGTGTAATGGTTTATCGCTATGAGGTCGAAAAGGATGCGCTCCTTTTCGTCGTGGTAGTTCCCAGGGTCCTCGATGGCGTCGTGGATGATGATGCGGATGTCCCTGAAGCCGTTCTCGAAGGCGAGGTGGACATCGTCTTCCATGTCGGCGATGTCGACGCTGGCTGCCCCCGTGCCTTCCCGTTTCCGGTAGTAGTTGGATATGCAGAATTTCACGGCGCCGATAAGCCAGCTCCTCGGGTCACGGACCTCGTCGAATTTGCGATAATAGTTCACGAAGACCTCGTGGCAGATATCTTCCGCGTCCTCCTTGTTCTTCACCCGGTAATAGATGCTGTTCAGGATTATCGGGTAATAATCGCTGTATGATTTCCTGAATTCCCTTTCTTTTTTCGAGAGCAGCATTGTTCCCCGGTGCTCCAGTATATAGCAGTGTTAATTTGGCGGATTCTACAAAAAAAATTTGCGGAGGGCGATTTTTATCGGAAAATCCCCCCTGAGTTGACATGAAATAGAACACTAATGGCACCCTGTCTACAAAAAATTTATCCCTACATCTTGACGAATTGCTAAATAATAAGTATTTTAGCTATATGTAAAATACTTAAATATTTGAGATACGACAGAATTGGCATAATTAAGTACATTAACTATCTTTTATCAGCGGCCTCCAGCGAAGGTGAAAGACAAAATAACAAGAGGTTATCCATGGAACATCTTACGAGAGAAACATTCAAAGAAAAGATCTTCGATTATGAAAAGAGCACGGAATGGAATTACAAAGGGACCCTTCCGGCGATAATCGATTTTTACGCAGACTGGTGCGGGCCGTGCAAGATGGTTGCGCCGGTCCTGGCGGAGCTTTCAACCGAATACGAAGGCAAGATCAATATCTACAAGGTAAACACCGACCAGGAGCCGGAGCTGTCTGGCGCCTTCGGGATACAGAGCATTCCCAGCATCCTCTTCATTCCAAAAGATGAGAAGCCGAGCATGGCCGCCGGCGCCCTTCCGAAAAAGGCCCTGCAGGACATCATCAGGGACGTGCTGAAGGTAAACTGAAAAATAGTGAACCTGGAAAAAAAAGCGGCAGTAATGGCTGCCGCTTTTTTTTGCCTGGAATGCGTTCCAGGGACTACCCCCCGAACTCCTCGTCAAACCTCTGCTTGGTCATGATGGTGAAAAACTTGTTCAGGGTCATAAGCTCGAAGGTGTGGTAGATATTCGGGCTCAGCTCAAAAAATATCAGCTTGATGTTCATTTCCTTGGTTTTTCTCAATATCTTGACCAGGGAGGCTATTGCCGTGGAATCCACGCCGTTCAGATCTTTGCAGTTTATGGCGATCATGCCCGGCTTTTTGGCAAGGATATCAGTAAAAACAACTTCCATGTCCTTTATGTTGCCAAGGTTCCATTCGCCCGAAGCGGTAACGATTATTTTACTGCCCTTTTCTTCAAAGCTGATAGTGTCCATGTTTTAACAATATGCATATATTCATAAATTGTCAAACAAATATTTGGTGTAACGCGAGACTGGTTATCAACTTCGAGGGGGATTCTGGACTCTGAAGCGTTATTTTATCTCGATAAGAGAACAGACCTCTCCCGTGTCATCCGATGCGGAACGCTGGTTGTAGACATCGGGGGTCCATTCGCCGTCAACGATGAACTTGTACCGGTACACGCCCCGGAACAGTTTCTTCTTGAGGCGCCAGATGCCGTTGGAGCCCTTTGCGAGAAGATCGTCCTCGGGGTTCCAGTGGTTGAAATCGCCTACGAGGGAAACAAAACTCGCCTCCGGACGATAGAGCCTGAATTCAACCATGTTCCCGCCGACCTTGCGCCAGCTGACATGTTTTCCTTCAGGCTTGACTGCCGGTTCGGCAACGGAGAGATACGATCCCATGCGGTCGTCAACGCGGTCAGGATTGAGGGGGTCACGTATGAGGATGCCGTCTACGACGAATTTATAGGTGATCTCACGGCCGCTCTCCCGGGCGGGAAGAAAGTAGTACCATACGCCGTTATCGCTGCGTTCCATCCGCTCCGGCTTCCACCGGCTGAAGTTGCCCGTTATCTGGACTGAACGCGCGCCCCTGTTTTTGTAGGTAAACAGGGTCCCGAATGAATCCATGGTGCTTTGTCCCTTCCGGTGTCCTGACTCTATCATGCTTACCTGCCGCGGCCCGTCCGCGCTTTTAAGGAATTTAAGCGAGCTGTAATACATGGACTTGCCGGCTCCCTCATCGCTGTTGAAAGCCAGGAACATGATGGATGCCATGACGGCCAGGGCTTTATATTTCATACACGCGGTCCTCTGATAACTTGACGCAACGCCGTGTGAAGGCGCGTCTATTCAGGAAATCGACGGATTGCTCCCAATACATTAAAAATATTTGCAATTCCCTCATCGGGCGACCTGCGTGGCGCATGATTATATATTATCTAGCAGTTTGCTGAAAAACAGCAAACTGCTAAGCGATACATGGATGTATCGCCATTTTTCGAGGCGTTAGCCGAGAAAAATGTGAGGTTTTACGAATTCACTTCGTAAAACCGGCCCTGAA